>Ga0209191_1000525_pt1 | contig 29341 bp, 94 predicted proteins | sample S_130626_EF_Meta_FD_187320 | JGI IMG/M metagenome (GOLD analysis project Ga0209191, IMG submission 187320) | Freshwater microbial communities from Lake Simoncouche, Canada to study carbon cycling - S_130626_EF_MetaG (SPAdes) (version 2) | ecosystem: Environmental > Aquatic > Freshwater > Lake ...
ATTGTATTCTATTTCTTTAAGATTGTCAACTGATTCCAGTTCTTCTCTGACAATTTTTTCGGCATCCAATCTGGCGATTAGCTTTATCTGATCTGTAGCATTCTTCTCGGCTGCTGCGGTGGTGTAACCTAATGCTACCCAATGATCTACCATTTCTTGGTAGGTTTTTTCTTTCTTTTCTTGGGACATGGTATTTCTCCGTTGTTTGTTTCAGTAGGGCTATTATAGCCCTACTTGATTTAATTGTCAAGCAACAGCGTTGTCTACTTCTGTCTTTAAGGCACCGTAATTTTTCATTACAAACACGTACTCAGACTCGGACAACCCGGTGGCTCGTCTTGCTTGTGGATCAAACATATTCCACTTGCCACCCATCTGTACTTTGCGATATGCTTTAAAGTCTTGCAATTGCTTTGCTGTAAACATGGTACTCTCCGTTGTGTTGTGTGTCAAGAACTACATTGTAAACGATACTGATTTAATTGTCAATGTCGGTGTAGTATGATGTGGCATCTACCTCATCTAACCACTCATCAAATTCTTTCATGGCGATAGATTCTTCGGCTCGTACAATCTCCACAGCAGCTGAGGTAGTGAAACCATTTGCTACATACTGATCTACCATTTCTTGGAAGGCTTGTACTGAATAAAATTTAGACATTTTGTTTCTCCTGTTTCGATAGGTCTATTGTAGACCTACCTGATTTAATTGTCAAACTACCGGCAAATGTTTACCATTGTGGTTACTGGCACCATCTGGTTAGGGTTCCATTGACTAGGAACGTAGGTGGTGGCGGGCTCCTGCCAGCATACCGGCTGTGATCTAGGTTGGGCGAATGATTGACTAATGACGCCAGCGGTCACAGCTCCTATGACTGCTCCGGCAATGGCAGCGCCAGCATAGTTGTAACCGTTATTGTTACGATAGTTGTGATTGTGGTTGTAGCCCTGGTTGTAACCTGGATTGGCATAGCCCCGGTTATAGCCACGGTTTTGTGCTGAGGCACAGCCTATAGTCATAAATGCTAATACAAGAACTGCTAGAACTTTTTTCATGGTAGGCTCCTGTTGTTAACTGCTATGACTACATTGTATGTTAGGCTGATTTAATTGTCAAGTAAAGGTGAGCCGTAGGGAACCTTGCTCAAGGGTGAAACGACTGACCCTACTCAGTGGAGGTACTCTTAAAAAACAGAATAACCGGCTAGCGCATTATACTGTGTGTAAAAATTAATGATGAAATCTTCTACATCGTTGGTGCCTTTATTACCGGGAAGTGGATGATAACCAAACCAATCAAAATAGGCACCACGCGGACCTGACACTTCATGCGCCTTAAAAATCTGTTCTAACTGCTTTTCTGTATACTTCATGCGATCACCTCAACAGTTTCAAGAATAACATCATCGTAACCCTGTTCTTGCCACTCTTCTACTACCAACTCAGCGTCACGCCGGTTATAACCTTCGTAGTCTTCTACCCCACCAACCCAAACAATGTACAGTGTATCATTCATGCTGTTCTCCGTGTTGTCTGCTTCAAGAACTACATTATACGCCTGGCTGATTTAATTGTCAACCAGGCGTATATACTGCTAGTCTAGTCTAGAGCCAGCGTAGGCCTTCAAGCCAAGATTAGCAAGCATTGCAGCCATCTGCCTAGCACCTGCCTCTTTTGCGTCAATGTTCTGAGCACAAAGCTCACCAGGATTCCACATCGACAGGCACTTGGAGGTCCAATGCTTTCTGAAGCCGGCTTTGATCAGCTCTTTGGCCTGTGCGCTGTTAGTGCGATCAACGTACACTTCAACCCAGGCGAAGCCACAGGCGCCGGTATCGCGACCTTTGAGGTGTGTCATGAAATACTCATTAGAGGCCTGAATGGCGGCTTGCTTTGCAACTAGAACTTGATCTACTGTAATCATGGTATTTCTCCGTGTTGTTTGCTTCAAGAACTACATTGTACGCCTGGTTGATTTAATTGTCAACCTCTACGTAACTTGGCCATCAGTAATGCTGTATACAATTTTGCTTTGATTTCAGCAAGTGCCAGTAACTCGTCGGCTGTCTTTTCACGCATGGTATTTCTCCGTGTTGTTTGCTTCAAGAACTACATTATACGCCTGGCTGATTTAATTGTCAACCAGGCGCATACTAGTTAATACGATTCAGTACAGCTGTAATCTTCGTCCAGCCCGAACCCGGCCGAAGCCATGGCACTGTCCCAGTCGCCATCCATGCTATCGTCGTAGTCATACTCTTCCTCGCCCTCAGCACAGCCGGTGACTTCGTACAGGTCGTCTTCTACACCGTCGGGATAGTCTTGTGCGTTAAAGTCAGTCATGGTATTTCTCCGTGTTGTTTGCTTCAAGAACTACATTGTACAGCCTACTGATTTAATTGTCAAGCGACCTGCTCGTCTTCTTCTTCGTCATCATACTCGCCCCAGTTCTGCATAGCAGACTTAATTTCTTTTACAACTTTTGGCGCATCAAGCCCAACACCCGTGAACGCATTGAACAGTTGAGCACGAATATAATCATTGTTCACGATGCCCATCTTGAAGTCGGCTGCCAACGAGCTAAGCTCATGGATTGCCTTTACTGCCAGCTTCTGGTTATTAGTCATGTATTTCTCCGTTTCGTTTCGACAAAAGAATTATCTCATACGACGATTTAATTGTCAACTAGCAGGGGCATTAAGCCCCTTTTAGTCTATGCAGCTTCTGCTACATCTAACTTGCGAATTTCTTTAGCAAGTGTATTCAGTACAACATACAAGGCCGTCATACCGTGAGGGTCGTCTTTCAGAATTGCATGAGCGTACTCAAACGCTTCTTCAAGCGAATCACGATCGGCGAACCAGTTACAGCGAATTCTAGCAGCGAGTTGATCTTGGGTCATATCTTTCTCCAGGTTGTTTGCTTCAAGAACTACATCATACGTGACTGGGATTTAATTGTCAACTAGTTTTTCCAGCAATCTTCGGCTCGTTGCTGTACTGTATAGTTGTCACCAGTTGTACTATTGTACATATCAATAGTCAACATAATTCCCCAGTTGCATCGGGTAATTTTAGCAACTTCACCATACTGCTCATAGCCATCTTTAAAGCCAACGCCATCACCTGCTTTTACAAATCCGCCATCTACTAGAGCTGAGCTTAAGTTCATGTTGTTTTCCCCGGTTTGTTTCAGTAGGGCTATTGTAGCCCTACTTGATTTAATTGTCAAGCAGTACCGTCTTTAACTCTGTCAACACTAGAGATACCTGTGAGACGGGACTTTAGATTGCCCATGCTAGCGATAGTATAACGCTTAGACAACCACCGCTCTTCTTTGCGGGGCTTAGCAGCTTTAAGTACAATCACACGACCACCTTGTTCTATGTAGGCGTTGTATGCTTCAGCGAATTGTTCGTTAGTCATGGTCTTTCTCCGTGTTTCGTTTCGACAAAAGAATTATCTCATACGACGATTTAATTGTCAAGCGCAGCGGCTTCACGCTCTAAATCGTACAGAACTTCGTTGACTTCATCCATTACATCAATGACCTGGCCGGCCAACTCTTTCTCGTCATTGTCGTGAAGTAACTCATGAGCGATAGTCAACAGGCGATTGACTTGCTCAAGCTTTTGAAATCGGTCCATTTTAGATCTCCAGGTTGTTTGCTTCAAGAACTACATTGTACTAGACTGGGATTTAATTGTCAACTAGCAGGGGCACTAAGCCCCCGTTAGTTAACGGTCAGCGATATACTCTCTGCCGTCAGCATACTCAGCATCAAGCTTTTCTGTCATTGTATCATATGTCACAATGATAGTCGCATCGGCCAAGCCGGTGGTCACGGACTGATCTAGATACGACACAATGTACAGAAAGTCAAGCTTTGTCGCACTGCGAGTATTGATTCCCTTGAACTTCGTGAACAGGATTGGCTCATCGGTGGTATCGTAGCCTTGGTCAAGCAAAATGCCTGTCAGCGTGTCAGATGACATTTCAGTGAACACTTCAAGCTTGGCTCGTGAAATCATGGTCTTTCTCCAGGTTGTTTGCTTCAAGAACTACATTGTACAGCCTGACGATTTAATTGTCAAGCTGTACAATTTACTAGCTAATGCTCATAAAATAGTCGTTGCACTTTTCGTACAATTTGTCAAGCAAACGAGAGATTACTTCGTCGTCTTTTTTTGCGGTTTTGCGACTGAGATATTTCTCAATCACTTCGTACTCGCGCTCTGTCAACTCTACTGTGAATTTGTGATTCATGGAATTTTCCCGTTTCGTTTCAACAAAAGAATTATCTCATACGACGATTTAATTGTCAAATGAGATTAAAACAGCCTAGGCGTTGCTTTTGCACAGACCCACGTGTTAGTATCAACCACATGGCTGGGAGAGCACCAGGGCTCTCCTATGGGCCGGCAGACCTATGAATCAAGCAGGTCAGCTTGCTTGATGTAGCCGTAATCTACACCAAGACAATAGCACAGAAAGTCAACATCGCCGCTGGTGCCTTCGGCTTCGTCGAGCCAGCGCAGAGCCATTGCGCGGCTCTTAGCCCCAGACTCAAGCAGGCTTAGTATGCGCTGCTCAAGACGCACTGCGGCGGCGGCCTCGGCCTCGGCACGCAACTCTGCATTGCGCTTGCACTGTTGTGCAAGATGCTCGAACTCGCGGTCAAAGTCCGAGAGCGTCATTGCGCTATAGTCCCAGCGCGGGCGAAAGCCAAATGCTTCTTTGTGAAAATCGCTGTAGTCCGAGCGAGCCTGGTCTAACTCGCTAACGTCTGCTTCAAAGCTGAACAATGTGGTCATAGTCTTTCTCCGTTGCGTTTCGATAAAAGAATTATAAGCGATACTGATTTAATTGTCAACTCGCTTTAAACGCTATGTATGCGTCTTGACAATGCTGAAGCCAACGCTCAAAATCAGCAACACTAATTGCGCTATTGCGTACCAGCGAGTACATCAAGCCTGGCTCTATCTCATACAGCGAGATAGATTCTGTTGCACTGTCAAACGACTTGGTGCTTTCATTGTAAGTAAACATATTTGCTCTCGCTTAAGAACTTCGTTTCGCTTCAAGAACTACATTGTAAACGATTTTGATTTAATCGTCAAGCTCAAGCGCAGACTTGTACTCAGCTAACTCTTCGGCTAAAGCCGACTTAGTGGCGCGTATAGCATCGCCAATATACTCAAGACCTTCGACATCTTTCAGCGCATCAATAGCCCGTGCTAAGTCGGCTTTAGCTAATTCCATTTTGATCAAATAGTCCATTTTAGATCTCCAGGTTGTTTGCTTCAAGAACTACATTGTAGAGCTTAACGATTTAATTGTCAACTACTAACTTTCGCTTAGCGATACAGTTTTCTTCGACAAACGAATCATCTCATACTGGGATTTAATTGTCAACTGCTATATTGACTTGACAATTAAATCAGGAGGGGTTATACTGGTAGTGTATTCGAAGGGGCTTCCCGGGATGGACAGCCGGGCTACCCGTCTCCAATACCACTTGACAATTAAATCAAATTCAGTTAGTCTGTATACGGCGCATCAGAAGGCTGTGAAGTTCAGCTATCTCCTCATTGTCCACATAGAAGTCAGTCAGCGGGTCATAGTACTGGCCTTCCTTGACATCGTAATACAGGACACGACCATTCACGAAGGTAAACGGGCCTTCCAGGCCCTTACGTGGTCCAAACTTCTTGTTAGGATACATTGTATTCCTCCAGAGTTATACTGACAACGCTTTTTCTACTGCGGCAGCAAAGTCATATGAACTTAGTTCACCAGACTTCCAAAGTTCTAACAACTGTTTAATCACTCGAATCTTGCCTTTTTCCAACATCATGCTCTCCTGAATCTAACCGGTTCTACCACAGGACGTGGCAATCTACCTTCTTCAATTAGTCTATTCCATTCCACTCGCTCGCTATGACTACCGCAGACATAGCCTGCGATAAATGCCACAGCAACAGCAGACACAGCGCCGATGATTACAATGATTGTAATGTCATCCATTACAGACCTGCCGGATCAATTGCAACATCAGCCAATACAATAGCTACCTGGTACGATTTGCGAGCACCGAAGAACTTAGCGGCTTGCTCTTGTGCATCATATGATGAGGCTGCTATCACTATACATGATCTACCCTTGTAGAACGCTTTATATGTACGCATATCACTTGCTCCCGTGTGTTAATGTATATGTATTATAGTGCATGATGATTTAAATGTCAAGCGTGTACCCATCGCACCCGCCACGTGAACATACCGCGCGAAATCCGGGTGCGAAATCCGGGTGCGAAATCCGGGTGCGAAATCCGGGTGCGAAATCCGGGTGCGAAATCCGGGTGCGAAATATTAAAATCTCAACCTAGGTTCAAGATTCTAGGTTGAGATTTTAGGTCCGAGATTCTAGGTTGAGATTCTAGGAGTTGATGGTGCTGTATGGACTATGATCGTCGAGCCCACTATTCCAATATTCGTCCAATGCTTGAGTCATACCTACACCTTCGGTGCTTTGTTGGACCCATACAACGTCACAATCACCATAGGCATTAAGACATTGTTCCTCGGCATGATCGGAGTCCTCAGCATAACACTGGAATCCAAACGGAGCATCAAGCGGTGTCATAATACTTTCAATGCGATACAATACTACGTAATTCTTTAGCATGATGGTGCCTTATAAGTAAAATGGTTCGTAACGGTCAAACGCGCCAATAGCTTCATAGACGCACTCACGGACTGATGTATCAAGAGCATCACCACGATTGGGTAATGTGGCCAAACGCACCAGCATGGGGTATGTTTCTGCCCAGGTGAGTTTAAGAGCTAAGGCAACTTCGACGATCTTGTGGACATCCTCGTCGCCTGCTTCGGTGTACATCAGATAATTCGGTGTAGTTAGAGTAGTCATATTAACTCCGTGTGTTGTTTGCTTGAGAACTACATTGTACAGCTGGTTGATTTAATTGTCAACAGGCTCAACAGAGAGTAAATTTAAATCCTCTCCGTCAACAATATCCGTGCTATCAAAGTTTAACTCACCCTCCTCAAAATCATCTCTGATAGCCTGTGCGGACTCTGCCTCAACTTCAATCATGTAGTATACTGTTTCCTGCGCCATTACATTAAACTTAGGCATAACACTCTCCATAGTAGGGGCCTGAGCCCCGTGGGTATTATTCGTATTCGTAGAATTTAACTGAAGGATCTAGTGCCAGCAATTCTCTAGCGGCGCCCGTTAACTCTCGGTACCGACGCTGGACTTCGGTGCGGCTGAGTTCACCGTCCATAGTCAAGTTCTCGGGCGAGAGAGCACCATCTATCATACTGGCGATACGCTGCCGATCCTGTGAGTTCTGGATGCTAAGCTGTGGTTGCTTAAACAAACTAGCAAAGGCGTTCTTGTGGTCTACAAATTTATTAAGATAAGACATTTAGTTCTCCGTGTGTTGTTTGCTTCAAGAACTACATTGTAAACGAGATTGATTTAATTGTCAACTTCGCTGAGGAATCCTTTGAGATTCTCTTCAGGAATGAATGACAACAGTTCAGCAATCGCAGTCACATCACCAGCCTCAATATCAGCCTTGATTCGGGCAATCACCTTATCAATAAGGGCCTCGCTCTCATCCTCATACTCTGCTTCCCACTCGTCTTCCTCTTCTATCGCTGCCATGCTCTCGCTAATATTAAATGCCTCGTCAATATGGCTAGGCACATTCGCCTCAACCCAGTCACTATCACCAGTAATACTGATTGAGTTCTCACCATGCCCTGTGGTATACTCACCACAAAACGCCATACCATCTTCGTAATACATAGCTTCAATATTAAAGCCCAACTCATCCAACTTACGATAGGCTTCAATAGGAGGGCTCCAGGCTGTTTCAAAGTAAATGGTCAGACAGGTATCACTCTCACCTGCAATCTCACCGCCACTTATATCCCACTTGGTACCCCACTGATTGATACAAAACTCATACCAATCATTGAATCCATAGGTTTCAATATTCTTGGCAATCTGCTCGTCCAACTTACGCTGTTCCTCTGCGTCAGAGGAGCCACCTGATACAGTATCAACCAATTCTTGTGGCACAGGAATAAATTCAGAAAGCAACCGATCGTCTTTGATTGCCTGCCTAGCACGGGCAATCAAAGCTGGATCATTGTGGGAAATCGTTAAGGAATTCTGGCACCAATTAGGCATTGTATTTCTCCGTGTGTTGTTTGCTTCAATAACTACATTGTAAACGAGATTGATTTAATTGTCAACTTCTTCCATTTCAAAATGGCAATAATCAGACACACCAGAATCGTATCCAAGACGATAAAGGCGTTGTTCTTCACTAGACCACTCTTCCCACAGAGGATGCTCCCACATGCCCTCTACGCGCCCCCTATGATAGCCTACCGCAAACATATACATACTATTAAATTGATCAACATTTACGGTCATGGTAGATCCTTTATTTGACATCATAAACTTCGTAGCCCACAATCTCTTGGTCAATGACATCCCAGGCGTCACCTGAGTTGAATGAGTATTCCATCTCATCCATAGCCTCAGCAATGTCCTCGGTATCAATAATCAATTTTACTTGGACGTCAATGTAAACTTTAGCCATTATGCTATCTCCAGTAATTCAGCGAAAATACGTCGATTATCCAGCACAGCAAAGGTTGCCTTGTGTACCGGTGCTAGTGTTGCTTTCTCTACAAAGGTACTGTACAAGTACGGATTGTATGTAACAGGAGTCAAATGATCCCACTTCTCAATACCATCTACCCAGGCTGTCCAGGTGCCTCGGACTCCCGCGTGTACATTCTTCTGTTGTTCACGAAGCACACGCTGTCTGCCTGCCTCTGATACTACAAACTCTGGCTCATCAATCAGAATACGATTAACATGAGCCACTACCAGGCCTTTTTTATCACCTTCTAATGCTCTAACACTAAACACCCGCTTGCGTAGGTTGAAGTAGACAAAAACTCGCATAGGTTTCTTCAGTTCAAAGTTTCTCATGCCGTTCTCCGTGTTGTTTGCTTCAAGAACTACATTGTACAGTCGGATGATTTAATTGTCAAATGGTCAGTGGCCCTGGCAATAGCCTGCCTTGCCGTCGGTATTTTCTTTAATCTTAAACCCACATACAGCGCACCGGTATCTCATACATTATCCCCGGCAAATACTTCTTCCTCTAGTTCAGGTTGCTGCTCAACTGCCTGGTCCTGAATTGCATCAATCAATCCCAACAGGCCTTCAGCCTCGGTACAATCATGCTGCAATAACCATTCTTTCTGCTGGCGCAATAATTCCCAGTTCAGTCGCAAGTTAAAGTCCATAGTCTTTCTCCAAGGTTTGTTTCAGTAGGGCTATTGTAGCCCTACCTGATTTAATTGTCAACAGATGGTTCACATGATACACTCCGTGGAAGGCAGTACCGCCGGCAGGATTCTCTCCTGCCTTTATGCTATACTAGAAGGTATCACCTTCGCAACAAAGGATATGAAACAAATCATCCTGGCTCTTGCCGGTGATTCGTGATAATTCTCTAAGCGTAATATTACTTGAGTCGTAGAAGTCCCGGATCTCTTGATTAGACATATTAAGCCTTTGCATAGTTGTTTAACATGGACTGGTATTCCCAGTACTTGGACTGCTTACGAGCATTGCCTTGCCATGCCACCACAACGGTGCCGCTTGGCTTGACACCCCAGAACCTGCCACGCCATAGAGGACGATCTTGGTCGGTGTAGACCCATTGACCTGGTTGAAGTTTACGCATCTCGGCTTCTGACATCTTACCAATGTTAACGACTTTGCTGTATTTCATGACTTGCTCCGTGTGTTTCGTTTCAGTAAAGTAATTATAGACGAGGTTGATTTAATTGTCAAGCTGGGTTTTTCAACCAGCCAATAGATTGATTATTGGCAGTCCAGGTATTAGGTATCCACTCACCCATCATTATACCTTCATCCCATGCGGCACCACCATCATACCCATACCCAATTTCGTATCCCAACTTGGTAGCGGCATCATGCCAAGTATCTTGGTCCTCAAAGTATTTCATGACTTGCTCCGTTTCGTTTCAGTAAAGTAATTATAGACCTGGTTGATTTAATTGTCAACTGCCAGGATATAATACAACATGAGTGGCATCACAGCGAATAGTCTTGGATGGACGATAGCTGGCCGAATACTTGTTAAACGGTGGCCATTCAGCATGGCGCTTCAGGTTGTTGGCAATGCGCGGACCACGATAGAATACTTGAAGGCGCTTTTCTTTCACAAGGGGGCGGATGAATGGCTCTAATGCCACATAGATAGGCATAGGAATATATCCTGTCAATGCCCGGTTGATACGAGTCTTGGGATACATAGCTTGAAGCTGAGTTAATGTAAGCATTACTTTCTCCGTTGTGTGTTTCGTTTCAGTAGGGCTATTGTAGCCCCTCCTGATTTAATTGTCAACCGTATCAAACTGAGGAGCTAATTCTTTATAACCTTTTGTCTTGCCAACACTAAAATACCACACACCGTCAGCCCGTAAGATATACTCAAATTCCTGGTACTGATGTGCGCTAGCATAAGTTTCAAAGTCCGAAAACTTTTTTGCCTCTGTGTTTTCTTCGTCACGATCACGACCATAGAAGGTGGTCATTTCGCCGTATAAGCGTTCGTGTTCAACTCTGTCGATATTATTCTCAAAAGGGCTAAACGGATGCTTAATACCAATCGATGGATGCAGGCTGCTAATATCGCCTAGGTCAATCAATTCCCGCAATTTAACTGGGTCTGAATAGTGTTCAAACAAAATCTTGCCATTGTAGTCAATATAACCATCCCAGTGGCAGTAGACCTGGTGTACTGTGCCGTCGGCATTTTCAATTGCGATAGTTGAACGAGTTCCCATTTACTTCTCCGTGTTGTTTGTTTCAGTAAGGTAATTATAGACTAGGTTGATTTAATTGTCAACCTAGTCTAACTGTACTAAACTGCCGTTAACATATTGGCAGGAACGCGCCAGCCACCTTCAATGGTACGTACGGTAACATACTTGACCGCGATCTTCTCTACAACCCCGGTGACATCCTTGCCGGTACGTGAGGAGGTAAAGGTTACATTGTCGCCAATGCTAAGCCCACGTTTTACTTCATGAACCAATTCCGTTCTAGCAAACCTAATTGCATCGGACAAGGTGTTCAACTCGTCATTGGTAAACGAACCAAACTTAATGGCGTGCTTGATTTCTTGCAGTTTCATAATTTCTCCGTAAGTTTTGTTTCAAGAACTACATTGTAAACGACTATGATTTAATTGTCAAGTTCCTGGCCTAGCTGTTCAACTAGGTAAAATGCCTCTGGACTTTTCAAGGTAACTTGCTCAAATTTAATGCGATGTTTATACGGTCCAACCTTAGATTCTATCTCAAACCAACCGGCATGATCAACACAATCGTTGATCTTCCACCATTCACCGGTAGGGTCAACATAATAGTCAGCTTTGCTGGCCAGCTTGACCACTTTCTCTACTAACACCATGGTATTTCTCCGTTTCATTTCAGTAGGGCTATTATAGCCCCTCCTGATTTAATTGTCAACCTACTTCAATAATGATGCGGTGACCCAACGTAATTAAAGTCGTCCATTGGGTCGTACTCGTCCTCGTCCTCGTCCTCGTCCGTAGCTTCTACTACTAGATCTCTAATACGATCTAGCTCGGACATTGATATACCAAGCTCCTCTGCTATTTCGTCAAATACCATAGCCAGGCCAATTCTGGCCACTTTCATAATTAGAACCAAATCTCTTTCGGTCATAACTAACTCCGTGTTGTTTGTTTCAGTAGGGCTATTATAGCCCTACCTGATTTAATTGTCAAACTTGTAGCTAGGTAAATCACCTACAATCTTGGCACAGGCCGCCAGTTCATATTGCTCAATAAGATTACTGGTGGGACTGGTACTCTGAGCAGGGTACCGGCTTTTGTGCATAATATGACCCATTAAATGATCTTTAATGTCCTCAGTGGTAGTCCGTTCATCCTCTAGCGCATTGATTAGCTGCTTGAGTATACGCAACTTGGCAGCAGCGGCAAACACTCCACACCCCCATGATAGGGCATATGCAGGGTCCTTGTCTAGTTCCACTTTGAACTTTTCAATCACCGCAGTTTCACTTTCAGCTTGCCGTTGGAAACGCTCTAACAATGTAGTCATGTGGTTCTCCGTTGAGTGGTTTGTTTCAGTAGGGCTATTGTAGCCCTGCCTGATTTAATTGTCAAGCGTTAGTAATCTACTTCTACCTTCCCTGTCTCGGGAAAGAATGATACATATACCATTACAGTATCAACCTCATCACCATTGGTCCAGTCCGTCTTATAGTGAAAGTCATACTTCTCGGGTGATTGGAGGTGCGGCGTAGAGATACCTACAAACCGGACAGAACTAAAGGTATCGTTCTTATATCCGGCCAAATTAATCGCACGAGTTAATCCATTAGCGGTGAAGGTTGATAGCGTATTAATCTTCTCTGGCGTAAGCATTATTAACTCCGTGTGGTTTGTTTCAGTAGAGCTATTGTAGCCCTACCTGATTTAATTGTCAAGCGTGGTCCCAGCAACAATATGCCTTGACTCGCTCTGGGTACAGATCGCCCCCACCATTGCCATACACATCTTCAATCCAGCGGATGCCCATAGTCAAGCGAGGAATAGCAAACTTCGCTATGTCGTCATCATGTACTGCAAATACCACATCATGCCGGCCCCCGGTGAGTGCCACCGGCAGTCCATTCTGGTAGTCAGGCTCTGTTACAATCTCTTCTAGGAACTGCACCCGGGTGCCATACTGTTCCATGAAAAACTGTTCAAAGTCGGTAGGGTTGCTATCACCCATAGCCGTGCCTGGCCATACACATACCTGCTTGTACTCTGTACGCAATGTTACATTCATGTGGTTCTCCTGGTGGTTTGTTTCAGTAGGGCTATTATAGCCCTACCTGATTTAATTGTCAATCCCAAGACTTCTTATCACCAAAGTCCTCGTTCCACTGGTAGCCAGCCTGGTATGCCGCCACCTGCTCAGCCGTCATATCAGCCCGCTCTACCCGGACACGGTCACCTGTAGACCAGTCGTAATAGTGCGGTACGCTAGGCCGATGATAGTACGAGTCGGCCGAGCCACGGTCCCACGGTCCATTGTGGGTCTTGTCATAACTGGGCTTGATGCCCAACGGGGTCATACCTGGTATAGCTGCTACTTGTGGTGTTGCTGCCATTTCTTTCTCCGTGTTTCGTTTCAGTAAAAGAATTATAGCCTAGCCTGATTTAATTGTCAAGCAACCTGATTAATACGAATAACGAAACCTGAATAGTCTTTCTTGGCAGGACCTTTAGCAGTCAAACCAATAGTGCCTACAACCGGGTCTAGGAAGCGTAGGTCATCATTCTCCGCAGAGTAAACACCAGAAGGAATGGTATCATACACAGTGGCCACATTCATGCCCTGCCGACGCGCCTCAATACAATCAGCCTCATTATCCTCTGCACGGCTAAATGTCAAGTGATAATTAGGTATATGCTTGACCTTGCGACCAAGCACCTTGGTGTAATCGTAAAACTGGATATAATTAAACACCTCAAATAGGTTACGATTAAAGCCAGGCACCAGATACTTTTCCCATGACAAGTCGGACGTACCGTTCAGACGGATAACCGGGGTAAGGTTATGCTTCCTGGCCTTGGTATAGGCACGGGTAATGTCAAGAGCCAGATCAATCATAAATGCATCACGGTTCTCAAAAAAGTATTTGGTACGACGGATACGAGCCCGCTGGACCATATTGGTTGTCTCACCAGCTTTGAACATGCCACCATGACCAGCCTTGTTTAGGCAGCCACTGGTGCAACCGGCACTACGTTTAGGGCACACTTCATAGCCAGACAGATCAGCCGGTGCCAGATGTAAGATGAAACTAAGATAACCTCGTGCGGTACCCTTTTGAATCTTGGGGTTCGCGGTAGATAGTAATTTAGGCATTTCTTTCTCCGTGTTTCGTTTCAGTAAAAGAATTATCGCATACCACTAATTAATTGTCAACCGTTAATAATCCTGTACCTCACGGCACTGTTCCTCAGTAAACAACCAATACTCTTTTAATAACCGCTTAGCACGATTCACAGCACCACCAGCCACCATCAAATAACGCTGGTAATCCTCTTCCCCAAAACACTCAACTACCCAATGACCACCAGCTTCATAATTCCGCATGGCGTAATCTTCCAACTGTTTAACAGGTGTCATAATGTTCCTTTGTTAGATTCAGTAGGAGTATTATACTCCCACCGAATTTAATTGTCAACTACTAAACTGTCTGCCAGTACACTGTAAAACGATTAGCGTTTTCCTTGAGACAATCGGACTGCTTGGCACGAGCACTACGAGTATCATTCGGCGCTGTGGCACGTGGACCACGATAACGAATGGTATAACGTACACCCTGCTTTTTAAGACGAGCCCGGGTTTGCTCCAACAGAGGCATAGGGATATTCTTAAGCAAGGCCACCTGAGTAGCAGGTACTGAAAAAACCTGGTCGTTCAAAGTCATAAAATTCCTTTTGTTTGGATTGAAAATTTCAAAATTTACTGCAACAACTGAATTATACAACTGGCTGATTTAATTGTCAACCAACCACTTGTTTACCGCTGTTCACTACAAGAAACTGAATTATACAACTGGCTGATTTAATTGTCAACCACTTGACTTTGCTTGATGGACAATGCTAACATACCTGCCTGTATCTTGTCAACCAACTTGTCCAGCACCACCTCGCGCTTGGTGCTTCGTTTAAGACCAAGAAGCTCTTTAGCTACTACCGTTGCAGAACGACCCCGGCGAGTCATTCCACGAGCCTCCAACTGAACCATTGCCTTTAACTGCGTTAACTGGTACAACTGAATCTGTTCTGGTATTGTTAACATCATAGAGTTCTCCGTAGGGTTTGTTTCGACAAAAGAATTATCTCATACAGGGATTTAATTGTCAACCGCTACCTCATTTGACAATTAAATCAGGATGCTTTACAATGTTGTTATGTATTCGAAGGGGCATATCCCGGGATGGACGTGGTGGGCACCTGCCATTTCCGGAATAGCAGGAAAACAACACTTGACAATTAAATCACCTTATGCTAGGGTTTAAAACGGCCCACCACAACCACTTGACAATTAATTCATTATGGAATATAATCCAATAATCTATGCCTCCATATCCTAATTCCGCCCTCCGCCTAGCCCTGCGCCCCTGGCTGCCTGGATCCGGCAACCGTTGTATTTCCACAACACAGAACCCAGGACATTTGACCCACCACACCAGCCATAGTATAATGTATTATAATCCACACCGGTCTCAGGCCGCTTGACCATTAAATGCGGCCATAGTATAATGTATTATAATCCACACAAGGACATATATGATTACCACCAATACACAACGATTACAAACCCAAGTAATGATCAACCAGGCCCTAGCTCCTGGCCAAGATGAACACGACCAATTCAACAAAACAAATCTAGTCATCGGATACCTCCTAGATAACTTTCCACCACCAGAACTAACCACCGATAATATCAGACTTACCCACTACGTACTATCAGCAGATACTACCCAATATGACACAGATAACTACGCAGACCTACCTGATGTCATATACCCTATAGCCGTTATGCGTTACCTGGCCACCCACCTAAACGAGCAACTACGCTTCCGTGGCCAAGAATACCCCTACATGACTGCATACATCAACCGCTATAACATCATTAATGTATGCATACGTAGATATAACCTACGTACAATCAAAACCTCATTAGAGATCAAAGAAGATGAACATATCAAGTCCGCACGTAAGCAGGGCTTATCCGCAACCCAATGGTTACACCTGTGGACCCACCACGAGGCCGAAATCCTAGCCGCGAAATCCACATCCGAAAAGTTAAAATCTCAACCTGAAAACGAAAATCTATAATCTCATCCTCAATCCGAAATCCTAACATTTCAACCTAAAAACGAAAGTCTATAATCTCAACCTCAAAACGAAATTCTAGAATCTCAACCTCAATCCGAAATTCTAGAATCTCATCCTATAACCGAAATATCAGAATCTCAACCTCAATCCGAAATTCTAGAATCTCATCCTATAACCGAAATATCAGAATCTCAACCTTAACACGAAATAACTAAATAAAGATATATAAGGAGTTTTACCATGACAGTTACTGTAAAAACAATATCAGCTAAACCAGAAGGTGTACTATGGTGGGGACAAGTTAGTCCAGCCAACCAAGCAGCATTAGACGCTGAAAAAGTATGGACCTCAGAACAACTAGGATTTATCAGCCAAGAAATTGTCTTTGAAAGTCCTCTGGTTGTATCTCTTACAGTTACATTTGATACAGTAGAAAACTACAGAGCATGGCGTGATGAAAGATCAGATTCACCTACCGGTATAGCCCGTACTGCATATTATGCAGCTAATGGTATTACCACAGAACGTATATACCTATAGTTGCCATTCAACACCACCTAGCCTGTACCCTAGTTTAAATACTGTTTTACAGGCTTTTCCTATAGTAAAAGTCATTCCCGTGGAGTAGAAAGTTAGACTTTTTAACCCGCCTACCAAAATCACATCCGGAAGCATTAGGACAGTACCACCATAAAAAAGTCATTCCTGTGGAGTAGAAAGTTAAGTGTGTAAAAACAACACCGTTGTAAACCCACAACAGTTGTAAAAACACAACACCGTTGTAACCGGACAACGTTGTAAACCCACAACAGTTGTAAAAACACAACATTGACCATTAAATCACCATGAGTTACAATAAGTGTATACCTAGGAGTAGAAACTTGACCACCATAGTCCACCATAGCCTATCACCAGCCAACAAGGTTGGCAGGAAAGCGATAACCTATCGGTTGTTGCTGCGGTAGCGTTGTGGAGCACGGTGGCACGTGGTGGGACACGCACAGGAGGCTGTTTTCACAGGATTTTTCTCTATGTGCTATAACCTTTAATTATTCCTGAATTAATGTCATAAAGTGTCACTTTGTGTAGAAAAGTGTTGTTGTTGACAATTAAATCACGGTCTATTACAATACTACTATAATTTAATTTCTTTATATGGATATTTCTATGTCTTTTAAACGCATTGTATCATTTGGATCGTGGTTAGCAAATAAATGGTGGGGTAATTTATTTCATTTACCTCTACAATTTCATAGGGAATCGGTGAAAGATGCTCATGGAAACATATTTTTACACTTAATGTCAACCGGTATTATTATTGTACTGGCATGTATTTTCATGGTAAAGGATGCAGATGGTAATTATACGGGTGCTTTACCATGGGACATTCTATTATACTGTAATGTATTTCATTTTCTATACTGTATTATTCGTATACAGTACACGGGATATATTAGGGAAATGAATTCAACTTTAGACAGGTTAAAAGATTAATCTCATGAATAATGCTTCTTATTATGTTATTAAAACTCTGATGCCTGATGAAGATTCATGGAGTGATGACTCTATAATCTATCACTATGTATATGGCACGTCTAGGTATTTTGAGTGGAGTCCATTTCCGGGTGATGCACGTAGGTTTAAGAATATTCAGGAGATTCGTGGATTTATCACTCGTGCATTAAGGCCTGATGGTAACATGTGGGCTAAAAATCAAGCGATTAAAGAATGGGTATTTGAGGGTATTTTTACTATTCCATCTAGTGCGGTTATTACATCGGTACATACTATGGGATTGTTACGGAGTGTAAAATGAGTTATTATGTTATTTCACTTGATTGTGCGGAGCGTGGATACCGGTATCTAGATGGAACTCCTGGTTTGTTCTGGTGGAATGATAGTAATCATACGCATCGTAAGTTTACATCTATAGGGCAGATTCGCAGGTTTATCACTGCTGCGCTGCGTTATCCTCAGGTATCTCCTCATGGGGTAGCTGCATGGGAATATTTCAGGATTAATCATGAGGTTATCCCTGCTAGTGAAGTGTTAACCGGGGTACATACTATGGGGCTGTTAAGGAGTGTTCAATGATACGCATGGAGCTTATTGATTGGAGGATCCCGCCAACACGGAATTGGAACGATGTACATCCTGCCTGGTGGAATTTTTATAAAAGTGTGACTGAATTTCCATACGGGGTACATTATGCTGATAAAGCTATTGCAGAACAATTAATTGCTAAATGTCTAGAATATGGAGCTGTCTGGGATGGAATGTCTGACTCTATTACATTTTATAGTGCTAGTGATATGACATTATTTTTATTGAGGTTTTCGTGATATGATTACGGTAATGAATATGGAAGAGGAATTTCCAGTTGTTTTTAAAATCGGAGAAAGCTTGTTATATAATCCTGTATGGGTGAATTACTGCGATACTATATTGGCAGGTAAATCGGTGTACAGCGAAACTATGGGTTATTGGGATCGGCTATCACAAACTATATTAATGAGGGAACATAGGGGTATTATTGGTTATGACGGTGATATTAGGTTTAGGACTGAGGCAGATTTATTAATGTTTGTATTGAGGTTTTCATGATGAAATATGCTTATCCATTGACTGTTGTGGAAGATGCTAGGGCTGATACTGGCATGTATACCACACAAGTATGGAATAATTTTATACAGTATACCAAGACTAAACGTAATCTTGCAGCTGATTTACGCCTGGCTCAGTTAAATGTTAAGCGTGAATTGGAGGCATGGAATGCGTGTAATGATGAAGGATCTAATACTATATCATTTAAGACCGAAGCTGATTTAACCCTATTTTTATTAAGGTTTTCGTGATGGCTAAATTTTTAAGTCCAATGAAAGGAACAAATTTTGAGCCATGGTATATAAATTTTATCGATGAATATGATTCTAGGCCAGGAGATCCTGATGGTTATAATACTGCATTAGCAGAATGGAATGGTAAAATAGATAGCGGAGTTGGCTTCTATTGGTTTGTATTTGAGAACGATGCTGATGCATCATGGTTTTTATTAAGGTTTAGTTAATTATGAAGGTAGAAATTAGTGTTATCGCATGGAAAAAGGCTTGTGATAAAATCAGGGCTAGATTTCCTAGAGAGCAGGGTTCTGTGACTTCAATGATGCTGAAAAAGGAGTATAATATGCTTTCCAATGAAGCTATACATGGACCTTCTGCTGGTTATCCACATGTTCGTGCTATATTGGTTGAATTTGCCACTGAGGCTGATGCTACTATATTTTTATTAAGGTTTTCGTGAAATGTATAAATTACCTGTTTTTGAGTATAATTCGGAATATAACCTTACTTGTATAACCAAGTGTGTATTAAATTTTCTTGACCGGAATATTATGTCTGGGGAAGGATATAGTTTTAGTAGTTATATTATAGAGATTCTCAGGGATCAATTTAATTGTCGATATGAAAATCGCGCATCTGATGACGTTGGTTCACACTATTTGGAATTTGCCAGAGAACAGGACATGACATTTTTTTTATTAAGGTTTTCGTAATTATGGAATATTCTTATTCATTATCGTTGGATACAATTTGTGTAATAGGGAATATCTCACGATGTCAGCGATCAGCTGTCTGGCAGAATTTTCTTTTGGATCTGCTTACAAAAAGCAATATTAATACTTATCTTGATATTGTCGAGGATCAATTATTGTTATGGAATGCTCGTATTGATTTAGATTATTCACAATTATTATTTAAATCTGAGGCTGATAGAACATTCTTTTTATTGAGGTTTAGTTAATTATGACATATTGTTATTCATTATCCATTGAAGATTCAGTTAACAAAGGTTCCACTGTCTGGCACAATTTCATGAATTATGTTACTGATGAAAAACGTGGTAGTAACCGTAAACATTTAGGAGCTGAATTACAATTATTTAATGCAGTTTTTGATTTGGATAATTCACAAATATTATTTAACACTGAGGCTGATAGAACAATGTTTTTATTAAAATTTGCTTAATTATGGAATATATATTACCCATTTATGATAGAGAAAACGACCGTGCTAAATCTTATGTTCTCAACTTTCTTAAACGACATCGTGATCGCAGGGGTAACGGAATGTTTACTCGTGGATCATATGTTCGTGTGGCATTAAAAAAGAAATATAATGCCACATATCCTGATGTACATGCTAAAGATTTTGAATATAAAGATGAAAATTTGAATTTAATGTTTGAGTCTGATATTGAAAGAACTGCATTTTTATTAAAATACTCTTAATATGAAAGATATATCCTTAAAGTTATTTGCAGACTATCCCTATGCCTTTAATCAACGAGATGTGCAGCAGGATAATCGGTGTTGGTGTAATTTTCTTAGCAGTTCCAAGAATGATATATCTGCGTGGAAGCATGGAGTTGACCATATACTGGATACTGAGTATAATGCTATTAGGACTACAGGAGGGCTTAGGTTTAAGTACGAGTCAGATAGATTAATGTTTATATTGAGGTTTAGTTAATGCATACAAATGATCTGTTGGCAGACTATCCCTATCCTATAGAAATAGGTTATACCGGTGATAATACATATTATCCACTCTGGCATAATTTTCTTATCAGCGTGGAATATAATCAAATTGACAATATTCTGGATATACAATATAATGCTGTTAGGACTAGTCGTGGACTTAGATTTAAGTCTGATCTAGATAGATTAATGTTTATATTAAGATTTAGTTAATGAATAGAGAAATATTGAAATTTGATGACTATCCCTATATTCTTAATACGAAGGATAGTCTGGGTGATTATACTCAGGTATTCAATAATTTTTTTAATTTTGTTTTTTCACCAACAGACCCCGAATGGGGGCGGAACGCAGAGATTATATTGCGCACACGATATAACTGTGCTATTCTAAATAATATATTTTATTTTAAAACAGAAGCGGATCGAATAATGTTTTTATTGAGGTTTTCTTGAAATGATTATGAATGATAAGTTATCCCATCAATTGTATGAAACGATATATCCTGTTGTTGTGGAAGTTGGCAAAAATGGTTACATACCGTTTGGAATGGGTGCTGCCTGGGCAAAATTCGTTGATCACACTATTAGCACACGAAAATTTAATTTAGTTAATAGTAATGATGGTGTACTTTCAGTTCCTGATTACATTGATTACGAGCTTAGACTCAACTATGATGGAGCATTTTATGACAGTTTAATCAGATTTAAATCAGAATCAGCTGTTACAATGTTTTTATTGAGGTTTTCATAATGACTGTAGATTGTATAGTGCCGATAAAATCACTTGATTTAGCCAGGAATCTTTATTATAAAGAACATCCTAATGAAGGCTATAGTACTTTAAGCCATGAATTTAGGCAATTTCTCAGGAATGAACACAGCATTGTTGCTATTATACCTATTGTTGAGGACGATATCTGGGTTAAAACTTATAAAATTAAGTTCGTAGATGAGGCTGGTGCCACATTCTTTTTATTAAAGTTTAGTTAATATGGCCACTAACATACCATATCATGTTATAACTACTACTCAGCATCATACACTATGTCCTGAGATGGTGTATAATCCTGTATTATTGAATTTTTATCGTTATCTGGGTAGTGATTTTATTCCTAATACTCCCATATTAGCAACGGAATTTGCTAAATGGGGTGGTACATATGGAGTTAAAAGAGGGTATGTTTCGTTTGAGCGGGATGAAGATGCCACCTTATTTTTACTGAGGTTTTCGTGATGACATATGAATTACAACAGGAATATCCCTATACCGTAAAAGCATTTGGCTATCAAGGTGATTCTAACTACAAGGAGACTACTCGGATATTTGATAAATTCCTTAATAGTATGCCGGAACATGTAGCATGGTATAGACCAGATTCAATGATGAATTATACTTTAAAAAGCGAATATAATGCTATAATGTTGTTTGAGTATTTTAGATTTAAGACTGAAAGTGATAGAACATTCTTTTTATTGAGGTTTTCATGAAAACTCATAGAGTTACAGTTACCATGCCTGAATTCTGGTGGAGTAAACAAGATTCGCTTAATCCTCCGATTGACCATATGTTAACATGGTGTAATGAAAATGCGGAACACGGCACATGGTATTGGGATTTTCACACAGATAATTTAGCTAAAATATGGTTTGAATTTTCAGATGAGGCTGTGGCAATTATGTTTAGTTTAAAGTTTTCGCAATGAAAGTTAATGTATCCCATGAGGCATTTATGCTGGCCATTGAATCACTGAATGACCCTGAGCATGGTACTCCTAGTAAGTCAGAATTCCTTGCTGTCTATAATATAACCAGTGTACATAACACTGGTTATGGGTTTACTCTTGATTTTAAATCTGATGCTGATGCTATAATGTTTTTACTAAGGTTTGCTTAATGACTTATACTATTGATGTATCAGGAGTTACCATGTTTAATGCGTGGAAAATGATTAATGAACCTGATGAAAGTAATTTTCTGAAAACGATGGAACAGGAATATAATATTAAAATTAAAGAATATGAAATAATTAACTCAGTTAAATGGCACTATACCGTTGAATTTTCATCTGAGTCTGCTGCTACCTTATTTTTATTAAAATTCAGTTGACAATTAATTCGTCCTGAATTACAATTAACTATTAAATGGACACCACACAATTATGGCAACAACAACTTTTTACGTCATTAAAATGCCTAGAGATAGATATCTTGCTGGCACTCCTAAGGAATGGGATTCATGGCATAGCATTTATAATGCTAGAAAATTCAAGAATATTTCTGAAATTAGATCATTTATGACCCGTATGTTAAAACATCCTGGAAAACTTGATATTGAGGACTGGGAAATTGAGCAACATGATATTACTGATTCATATCCCGTAACTGATATTTTTACTATGAGCCATACTATGGCATTGTTGAAGCATCAAAATACGGTGTAATATGGCTGTAAGACATTTCCGTTATAAAATTAAAGCTCAACCTATCTATGATCATTGGACAATAATAGGTCCATGGTGTAGAGAAAACATAGGTGACTATGGTATATCATGGGGTCGTATTAACGACACATGGCGCTTTCGTTTTAAACGGCATGCTGTGTTATTTGCTCTGAAGTTTTCATAATGAAAAATGAAAGCTATATCTTAGCCCGTGATTGGTATAAATTTGATATGGTGAATCATATTGTATCATCAGAAAAACTAAGAAAAATGATTCAGTGGTGTACAGAACAATTTGGACCTGCGCCGAAATGGGGTGCTTATCCAGGTGCGCCTGACGTATGGACTAGGTGGTATTGTTCAGGATCGTCGTTTAAGTTTAGATACGAGGCAGATTACGCATTTTTCCTATTGAGATGGTCGTAATGCTAAAATTCAATGATTATCAATATAAGATAATGTGGCATGTGTTCAATCAAAAGGGCATATGTACCATAGAAGGCGTTGATGCGTGTATCCACTCTTACGGTGGAACCATTGAAAATGGAAATATTTCATTTAAGGTGCCAGAACAAGAAACATTATTTGTATTGAAGTGGTCGTAATGAAATTGCTTGATGATATAAAAGACCGTTGGATAACATGGCGTACTGGCAAGAGCCGAACAGAGCGTGAGTGGGAAGCATGGTACAATACCAATGTCAACTGGAGGGCATATAACATTACTAATATGTTTGAGAACTTTAAGCATGTTATTGAAGTAGATCCTAACAGATTTTTGTGGGATGCCGGATTAGATTGGGTACCACATCCTGATGCTAAACAATACTTCTGGCCACAACGTCCGCTAGGTGAAAACTGTGTCTGGCGGTTAGAAAGAGTCGTGCGTAGTCAATGGGATAATCGTTGGCATCTAACCGGAATAGGCGGTGAAGATTGTGTATTTGTTGCGACAAATTCGGATGAAGATGCTATAATGATTACTTTAAGATGGACATGATGTACACAGCAAAATTACCTGAAGATCGCGGGTGGAGAGATCGCCTTGAATGGTGCGAAGAACAGTTTGGTCCAGTCACAGCCATGGAGTATGGCAATGCTTGGTTAAAAGGTGCTCGATGGTGGCGGTTGACCAATCTCATATGCTTTCGCTACGAACAGGATTTAACATTTTATCTATTGAGATGGGCATGATTGAAGATTACCAAGCGCATTTAATAAAACAAATAGTGAAAGATAGTGAAGTCATATTCAAGATACGTCAAAGACAGCCATCCCCTAAACTTTATGTAATCCGTAATACCAAGAACAAAATGAAAATAATTAAATTAAATGGACGATTTAGCATGTACCGCGAGGGGTATAAACACGCCCTTAGATGGAATGAAGGTTATTGTCGTGAGGTAGTTCCTTATGAACAAGCCATGCAGGAAATGTACGGTGGTTCTAGATATTCCACTGGCAATCCATGGCGAGCGGCATATGGATCTTCTAGAAGTAAAGCAGGCGTCACTCCATACTACATTTATCTTAGGGATGAATCAATGTTGATGATGTTATTACTGCGAGTTAAACAATGACAAGTGTAGAGAAATGGTCTTTTGTACCCTTTGCTGGTGCTAACTTTGTTGGTAATTCAGCGTATCTGTGGTGTAGATACAACGTTACCCCAGATGATTGGGATCATAATGCTAAAGGATTTATGTTTAAGCATGAACAAGATGCTATAATGTTTACTTTGAAATGGAGTTAGAATGATTATTGATTACGATACTATAACACCGTGGGAAGCTGCGTGGGAATATTTTCAGGATAAACCTGTCACTGACAACTATGCTGATCAAATAAAAGAATTTTTAGATAAGAACTATCCAGACGTTAACTGGAGGGTATCTATTTCTAAATATAAAGGTATCGAACTTAGATGGGATTGTTCCGACCCCGCCCTGACAACTTTTTATCAATTAAAATGGGCATGAGTAAAGTTAAAATTTCGCGCAAAAGTGAATATAATATTGTAGATGATTCTACACTTACATCCGACTGGTTTCAGCCTAGACAATGGTGTGAAGACAATTTGGGAGGCGATGGTGGGTGGTGGGAATATCACGGTAGTGGAGAGTTTTGGTTTTGGCGTCCTGAAGATGCTGTATTTTTTTCGTTAAAATGGCCATGACCCTTACTATACCCGTAGCCACTGTGTATAATTGGCCTTATCCAACTTCTGGTGTGATTGTTGTAACCAATAATATTGGCCAAACATTTCAGAAAGCACATCACGCTTTGCTAAAAAAGCGTGGTAGACCACCAACTGGAAAGCATATGAGTGTAATGAAACAATGGTGGTGGGAAGAATATGCTATTACTATTATTGATGACTGGTTTGCGCTTGAGTTTGCGTCTGATCAAGCGTTGACTATGTTTTTATTGAGGTGGTCATGAAATTTATATCTGCTACTGATAGTGTTGGTCTACATAATCATTGGTGGCATAAATTTATTAATGCCGTCTGGAATGAAACTAATAACAATCATGATTTATTTTTGGTTAACAGAGACAATATGCTATTGAAATATGGAGCTGTAGTTGTAACTGGTGGCATTAAATTTGAAACTGACGAACAAGCAACTTGGTTTTTATTGAGGTGGTCATAATGAATAAAATTAACACAGCACAGGGCGAATGGATTGTAATTCAAGCAATATATAATACTAGAGATAGTAGCTTTGGTGAAGTTGTAGCATGGGCTCGTGCTACGTTCGGCCCAGCTGACTCAGTAAATGGAGCCTGGCCACCGCGCTGGATATACTTAGCCGGCAATAATTTTGGATTTCTTTTTGAAGAAGATGCTACCATGTTTGCGTTGAGGTGGGCATGAAAGTCACATTACCATACGACCCCCTGTGGCGGGCAGTGGATTGGGCACTGAAAAATTGTCCCAGTTATATTACAAATCTTCATTCTAAAAAAGCCGGCGGGCTGGTGCCAGATTTGGACCACATTGATTATTTTTTCATTGATGAAAGAGATGCTGTTATGTTTGCGTTGAGGTGGTCATAGCAATGGCAGAATGGAAACTCCTTTTAATGGCATGGGAAAACAGAGCTATTGAAAAATATTTTCTACAAAACCGAGCCAATACCGGAGAAGATATTAAAAGTGATTGCATGGATCAGATGCAGCAACATTATCCTGGTGGGTATGATCTTGTGTGGGCTAAAGATTCCAAGGACAGCAATTATCATTTAGATATAAAATTCCATACACCTGCTGATGAAACTATGTTTTTATTGAGGTGGTCATGACGGAAATTAAAATACCTAGAACATCTATAGACGAATATATGAGCATGTTGGAATGGTGTGATAAACATCTTGGACCAACCAAGGTTGATTACAGAGAGTATAGATGTTATGGATACAGAATAGTTGAACAGCGTTGGATTGGTGGTCGTTGGTACGGGACACGTTGGGGTTGTATAAAATTTGCAAATGACGCAGATGCTACCATGTTTAAATTAAGATGGTCATGATTGTTAGAATTTTTGTGCCCGGCGTTGATTATAAAAAGATGCCTGTTATGTTCAAATGGTGCCTAGATAATTTTGGTGAGTTCCGTGAGCAATGGAATTATAGAATTATGGATGGTATCTGGGAGTTTAAAAAATCTAGCGATGCTATACTATTTTCACTAAAGTGGTCATAATGAAAATGCCGAGTGAATGGTATCCTGTAGATATGCCACCAGCAGAGGGTGACATCAAATGGGGTGATTGTTTTGCCTGGTGTATAGATACTTGGGGAAAATCAGGTCGTGAGAATGGATGGGTTATGGCTACTGGAAAAGTTTACTTTAATCATGAAAAAGATGCTATAATGTTTATATTGAGATGGAAATGACAGACCAAGAATACCGAGATCAACACACATGGTGGCAGATAGACCATGAAAAGATTATGGCCGAGATGCGAATGAAACAAAAAATTATAGAGAAATATCCCCATGGAATAAAAGCACCTATTGATGATAATCATCAATGGTATTTAAGATGGAACTGGTGTAGTGAACATTTTGAATGTGAAACTTATGCCTATACATCTAATTGTTTTTATTTTAAGCGAGAAGAAGATGCTGTATTCTTTTCCCTAAAGTGGAGTGGACATGATTAAACACAAATATTCTGAACTAATACACGCATGGGCAGATGGTGCCACAATTCAGGTGTACTGGACAGGCAGTGGTAAGACACAGTTTGAGTGGATGGATGTAGAACGCCCTGATTGGTATATAGATGATTGTACAACCATGGATGGTCAAGTGATTACATGGCGTCTTAGAATTAAACCAAAATAAGATAAAAGAAATGTATAAAGTATATTGGTCTTCAGAAGATGGGGCCGCAAGAAGTAAAGATTATTTAGAAATGACTGATGCCCTAACCGAGGCTAACCGTATGCGTACTATTGGTATGGCATATGTGGCAATGGTAGGTGAGAATCCCAATCAAGTGGGCAATATGGGATGCGATAGTGTGGAAGATGGTAAGTTACCAACAGGTGAAGATTACACATGGAAAAAGCGTAGGAAATAATATGTATAACTTAATTAATCAGTACAATTTTATACCAACAGGAGAAATTATTTTACCTGAGAATACCTTGCTACCTAAATTTCAATTTAATGACGATTGGGTAAAGCAAGGTCAACATGCTAAGAAGACTGGATTAGTTTATCTTTGGGTCAAATATACCAATAATGAATTTGTTGATATTGCCTATGTGGGCAAAGCAGGACGCACACTACGTATGAGAGCGGCACAACACATGGGCGGTTGGAAAGGTAGCTTGTCCAAAGCAGGGGAAAATAATAGAGTACGTATTATTGATTGGTTGGCTGACAATAATAATACTATCGTAGTTTATGCTAGGCATAGCCCGATATTAAAGATTAATGATGAAGCAATTTCCAGTTATAGTATTGATGAAGAGTCTTTTATTAAAAAGTTTCGTGACTTAGGTTGTAATATGTGGAACTTTCAACCTGGTTGACATAATAAATTATTTAATGTATAATTTAATATTATAAATTTTATGATGTTATCATGGCAAGAGAACTAATTTATCAGAAAGTTATTACCAAACCATTTGTGAATTATGACAATTATGTCCCTATTCGTAAATGGTGTATTCTTCACTTTGGACCCTCAGTTATCAAGGGAGTTAAAGAACGACCTTGGCATGGCCATATGGAATCCAATTGGGATTCATCTGGTGCTATTACAACTAGATGGTATGAAGGTAAGTTTTACTTTAGAGATCGTGTAGCAGCAACTATGTTCGCATTGAGGTGGGCATAGTTAGTGATTGAAATTTTTTATAGAATTCGCAGTAAAACTACCGGAATGTATATATCCGGTACTCCTTTGTATAGTCGTTGGACACATACAGGAAGAAAGTTTCCTACTATGGGAAGTCTTAGACAGTTTATTACTTTGTCCATAAAAAAGAACACAGTAATGACAGATTGGATTATAGAAGAAAGTCAGTTAGTATCTATAGGCGACAAAGAAATATCAGAGATTATTACACCTAAAAAATTACTGGAGTTATTATCAAAATGACAACAATGTGGATTAGTGATTTGAATCAGTATCGTGCGATACAAGATCTTTATGATGCTTGGAGTAGCGATATCAGTAGTGAAGATTGTTTCAAAACATTTGAGGAATATTGGAATCGAAGAATTGATTCTCCTAAAATGTGTTATATTCCTGAAGTTACTAGAATAAAAGTAAAGTTGTCAGCTGAAGCATCATTTTATGTACCACTTCAATTGACATTTGAGTCGGATAAAGAGCGAACGTTTTGGTTGTTACAGAACTCATGATAGCAGCAGAAGTTGAGACTCCGTCATCTTTTACGAATGTAAAGGCATTGGTTAATCTTCCAATCATGGAAGAGTGGTGCCGCGAGATGATAGGTGCTCAAGCCATGTATCGTGATCATGTGTCGGATGAATATCCTTGGACTTATAGTTTCATAGGTGGTAAGACTGTATGGCATTTCGCACGAGCAGAATACGCTACCATGTTTAGCTTGAGGTGGTTATGATAATTGACATAACGAAACGAGTGGGTTGGCCATTACGCCATAGAGAAAAAAAAAGTATTAAAAGCCAAATGATATCTTGGTTTGAACAAAATGTAGGCCCTGTAGTCAACTGTGATCTAGATAACAGCATATACACCGGAGATGAGTGGAAATGGTTTAAGCATGTGATATATGATACAGGATCACAGGGACAACAAGTAACTTATACG
>Ga0209191_1000527_pt1 | contig 29310 bp, 18 predicted proteins | sample S_130626_EF_Meta_FD_187320 | JGI IMG/M metagenome (GOLD analysis project Ga0209191, IMG submission 187320) | Freshwater microbial communities from Lake Simoncouche, Canada to study carbon cycling - S_130626_EF_MetaG (SPAdes) (version 2) | ecosystem: Environmental > Aquatic > Freshwater > Lake ...
TCTATAAGACTGAGATCATTTTTCCAACAACGCCAAACCAAGTGCAATACACCATTGGCCCAGGTGGTCAGGTAGGCGCATCGTTCACAGGCTCAATTGCTGCCACCACTTTGACTGTTACTGCCATCACATCAGGCGCAATTGCCATTGGGCAAACACTGTCAGGCACTGGCATCACTGCTGGCACCACCATTGTGGGCTTTACAACGGGCGCAGGCGGCAATGTCAACGAGGCAGGCACCTACACTGTCAGCACCAACCAAACAACGACTAGCGGCACGATAGCAGCCTATTACGAGCGCCCCTTGACGATTGAGAGTGCCTTTGTGCGGATTGCTACCATGCAGGGCGGCAGTTCTGTTGCTGGCGGTTACCTGGACTATCCTGTTGCCATCCTGGGTGCAGAGGAATACCAGAGCATTGGCATCAAGCAGCTGAGTGGGCCGTGGGCCAAGGCCATCTACTATCAGCCAAGCGAAGTGCTGGGTACATTGTTTGTCTATCCCAACCCCAGCCAGGGCGAGTTGCATCTGTTTACTCAGACCATTTTTCGGCAGTTCAACGGGTACGCTGACTCCATCCAGCTGCCTCAAGGCTACAACAATGCGCTGCGGTGGTGCCTGGCTGAACGGTTGATGCCCATGTACGGCAAGACCAACCAGACAACCATTGCCATGATTAACGCATTTGCTGCCCAGGCTAAAGCCACAATCAAGCGCACCAATATGCGTCCCCCGCAAGTTTCACGTTATCCTGATGCCCTGATGGTTGGCAAAGCCAAAGACGCTGGGTTTATCATGGATGGCGGTTTCCGTTAAACAAGATTTAAATTATGACTACCGTTGCCATTTCTGGTCTGCCCGTTGCTACAGTCATCAACGCTACGGACATCATCCCGTTTGTACAACCTGCAACTTCTGGCACAACCAAGAGCATTACCAAAACGCTGCTGTTTACCAGCCCGGCAATTGCTACGCCAACAATTACAAACCCAACAGTAAGCACGGGCACATTCACTAGCCCTACATTGGTGACACCATCAATCGGCGCAGCCACAGGCACAAGCCTTGCCGTATCAAATGTTATTGGCACAACGGCAGTTGCAAATACATTAGGAATTACAGCCTTTGTTCTTTCAACACCTAAAGCTATAAATTTTGTTGGCGCCGGCACAATCAAAACAATTACCGTACCAGCCTTGTTTGCCACTTCTGGAGGTTCAATAACTTTAATTCCAACTGCTGCTTTTACTTGGGACGCAACAGGCAACATTGCTATTGCAGGAACGGCTGTAGTTGGACGCGCGTTAATAATGACTTATGACGCATTTGCACCAGCTAAGTTTTATCCCAGCTACGTCTGATTTATATGCCAGATTTTGGTTTTGTCGGGACTTCTTACGAAGCCCCATCAATCTATCAAGATGCTCAAGAGTGCATCAATTTCTATGCTGAGATTGACCCTCAAAAGCAGCCTGGGGAACGTGGCGTTGTAGCGCTGTACCCAACCCCTGGCTTGCTCTTGCAAACGCAGCTGGCAGTGGCAGAAGTGCGTGGGCTGCATACCCTGTCAGGCGAAACAATCCTGATCGCAGTGTCAGGCGCAAGTGTTTACTCGGTCAACACCAGCATGGTGGCAACCTTAATTGGTACGCTGTTAAGCAGCACTGGCCCCGTGTCCATCAGTGACAACATCACTACCAACAACGGGCTGACTGCCTACATCGTGGATGGTGCCAACCGCTACACCTGGATTGCAGCAACAAACACCTTTGCAGTTCTGTCTAGCGCTGATGGCCCCTGGCAGGGCGCAAACGTCACAGATCAGGTTGACAACTATTTCCTCTACAACGAGCCAGGAACGCAAAACTGGGCGTGTAGCGACCTTGGCCTTGCCTCATCATCTTTGGCGCTCTATGGCACGGTTGATGGCTCTAGTGACCTGTTGGTTAGCTTTATTGTTGACCGTAGGCAGGTTTACCTGCTGGGTGAACGCACCACAGAGGTTTGGACTGACATTGGCAACGTGATAACTGGCATCACCACCTTCCCGTTTCAACGGGTGCAAGGCACCAGCAGCCAGAGTGGTATTGCTGCGAGGTTTTCTTTGGCCCGGTTTGGCAACAGCTTTGTGTGTGTGGCCCGAGACACTCGCGGCGATGGCACCATTGAGATGATGGAAGGCTACACCTGGGTGCGGATTTCTACCCACGCAGTTGAGCAGACCCTCATCAACCAATACATTGCGGATGCAATTGCCTATACCTACCAGATTGAAGGCCATGAGATGTACGTTGTTACATTTCCAAGCATCAATTTGACATGGGTTTATGACCTGTCCACCAAAAGCTGGCACAAATGGCTGGCGTTTGCAAATGGCGTCTACAGCCGCCACAGGTCAAACTGCGGTGCGTTTTTTAACAGTATGTACATTGTTGGGGACTTCCAAAACGGTAAGCTCTACAGCATTGAGAATGATGTCTACACTGAAGACGGGGCCACCATTCGCAGGCTGCGCCGAGCGCCGCACCTGGTAGCAGATTTCCAGCGTCAATACTTTGATGAACTGCAAATCCAATTCCAACCAGGCGTTGGGCTGGGCGTCACACCAGAGCAAACTGCTGATGGCATCATCACTGAACTGGCAAACGTCCCAGCAGCCGGGCCAAGCTATCAGTTGATTGCTGAATCAAATTCTGGCGCTGAAATTGTTACTGAGCAGGTGCCTGCAACGCCAGGCTACGACCCTCAAGCCATGCTGCGCTGGTCATCTGATGGCGGCAGCACCTGGTCAAGTGAGCATTGGACATCCATTGGCAAGATGGGCCAGTACAGCAATCGGGCTATCTGGCGGCGGCTAGGGTTTGGGCGTGACCGAGTGTTTGAGGTCAGTATTTCAGCGCCTGTTAAAGCAGTGATTATTTCAGCCAATTTGAAAGCTAGCGCAGGGGATAACTAATGGCAACCGCTATCCCTAACAGCAACATCAACATCCCGTTCAGCAGCTTTTTAGACCCGATAACGGGCAGGCCAAGCCAAGAGTGGCTGATGTTTTTGATGAACCCAACATTTATCAGCGCAAATCTAAGTGCTGCTTTGCCAGTTACCAGCGGCGGCACAGGGCTGACAACTATTCCCACCAATGGCAAGCTGTTGATCGGCAATGGCACAGGCTATTCGCTAAACACCTTGACTGCTGGCACAGGCATCACTGTGACCAACGGCGCAGGGACAATAACCGTGGCCTCCAGTGGCCTGACAAGTTTTAGCGCTGGGACAACGGGGTTTACGCCCAGCAGCCCGACAACTGGCGCGGTAGTGCTGGCAGGCACATTAGTGATAGCCAATGGCGGCACAGGAGCCACTACAGCCGCAGCAGCCCGAGCCAACCTAGGTGCTGGCACAGGCAATGGCACGGTGACAAGCGTAGGCGGCACTGGCACGGTCAACGGCATCACACTGACAGGCACGGTCACCACAACAGGCAACCTGACCCTTGGCGGTACGCTCAGTGGCGTTAGCCTGACTACGCAAGTCAGCGGTATCCTGCCCATAGCCAACGGCGGGACAGGCACTTCTGTTGCTGGGGTTAGCGCCACCATCGTGACTGCTAAACTCACTGCACTCGGCGCAAACGGCAGCATGACTTTTACTAACGGTTTGCTTACAGCGCAGACTCCTGCAACTTAGGGCGGTGAAATGAGCCTGGTCACACAAGTTAGCAAAGAGCAGATTGAGCGCCTGCAAAAAGAAATGGCAGTGTTGCCACAATTAGAACTGGTGACCGAACATTCGTTTAGCCCAGGGATGTACCTGCGGAAAGTCTACCGCCCAGCTGGTACGCTGATTGTTGGCAAGGTGCATAAAGAGCCGCACTTCTTTCTTTGCGTTAAAGGTGAAATAATTGCCTGGACAGAAGGCGGCATGAAACACTTGTATGCTGGGGATGTAATTGAAAGCAAACCAGGCACCAAGCGGGTAACCCTGGCGGTGACTGACGCAATTGGGGTCACAATCCACCGCACTGACAAAACAGATTTAGATGATATTGAAGCTGAATTGATTGAACCAGACACAGCAGCATTGTTTGACTCATCAAATAAGCTAAAAATAAAGGAGTTGACATGACTTTTCTTGCAGCAGCCGCATCATTAGGAACATTTGCAGCGGCAAATGCTTTGCCATTGGCAATTGGTGGTAGCGCAATATTAAATTATTTAGGTTCGCAAGGACAAGCTGATGCCGCTACAAAAGCGGCGCAAATGCAGTCTAATGCGGCTGCTCAAGCAGGTACACTGCAAGAAAAACAATACGCAGATTTGGCCCCTTACCGTCAATCTGGTCAATTAGGCTTGAGCAAAATTCAAGAGATGTTGCCTTACTTTACAAAAGAAGTAACAGCACAGGATTTACGTTCAATGCCAGGTTTTGAATTTGGTCTTAACCAAGGCACAGGGGCCGCTGGGCAAGCAATGAATGTTGGTGGCGGTGGCTCCAATGTGGATTTAGCAAGAACCAAGTTTGCCACTGATTACGCAACTAATGTTGGTTTGCCCCAATACCTAACGCAAAGAACGGGCATATTCAACACTCTATCAAACATTGCGGGTATAGGTCAGAAAAGCCAAGAACAAGCTGGAAACATTGCTTCTAACATTGGGCAACTGGGCATTGGCGGGGCAACAGCCTTGGGTGCTGGCAACATTGGTGCTGCAAACGTCATGGCTGGTGGCCTGCAAGGATTCGGCAATGCTGCTACCTTGGCATCGATGCTCAGACCCCAAGGGACAGCAGCGCAGCCAGCAGTAGATTATTCTTTAGGGTCAGGGGCGCAAGGCTTAACATTAGGCGGCGGTAATCAAGGTCTTAGATTTCCTAATACAAAGTCATTCTTCCAACCAGAGATAGCATAAAAATGGCTGATTTCAACATAACCCCAATTGGCAACACGGTCAAACCCGTGCCTGGAATGTCATTGAGTGACATGATGAACATGGCAAGCAGCGCCCAGGCGTACCAACAACAGCGCCAGCTTAACCCGTTACAGCTGCAAGCCGCAGAGCAGACTGTTGAACAAGCACGGCGAATGAATCCATTGGCATTGCAAGCACAGCAACAAATTGTTGAACAAGCTGCCCGAGTAAATCCAGAATTATTAAAAAGCGCTACTGCTGCCGCAGGCACTGCTCAATTAGGTGAAGAATCAGCAGGCTACGATGTAGCTAGTAAAAAGGTTGGGATTGTTGCTAACAGGCTTACGGCACTGATAAACAACCCTTATGTTATTGCTGCTGAAAAAGACCCAAACTCAGTTTACCCAGATGGTTTGTCTAATTTGTTGCAAAGTTATGGAATGGCCCAAGCCAAAGAAATGGGCATACCAATTGACCAAGCTGCACAGTTGATACAACCATATCTGGAGCAAGCTAGAAACAAGCCAGGTGAATTAAGAACTTTTCTAAAAGATAAATTGTTAGCCACTCTTGATGCTGCAAGCCGTGTCAGCGCAATGGCACCAACAGGAATAGCCGTAAACACAGGCGCTGGTGGTGGGACTGTTAACACCAATATTTTTGCGGGTATGCCTCAAGGTTCTGTAATTCCAGGAACTTCTTTTGTACAGCAATTAGCACCAGGAACGCAATTGGTTGCTGCTGAAGGCCAGTTCCCTGGCGTTCCTGCTGGTACACCATATCTGATTGGCCCACAAGGGTCTGCTGGTACACAAGGCTTTGGTGCTGGTGCGCCTGCGCCTGCGCCGGGTAATCGTCCTGCTCCAGCTGGCCCTGGTGCTGCTGCTCCTCCAATTGCTAGACCGTTTATCGCAGGCCAAGCGCCAGGTGAGCCTGAGACACAAAAAGGAAACGCAGCAATAGCAAACGCAGATTGGCAAGCTACATCTACAGATGCAGGTGTTGCTCAACAAAGAATTGGAACACTACAAAAAATCAGGCAATTGGCACCTGACGCATTTACAGGGGTTGGTGGCGCACGAAAAGAATTGATAGCAGGATTGGCAAATGCAATCGGCATATCTGCTTTTGAGGCAGAAAAAACAGCAACTGATGAATTAAGAAAAAATGCTAACTTATTGGCATTGGCTGGCGGCAACACTGATGCTGCACGGGCGTTGGCAGAAATGGCTAACCCCAACACAAAGATGAACGCCCAAGCCATCAAAGAAGTGGTTAACCAGCTGATTGGCATTGAAAGCATGAAAGCTGCAAAAGCCAGATACTTAGGCCAGTATCGAAATACGCCAGACAATTACATTCAGCAATTAGCCAACTTTAATGACATAGCCGATAGCAGACTTTTCCAAGAAATGAACAGAGAAGAAGTAGCCAAGCTAAAAGCCTCGCTATCTGAAACAGAACTAGCTGAATTGTCGAGAAAAATTAGAGTAGCTAAAATTATGGGAGTTATAAAATAATGGCAACTCTCGCTGAACTTTGGGACGATACGCCTGCGGCAAAGCCGTTACCTGCTCCACCAAAGCTGACAGTTGTTCCTGTTGCCCCAGCCTCAGCACCAGTTGTACAAGCGGCACCACCAGCCCCACAGCCTGCACCAGCACCAGTTCTACAAGCTGCTCCTGCGCCTGCTCCTGCGCCACCACCAATGGCAACAGCTGCGCCTGTGCCTACCAAAGTAACTGCACAAGAGCAAAAAGTAAGAGATCAAGATGCCCTGCCAATATTTACGAAAGAATTAGCCAGAGCCGAGGCAGAGGCTGCTGCTGGAATACCAAGGGCCGTACAAGATGTTGCGGCAATAAAAAGAGAAATGGTTAGGCAGGGACTTGCTATACCCGTTGCTGCTGCCTCTGCCCCTACGCTTGCCGCTGCGCCTGCTGCCGCTGCCTCTGCGCCACAAAAAGGTTCTGACGTTGGCTCTTTGGGCGATTTGTTTGAAACAACAATCCCAGCAAATCAACCTGGTTCAGTGGTGCAAAAGCCTGTTCCAAAACCCACTGCATTTGCTGGCACCAGGGGCGACACAGGCATTGGCGGTGGCGATGGCCCGATTGCCCAGGCTGCGCTCAAATATTTAAAGAACCTGGGAGCCGCAACAGCATCACTGGCTGATGTAACCATTGGCGGCATGATTCCTGCCGTTGCTGGGCCTGTAACCTATGCTGCTGGTAGGATGTTTGGTCAAACACCAGAGCAAGCTGCTGCCGCTGAAAAATCAGTTGTTGAGACTTTAGACAAACCGTTTGGTAAGACATTTGGGGTTGCTGAAACGGGAGCATACAAAGGTGAACTGAGCCGAGAAGTCATGGATTTCATTGGCGCAAACATTGGCAAAGGCGCTAAGTACATTTCTGAGAAAACAGGTTTGCCAGAGTCTGACATTGCCAACATGATGGGCACTGGCCTGGTTGGTGTTGCACCGCTAACTGGCAAGGTAATCAAACCTGTGGTTGGCGCTGCTGGAGATGTTTTGTATGCAGCCACCGAGCCATTGGTCAGGGACAAGACCGTACTTGCACAGCGCCCTAAGATTGAGCCTACCCTGCCGCCACAGCCGCTAGACGTTAATCTGCGCCCGGTTGAGGTGACGGTGCCAGGGCAAATGTCTGCCAAGATGCTGGGAGAAGTTCAAGCAGCGTTTGAAAAACGTCAAGCTGCGGCTGCTGCTGCCAGAGCCGCCAACCCACCACCAGCTGCTACAACAGCGTTTGATATGTTGGGCAACAGAACTACTGCTGGGCCTGCTGTGGCCTTGCCTGCTGGCGCTGCGCCTGGTGCTGGTGCTACACCTGGTAGTGTGGGGGCTGCTGCTTTTAGTGCTAACCCATTTGCTGGAAAACTTACTGGTGAAGTTGCTGGTTCAAAAGGACAATTCCCGCAAGTTAAATTATCTTTAGTGGCTGACAATGTTCCAGTGATGGAGCAACAGTTAATTTCAAGAATTGCTCAAGAGGTCAATCCTGGTCAACCAGTTCGCAGTGGTGTAATTACACGCAATGAAGGAACATTGAGAACTGAACACACTGAAGCAAATATGCCTAACTTAACCCCAAGGGGTCAAGTATTAAAAACGCAAATAGCAAATGAACAAAACGCATTGACAAACTTTAGCAAAGAAAGAATTGATGCCACAGGCGCATCACCAACTTTGTTGAGCGATTCAATGCGTGGAGAAAGAATCAATGATGTGTTTCATGGAACAGCAATAGAAGGTGAAGCCCCAACAAGTTTGACTGCTTACCTAGATCAATCCAAACGTCAAATTTATAAATCAGCGTTAGACCGGGTTGGTAGCAATCAAATTAAAACTTCAAACATTGATAACTTGTTAAAAAATCCACAGTGGAAAGCAGGTCTTGAATTTAAAGGTGTTGAAGGAGTTGCCAAAGGTGCTGAAAAATATTTAAACCTTGCCAAAACAACAGGATTTGAGGATGTAAATGGAGTGATGCATCCACCTGGAACCGTATCAACTTATGACGCTGTACGCAAAGCAGTCAATGCAGAATGGTCACCACAAAATGCCAGTGCAATTAGAAAAATAAATGAAGCAATTGATAAAGATATTGCAGCAGTTGCTGACCCTGCCTTGTATAAACTTGGAGACAAAATTCATCAAGTTGAAAAAACTATTTTTGGTTCAAAAGGAATTAAATCTTTGTTTGGTGAAGTAGACAAAAATGGCGTTGTCTTATCTTCTACTCCATTAGAAAAAATACCTACCAAATTAAATGAATTGGCTAAAGATCAATGGAAACACATTAGAGGCACATTAGATGAACTGGCAAATGGACAAGTAAGAGGCGCACCAAGCGGGATGCCACCTGTGCCAGCTGAACTACGCCAAGCAGCGGCTGCTGCAAGAAACGAAATTGATGGCGCATTGGCAAGAGCCGTCTATCAAGCAGGGTCAAACAAAGCTGGCGTATGGAATCAAAATTCTGTTAACACGACATTGAATTCTGTTATTGGTGAAAAAATCTTAGAAAATTTCTCCCCGGCAGAAGTAAAAAAATTTCATACGTTAAACACAGCTGGTTATTTAATGCCAGGAGTCCATTCGTATGAAGGCGCTGCATTGCAAGCTAGACGGGCTGGCAAAATTGAGGCTTACGCTGAAAAAGCTGGCATTGGTGCAGGAGCAGCAACAGGTGGATTTGTAGGTTCAGCGTTTGGCCCAGCAGGAACCACAGCAGGAACCGTCATAGGCGGTGAAGCTGGCAGGAGAGTAGGAGCAGCAATTAGCGGGTCACGAGCAGCAAAAGCAGAGGCAAAAGCTGCTGATGCTCTAAGAAATGAAATGCAAAAAAATGCACAACTAAGAGATATGTTGCCATGAGCCTTGAATCACAATTTTCTAGCCATGAAGCCGTTTGCGCTGAGAGATATGAGCAGATCAATGCGAGGCTCAAGCGGTTGGAGGGCATCCTCATCAAGACCGCGGGAGTGCTTATTTTTTCCATGTCAGCTATCGTTTATGCAAGCCTCACATTCCGTTGATCATGGAGTTCTTCGAAGCACTGGCAAAGGGATGGCCCATGCTGCTGGCGCTGATTACGCTCATTATCGTTTTGGCTAAGATGGATATCAAGATCGCCGTGTTAGAGGAAAAAGTTAAATCGTTGTTTGAGATATTTAACCGCAAAGACAAATGAAAGCCAAGCTCACCTTCTTTGTTACGCTCATGGTCAGCATGACTTTGTGTATTGTTGTCTTAACAATGTCGAGTGTCATGTTGCTTGGACTGTTTGATCCACTCGTGGACAACAATAAAATTTTTGAGTTGGTCGGGCCTGCGTTTCAGACCATTGTCGGTGGCTTCATTGGCTTACTTGCTGGCGTCAAACTGTCCCATGAGGAAGAAAAGAAATGCTAACCTTACTCTCAACCCTGATCTCCTTCCTCGCTGGTGGCTTGCCCAAACTGCTTGGATTCTTCCAAGACCGTGCTGACAAGAAGCATGAGATGGCGATGGCTCAACTCCAGATTGAGCGTGAGCTTGAGCTACGCAAAGCAGGCTTTGAAGCCCAGCAACGAGTGGAAGAGATCAAGGTCGAGGGCCAAGCCATTGAAGCAGAGGCGTCAGAACGGGCCGCGCTGTACGCGCACGACATAGCGATAGGTCAGGGTGCATCACAGTGGATGGTCAACCTGCGCTCTGGTGTGCGCCCGATACTGACCTATGGGTTCTTCGCCCTGTTTGCGTTTGTTGAAGTTGGCGGTTTTGTGTACGCATGGCATCGGGACATTGCATTTGATGTGCTGATTGCAAAATTGTGGGATGCCGATACTCAAATCATCTTTGCGTCAATCATCAGCTTCCATTTCGGCGGCAGAGCGTTTAAAGGTGGCAAGGATTGAAAGTCTCCGACCGCTGCAAAGAGATGATCAAGCACCACGAAGGCGTGCGGTTTAAACCGTATCGCTGCCCAGCAAGGCTTTGGACTGTTGGCGTTGGAAGGGTTTTATATGCAATTCAAGGTCGCTTACCACTGGATCAAAGAGACGCTTACCCGTTGGAGCCGCATGATAACCGTACTTTTTCAAAAGACGAAGTAGATGGACTCCTTAGTGCTGATCTCCAGCGATTTGAGGTTGGGGTCGCCCGACTTTTTCCTGTGGTGCTTACCGTGGGTCAAAACGATGCTCTTGTCAGCTTTGCTTTTAATTTGGGTCTGGGGGGCGTACAGCGAAGCACCCTCCGTCAGAAGGTTCTTCGGGGCGAGACGCAAGAAGCAGCCGACGAGTTCTTGAAATTTACGAGGGGCGGGGGTAAAATTCTGCCGGGGTTGGTCAAGCGCCGCAATGACGAACGTGCCCTATTCCTATCTTAGGATGAAATGTCAACTTTCTTCTTTGCCCAGTATTCTTTCTTAGCAGCAGAAAGTTTTTCTTTATGTTCTTTGGTCTTGGGCGCTCTGAGTTTTGCCTGTACTGCTGGCGTCTGCATTGTTTTTAACCTAGCTTCCATAGAAGCTATAACACCTTTACTTATGGCTACACTAGATAAGCGCAAAGCATCTACCCGCCGCTTAGTGAGTACAGCGTCAGAATTTATTAACCGACAAGTAAGCGCACCGCGCTTTGCAAAGGCATCGTTTGGGTCAGCGGCTCGACGGACTGCACGTTCTTTATTTTCCTTAGAACGGCTTTGCGTGGATAGCCGTTCTTTCCTTGCGGTGTTATTAGCCCATTTATCACGCAGAACTTTTCTTGCGGAGTCACCAAGTTCGGTAGACCCTTCGCCCCCAGCCGTAATATTGGTTAGTGGCCCCAGCCCAAGGTCAGCGCGTCCTAGTCGATTTATCAAAGCCCGTTCGTACCTGTACGCAGAGTACAGCGATGCTACCCCGAAGACGCTAAACAAAATGTTTTTGCGCCCGTACTTGTTGAGTACCGCCCTACAAAACCGATTGCGTTGGCTCCAAGGTCTGTTGGGGTTCCAACGAATTGCCGTTTTTCCAATACCAACGTAAAATGGTGTTCCATCTGGTTTGTACCATACGTATACATAGTGTGACATACTAGTCTCCTTCGTAAAGATTATACCATGCCTTTGCAGCGCATCACATTAAAGCCGGGTGTAAATCGTGAAAATACGAGGCTGACCAATGAAGGCGGCTATTACGAGTCGGATAACGTCCGGTTTCGGCAAGGCACGCCTGAAAAGATAGGCGGCTGGCTACGCATCTCTGCCAACATATTTGTAGGCGTCTGTCGCTCCCTGTGGAACTGGGTCACGCTGGGTTACCAAAACCTTATTGGGGTCGGCACAAACCTCAAGTTCTACATATCCAATGGCGGCTATTACTACGACATCACGCCCACGCAGACCGTCCACACACTAACCAATCCGTTTGCCACAGTTAACGGCTCTGCCACAGTCACAGTCACGGACGCCACTGGGGGCTACATCAACAACGGCTATGTGACGTTTACAGGCAGCACGGCGGTGGGTGGCCTAACCATACTGGGAGAGTTTCAAATAACGTATTCTGCCGGTACAAGCTACACCATCACGTTTACATCTGCTGCAACGTCCACAACCACAGGCGGTGGAACAGTCTATGCTGTGTACCAAGTCAATCCCGGCCCAAGTTACGCTGCGCCCTTGGCTGGATGGGGTTCTGGTGCATGGAGTTCTGGGTCTTGGGGTAACAGTGCGAGTTCTGCTGAGTCACTGAGGATTTGGAACCAATTTAACTTTGGTGAAGACCTGCTGTATGGCCCAAGGGGTGGGCCTCTGTACTACTGGGACGCCACTATCGGTTACGTAGCACCCACGGTCACCATGACGATTGCCAGCCCTTGCGTTGTCACCACCACACTGAATCTGCCTGATCTGACCCCAATTGTTTTTGAGACCTCTGGGGCATTACCCACAGGTCTGCTGGTAGGCACAATCTACTACACCCGGTATGTATCGGCTTATACCTTTAACCTGTCGCTAACCCCCACAGGGGCGCTCATTATCTCCTCAGTCAGTCAGTCCGGTACACACAAAATATCCCAACGTGGTGTTTTGTTATCTGCGTTGGCAACAGCAAGCAGCGTTCCGCTGAGTCAAATCTTTTTCCTTATCTCTGACGCCAGCCGGTTTGTCATTTGCTTTGGAACCAATGACTACGGTTCTTCCACAGTCAATCCGATGCTGGTTCGCTGGGCAGATCAAGAAGACCCCACCATGTGGACGCCAGCCATCACCAATCAGTCGGGCAGCATCACCCTGTCCCACGGCTCCACCATTGTCACTGCAATACAGAGCAAGCAAGAGATTGTGATATTCACAGATTCTGCGCTGTATTCACTCCAGTACCTTGGCCCACCCTATGTTTGGGGGTCACAGCTTCTTGCGGACAACACCTCTATTTGCGGCCCTAATGCAGTGGCTTTGGCAGCAGGAACCATCTACTGGATGGGCGTAGACAAGTTCTACAAGTACGATGGACGGCTACAAACCCTCAACTGTGACCTACTCAGGTATGTTTACAACGACATTGACCGAGTGCAGTTTGAACAGGTTTATGCCGCCACCAACGAGGGGTTCAACGAGGTATGGTGGTTTTACCCCAGTGATGGCTCGACAACCAACGACAGCTATGTGGTCTACAACTACCTAGAAAACATCTGGTACTACGGCTCTATGGCCCGTACCGCATGGCTGGACAGCGGCCTTCAAGACTATCCAGTTGCAGCCACCTACAGCAGCAACCTTGTGAACCATGAACTGGGTGTGGATGACGGCACAGCAGCCACCGCGCTTCCAATCACTGCATTCATAACCTCATCTCAATTTGACATTGGCGATGGGCACAACTTTGCTTTTGTCTGGAGGATGCTGCCTGACCTGACCTTCAACGGCTCCACCGCCGGGACAACACCCAGCCTGACTATGCAACTCCTGCCGCTACAGAACTCCGGTTCTGGCTACAACAGCCCCAAGTCAGTCGGTGGAGACAGCAGCAGCGCAGAAGGGGTTGTAACAGCTACACAAACATACCCCATTGACCTAGACACCTACAACGGGCAGTTGAACATACGGGTCAGGGCAAGGCAGATGTCGATGAAGATCAGTTCAAACACCCTTGGCACACAGTGGCAGATGGGCGCTCCAAGAATCGATTTGCGCCCTGATGGTCGAAGGGGTGGTTGATGGCACAAAAGAACGTAGTAGCCCCCCGGCTACCTAGCCCCCCACAGGAGTATGACCCTGTTTACATGAACCAACTGTTGAGCTTGCTGCGTCTGTACTTCAACCAACTGGACAACGCTGGGCCAATGGCAGGTTCTACCCAAACCAACGGAACCGCTGTAGTATCGGGCTTGAGTTTCTTCCCTACGTCTGGCACAGACCCCAGCTTGCCAACAGACGCTGACTTTGCCAATTTGCGGATTGGGGACGTTTACAGAGACACCCAAAACGGTGTGATGAGCAACAACCAAACGCTTAAAATAAAGACTGCACTATGAGCCTACATCAACTAGCTAACCACATGTCTGCTCAAGGCAGAGGCCCAGACTCGACCCTTGTACACATGTCCCCCCGTGAGGTATCCGGTCTGCAAAGTCTGGCTATGGCAAACGGAGGAACCCTGACCATTAACCCGGAAACAGGGTTACCAGAAGCAGGGTTCCTAGACAGCTTGCTACCAACTCTTATTGGCGGTGCAGCCACCTACTTTACTGGGGGTGCAATTAACCCCATGCTGTTAGCTGCGGGTGTTGGCGGTCTGACAGCTTTGACCAGCAAAGACCTAGGCAAAGGGTTGATGGCAGGTCTGGGTGCTTATGGTGGTGCAGGTATTGCTGGGGGACTGATGAATTTTGGTGAAGCCGCAATTGGTGCAGAAGCTGCAAGCGGAGCTTTGCCGTCTGGAATAGACCCAGTAGGAGCAGACGCAGGAGCCTACGAAATGAAACAGGCAGCAGCAGCAAAAACAGCACGCGCTGGTGCATCAAACTTTGATAGATTATCAAGAGGCGTAACAGAAGGGTTTAAAAACCCAATGGGTGCGTTCAGCGCAATCGGTGGCGGCAGCAAACTTCAAGGTGCGGCAATGCTTGGCGCTCCGTTGTTGTCAGCATTATTAAGCCAAGACCAAACATCAGTCCCAACTTTTGATCAGATAAAGTTTGACCCCCGTCCTGCCAATATAAACATTCGCAGAGAGCAGCTTCCATACCAGAGAGACACAGGCAGTTCTGGTCAACGAGGTTATTTTGGGCCTACTTATGTAACTTCATATGCCGATGGTGGCGAGGCTGTTTCAGATGGCGGCATAGAGCAATTTGGTGCGGGTGGTCGCACCAGAAGAGACCCTGTTGAAAACATGCCAATAATTAGACCCGGACAAAATCTAACCCCCGCAGATTTAGTAAATCTTGGAAACAGAGGTTCAAGAAGATTTACACCTGTAAAACCTCCAGAGTTTTACTATCCTTCTGAAATTGGCAAAGATAGTTTACCCCCCGGTAAACCAAACGTAAACCCTTCTGGTTACGCAAACCCAGCAAATAGTGCTCAACGAAGCAGCACATTTGTAGAAAAACCCGTAGTACAGCAACCAATTCAACCTGCACCACAACAGCCAATTCAGCCTATAACACAGCGGCCTACAGAACCTATTGCACCTACTCAACCCACTCGACCCGTTGAGCCTACTCCACAGCGGCCCATAGAACCTACGCAACCTACCCAACCTACTCAACGGCCTGTTAATGAAAGGGTGATAGTTCCTGCACCACAACAGCCTGCACCACAGCAGCCAATTCAGCCTATAACACAACAACCTATGGAGCCTACTCGGCCTGTAGCGCAACAGCCTATTGAACCGCCTAGGCCACAACAACCTATGGAACCCACCCAACCTACTCAACGTCGAATTGACGAAACTGGAATGGTTCCTAGACAAGTGGTTGAGAACCCTGTGATTGTTCCAAGGCTAGAAGGTGGACGAGACTCTGCTGCAAGAGGCGGGTTGATGGCTCTAGCTCCCGGCGGGTATATTGATCCCGACTATGACTACTCAGGATACGGCAGGAAGAAAACAGATGTCGTGCGACCTGTAACCCCAATGCCAGATGTGCCCAAACCAGATTTCCTTGCAGCAGACGGCAAAACATACCGCTATGACCCCATAAAAAGAAGCTGGTATGTTATCAAAGAAGCCGAAGCAAAAACAAACCCCGGTGTTGAAACATTGATGGATACTGGTGGCCCCGGCGGGGGTCAAGATAATGCTCCCGGCCCCGGCCCCGGTGGTGGATACGGTATCCCCGGCGCTACTATGAGCGGCGGTATTAGCGGCCCGACCACAGGGCTTGCATCTGGAGCAAACTCTTTGGCTGCAACCCTAGGAAATATGAGTGGTGGCAAAGGTTTCTTGGGAGCAATATCTGACCATCTTGCTAGAAATATAGACCCTAACTTTAGCCATGAGGGACGAGCAGGCCGTGGTGCTTCTGATTCGGGTACAGGCCCAAATACTGGAAATACGGGCACTAACACAAACACCGGCACAACAGGAATGAGTACCGGCACAACGGGAGGTTCTCCCGCCGAAGCTGGAGATATTGGTGGTGGTGGCAGTTATGGCGGTTATGACGGCGGCGACCCCGGCGGTAGTGGTGCTCGGGCTAATGGCGGCATGATAAGCAGCTACGCCCAAGGCGGTCTAGGCTCCCTCGGGGGCTACTCAGACGGTGGCAGGCTCCTGCGCGGCCCCGGTGATGGCGTGTCAGATTCAATTCCCGCCACTGTAGGTGGTCGTCAACCTGCTCGACTTGCAGATGGTGAGTTCGTTGTGCCTGCCCGGATAGTGTCTGAACTGGGCAACGGCTCAACCGAAGCAGGCGCACGGGCACTATATAAAATGATGGATCGTATACAAGCCAACCGCCGTAAAACTACTGGCAAAAACAGTGTGGCTGTAAATTCCAAGTCACACAAATACCTTCCCGCATAAGGACGCATCATGGCAGAGCCAACACAAACCGTTGTAAATCAGATTGGGTATAACCCAGAAGTTGCCCCTTATTTAAGGGAGGGTATGGGTCAGTTGCGGGGGATGACCTACAACTACAAGATGGGGCCAGACGGGAAGCCCATCATCGGTGCAAATGGGATGCCCGAAATTGAGAGCTTTAGAGCACCAGAAAAGTATGGTGGTCAAGTTCCGGTGATGGCTCCTTCTTTTGCTACGCAAACAGAAGTTATGGAGATGGTCGCTGGCAAACGACCAAATCCCAATAACTACACAATAGCAGATGCCGTAGCACTAGGTAAGAACCCAAGCGATCCAAAATACGCAAAAAAGAATGCAGACGGTACACCCGTCATGGCTCCAAAAATGGATGCCGAAGGGAAGCCGGTAACAGAGTTTAAAGGGTACGAAAGGCAAGCTGAGTTTTCAGACTTGCAGAAGGAAGCCATGCAGGGCGCTAGGGACATGGTTGGCGGCAAAGCCGAAGTTGCCAACCAGAGTGCTCAAGACATTATGAAAACTGCGGCAGATACTGCTGCGGGGTCTTCATACGATCCAAGTGCGTTTGGCAATCAATACACTGCTCCTGAAAAACTAGACTACACCGCAAAAGAGGCATCTGCTAAAGAAGCAGGGATTGCTTCTCTGCCTACAGCCCAAGCTGCCACAGCAGCCACAATGGCAAAAGCTCCAACAGGCATAGCTGCAATTGGAACAGCACAACAAGATACAAACGCGCCTCAAATGACGGCGCAAACCGGGACGGCAGCAACTGGCATAGCGGCTCTTAACAAAGCAGCACCTGAGATGAAAGCGCAAGCAGCCAATGCCGCCACATTAAGCGCAGCACCGGAAGCCGCGCAACAACAGTTTGCAGGGCCAAAGGATGTAAAGGCACAGCAAGTTGGAGAGGAGCGTATAAACGCACCTAATTTAAAAGACTTGCGGATGGATGCGGCAAAGGATATCAGCGGTTCCACAGTTGAATCCAGAGATATAAAAGCCGCCAAAGACACCGGATTGGCAAGTCTTAAAAACTACCAGATGGGGCCAGCGGAACGGGTAGAGACAAAGAGTTTTGCCCAACCCGGTTCAGCAGATGCGTACATGTCGCCTTACATGCAGAGTGTGGTTGGCGCTCAACAACGGGAAGCGCAACGAGCCGCAGATGTAGCTACAACTGGGCGTAGAGGTGAGCAAACCAGAGCGGGTGCTTTTGGTGGCTCCAGAGCAGCCATCATGGACGCTGAAGCTGCCCGTAACCTTGCCACTCAACAGGGTGACATTCAAGCACAAGGTTTGCAAGCTGCATACCAGCAGGCGCAACAGCAGTTCAATACAGAGCAAGCTCAAGGGGTGCAGGCACAGACTGCCAACCAACAAGCTGGATTAACAGTTGGGAAAGAAAACCTTGCTGCCAACTTAGGGGTACAACAACTAGGCGAAGGTCAGATCAACCTTCAAACCAAACTAGCCAATTTAAACAATGAGCAGCAAGCGGCTGTTCAAAACGAGTCCAACAGACTTCAAGCGCAGGGGTTAACAGCAGGCCAAGCCATGCAAGCTGCGTTGGCTAATCAGGGCGTGCAGCAACAAGCCAATGTACAGAATCTCAGTGCGGGTCTTCAGACGCAGGGTCTTGGTGCTCAAACCGGGTTACAAGCGCAGCAGTCCAATCAGCAGTACAACATGCAAGGAAAACTTGCTAATCAACAAGCTGATCTTGCAGCGCAACAAGCCAACCAAGGCATGGAGTACAACACTGGCGCACAGAACGCACAGTTGCGTCAGCAGACTGAGTTAGCTAATCAAGGGCAGCGGGGACAGTATGGGATGCAGCAAGGACAGTTTAACCAAGCTGCCAACATGCAGACATCTGCACAAGCACAAGAAGCGGCAAGGCAGAATCAAGCAATGGCTGGGCAATACGGCTTGTCTGACACAAGTAATCAGCAGCAGACCAATATGGCAGACGCTGGCTATGCTCAACAAACCGGTATGGCAAACCTTGCAAATCGGCAAGAAGCACAGAGGCAAAATCAAGCCATTAACAGTCAATACGGGCTTTCCAATCTTGCCAATAGACAGCAAACCAGCATGGCAAATACTGGTTATGCCCAACAAACGGGTATGGCAGATCAAGCTTTGGCAGGCCAATATGGGATGCAGCAGGGCACGATGGATCAGCAAGCGGCTATGCAAACAGCGGCAAATAGGCAACAAGCAGAAATGTATGGCGCACAAGCACAAAACGAAAGAGCGCAGTTCAACACCAGCAACCAGCAGCAAGCAGAACTAGCCAACCAAGCAGCAGGGAACAGAGCCAGTGAATTTGGACTAGGACAAAAATTAACTTCAGCAGGAACAGGCGCACAGTACGGACAAGCAGCCAATCAACTGAACGAACAATCCGGTCAGTTCGGCGCTAACTACGATCTACAAGCACAGCAAGCAGCCATGCAAGGCGCTACCGGGTTGTCTAACATTGCAGGGCAGGGTTACAACCAAGGTATGCAAACAAACCAAATGTTGTCTGCTTATGGCAATCAACAACAAGGTGCAGAGCAACAGCGTTTAAACACACAGTACCAAGACTTCTTAAACGAACAAAACGACCCATACAAGAAACTTGGTTTTATGATGAACCAAGCTAGTTCAGCACCAACAGCCAATGTGGGCAGCACCATGTACCAAGCTGCTCCTAGCACACTTAGTCAAGTAGGCGGCTTGGGTGCGGCTGCGTTGGGAGCGTTTGGCGGTGGGTTTGGCACTAAAAGCAGTGCTGGTGGCGGCATGATTGGACGTTACGCCAAAGGGGGTCTGGTAAGATCACGCCCACAAGGTCTTGTTGCGTTGGCTATCCACAGCATGACATAAGGAATCAAAATGTTTGATGATCGAATTGGCAATCTGCAAAAGATGCTGGCTAGGATGGGGCCAGAAGGCAGGCAGAAATATGCTACTGACCATGCAGATGATCCTATTGCTGTATCGATGGCATTGTTTGTAAACAATATTGCCAAGGAGATTAAAGAGGGTAAACGGGGTGAGCCTAATATGCCACCCCCGGTAGTGCAGCAGGCTATTCAGTCAATGAATCAGCCGCAGATGCCACAGCAAGGGCCACCACAAGGAGGCCCACCCCAAGGTATGCCACAAGGGCCGCAGCAAAGGCCACCACAAGGTATGCCCCAAGGTGGCCCACCACAAGGAGGCCCACCCCAAGGTATGCCACAGCAAGGCCCACCGCCACAAGGTATGCCACCGCCACAGGGCCAACCCCGAATGGCAGCAGATGGTGGCTACATGGACTCCCGCCTGCCCGAAGAGATGGGCATAGGCGCTCTACCCGAACGCAGCCTGTCTAACATGGCTGATGGTGGGATCATTGGGTATGCGGAAAGAGGGCTAGTTGAACCTAGAAAAACTAATGTTGGCCCTTATGAGGCCCAAATACGTGCAGAAGCTTTAAGGCAGAAAGTAAATCCAGACTTAATGGTTCGAATGTTTTCAACCGAATCTAGCGGCAACCCCAATGCTGTTTCACCCAAAGGGGCTACGGGGGTGGGGCAACTAATGCCAGATGCTGCAAAAGAAATGGGGCTCACCCTTAAAGAACGGTTTGATCCTAATAAAAATATTCCCGCTTCAGTAGGTTATTTTAAGAAACAGTTAGCTGCTTTTGGTGGAGATCCTGAAAAAGCCGCCGCTGCTTACAACTGGGGGCCGGGAAATTTAGAAAAGCATTTGGTTAAAAACCAGAAAGACCAGAAAGACTGGAAAATTGGGTTGCCTAAAGAAACGGCAAACTATCTGACAGAACTAATGCCTGTTGGAACTGCTCAAGCCGAGACGCCGCCAACAACGGCAGCAGCAGCCCCCTCTACGAAGTCTGCAACAACAGCAGACCTACAAGCTTTGCGGCAGTCAAAAGAAAATTTTGGCGATAAATTAGATACAGTGGGGCAAGTAGCGCGGTCTCTGGGACAAAACGCTTTAGCACGCGTTGGAAGCGGATTTGCTGGGCTTGCGGGTTCTGTATCGCCGGGGCCAGAGGGGCAGGGCGCAGACTATGTAAAAAGGTTTCAAGAATGGGCAGCGTACCACCCCGAGGTACTCAAGGAGGACAGTAAAAAAATCCTAGGCGCTTTAGGTTACCCCTTAGAGTTAGCAAATAAATATGTAGGAGTGCCTGTGGGGGACTTTTTGGCGGAACAGGGTCTGCCTGCGGCAGGGGCTATTGCACAAGGTGTGCCCGAAGCAGGATTTGCCGCACTTGGTTTGTTGGGGCGCGGCGCAAAAGCAAGTGCAGCACCAGCGGCAACAACAAAAGCAGCACCCGGAGCAGCACCCGGAGCAGCACCCGGAGCAGCACCTGCCGCAACAGGAGTGCCAGTACGGGCAGTACAACAAACCGGTTTGACGCAAGCGCAAAAAAACGCAGCATCAACGGCAGTGCCTGTGCCAGCGGCGGAAGCAGCACAAACAGGGCGAAGCGGTTTAACGCAAGGGCAAATAAACGCGGCAGCGGGTGCGCCTCCTCTTGTTGGCCCACCTAGACCTACTCCTGCGCAATTGGCTGCACAGCAAAAACAAGCAGCAGGATTGCAAGCAATTGCAAATCAAAAAGAAGCGGCAGCAGCGCTTATAGGCCCACCTAAACCTGTTCCTGTTGGCCCTCCTAAACCTACTCCTGCGCAAGTGGCCGCACAACAAGCTGCCGCAGACTCTTTTGTAGGCCCACCCAGACCTAATCCAGCGCAAGTGGCTGCACAACAGGGAGCAGGATTAGGAGCACTTGCAGCAGGAGCACCTAAACCAGCAGGAGCAGGAGCAGGAGCAGGAGCCGCACCTAAACCAACAGGCAGGCCCGCAGTCGTAGCAGCAGAAGCAGAAGCGGCAGGAGCACCTAAACCGGCAGTCGTAGCAGCAGAAGCAGAAGCGGCAGGAGCACCTAAACCGGCAGTCGTAGCAGCAGAAGAAGGCGCAGCCGCAGCAAACCGTCCACCAGCAGCCGCAGTTGTAGCAGCAGAAGAAGGCGCAGCAACAGGAGCAGGGTCAAGAATGGCTGCTGTTCGCGCAGCAACGGGCGAAGGCCGAGGGTCGGGAATTTCTGCACTTCTACCAGCAGTTCTTGCAGCGGGTGCAGGTTCTGGGGCTAGTAGCGCATTAGAAGCTCCTGCAACTTTTGATAGAACATCTGGAGATGACACAAGGGGCTATCCAACATTTCCAGCAATTACACCTGAAATTAAAAAAGAAGCTGTGGCACTTGCTAAAACTGAAATACCTAAGAAAGAGCAAAGTGGATTTGGTTACGAAGACTTGCTGATGTTTGGTCTACAACTGATGGCAGGCAAGTCGCAGTATGCGTTGCAGAATGTCGGTGAAGCAGGTGTTGCAGCACTGACGGCTAAACAAGCTCGGGAAAAAGTGGAGTATGACCGGCGTAAAACGGACGCTGAAATTAAAGGTCTTGAGGCAACGGCGGGGTATCACAAGGCGGCGGCGGATCGGTACACATTGGAAGATAAACCTGCCGCACAAATGCGCAAAGAACTTGCTGCGGCGTATGCAAAAATTGACGCAGACCCGTTTATGAAGCTTGACCCTATTAAAATGGCTGCGGCCAAACGGCAAGCGGATGCGGAAATTGGAGCGCGGTATGCAGAGCTTGCAGGTACAATGGGCGGTGCTGGTGGCAAAACTGGCAATCCACTGGTGGATAAATATTTACAATAGGTGCAGTTTATGGAACTTGAGCAAGTCCTCACAGCGTTGCGCAATGCAGATGCAGCGGGTAATGTAGAGGATGCGAGACAGTTAGCCAGAATTGCACAGCAGCTAATGGCTGCACAACCCCCCGAGGAAGCGGCAGCGCCCAAACCAAAAACTGGGATTGGCGCTGCTGTAGGCAAAGGCGTTGAGTCCATTATCTCTAGCGGACGGACTGCGTATGGGGCCCTCACCGGGGATGCCGAAGAGGCCGCACGCGCAGGGCTCGAGCGCGGCGAAGCGCTAAACAAAAAATATGCGGATCAAGTCAGCCTGCAGAAAGTCAAAGACGCATACAACAAAGACGGCGTGCTATCTGCGGCAGGCGAAGCGTTAAGCCAAATCCCGGCGGCAATTGCTGAACAAGCGCCCAACCTAGCTGCAATGGCAGGTAGTGCGCGACTCGGGGCGACAGCGGGTAGTGTTCTTGGCCCTGTTGGGGCGACCGTTGGCGGCATTGGCGGTGCGTTGTTACCGTCTCTGATACAGCAGCTTGGGGGAAATATTGAGCGCCGCAAAAGCGAAGGACTACCCGCTAATGTTGGGCTTTCTGCGGCAGCAGCCATTCCTCAAGCTGGTTTAGATGTAGCGGGTTCGCTAATTCCGTTTGGCGGCAGGATTGTTCAGAAACTGACCGGCATCCCTATGGGGGCGTTGCTGAGTCGCAGTGCCGAGGGAGCAGCTAAGCTGGCTGATGAGCGGTTGCTGACGGTGCTTGCCAAAGGCGTGGGCGTTGGTGCGCTGGCCGAGATTCCCACGGAAGTTGCCCAGCAGATGCTGGAGCGTGCGCAGGCGGGGCTGTCGCTCTCAAGTCCTGATGCGCTCAAAGAGTACGGCGAGACTGCGTATCAGGTAGGTCTGCTTGCTCCGTTAGGTGCGGTTGGCCGACTGTCAGAACGTGGCGGAGCCCGGATGGACGTTGCGGCAAAGCAACAGGAAGCAGCCGCCCAAGCCGCTGAAGTTCAGCAGAGTCAGCAGGCGGCTCTGGCGCAGACGGCTGAAGATAACCGGCAGTCACTGCCGTATGCACTGCAGGTGCAGCAAGATTACACGGCTGCCGTGGGGAAACTGCGGGAGCTACAGCAGGCAGCGCAAACCCCGGTGGGAGATGATCCCTTGGCAGCGCAAGATGCCAAAGATGCCAAGGCCGCGTTGAAGACGCACACAGACACCGTGCTCCAGCCACTGGTAAAAGAAGCGCAACGCGTCCGGGCTTTATACCCGGATTTATTCCCCACCGCGACACCTACTGCACCTGCGGCAATAGCCGCTGTACCAGCCATACCGACTGCCGTTGCGCCTGATGTTGTTGAGTCTGCGGTCGCCCCGCCGCTTACGACTGTTACGCCGATACCCGAGGCAACGGCTCCCCTGACCAAAACACAAGCCGCTGAAGGCACGGTATCTGCGCCAGTGGATGAGGTGGCCTCCACCATCGCCAAGCTAAACGCACAGAGCACTTCCCCAGTTCCCCCAGTTCCCGCAGTTGCCCCGGGAATTGCCGAGACGGGAGTTGCGCCGGTTAAGAAGCCACGTGCCAAGAAAGCCGTTGCAGAAGCTCCGGTAGCTAAAGCTGAAGCTCCGGTAGTACCAGTTGTCGAAGACACCACGGTTGAGCCAACGGAACCCAAGACGCTTGAGCAATCGTTTGCTGCGATGCAGCCGATAGCCGCCAAGCCAAGCCCATTAACCATCAGTGCGCTCAAAACCGAAATTGGTAAAGCACGTAAGGAAGGTCGCCGTGATGATGCGCGGGAGCTAATTGCAGAACTGCGGGTACGCACCGATAAAAGCCAGTTCATGATTCCCGGTGCAGCGCCTCTTAAACGAACGAGGGCAGTGCAGACGCAAGAGCTAACGCAAGAAATTCGAACGGAACTGACGCAGCTTAGCAAAGCCTACATCGCGGCTCGTCAAGAAGGGCGCAGGCCCGATGCGTTGGCAATTATTGACCGTATGCGTTACCTGAAAGAACAAGGTAAAGCAGTCGAAGTTGGGCCTGTTTTAAAAGGCGCAGCAAACACAGGCCAGAGTGAAACGATAGAAACAAAACCCGCAGATCGGACATCCCCCCGGGCATTGCAGCAAGATATTGCGCGTGCACAAGCGCTACCAAATCTGTCGGATACCAACGCCGAACTACTGGACAAACTACAGCAGAACTTGCCCGCGCTGCTTCGATACAAAGCGCCTACAACGGGGCAAACCCCCGGCTTAGAAACCACTATAGCCGTACCAGAAGCTGCACGTGGCGCGGGCAATACGAGGGTGAGGATCGTTGACTTTCTTGACAGCCTAAGACAGGGCCTACCCGCTGAGACAGAAGCGCGTAACCTGCAGCAGCAGCTTACTCAGATCGAACGCCAAGCACAGCAAGAAGTTTCCCCGCGTGAACTACAAGGCATGCTGGCAAAAGCCGCAAAGCTTGAGTTGAGCAACAAAGAAAAAGGTCTTGTCAGGCTTGTCGGAGAAAATCAATCAACGATTATGGAAGACCCAGCAGCGCGGATAGCCGTAGCTCGGTGGCTGTCGTCAGATGTTGGGCAGGGCATTGGAGATGCTACGCAGGACTTGCGGAAGTATTTTGGCGTTGTTGAAGAAGAACAAAACTACGAAAGCCCTGTTGGAAAAGCTACATCTGCACGCGCTAAAGACATAGCATCCGAATACGCCCGCGCTGTCAGTGCGCTAGATGGTGCTTACGCTGACGCCAGCGTTCCTTTGCAGCCGCTTGCAAACAACATTGCACGAATGAAAGGGCAACTGTCAAAAGCCAACGAACGGGTTGAGACCGCTACGGCGGCTGTTGCACAGGCTAAAGGCGCAGCAAAACGCACGGAACAAACAAAACTGACGACTGCGCAGGACGCATACGCATCGCTAGAAAAACAAATTAGTGCTGCCGAAGCAAAGTACCGTACGGACTTGACCGCCTTGCAAACGGCCCCGGGCACAGCGGAAAAGATAGCCACTGCAAAAGCCGACCTCCGCGAGGCTGCTAAGTTGAAGGGCTTGCAGGACACGCTGCTGGATAGCGAGCGCACTCGTGACCGAGGGGAAGTGCAGAAAGCGCTTGACAAGGCAAGGCCGTTAAATGTGCAGGCTGAAACCAAAACAGAAGCGCCAACAGAAGCTAAAACATCTGAGATGCAAGAGGACATGTTTCCTGCTGAGCGTAAGCAGGAAACTGAACGCGAAAACACACGGGCCATGTACGAGGACTTGTTTAGCGAGCAGAAACCCACTGTGGCCGAAACCCGCGCTGAGAAACAAAAAGAGTCCAGTAAAGAACGCAAACTGACTGGCGACCTGAGTGCGCTACCCGGAAAACAAATTTCTTTTGAGCGCCGCCGCGCCATGCTAGATGCTATTGACGATGCTCCGGTCAAACGCCAAGCATTTGAAGACGCAATCAATAATGCCAACCTACCACAGGAACAACGGGATGCTGCACAGACGCAGCTTACCGCGTACCTTGCAAAACTGCGCAAAAAAGCCGCAGACAAAGACAAAAGCTATGCAACTGCATACAGACTGCGTGGTGAAGAGTCTCAAAAAACCCAAGACCTAAAAAAGCAGGCGGAAGCCCCCGGGCTTACGGACGCCAAGCGCAAGGGCCTTCAAGCGCGTTTTAAGAAAGCGCAAGACCAACTCAACAAACGCGACGAGCAGCTTGCCCGTTTGCGCGGCGTTGCTATAGACACCATTGAAACACCCGAGCAGCGGTCGCAAACGCTTGATACCTTATTCCGCGAGACTTACGGACAGGCAGTTTCTGAAGAGCAACAAATCGAATTAGATAAAACTGAAGGTCGGGCGTTGGGGCCCGTAACGCGCAAAGAAGTTTTTCCCGCCAAAGTGTTTTACTCAGGCGAAGAGGGTAGCGTTAAAGAAACTGAGAAGCGCACGTACACAAGACCGGATATGCGGTTGGGTGAAAAGCGCGGGGTCAAACAACGGGATGTACAGATCAGCAAAGCTGAGATGGAATCTTCTAATAAGTTACAGCAACAAAAGAAAGAAGCATTTGACGCACGTGCACAAGAACAGCAGCTTTTTGAAATTGCTCAAAAGAAAGTTGAGGACTTGAGCGCCAAGCTGACAAATATCAAAGAACGTGTCGCTGCAGTTGGAAGGTTAGACCCCAGAACTCGAAAACAAACGCTTGTTGATAGTCTGAATGTGGAGCAGACGCGTATCACAGCCGAATTATCTGCAGCCAAAACCGATGCCGCGCAGGCTGCACCCAAGACCGGGACAATTAGTCAGAAATCTGAGGGTGAGATATACGGCGGTGAATTTGAAGGAAAGATGCGCGGTACTTCCGGGCCAAATGACACACCTCTGTCTGCAAAGAATGTAGATCTGCTGGGCGGCAATAAGCTGGCAGCGGTACTCACCAACATATCAGAGAAAAGCAGCAACCATGTTGCACGCCGCATAGCGGGTAAATTAGCCGCTGTTGTTGAAGTCAATGGTGTCAACGTCAAGCTGGTGGAAGTGACGACCCGTGATGCGCCCAACGCGCCGGGTATGACAACTGCCGATGGTATGCGGGTGGTCATAAATGAGAACACCGGCTTGTCTGAAGAGACCGTGGTGCATGAGGCAGCGCACGCAGCCACCATGTTTGAGCTTGAGAAACCTGACAGCGAACTCACCCCGGATCAGCGCAAGGCAAAAGCTGAATTAACTCGCATGATGGAACGGGTAAAGTCGGATGAAAATTTTGATAACGTAGTGATAAAAGACGGTGACCTTCACGAGTTTATAGCTGAAGGTTTGGGCAGTCGGGCTGTGCAAGCGCACATGCGCGAAGATACGTGGGACGGGCGTAGCATGTGGCGTTGGTTTATTGATGCCGTACTTCGCTTTGTGGGCGTCAGAACCCCCGCCAGAGGCCCCATGCTAGACCGTTTTCTGGACTTGGCCGAAACCTTTATTCAAGCACGCGATGCAGACAGCGTTGCCCAAACGAATCTTATGGCGGCTTCGGATAGCGGGCGTCTGCGAAATTTTGGGGATGAAGTCGGTCTTTATTCTCGGGCAGGGAAAGCGTTTGATCTAAACGGGTTTTACACGTACCCGATTGGTAGCTTTGGCCCCGTGGAAAATGCCGCCTTTGTTGTAAAAAATTATGCGTTGGACGGCCTTACGCTGGATATCCTTGATATGGATTTGGTGAAGGCCGGAAATAAACCATCGCGCTCTGTTGTAGAGCGTTTTTGGCTGTCGCCTAATAAACCCGGAGATTGGACAACAGCGGAAGTGCATACGGACGGCGTTCCTACCAACGCATCAGCGGTTATCAGTAAGTATAAAAAGGCTTTACGATCCGTTGACGTTCCCGGCTTTGACAGAGACCCGTATATAAAGTTTGACGAGGGTTCGTTTAGTAATACTGACATACGCGCTGCGTTTCGCACGTTGCGTACAGAGGCTTTGGGAATGGGTCTTTTGAAAGACATCAAGGCCCTCACAATCAAACGTGCTACGGGGGCTAATCCCAACACAGCGCCTCGCACGGTGCTGAACCCTGCGCAGATTGCACGGTTCCGTTCAGTCGGCTCCCTGCTGTCCCCCAAAGACGTAAAGTACGCCAACCCCGGGTTGGCCGCAGCAGGAGTCATCGGCGACACATTTATTGCCAAGGAGCGCGGTGTCATCGACAGGGTTCGCGCAGCATCGGGTGGTTGGCTGGGTTCGGAAACGATGCTTGTAGATCGGTTCGCACCACTGGAGCGCCTGTCTAAGGGGATGGAAGCGCTCAAGGGTTCGCAGATGATGTACTACCTGCGGATGTACGACCAGCGGATGAACTTCACCGCGCAGTCGGTTGCCAACGGGGCGATTCAGCGGGTCGCCAAGAAGCGTCCAGACGGGCGCACCGAGTACGTTGTCGAGAGCGTCGACGGGGCCAACATCCAGCAAGTTGTGGACATCTTGAAGAAAGCCCCGGCGGGTAGCCCTGATGCGGCCAACCGCTTGTTTACGATGTATCTGGCTGGCATCCGTGCCAAGAACAAGGGGTTTCAAACACTGCACTTCGGCAAAGAACTGACAGAGGCTCAACTCGACAGCGCTATGGTGAGCATCCGCGCTACGCCCGGGTTAGAAGAGAACTTCAAGCAAGCCCGCGATGTGTACAACGAGTACAACCGCAACATGGTCGGCTTTCTCGAGCAGTCGGGGGCCATATCGAAAGCGCACGCGGCGCGGCTAACCAAAGAGAATGACTACGTTCCCTTCTACCGGGAACAGAACGGCGTTGCGCTGCTCACCATCGGTGGTGAGACACCCATTCGGATTGGCAGCATTGCTGAGCAGCCCTACTTGCACGAGTTGGTTGGCGGCGACCGTCCGATTTTGGATTTCCTAACAAGCTCCGTTCAGAACACAGCCTTGATTACGGACATGGGCTTGCGCAATCTGGCAACCAAGAACTCCATGAACGAGCTTGAGGACATAAAGTTGGCGCAGATTCGACCCGGGCCCGGTACTGCGGATACAAAAACTGTGCGGTTCAAGGTAGATGGTGACGACTATCACGCCATCGTGGATACCGACGAGGCTGGCGTTCCTGCGGATCTTTTGGTCAAGGGCATGCAAGGCATTCCGACACAACTCCCCGCGCTTGTCCGGGCGTTGGGGGTTCCTGCTACGTGGCTGCGCAGGGCTGTGACACTGAGCCCCACGTATGCGGCACGCCAAATATTCCGCGACTCATTGGCTGCACCGCTCTTGTCTGGCGCGGACTTTGTCCCCGTCCTTGGGGCGTTGAAAGAACTTGGCAAGTCTGCCACCAAATCAACGCTGGAGAAGCGCGGTGTCACAGGCGGACAGGTCTTTGCAGGCGGCAGCAGCAGCGAGGCCATGACCAAAATTCTGAACGACATGCTGACAGGCAAAGGCAATATTGGAGCGCTTATTGCAAAGGCCGAAGCGCTTAACATGGAGGCCGATGCCGCAACCCGCCGCGCACAGTACAACAGCTACATCAAGCAGGGGCTGTCGGAGATGGAGGCTACGCTGATGGCGTTGGAGTCAATGAACTTCAACAAGCGCGGTGCGTCACCC
>Ga0209191_1000528_pt1 | contig 29273 bp, 26 predicted proteins | sample S_130626_EF_Meta_FD_187320 | JGI IMG/M metagenome (GOLD analysis project Ga0209191, IMG submission 187320) | Freshwater microbial communities from Lake Simoncouche, Canada to study carbon cycling - S_130626_EF_MetaG (SPAdes) (version 2) | ecosystem: Environmental > Aquatic > Freshwater > Lake ...
TTGAGAAGTGTATGCGAGGCGATACCTCAGACAATGTATTCTCTGCATATCCGGGAGTACGGGAAAAAGGCACAAAGAATAAGGTTGGTCTCCGTGAGGCCTACGGTGATAGAGACTCAAAAGGCTACTCGTGGAACAATCTCATGTTGCAACGCTGGTCCGACCATAATGGACAAGAACATCGTGTGCTAGATGATTACGAACGCAATCGGCAGCTAATCGATCTTACAGCACAACCCAATGACATTAGACAGATTATGTCTGAGACTATTACTACAGCAACGCAGGCAAATAAAAATGTCAGCCAAGTTGGAATTAGATTAATGAAATTTTGTAATCTTTATGATCTTAAAAAGATTGCTGATCAGGCGCAGGCCTATGCCGAACCGTTAAATGCGAGATACACATTATGACCGAATTACATGCAAAACCAATCATTGAAAATAAATTCTGGATTGTAGAACGAGATGGTGAGAAATTTGCCACTCTAAGAAAGAACGAAGACAATCGCTTTGTTCTTAGCAACGAGCTAGGAATTAAAATCTATGACACTAAAGAAAGTCTAACTCGACAATTTGGTAAAGATTTCTTTGTTGCAAAAATTATTAAAGAAGCAGATAACGCATTGCCAAATGAAGTTCATGGATACTCAACAAGTACTGATCCTCACAATGCCATGTTTGATATTAAACGTAAATTGCCTTTGTTTACAAAAAGTAGCGACTCGAAGAGTTTGTATTGTGCGGGATACTATGTAATTAAATTTGACAAAGGCTGGGTCAAATCATTCTGCCCCAAACTAATTACTTTGCAAAGATATAAGTATCAAGGTCCGTTTAAGACTGAATTTGAAATGCGTCAAATATTATCTAATGTCTCAAAATAATTTGCCCACAAATCTACCTGGTGTAGAAAGACTGCTGGCCAGAGTAGCTGCCGCTGAACGCAGCCAACAAAAAGACATTAGAATATCAATACAAGAAGCCAAAGACTTAACTGCTGAATTAGCAGTACTAACATCTAAGTTAGGGCGTACCGTTCAAGAAATACATGCTATGCTATCGGAAATACGTGAATCCACTACTAAAATCGACGTAAAATTCGACGGGGGCGGCTTCAGTTCTTGATAAATATATACGTGGTTAATTAGGAAACACGTATTGATGAGCAGACCAAAACCCAAAGTTATACTTGAACATGCCAATAAGGACACTTTTAAGATTGAACAGATTCTTGAAAGCGATGCCATCTGGGCTGTGTTTTATAAAGCAGAACCATTCAATCTAAAGAGTGGTAGTCTAGTGGCTAGTTATCCCGGTCCTAAATACAAGAAGGTTTCGTTTAGCAATCCCGGTCATGCACACAATCTTGCAAAAAAACTTAACAAACTTTTCAAAACTCAAGACTTTGCAGTTTATAAACTCAGTCAAGGTGAAAAGATAGAGTAAGCTATGGACCGTAAGGATACCTATACTTCGGTATTCCTCAAAGCTGCGGGACAACCGCATGATGCTGAATACGTTAAAAAATTTCGTGCTGTTTGGTGGTTTAGTACTCGAGGCAAAGATGTCGGTGGATTACGAATGACCGACCAATGTCTAGAGTTTGTAGAAACCAAATCAGAAATCAAAACTTACAAAATAGAACTTCCAAAAGATCTAACAATAGGACCGCAGGTGTTAATTTGGATGGATCAATATCTAGATTCGCCCTTCCATTTACAAAAGAAATATATCAAGGTATTATCTGAAAAATCCGCTTTTGAATTGTATCTGTTTGCTGGCGATGTTAGAAAAATGGGTGCTGCAAAAGCCTTGAATAAAAGATTAAGCCAAGAATCCGTCGACTAAATTATTTTCTTATTAAATATCACTATGTTAAAACTTAATGCACTAGACATTTTAAACCACAGACAACTCGATTCTGTGGCTCCGCATTTTGCAAAAATGAAACTTGCAGAAGGCGATCTGTTTGGGGATGAAGTTAACACTTGGATTCGATCCAAACTTGTAGGAAGATTCTATATAAAGCGCCAGCCTAGTATTTCTCAAGATGGGAAATTAAAGACTGCAACTTATGTAGGATTTGAAGATCATAAAGAACTAACTTATTTTATGTTAGCATGTCCACATATAAGGAGAAACACATGACCGAAGAAGTTAACACACCAGCAGCCGCAACGGCACCAGAGGCAGCAGCCGCTCCAGAGGCAACAGCACCTGATTTAAACATCAATGACCTGGCAGCACTAAGAAGTATTTTAGATGTAGCAAGCAGTAGAGGAGCGTTCAAAGCAGCAGAACTAGAAGCAGTTGGGAAAATTTATAACAAACTTAACTCATTCTTGGAAGCTGTCACTAAAAAGGACCAGTAATGAACTCACTAAAACACGTAGGAAAAATGAAAAAAGCAGGGTCTAGGGTGATTGTAGCCTTTAGAACTTTGCCCGGAGAATCTAATATGGCATTAGTTATTCCAGTATCCAGTCTAACAGATGACTATCATGATAACATTATGAAGTTGGTTGAGACTGACGAGGCACAATCTGCTTTTGAATTAGGCGAAGTGTTGTTTACTAGATCATTTGCTGACGGGCGCCCAATGTTGCAAGCACTACGTGCTGACGGCAAGATGGCAAAGGTACCAACCGACGATGTCATTATGGTTCCGAGTCCTGGTGCAGAAATTGCACTACATCAGTTGAATACACTAATTGCAGAACAAAAGAATTGTGCTGTGGATGATTTGTGTACATTTGTATCCGGAGCTCCTCCTACAAAAACCGATGAGCCAAAAGAACTTGTAGAAGTTAGGGATCTTGCTCCGGCTGAGAAACCAGCACCACTCAAAGCGGCTGCCAACGAAGCGTTATCTGATAAAGATATTGCCAAGAGCTATCGTAGTCAAGCCGATTCAATGTACAAAGAAGCTGCTCGATTACGTAAAGAAGCAGACGATTTAGATCCACCGGTAAAGAAAGCGGCAAAGGCCAAAGAAGCTGAAAGTGCCTAAACCGTTGTTTAAACCGCCAAAGCATCTTGTTCAGGAATGGCCAGAAGTCTTTGAAGATCTTTATATGAATACCATGCCGGTTCACTACCTAGAATCAATTAGGTTGGAATTTGGCAATGGTAGGATATGGGAAATCAATATCAAAGAACAACTAGCAAACAGCCATAGCGATATTGTTGCTAACAAATTGGTGGAAACTTTTGCAGAATATAAAGAAGATATAAAAAAGATCGACTTTAAAATTGACATAGAAAGGTTAAAGAAAGACATACTAAATCAATCTAACGATTTTTTCAAGTAAGAAATATGAGTGATCATACTAAGTTTCAAAAAATTATACCAATTTTAAATGATGTTAGTCCTAGTTTTTGTCTAGCTAAATGGTATCAGTTGACACTATATCTTCAAAATGGATTTAATCATAGCTGTCACCATCCGTCACCACATAAAATTCCATTAGACGAATTAGAGCAAAATTACAAAGCTCTACACAACACTAAATTTAAAAAAGAACAAATGCAAAAGATGCTAGACGGTGAACGTCCTAGCGAGTGCAGTTATTGTTGGACTGCAGAGGATAATGGGAATGTTAGTGATAGAAGTTATAAAAGTGCTACATCTTGGGCATACCCGTATATAGACGAAGTTATTAAAAATAAGACTGCTGATATCGAACCTCGATATGTTGAAATTAGCTTTAGTAATGTATGTAATTTTAAATGTGCATACTGTTCTCCAGATTTAAGTAGTCAGTGGCATGAAGAAATCTCAAAGCACGGTGCATATCCAACCAGCCGAAATTACAACGGTTTTGATTGGTTTAAGCAAGTGGGTAAAATGCCTATCAAACATAGTGACCCAAATCCCTATGTAGATGCTTTTTGGGCATGGTGGCCCGAATTATATAAAAATTTACATACATTAAGGTTAACAGGTGGTGAACCTTTATTAAGCAAAGACGTATGGCGTATGTTAGATGCTATCGAAGCAGATCCAAAACAAGATCTCGTACTTGCTATTAATACCAATCTAGGCGTCAGCAGAGATATTATCGATCGAATGATTACTAAAATCAATAATATTAGTAAAAATATTCAAGAGGTACAAATTTTTACCAGTGGTGAAGCCATGGGGAAAGCTGGAGAGTATATACGATACGGTCTTGATTATCAAGAGTGGTGTCAGAACCTAGAATATGTTTTAGACAATACCAATTGCATTGTAGCTGTAATGACCACTGTTAATCTCACTAGCATAACTACCTATTGTGATTTTGTAAGATACCTGTTGGATTTACGAGGTCGATATAATAAAACTGTTACATTTAATAAAGTACAGTTTATGACTAATACTCTTCGATATCCGGAGTTTCTTTCATTAACTTTACTAGATAAAGAAACTAAAATAAATTTTGCACAAGAAGTCGAAACTCTAATTGCAGAACGAGGAAAGTTTGACGGGTTAGCCACATTATCGGTTAGTGAAGTTGATCAATTACGTCGAATGATCAACTACATGAATGAAATTACTCCTAACGAAAAAACATTACGTAAAGATTTTGTTGCGTTTATTAACGAGTACGATCAGAGGCGCAATACAGATTTTAATCAAGTATTTCCAGAACTTACAGAATTTTATAAAATATGTCAACAACTGTAAAACGTACAATAGAAATTATTAACGAAATTAGCCCTAGCTTCTGTGCAGCTAAATGGTATAACGCTACAATATGGTTAGGCAATGGCAGGACTGCAAGTTGCCACTTGCCCCCTGCACACACAATCCCTTTAAAAGAAATAGCCGTTGATCCTAGTGCATTACACAATACTGAGTTTAAAAAACAACGTAGAAAAGAAATGCTTGACGGTGTGCGATGCAAAGAGTGTGCATACTGCTGGACTGTAGAAGATACTGCTTCTCCAGATATACACAGCGACCGCATTTATAAGACTAAAATTTATAAAGAAAATGAAATATTACAATTGGCTAATATTGATCCTACAGAAAATATTGATCCGAAAACATTAGAAATTAGTTTTGATAATTTGTGTAATCTAAGTTGTACCTACTGTAATTCAGAGTTTAGTACAACGTGGTCTAGTGATATCAAACTCAACGGACCGTATACTAAATTAAAAACATCAGGTGGTGGAGCATTTCAAAATGCGGGCGAACACGCATTACCTTACGGTATCAAAAATGAAAATAACCCCTACATAGAAGCATTCTTTAAATGGTTTCATGCCGGGCTTAAAGATAATTTGCAGGAATTAAGAATAACCGGCGGTGAACCTACTCGTAGTCCATGGTTTTGGAAACTGTTAGATGAATGCAAAGATACAAAATTTGACTTTGCAGTTAACAGTAATCTTATCATGGATCAAGTAAAATTAAATCAGCTAATTAATGCCAGTAAACAGTTTAAAAGATTTGATTTGTACACCAGCGGAGAAGGGTACGGAGCACATGGCGAGTTTATTCGTTGGGGGTTGGATTATTCTCTATGGCGCAATAATTTAATTCAGTTTGCTAAAGAAGGTCAATATAACCTGATAAATGTCATGATGACTATCAGCGCACTGAGTATCTGGACTGTGACAGAGTTCATGACAGATATGTTAGAATTACGTAAACAATTTGGCGGGCATCAATTTTTTATGGGTCTCAATTTGGTGAGATTTCCTAGCTTTCAAAACTTAAATGTATTACCTCAACATTTAAAACAAGCACAAGCAGATAAAATTGAAATTTGGCTAAGTACTGCTGTTGGGTTGCATCCTGCTGAAACTAATCAAATAGAAAGAATAGTCGAGTATCTTCGAACTGTTGAACGAAGTCAAGAAGACACTGACAGCCAAGAAGATAAAGCAAAAGACTTAAAAAGTTTTACACAACAATATGCTGATAGAAAAAATATTGCATTATCTAGTGTATTCCCAACAGAATTTATAGAATGGTTTAACACAATATGAGTAAAGATAATTTTTGCATAGTACCGTGGATACATCTTAATACAGAACCTAATGGACGGGTTAAAACTTGTTGTGCGTATCAAGGCGATGCAGCTGGCGACTTAAAAGATAATACATTAGAAGAAATATGGAATAATGAGCATACCAAGTCTATGCGCACAAGTTTTTTACAAAATAAAATACCCGACGGGTGTTTGACTTGTACTAAAAAAGAAGATAGTGGTGGCGTCAGCGTTCGTATGGCGCTCAATACTCGATTCGAACATCACATCGAAACAGCTAAAAACAATACGTTGCCAGACGGAACTTATGAAACATTTAAACTGCCTTATTGGGATTTCAGATTCAGCAATATCTGTAATTTCAAATGTCGTATGTGTGGGCACGGATGTAGTAGTGCGTGGTGGGACGATTTTACACCAGAAGCAAAGAAAACTAAACCAAAATTTTTAGACAGTTCGTACTATGGTACAGACCTGATGAAGTATGTTGACGAATTTATTGATGACGTTGAAGAAATATACTTTGCTGGAGGCGAACCTTTATTGATGGCAGAACATTATCAAATCTTAGACAGGTTAATTGCTAAAGAAAAATACGATGTATTTTTGCGATATAATACCAACATGAGTACTCTCAAATATAAAAACTATGATCTAATCGACATATGGAAAAGATTTAAAGATGTTAGGATATTTGCTAGTATTGACGGTGTTGATGAAAATGCTGAATACAGCAGATCAGGGACAGATTGGCCGAGGGTTGAAGAAAATTTAAAACGTCTAGTAGAGTCTAAAATTGGATATGTTGTATCTGCCACTATAAATATTTTTAGTGTATTTAATTTTACTCATCTAGTAGATCGAATGATAAACTTAAATATGTCCACTAGAAAATTGCTAGTAAGTCATCTTCACTGGCCCAAATACTATGCAACTTCGATATTGACCGATGAGCTAAAAGATAAAGTAAGACTGCAACTAGATGAGCATTTAGAAAAAATAACTCCATTGGTGACTGAAGAAGAAAGTCGTTGGCTCGCTAATCTATATAAAGAAATTAAATTTTATCTAAACTCAACTGCATCACCAAAAGAAATTATCGATCTACAACAGCAATTTAAACGTAATACTAACAGGTTGGATACTATTAGAAATGAAGATATAAGAATTGCCGTTCCTGAAATAGCCGAATGGTTTGATACACTATGAGTGATAAATTTATTTGTGATTTTCCGTGGATACACCTAAGTGTATTTCCGCAAGGTAATTGTACAATCTGTTGTGTGGCCAATCATTTAGATAAAGATAACGGACACAGTTGGAATAGGATTAGTGAAAATGAAACTAAAACTATAACAGTTATGAATAGCAATATACCAGAAATTGTTAACTGCGACAATTATAAAAATATTAGATTAGATATGTTGGCGGGCAAAGTTCCTCCCGCTTGCGAAGGATGCCATCAAATAGAACAAGCAGGTGGGCAGAGTAAACGTCAGAAAGAAACTAATCGTAATTTAGATCACGAAGCTCTAACTGCTGCTGACGGCTCGATCAAAACAGATTTGCGTCATATTGAGCTACGTCTAGGAAACTTTTGTAATTTAAAATGTCGTAGCTGTAATGCTGACTCAAGTACTAGTTGGATTCAAGACTATTATAAATTAAAAGATACAGTTAAATTAGCAAGTGGATACGATTGGATTAAAAAGAATCCAGATTTTAGTTTTGACTGGGTCGATGACGAATCGTTTTATACCCGACTAACAGAATTTGCTCCTAACCTAGAACAAATACATATCAGCGGTGGAGAGCCGTTTCTTGTACCAACACATTTTAAATTATTAGAAAAACTAGTGCAAGAAGGTAAAACTGATATTGCTATTCACTATCATACAAATTTAAATTATAAATGGGATAAGATTACGCCGGCGCTAGACTTATTAACTAAATTTAAAGAAGTACATATTAGCTTTAGTATTGATGATGTTGGAGACCGTAATACCTACATTAGAAGTTTAAGTGACTGGAATTTAACTATTAACAACTTAAAATTGTTTTTAAGCAACTATAAATTTATTTACCGTATAACTCAGACGGTTAGTGTGTATAATTTTATGTACGTTGAAGAACTAGAAAAGTATTTGGCTGACAATAAAATACGTATTAAAGTAAGTCTAAACCATGTTCAGACTCCAGACTATCTGGCGGCCAATATACTACCTAAGCAGGTGAGACAAGACAAAATTAATTCACTACACGGCGTTATCAGTCAGCGCAATTGGGAAGATCTTTACGGACATTACTATAATCTAGAAGCTAACGGACAATGGGATTACTTTAAATACTTTACTGAAAAAATTGATGCTGTACGTAACGAAGACTTAAATACTATTTTTCCAAAATTATTATGAAATTTATTTTTTTAAAATCAGGCGACTATCTAGAACTAGAGCCTAACAACACACCCATAGCATCTGCTTGGTTTGATAATATTTTTTCAGAAAAAATGAATATGAGCTATTTTGCTAAAGGTAAAGCGTACATAGGAAGCACAAATCAAAATCTGTTTAATCTAAAAAACTCCATTAGAATTGTAAATCAATTTGCTACAGAAAAAAACTTACCACAACTGTTATTTCCTATAATTACAGGCCTCGATCAAACATCAATGAATGCATTACATAAACAATGGGTTAAATGCACTATTGAATTTGTTCATATTGTTCACGGCGACGATATAAAAGAAGAATATCCTACATTTGTGAGTGCATGGCAAAATATTAATACTTACATTCATGCTCTAGAAAATTATTATTCTATATTTTTTAGCAACGATCGAGATACATATTTAGAAAAAATTGATGTAAAGATACGTCCGGAAGATTGCGAATATTCACAACATGATTTAATTTTGTCATTTCAAGACTTAGGTAGACATCAGTTTGATCAATGGCAAACTGGCAGTACTGTAGACGAAGAGACCAGTAATTACAAGAGAATTCCAGCTAGATTTGACTACATATTTCACCCACAGTTGATTAAGGGATTACCGCCTAATCCTGCATACGTAGAGTGGTGTGGAAAAAATAATTTACAAGTATTGCCGCCGTGGATTATTTTGGGAAACTTTAAAAAGAATAGGTGGGAAGTTAAGCAACTTATGCATCAAAACTTATCTCAAGGGTTGGCAGTAGGATTTGAATTATGAAAATATATGTAAATGGTGACAGTTTTACCGCTGGCGACGGATTGGCAGATCCAGAAGTTTTTCCAAATTTGTATCCAGGGCATCATTTTACCGGCAAGACATTATCCCGGGAATGGTGCAATACAAGACATGCATTAATGGATGGAAATCACGAGTTGCACCATCACTGGCGAGTTAATAATCAAAAATATGTTTGGTCTACAATATTGGGAGAGTTAGTTAATACATTGGTAAATGTAGGCGATGTTAGCGTAATTAATGGTGCTGTTGGTGGATCATGTATGTTGGGCATATCAACTAGAACCATTGCCTATCTCGAATCATTAACAAGTCGGGCAGACTTACCGGATTATGTTTTTATAGGGTTAACAAATAGTGGAAGACTAGGATGGTATCACGATGATGTAGAACATCTCGGTAAAATTTTTAACTGGGTTAAATCTTCAATTCCAGGATTTTATTATCGAGGATATGAAAGTAAACATAAAAAATTGTTTGAAACTGTTTGGACGACCCTCAGTGATGAAGAGTTGCTTATCGATTATCTAAAAGAATGTTTACTAATTAAAAACTATGTCAAGCGAAGAATCGGCCGAGATCCTATTTTTTTAAACACCGTAAGTGAATTTTGGCAATACAAAAAACTAGTTGATAACTCTAAAAATCAATGGCTTCGAATGCTTTGGTTTGATCTATTAGAATTTGACAAAATTAATACTCGATGGTTCAATAAGGGAACATTTGGTCAAATGACTGCTTGTGGGCATCTACTTCCAGACGCTCATACCGATTATGCTAAAGATTTAGCAAGAGAACATTTTGGATGGGGGAAAAGTCTAGATGACAGAGATTCTGATTAAGTTAATTATTCTTTAACCAAAGAACATCAGGCAGGAGGAGATGGATTTTGAAATTGCGCTAACAGCCAATCAAAATCATTAATTTTTGCCAATTGATCAGGATTGGCAATATTGGCTATACCATATTGTCTACCAGCTGTTGCTCCCATAATAGCATACTCGCCGAGATGGTTGGTTGATCCAAAATTACACCAGGCATATAATCGATCCTCGGTTTCTTCTTGATACTTAGGATCAATTGGCCTACTTGCTAATTTTACACATTCTCTAAATGCTGATTTCCAAGTGTTAAACGGATCTGTATTAAATGCTGTAATATTACTTACAGTCTGCATTACTTTAAATTTATTACTGATTGACATTGTCATGTCAATGCTAGATTTACCAAGATCCATTTTTTCAGTTAAATTCCTAGGTAGTAGCTTTACACCGCCATACCCATAGGTAAGATTGTTGATAGGATTACGACTTAACCAAACATGTACAATATCTGTATCATGTTTAGGTAATAATAGTTCAAATGCAAAATCATCTTCCACTACAGCATCTCCGTCAACTACCCAGAACATAGGGGTTGTTGCTGTTTTAGCAGCAGCGACGTGTGCTTGATGAATACCTTTTACTCCGTGTATGCGTTTTGCTCTAGGAAATCTTTCAATTAGCTTGGCAAAGTTTTCATCCGCATTAGGTTCGTTATAAGATATAAACACAATATCGTATAGCTTTAACTCACTAGCTACAACGTCATATTCTTTCTTTTCGATCAAATATCGATATTCTACTTCTCTAGCAGAAATAGGTGCTTGCTTAGACAATAGCATGATGCCATTATATTTGTCTTCTTCGATATCTTTATTTTTAAAAACATGATTCATACCACGATCGTAATTGTTTTGATACTGAAATTGTAGATCAAATTTAAAATCCGGCAACGAGTCAACTTCTGGCGGGATCGACCAAAACATGTCTGTACTAGATGTTGCAAGAGCCTGTTCATAATCTTTAAATGTATCAATTATAAATTTATCATAGGGTTTGGATCTGCTGGCTATAATACCATATTCTTTTTTATTGATTAAAAACTTGTGATCTATTTCTTTTTTAGATACTGGCGTATTCTTAGAAAATAATACAACTCCATTAATAAAAGATTCTAGATCATTGCATGTGTTTTTGAATACATGATTTTCATTCTTGTCATACGAATTATGATGACTAAAATGTATAGCAAACACTGTTTCATCTAGTATTTCAACATTTGACCATATACCCCAAAACATATCTGTACTAGATGTTGCAAGAGCCTGTTCATAATCGTTGAACGTATCAATTATAAACTTGTCGTAAGGCTTAGACTGACTTGCCACAACATCATATTCTTTTTTGTTAATTAAAAATTTATGATTAATTTCTTTCTCGGATACCGGTTTATTTTTAGAAAATAATATAATACCGTTAACGAATGACGTTTCATCATTACACAAATTTTTAAATACATGGTTCTCGGCTCTATCATACAAGTCATGATAACTAAAATACATATCAAAAATCGTTTGGTCAACAATATTAACATTTGACCATACGCCCCAAAACATCTCAGTTGTTGAAGTGGTTAATGCTTTTAAATAATCACTATAACTTGTTATTACAATTCTATCATATTTTTTTGGAATACTTGCTACCGTTGGCATTTCTTTTTTATTAACGTAGAATCGATTTTCAAATTCTTTGTGTGTAGGTTCTAAATTTTTAGAAAACAATCCAACACCGTCATAAGATGTATCATTTAACCATACGTGAATGTACTCTTGGTCCCATTCAGGAACTCGATAACTAAAATCAAAATTTTCAACAATTTCTAAATCATCCCACACTATCCAAAATAATTTTGTAAATGCTTTTGTCTTTATATCACTAAAAGATTTTACATTATCAATTTTCTGAGCAGAAGGAAAACGCAAACGAAATTGTTTCCAATCGTGTTCGGAAATAATATTTTTGCTTACGTAAAAAATATCATAAACCATCAGCAGACCTCATATATGTGTTTGTTAGTTTAATTGTTTCTTCATATAGATCTAATGTGTATTTGCTTTGTGTAGCATCAAGAAATGGATAATCAAATCCCAGTTCTAATTTGATTTTTTCACCTAATGATTTAATTTCTTCCGTTAGGCCAGTGCCGTCTACTTCTTCAAAAGGTCGACCATACTGGTTCCATATACCTTTAAGAATTTCAAAGTCTCTAACCTCTACGTAATCCCATTCAGTGCAATTTGCCAACCATGTGCCTAATCTTGCACCGTAGACTGCATAAAGACCGTTTTCTTCATGAGCGCCAACTGTAGACCACATGCGTAATCTATGTAAATTATGCCACCAAATACGTTCTTGAATTTCATCAGGTGAAATTTTGACTCCATCAAGCAAGGTCATTTTTACACCTTCGCGGAATCCTGCTCTCCATGCTTGGAAAGGACTTCCGGTAATATCAGTGTCGCTATAACATTCTTTAAATTGACGGTAGCCGTCTTCCCAACAGAAGTCAACTTGAGCGCGATCGCTATCGCTAGCTTCGTGAGTTTTCATGTTGAGAATAAAATCTCGTTTCCATATTTTAAGACCGCCGTTCCCGTAGAGTAAACCGTTAAGCCTATTTCTTCCTAACCAGCTGTATACTTGTATTTTGGGATTGCTGATGTCAATGTCTAAATTAAAAAATTTAGAATCTACAATATTATCAGCATCGACTGTGATTATCCAATCAGTTTCACTTACTTCAGCAGCACGTTTATGAGCAGCATCACTACCTTTAACACCGTGAACTCGTTTGGCCCAAGGTATTTTATTACACAAATCTGCATAATGCATATCTGCGTTAGGCTCGTCATAACTTAAAAATACGATGTCTAATTCTACTGTTTTCATTTTGTCTCAAAAATATATTTGTCAAAAATTCTACGTGTATAAACACTAAATCTATTTGGCAAATCTAGTGTAAATGATTTTGTGATTTCTGTAATGTCGCCGGCTCTAATACTTAACATATGAAGAAGAACATTGGGATCATTATAATCAGTGACTAAAAATACCATTTCAGTCTCGCCGTCCCAAATGATGTTTTTTGAGTATTTGTCGCTCATTGAAAAAGTCAATGACTTATTTTCTTTATTGTAAGATATCATAACATCGGGATCTGTTATTGTTGACCATTTTTTATCAATAACTCTGTGTAATACATCATCTATTTTTATTAGACTGTGCGTAGAAAATTTACTTATTTTAACAAGTTTTTTTGTAGGAAGATCTACTCGATAAGAAAATATATTTTCTTCTCCTGACGCTATCGAATCAGCAACTTCTTCATCAATTTTTATTTTGTTGAGAAAATCTTGAGAGGCATGAGCAGGATAAACTCCTAAAAGTGAACCATCATCTTCATTGAATTTTACAAAATATTCTACTTGATTGACTGGTAGTTTAATCCATTCATCGAAGTCCATTAATTTTTGTTCCATGCTATCTCCTCTAACATGCTAACTATTTCATCTGTTATTAAATCTTTTTCAACATAATGAACAATATCATACTGTTGATAATTTCCTATTTTTAAATTTCCATGCATATTGAAATAAAAGCCGGCATGTTCAGTGACTCTTTCAGCAGCCCATGGCCAATTTTGTATCATAGGTTTTAGATGTACAAGTTTAGGAAAGTCTAAATCATGTGCAATATCGTCGGCTATATCTAAAATTTTTGCTGCAAGGCCAAATGCTTCGTCAGTACCAACTACTTTAGGACGAAAATCCGACATGTATAAATTTTTAAATTCGATAGGATTTTTTAAAATAAATCTACCTAATTCAAAAAACTCTGTTGCAATATCGGTGTTCTTTTTAAAAAAGGTAAACATTGAATACAGGCTTGGAATTTTATTTTTTGTAAATGCTTTTCTATAAAAGTCACTGGTAATTTCTTCGCCTCTATAGGTATAGGCTTTGCTAGCAACATATAATTCTTTGTGTTTTACAAAATAATCAATCCAATGACTATAATCTCTTAAAAATAACATGTCTGCATCAAGACATACTGTATTTTCAAAAGGAGATAATTGGTCCATCCAACTGCGGCCATCCCAATGGGTTTCTTTGTCCCATTTAATTACATGATCAAAGACCCACGGGCTTTTTAGATTTTTAATCAGCTCAGGATTATCTATTACTAGAGCAACTTTATCATAGCCTGGCTTTTGAGTATTCTTAATACTTAATGCTAATGCATAAGCCAGTTTGAGATAATCAACTTCTTTATTAGATGAAACAACTATTAGATAACCAAAGTTCATATTAATTCCAATAATTTTTCTTTGTTTCTAATAATACTTTGTTTATTCATAACATGAACATCAGACCCTTGTGTAGTTGTGGCCCAAAAATCTCCGCAATTCAGTGGTTTATCGATTAAAAATATTAATTGATCCCCATCTACATCATGTAAAATGTCTTTGTCAAATACTGTTAGAATAGGAGGCAAACTATAAACAAATTCAGTTTCATATCCATTCATAATATGTTTGGCAATACTGAAAGATATATCATTCCTATATTGTTTAGGATTAAATCTAAACAAGTCTGCGTAATATCGATAGTTGTCTTTTATATAATCTACTAATTTAAAAAAGAATCTGCTTTCTTCATTTTTTGTAAACATCACAGTTGTGGCCCAGAACATATGGATTCCAGTTTCACTAACTCGTTGATCTAATATTCCGCTACGCTCTCCTGTTATATCATTCATAGAATGCCCTAACATTACACTGGCATCGGTATCCCAGTATTCGTTTAATTGATTAGAAAAAATTAAATAATCGCTATCAATTAATAAAGTTTGATCGTACGGACTTAGGTCCCAAACTGAAAATCTGTTGGAATTTACAAACGGAATAGTTTTACTGTAAAAGCCATCATGCAAAGTTCTTGTATTTTTAGTTCTAGGTTTTTCAATTTCGATAATTTTATCAAATATCGATTCTGCCTTTGAATACATTCCAGATTCTTTTAACCAAGCAATAGTCCACTGATCTGTTATCAGACTAACCGGCAACCCTAGATGTTTTTTTGCTAGGCCTCCAGAAATTATGCCCATTATTCCATAATCTACTTCGGGGCCGTTATGAGCAAAAATTAATACGCCTTTGGTCATATTTTCAATAATTTTTCTACTGTTCTACTAGATTTAATTTTTTCGTATTCTTCGTGATATTCATACGTTGCTGAGAAATATCTATCTAGAATTTCATCTTGAAATTGTTGTAGGTCTGAAATTAAGATTGGGTTTTCATTTTGATCAATTAGAGGGACATTTTCTGTTCTACCTTGATCTATCAGCATTTGAACAAATACTAATAATGTTCTATCAATTTTAAATACTCCGCCAGAATTACCATAGGTTAACTTACCTTCAATTCTTTCTCTAAGGGTTTTTCGTTGTATTGCTAGAGTTTGTCTATAATTAGAAAAGTCTAAGGCAGCTTTTAGCCGGTCGTCCATGGTATCTCCTATAAAACACGCATATTATTTATGCAATGTTTTATCGGGGATTAAAAATTATGAACCAGAAATTGCGCCTACTGATGTAGAAGTTGGGCCTATAATGGTAAACGTTCCGCTTGGCTGTAAGAATCCCGATGGGCGAACTTGATCAACTGTTAGTGTAAGTGTACCGTCTACTAAATCTCCTGGTCCAATGAATGCATTAGGATCTGTATATGCATCTAACCAAGTTATTCTAAAATTAACAATGTTTGCTGTTCCTAGTGTATTACTAGAAACATTACATGAGGCTTCTAGTCTCCATTTGTTATTAGAATAAGCCGAACTACCTGAAACTTCAGCAAATGTTTGATACCCGTTGGTTAGTGAAAAGAAATGTACTCCGGTAGGTGTTCCTGAAAATATTTGTGTTCCTGCACCACTTAATAAATTACTCCACGACGTATTTTGTGCTTCTCCATTACCACCGGTTCTAGAACTAGCAAATCGAATTTTTCCTCCAGCATTAAAGAAAAATCTTGCTTGTTCGGCTGTGGCAAATGTAATCGATGTCGTTGAACTAACTGATTGATACCAGGAAGAAGTAAACGATGTAGTATTAATTGCTTCAGTTACAAATTGCCCTGTTCCTAAGTCAAATCGGTTTATAGTTGCTTGGTCAGCTATTGTATCGTATTGAAAGTTAGGCTGACTTGCTCCGTATCTAATCACGTCTCCGACAAAAACCGTAGTCAACGATGGAGCTGACCCCGTTTGGTGTAACACTGCATTATAGATGTCATATCGTAGGGCGTCCCACTGATTTTTTGTCACTGAATTGCCTGCTGAAATTAACGAGCTAAATGTTGTCTGTCCGTAGCCAAAGTTTCCTGCACCTATTGCCATGACATTTTGAATTTTGGTTCTGATTGTGTTATAATCAGTTGCGGAGATGAAATCACCTATTGCCATAATTTATCCTTATAGTACCACTGCTTCAATTAATTTGATTCCAGCATCATCGCTAGATTCTAATGCTACGGCAAAAACATCTAAACGATCAGCAGCTACTTGAGCAACTCCATTATTGCCTGCTACAAAACGGTCACCTTTTTTAACTTTACCAATTACTTTAACAGGAACTCGACCTTTAAGAGCTATATATGTTCCGCCTTCTAAATCTTTATTCATCATAAAAGCTGGGTTTTCACTTACTACACCTATAGCTAACTCACCGTAGCTAGATGCTGTAACTTCTGCGTTTCCGCCAACTACAACTACTGTGCCAACTTCGTATTCTGTATCAGCAAGATATTTTTCTGCCAGGTCAGCGTATTGCGCTGCTGTTGCAGTTCCGTCAAAGGTATTTGCCAGTAAGTTTCCAGATCCGTCTCTGGCTGCAATAGTGTTTGCAGTCTTTGTTGTTTTTGCAGATCGATAGTTTACATCTGTATCAACTGCTGCATCATCAATTTTTAACCTGTTTGATTGATCAGTTGTTCCAATAAATCTAGTTGCAGTTATGTTGGCGCTGCTGTCTCGAAGAACAACCGAAGTTGCTACTGCACCTTGTTCACCTATAAGACTGTTTAGTGTCAGAGCATTAGTAGATGTTCCAGTCACAGAACCAATAACGTTGCCTGTTAGTGTACCGGTGAAACTTCCTGTGAATGTTTTACTGATAGCGGCAAACGCTACCGAATTATCGTCTGCTAAAATATTACCTTTATGTACTCCGGTTGAATTACCAGTCACATTTCCTGTCAATGCTCCGGTAAACGCTGTTGAATATACATTTGCCCACTTGGAAGATGTTGATCCGAGAGTAAAAAAGTTGTCTGTTCCTGGAACCAGGCCTGTGGGAGAAATAATACCAACGTTTCTTAAATCGCTATCAGTTACTCTAATTCGTAGCGTAATTGTGTTGCCTAATCGATTTTCAATTACCGGTTCATCACCATTTTCAACTCGTATTCTTAAATCATTTTGATCGCCAATAGTAAGGCCAGCATCTTTAAAAGAAATTTCATTGTCAAATGCTACTTCTCCTAATCTAATATATTCAGAAGCAGGATATCCACCTAATCTTGCAGAATTACTTGCTGTGCCCCAGAAGTAATGATCTGTAGCAGTGACTCCTGTTGTACCATTGGTATTGACTAAGTTAACACCTTTCTTAATTACAGTAAATCCTGTAATAGGATTAATTGTGCTGTTTAAGGTAAATGCGTCTTTACTGACAATGGAAATTACATCACCGCCAGACTGGAATTTAACTATGGTATGATTGTTTCCAATGTTATCCTTGACCACTTGAGCCGATACTGCCGAAGCACCTAAATCGGGCTGTGTTTCTGGCCCAATCAATACAAATTCTGTGCCGTTCCATGCGTACAGTTGTTCAGCACTTGTATCGAACCAAAAATCTCCGGCTTGTAATCCAGAAGGAGCGGTAGGCCCAATTTCGGCGCCGCTGGCTGTTCTAAATCTAGTTCCGTCATAAAAGCGTAATTTTTTATTACCGCTGTCATACCAAATTTGTCCAGTCACTCTCTTAGGAGGTGCGCTGGTATTTGCAAAATTTTCTAATAAATGTAAGAAATTTTCGTTCTGTACTTCGCCGTAGCCAGCGTAATTTTTACCTACAAAACGTAAATCAGTGGTGGTATCAATGGTGCCATCGTCAACAGAGACTAAGAATGTTCCATTAAATTTGTCTACTTGATATGCCATTGATTAACTCCGTTGTAATTATTATTTATCGTAAATATAGCCATTTAAACTCTGCCTACTGCTACTTCTATAACGCCACTTACACCGTCAAAATCATCTAGAGCCTTACCTATAATTGTACCTATTTGTGGATTAGTTGCTTTTTTAGCATATCCGCTGCCTGCACTCGTTAGCATATCACCTTTATGTATTTTACCTTTAACTTTACAAGGTGCTCTACCCTGTAGTGCAATAGCTGTTACATGTGTACCAACACATTCGCTGTTCATTAAGTATGCAGGATCAGTTGATACAACGCCCGCTAATCTGTTTGTGCTGTCTTCTGCTAGAGTGACTTCAAATTTGCCGCCAAATTCAAGCACTGTTCCGGGTTCATATTCTTGATCTGCTACATATTTTTCTGCTAGATCGGCATATTGTGCGGTAGTTGCAATTCCCACAAATAGGTTAGCATAAACTCTATTCCATTTTGTTGTAGATATACCTAAATTTATAGCACTATCAGTTTTTGGTATTAGTGCTGGAGCATTAAGACCACCGGCAGCAAGTGCTGTTGACGAATTAATTAACTTTATTATTGCTACTGCATTTAACTGGGATGGATCAAGGACGCTGATATTAAGACCGGCATTTCTAGAATATAATGTTGGGATAGTTTCTGTATCTAAAAATATTCGTAGAGGAGCTGATCCAATAGAGGGGCCGCCAAGTGTTAGACCAGCAGTTCCGTTGATATCCAAACTATCTAGTGTACTAACCCTGGTTAGATTAGAATCTATTACATTTGCTGCTAGAGTAGTTCCTGTAAGAGTATTTGCATTTGCAGGAACAGTTATGTTTTCAGTGCCGTTAAACGATATACCGTTTATTGTTCTTGCTGTTTCTAATGTGGTTGCACTAAATGAATTTCCAGATAGTGTTGCTCCTACAAATTCGTTAGCTTCTACTCTATTAAAATAGCTAGTGCCTACAGAATTAATATTACCTGTTACACTTCCTACTAGGTTAGCTGTGATTGTGCCTGCGGAAAAATCTCCTGCACTGTCTCTAACAACAACTTTACCAATAACATTAGAAGAACTAGCATCAACTGACCATGTTGTTGCTGTCGAACCGTCAAAGTTTGCACCTGTTAAATAAGTGCCTCTTGTTAAAATATTTGTAGTACTAGATTTAATTACAACATTATTTTGGCCGTCAAAAAATACTCCATTGATCATTTTACCTGGAGATAGTCTGCTAGCTGTTTGAGCATTCCCTGTTAATTCTCCAATAATTGGCCTAGTTGTTGAAAGATTTATTCCGGCCTGTAAGATTGCAAATCCGTTAATAGCATCTGTCACATCTATAGTGAATGCATCATTGGTACAAACAGCTAATACTACACCGTCTACAATCAGTTTTACTGCGGCGTGAATTGCACCGTTGCTGTCTAAAATTGTAGTAGATAAAATTTTTGTTGTGCCGAACCCCTCAACTGCCTCAGGCCCTATTAATTTCCAAAATCCTGAATCAAATACAAAAAGTTGGTCCGTACTATCTTTATACCAAATACCACCATCAAATCCTTCAGGTTCAGTATTACTAGTAATTGCAGATCCAACGGGTGTCCAGGCGGTACCGTTATATACATTAAGAACTCCGACATCAGTATTATACCATGTTTGTCCTGTTATTGGTCTAGAAGGGGGATTATCGTTGGCAAAATTTTCTAACAGGAACAAAAAATTTTCATTTTGAGTTTCGCCGTAGCCGACATAGTTTCTACCCACTAATCCTAGACTGGTAGAAGTATCTAGTGTACCATCTTCTAGTACCACTAATTGTCCGCCACTAAACTTGTTTATGATATATGCCATTTATCGCTCCATTACATATTTAACTATTAAGATACAAATACCCATGCGCCTGTTATAATCTGAAAAGTTTTAACTGTTCTAGAAACTACCAACCCTGGCGCTGCAATTGTTGCCGTTGTAAAACTAACGTTGTTTAAACCAAAGGCAGTTCCTGTTGGTGTGACAAATTCAGTTGCTGAAGTTGATAACAATGGATTTATGTCTAAATTAGTTGTTCCGTTAACCAAGAACGAACACACAACCCTAGCAATTGTTCCGTTATTGTATTCAACAACAGGTGCAATTTGTTCTAATAATGATGCTATACCTGCATTAGAAATACCGTCTGAAATATCTAGACTAAGCACAATGTTTCTAGATCTGATTGTGTTATCAACATAATTTTTAGTTGCTGCATCTGTACTTAATGTAGGGTCTGCAACAGCTTTAATTCTTTTACTACCTAAGTTTAGACCCCCGGTGCCGTTTATGATCAATGATAAATCGGTATTTGATGCTGTTACCTGTATAGCTGCATCATTAAGATATAGACTATCTACAGATAATTGTGTCTGTACACCAAAGCTAGTAACTCCAGGAATACTGGTAATTCCTGCACCTAACGAAGTTCCTGACAATACAGTGACTCCGTTAATTTTAAATTCTTTACCTGATGCAAGATTAATATGTTCCGAGCTTGTCCAGGCTTGACTGGCCAGTGCTGGTAGTGCATCATTATAGCCTCCAGCACTAGCTTCTATCGTTGAAGATTGAGCTGCCTGGCCAACGTCATGCCATAAAAATATATGGCTTGATGCTCCTTGCAAAATTACACCACCTGTTGCGGCATTTGCATTTGTGGGAACTATTCCTGTTTGTTTGGCCAGTACTATATTTTTATCTTCAATTGTGACTGTGCTGGTGTTGACTGTGACTAAGTTTCCGTTTACCGTTAAATTTCCTTCAACCGTTAAACTTCCGCCTATTAGTGTTTCACTTGTAGGATATCCGGTATATAAATTTATACGCCTAGCATCTGCTTCTATCATTATTGCTTCTTCGGCAATAACATCTCGTCTAACATTAATTACTGTCCGTTTGTTTGAAGCAATATTAGCAATAATTAAATTACCATCTTGAACTTGAAACTGGCCTTGATTAGCGTCACCGATAATTAAACCTAGATTAGAAGAAATAATAATTTGCCCGTTAACAATGTTTGAAGTATCGTTTCTTACATAAAGGCTTGCAGGTTGTCCGCCAAGTTTTTCACTATTAGTCACAGTGACATTAAACTTTAATCCGGTCAATGTTCCTGCATTAAATCCCGGTATAATACTGCCGCTAAATCCATCAATTGGCAATTTAGGTGTAAACGTATCTTTTGAAAAAATTCCTAACAATACTCCATTGGTATACAAATAGGTAATCACTCGACTTTGATTTAGTGAATCTAAAATATTTGAAACTCGTAGCCCGCTTACTCCTTGACTTACTGAATATGCAGGACCTAACAAAATAGTACTTGTGCCATCAAAGAAATATAATTGTTTGTCTATATCATTAAACCATAAATCACCAACACCTAGTGTTAACGGTTGTTGAGTTGAAATAGTAGCCGAGCTAACCGGGACAAATCCTGTTCCGTTATAGACTTTTAGTTTTAATTCGCTAACATCAAACCAAATTTGTCCTCTGACAGGGTTAAGTGGTTGCGAAGAGCTAGAAAAATTTTCTAAAATTTTAATAAAATTTTCATTTATTGCTTCGCCAAATCCGCTATAATTTTTTCCAATTAGTGTAATATCAGTAGATAATTCATCTAGCTGACCGTCTGCTACTGTGGCTAAAATTGTTCCATCGGTTTTGTTTATTGTATATGCCATTTTTCTTTACCTTAGAATGCTGGTGGGCCAGAATGAATAATATAGTTTAGTGTTAAAAATGGATTCATAACACTAAACTCCTGACCCAAAGTACCTGCTGTTTTAATACCGCCTGAACTAGGAATGTATTGACTCTGTCCCACTGTTGTTGGACCTTTTTCTGAGAAAGATCCAGTATCACTAGGAATAGCACTATCAACTCTTGTGGCAAAGTATTGCTGGCCAGTTGATCCTTTCATATTGTGTTCATGATCCGGGAGGTTGGCTATTGTTAAACTGTTAGCACTCTGCCCGCTGCTATCGCCTAGGTTATCCGGCGCTGTTCCAGAAACTCGATCAACATTACCGCCTCCGGCATCAATATATCCGCCTGTGTTGTTAGGCACAGTGAAGGCGTTATCCATATTATCTTTGCCAAGTGGAAACCTACCTCTAAGATCAGGAACCTTAAAAGTATTAACACCATTTAGAGGCGTTAGTCCGTTAAATGTTGTACCAACAACGTCAAACAAGCTACTATATTTGGTTCTTTCAAGTTCGCTGCCATCACATAGAATATATCCGTACGGTGCTTCGGATCCTGCATAGGGCAATATTGCGCCAATAGGCACAGCAAGATCTGCAACAAATACATCTCTGGTTTCTCTTATCAAACCAACGCTAGGACGATAAACTAATATATTGTCTGTTTTTATAGAAATATTAGGAAATGGTTCATCTTTACTACTGATTAACCCCGACGTCAATGTTGTTGTAAATGTCTTTGTATTACCGCCTACTTGACCATCAAACTGTATGCTAGGAGCTGTGACATCTCCCTCTATTTTAAAAGTTGTGGAAAATTTTAAATTAGTAGCAGTTGATGCATTTCCTACAATATTTCCGGTTAACACTCCCTCGATAGTTTCAGCAATTAAGGTTTTTGTTCTAACAGTGTTCCATCGTTTTAAAGATGTTCCACTATCATAAAGATCAGTAGTAGCTGGTTGAACGTTGTCAAATTCACTTATTCCAATAACTTTGAGTCCGTCGCCTATTAATAGATTTTTTGCAATGGCCGCTCCACCGGCTGTCCTAAATGTTCCATTGTTAAAATTTGAACTAGGTGTGGTATTGGTTAATATTAAAGAACCGTTTGTTTTAATGTTTCCATCTACATGCAATGCTTCGTCTGGCGATAATACATTAATTCCTACAGTATTTTCAATTACTCGAAATATAGTTGCAGGAATACCGTCTCTGTTTATCTGTAGGTCAATACTGCTACCAGCTGTTGAATTATAAATTTTAGAAGATACATCAGATGTTGATAAACTAAATGTTCCGTCAACTCCTAGGGTGATACCTTGATTATTTCTAACATTAATACCAAACTCAGTAGTATTAATCACATCTGATCTTAAAAATTTACCAGCTGGAATTTCTACATTAGAAATCACCAATGCTTCAGCGGCAGTTGTTAATCCATAAATTTTAGTATCGAATCCGCCAAGGCCGATATTGTTTTCTGTAATATTAAGACCAGACTTAATTGTTATAAATCCAGAAATAGCTATTTTAGGTGTAAAGCTATCTTTACTAAAAATAATAATCGGAATATCTTCAATGTAAAATATTAAAACTACTCTAGAAATATTATCAGAATCTGTAATAGATTCTACAAGCGGGCCACTGCGTAGGCCTGTTGAAAAATTAGGCCCCACTAAAATCCAACGTGTTCCCGAATAAACATAAAGCTGTTGGTTAGTGGTATCGACCCATAATTCACCAACTTTTGATTGTTCAGTTTGCGGTTCAACTCCACTCTTTTGAATATTGCTGGCTGCTTTCCATGTAGTGCTATCCCATATTTGTAATACACCGTCGGCAGTATTATACCATAATTGACCTTCAACTGGGTTGGAAGGCTGTGTCTCTTTGGCAAAATTTTCTAATAATGCAAGGAAATTCTCTGCAATAGTCTGGCCGTATCCTGTTACGTTTCTACCGGGAAATGTTAAACTGGTGTCTGTACTAGAAGTGTTATCGTATACCGTGATTGGTAGTTTATTATCTTTATCTGTAAAATTAACAATATATGGCATCTTTATACCTCAGTAAAACTGGTTAAACTCTGAATACGTATTGTGTAGTCAACTTGCAGTAATCGGTTTAAAGATTTTTGCACAGGGTGGAATATAACATGAGTTAATAATTTGCCAGCACCTAAAGGACTATAAGACACCAACCCTAATTCATCAAACACAAAGTTGCCACTCATATCTTGACTGTTATCAAATGCTTCTTGGCCGTCGGGCTCGCCATAATCTAATATGCAGCTGATAATAATATCGCTATAGGTTGCTCCGCTAACATGCCTAATTTCCATTTTGTTTCTAATAGGGTCTGCATTTTCAACAGCAGTTTGATCGATTACCTTACTGAATGTTTGATTGTACAAACTGGTATTGATCCCTACTGTATTCGGTGTAAGGTACGTTATAAGTCCTGTAGGATCAACGTTGGTGCCGCCATTGCCGAACACCATTTGATATAGTGTTCCTTGGCCTTGATTACTAAGGCTATTAACCATTGCGACACTCATGTTTTCATAATGAATAGCATTTCTTTTGTCGATTAAAATCTCTCCGCTCTTAGGATCAAAGATTTTTATGTGGCCTTCAAAGTGAAATCCACCTGTTTCATTTGGCGTTTTTTCAGGATTAGTTAACATATTGTTTTCTGGTTGAGTATTCATAGTAGTATTTATTCGGGCAGTTCAGAGGTCATTGCAGCTATGAATTCTGCAATAGGAGTATTATTAGATAACAATGTAATACCTTTGCTAGCTGCAAAATCACTTCTTTCATACCAAATTCTTCCCAATTTCCTTATAATTGTTATTTTTGCGCCAGCATCTACAGGCGCCGTTAATCTAATATACGGTGTTGTACCGTTTACTGAAAACTCGGCTTCTAGTATTTCATCTGCAGTAGGGCTGCTGGCTCCATTATTTTCAACATATACATCTATTGGATTTTTACGTAATCGTTTACCTGAAATAAAAACTTCAATTTCGTCGCAGGGACCGTACTCGGTAGGTATTGAGTTTCGATACCAATTTGATCTAGTAGACTGCCTTGGAGTAAAATCTAATGGCCCTATTAGAATAGTGCTACCATCACTAACAAAATTAGATTTTTCTTGATTTTCAGTGTAGGGAACAGTTTCAGTTGCGCCGGCATTTATAACAAAACTGCCTAGGGGATGAACTGTTGCTATTCCGGTGCCAAAGCACCCTCGGCGTAGTTGAGATAATATGTTCCCATTTTTTTCAAAATAGTCAATTCTTTCATTGTTGATAATAACCACTCCTGGAATTCTTCTACTAGGGATAGGTTCCGATAATAGTGTAGCATCAGTGACTTCTAATTCAGTGTCGTAATATTTTAATTCTTTAGACAGTTTGACCTTGATATTTCTAGAATGTCTCTTAAAGTGATAATTGTTTAACATGTCTTTAAAGATTTCAAATGCTCTGGTCTTAGCATATATCACACTACTAAATTGAACTATTTTTATAAGATCAGTATCGACAGTGTTTTCTGTTAGATATATTACTGACCTAGCTAGAGATAGCGAATAGTCGGCATCCTTGGTTAAACGTTGCCCGTTTTTATATACCCATACGTAATTTTCATCTAGGGGCTGTCTTGGCAATTGATACTGTAATTTTCCTCCAGTATATTCATCCGAAGTCATATTCATTGTTGGGTATTCGCTGAACCAAATTATTTGTATATCATCGTTTATGGCTAAGTCAACGTTTGCGGCAATAACAATATTATTATCAACTACAGAATATTGTGCTCTAACATTGGTTTCTACTCTAATAACATCTCCTAGAGTTAGATTTTCTGTTGGAATGTTAATTAAATTTGCATTTCCGTCGTAGGTAAAATCAATAACAAACTGTTGTAATACTTCATTGACATAGACTTTGATACCGCCCGAGGTAATTGTTCCGATAGTTTCTGCAGGATCAACCCCCACTGTAATATTATTATTTGTGCCATCATACTCTAGATAGGTAGTATCTACACCTTGTAAATAACGTCCATTTACATTTATTAATACAGATGCAATTGCTGACGATCTTTGTAGGTTAACAAACTGATCAACTGGGATGGTTCTTGTACTTCCATCAAATGGTAGTGTCTGTTGATTTATACGCACAAACGAAAGATTGTTAGAATTTGAATATTCGGAAGCTTCAAAACAAACAATTTTTATTACTTGTCTGTATGCCGGCATTAGACCAAATTGAACTATGGTTTTATTTTCAACATTGATAAAATTAGAACTATTTGCAAATCCAGTATCAATTTCTACCCCATCAAGTGTCACTAGTACTGTTGATGTCTGTTGATATGTTGCCTTGGTCAAAAATAAATTTGTTTCTCCATCAGCTACAAATTCTTGATAGTCAAGAATTCCGATACCGCCAATACCAACTGATATAATTTCAATTACACTACTTGCTATTGGCGCAACATTAAATTCAATCTTATTTTCGATGAAATCTATAGTATAGTTGATAGTGCTATCGCCTATATATTCTTGTTTAATTTTATTGACATATACAGTGACCGCTTTTGATTCTACAATTGTTAAACCAATATCAAATCTACGAGTTGTCCCATCGCCTATAAACCCTTTGTGTTGCAATGGAGCAGCGCCCGGGTTAGTTTTATTGAAAACTTTTATACTTACACTATCCAATATCTGACCAGGTACGTTTTCTTCTGGTGCTGGCACATGATCTGGACTTACAAATTTTTCACCATCTATAACAATTTCTTCCGGTGTCATTCCAGCTGCCGTGACATATGCGCCGCCTATATTAGCCAATGTACCACCGCTGATTCTGGTATCTAATAAATTTACATCGCTAATAACTACCGATCCGTCACTGTCTAGTTTCCTAAAGATCAGTGTATCCCCGGGTTGTGTGCTTAGATATCTATGTATTTCTATTATTTTTGTAGATCCGTCTCCAATGAAAGTAGGCATTTCAGCATTACGATTAGTAGCGGAACTAGAATCCCAATTTGAAGTATATGCTGGATCGTCTATTCTTATAGGACGGTTAGTTCCTGATCTTTGAATATAAATTGATATAGGTTGATTATTTTCCGGTGTATAGGGTAAAGAAACAAAAGTAGTACTGCCGTCTGCAACATAATAAAAATCATTGCTAGATTCAACACTATCCCAACTGTCGGTAAACCACGGTAACGCATCCCAGCCTCCTGTTACATCGAATGTAGTGCCTTGAACTTGTACTCCGCCAAAATCTATTCCGGTCATCAACTGGTTTAAATCTGTACCTTTCATACCAATTGAAGGTGCATAGTATTTGTTAATTCTATCAACGCTGTCTAATAATTTGTCATTTTTTTCATAGGTAATTGTGATAGTATCGCCTTTTAGAGGAGGAATGTGGAATTTTAGCTTGCCTTTTATTAAACTGTATGTATCAACTGCCGAAGTATATAAATTTAGTTCGTAGGCTGTGGTTAATACTGTTTGATTGTTTTTTGTTACAGTTATTTTATTCTTGTCTCTTGACGGGGCATATGTCAAATCAAACATTGAACTAAATCCAGTTGCTGTAAACGTTTGATTTTGCAGCATTGACTGATAGGTTCCATTTTTATTTGTTCGATCAAACTTCATAGTTATGTCAAATGATCTCACTTTACTGTCACCTAAAATTGCCACAGCTTTTGCAGTATTAATCGAGGCTCCGTTTCCGCCTACTAAGCTCACCCTAGGTATACCAGTATATCCTGTACCGGCAGAAATTACTCGAATGTTTGAAACTTTGCCGTTAGAAATATAAGCCTGTGCTACTGCTCCGGTTCCTGTTCCTTGGACCAGTACCGACGGGGGAGATGTATAATCTGCTCCAGAATTAGAAACAACAATAGATACTATTGAATATCCGTTATTATCTGCCCACCACTTCCAGGGGTACTCGTCAAATCTGTTGTAAAATTGATTTATAGGAAGTATCTTTCCATCTCTAGCCGAATAGGCTGGGGGTAGATCAAAGTCAGTAGTAGGAGTCGGTGAAGATTCAAAATTTGTATATCTACTGGTATACTCTCTAATACTTGTTCTATAGGGTTTAACTTCTTCTATATATTTTTGGAAGCTTTCTAGATTGTCATTTTTGTAATTTGGTCGTTGTTCCAACAAGCCAACATTATGTATTGCATTTAAGAAACTGGTTTTAAATGCCCAATCAATATACGTCTGTTCAGAGAAAGCATACTTTACCGACGAGAAAAACAACTTGTTCCATTCTACTTTTAAGTCGTCAATAAAGATATTTTCTTTTGCTGCTTGTAAAATAATTCTTAATTCTTTTGTAGGCTGCAAGTCATATAGAGCAGCATCATACGATCCCACATTATCATATCCTAAACTATTAACCAGTTGATTGTATAGAATATCTTTTATCTTTATTGTACCAAACTGACGTCCTACTAAATTGTAATTGTCTAATAGATTACCTAATCCTTGTTCAGTTTTTTCTAATATTGCCCAGCCACCGCTTGAATATTCTTTAATTCTAATTAGGTCTCCTACCTGAACTTCAATGGAAGGTTCTTGATAACTGTTAACAATTTCTTTAATAATTCTAGAAGATTGTGAATAACCATCAGCCCACCAATCTATGAGTTCCCAATAGATTGTGGTGTCATAACCTTGAGATTTACTGCGATAGAAAATCTTACGTTGTTGATCCCAAGCATATATGCTCCAAAATCCCGACGCAGTAGAGTCACTAGCTATTAGCACTGAGAACGGTCGAATCTTTACTACCGCAGTTGTGTACTTTCTTCCCTTGGATGTTATGGTTATAGAGTTTACTTTTCCTTGAGAATTTAAAGTGATGATTGCTTTGGCGCCAACCCCATCGCCTTCAATTTCTATATACGGAACAGTTCTGTATCCAAATCCTGGATCTGTAATATCAATAGTATCAATTTCACCATTGATAATATTTGTTGTAAACACTGCTTGTCGAATTTTTACAGTTCCCACTTGCTCTAGATCTATATTAGTATCTATCTTAATATCATACTGATTTAATTCTTCGCTAGGAATAGGATCTAACTTATCTAAGTTTTCAAAATTAATTAAATCTGTAAACGGTCTAGTTGATAAAATAGCATTG
>Ga0209191_1000530_pt1 | contig 29228 bp, 69 predicted proteins | sample S_130626_EF_Meta_FD_187320 | JGI IMG/M metagenome (GOLD analysis project Ga0209191, IMG submission 187320) | Freshwater microbial communities from Lake Simoncouche, Canada to study carbon cycling - S_130626_EF_MetaG (SPAdes) (version 2) | ecosystem: Environmental > Aquatic > Freshwater > Lake ...
AACTTAACCCCTAAGCCATGGTTTATTGAATTACCTTCAAGATCATAAACATTATCTGATAATGAAACTTTAACAAATGACCTGATACCTGAAGGAAAAATAATAGGTGATCTGTGAATCACTTCAGGGGTTAATCTAAGAAGATGCTTATTGCCGTATGTAATAATCTTTGAAGTTTCAGCAATCTTTTCCATTTCAATCATGGACTGATCACAATCTGTTGATAAATGAAACTCCCCACCGATGAACTCGGTAGGACAATCCGTGTACCAAATGTAGTTCACATCATCGGTTCCAAAACCATCTGAATGCCAACCCGCTCTATTGCCAATATATGATCCTTCAACCCAAAGAGTTTTGGCAGTTAGGTACATATATTTGGCATGAACATCGTCGTTTGCCATCACCCCATCAATAATAGGTTGAAACAATTTCAAATTATCGGGCAAACACAATTCGCCATAAGGAACCTTTACTGGGCAATACATCCAGAACATCATTTCTTTAGGATCAATATCAATCAATCCCAAATCATCTGGAAGACTACCATATATCATTGAACAATCTCAAAGATATACAAGCCCAATTCCATTTGAACATAAATCTTGCAGAACCCTATGTATTTTAGATTCACGTTGTCGGGCATTTTCGCACCAGTCTTGAATGCTAGAAAATTACGATCTTCTAGTTCAGCATCGGTATTGACGACAGCCCACATCCAAAACATGCCATCTTGATCCTCAACACGGATAATTTCAGCATTCTTCGGCAATTGCATGGTAAATGATTCTAGAACGGGCATTTGGTATTTGAAGATAACCCTGCCCGTTGCGGTGGACATCATAGGGCCTCTAAGTGTTTCATCCCAACTATTCATTTTCAATCCTCAACTTTGGGAATTGGGGAAGAACCATCCAGTGAGTAGGTAAGTCACCAGTGAGGTCTTCGCCGGAATCCGAAAACCAGCAATTCTCTCCTGTATTTTCATCAGCCTGATTAGATGCAATAAAGATTCCAGCATCTGGTCGATAAACAAGGATATCGCACATTGTTTCAGGCGCTGTCTCAAAAGGTCTCCAACTGTTCATCTCAATCACCGCATTATTCTCCGAACTTCGCCTTCAGGGCTTCGTATTGCTTACGATCATTATCTTCACGCAAGTACTCATAACGCTCTTCTTTAGCAATACGCTCGGCATATTCACTATCAGTTTCGTCAACCTTAGTCTTCAGTGCAAGACCATATTGTGGATTAGGATCATATGATCCACTAATTTCTTCATAGGAGATATAAGCATCGGGATACGTTTCCTTCATCCGTTGAAGATACTTGATTGCATCATCAATGCTACCATCCAAATCATATGTAATAGTATCAATAACTTGGCTGACCTTAATGCGTTCACGGTTTACCATAATCTATCTCCTTTTTTTCTATGAAGATAGATTACCATACTCAAAGTATATGTCAAGAATTGATTTATTATCAGTTCTTAGGTAAGCCAGTAGATAATATACCTAAGACCAAGAGTAATAAAGAATGCACTATAACCATGGCAAAACGTTTATAATTTCCTATTTCTGCAAAATAGGTAATACCTATACCAAGTAATGTAATAATAACTGGTAGAAGGAAAGATAATGTTTCCATCATTACTTCCTATACTTCTCCATAACATCCGAATAATCTTTGATATCAGTTACAATATCATAAAGTTTGATCATAGCTGCTGCGGATTTATTAACAAATACAACTAATCTCTCATAAGGGAAACCACCCATAGTTAGTTTGTTAGTTGTCATCTCAATCAGTTCATCCATATTTGGAATACCATCATCATAATAATAATCACAATACGGGGATATATGCCAATTAGGACATGTTGTAGTCAGCATATCCAAAACATAGACAAAATCTACGGTGTTTGGCGTACATTGAAACGTAATTTCATATGGTAGACCATGATCTAAAATCATAGACATGACTTTAGTAGCACAGTCTATTTTATCTTGATCATAATCCGTTCTTGGCCGAGCCATTTGTGCCTTCACAAAATCAAGAGCTTGCGGGCTATGACGCGCAGCGGCAATAAGGTGCTCAGTCCATGCTAACAACATTACTTAGTACGCTTAGGGAAAAGAGGCTTATTGAAAAATTCCTTCCAATTAACATTATCTGCAAACAGTAAGGAAGAAATAACGATAGCAACAACTACCAATGGCCCAAACAATCCAGTAAACAAAGCGTAAACTAGATCACCGATTGTCCATGCAGTTTTTGCATATTTGTTTGCAGTATAGATTAAGCCGAAGGATGAAGAATAGCCTATTAAGAACCAAAGAGCGATTAGCATGATTATTATCCAAATTCTACAAGTGTTGCAGTACCACCAGCTTCGGTTATTCTGGTAGCAAAGTCTTCTAGCATAGCGATGATTCGCGTAGAGTCACCACCAGCCAATCCCATTCCGATATAGGGAAATCCAAATCTTCTACCCCCGTAAGTTGCAGCCAACTTGCGTAAGATCAATTGAAACGATTCATATTCAAAATGATCAATACCGCGAGGTAGATAGTTTACTTGAGTATACGCATTTATAATCGTAAATGATGAAGATAATGCATCCTTCTGTTGATGGTCAACTTCCGAATAATTCCCCAGTTTTTCAGTAGGTGACCCACCATTCATTTTAATATTACTAGTAAATGATGTATCAGCATTATACGCACGGGGATATCGTTCCCGAATCTCTTTAGCAATTCCAGAACCCATAGTGTTTTGACAGTTGCAGCCATGCACAATTACATCAAACAGACCTTGTTCAGCCATATCTATAAGATTGCCCTTAGTGCGAAGTAGCATTGTTATCTCCTAGATAGGTTAGATTGTGCAGGAATGGACACCACCGCTTCACAAGCATCACAGACAGCCGCCAAGATGTTTTCTGCTATATCGTTACCATCATCGAATGGAACGTCTCTGTACTCAAATGTGGTGGAGACTATTGTATTACAGTTATGGCAAATAGCCTTGCTTTTATCGCCTACTGAATATGGTGTGAGTATCATGTTCATCAATCTTCTATGTATAGGCCAATATACAATCAAAGAATAATTTCGTCAATTATTTTATTGCCGATACTTTAGCTTAAGGCTGTAGAAGAAGTTCCTAATCAAAACTCCTACATGACATGCGGCTCAATTGGGTCCGTATTTGTGTTCGGTCATGCAGGTTCCCTTCCATGATCAAAAATTGACTGCATGGTGAGCGACCTTGAAAAGTCGGCCCCCTCTAAATTGCAGCCGCGAAAATCAGACCTAAAGCAATCAACCGGCATAATTGCGCCGCTAAAATCCATGCCTCGCAAATCGGCGTTTGCTAGAATAACCCCATATAATTTGCGATTGGCAAGGGATGTCTTGTCCTTGATGGCCTGAGCAACCTCATCTGCCAATCCGGTCTCTTTTGCCCAATGGACAAGCTCGTTGATGCAGCGAATGCAAAGTTGGACCTTGGGGCTAAAATCACCCATTTTCCGACACCGTTCGCATTTAACGCCAACGGCAGGCGTAACCGTAACAGCAATTTTGGTGTTCTCGCTCATCACAGTTCTCTAAACTTCTCTCTTAAAGCCATTGCGTCCCACCAAGCATTATGCTGGACTGCGCCTTCTAGTTCTAGTGTAGTAGGATATGCATCAACTCTAACCATCTGGAATGAAAGTTGCGGGATATCTATCATTGTTTTAGGACCAGTGATAATCGCCTGACAAAAATATCTGATGTTGTCTGGCCAGTCAGTAATGATCAATGGATTTGGATCACCGTGTAGAAACTCTTGGATTTTAAGAGTACCACCACGTATAGTGGAAACAGCATGGGCGGACCTCTTTGACTTATAGGTATCCACGTCCCCTATACTGTACAGAATTGGGATTACATTCTTTTGAACCCAAGCATCATATGGCGCTTCTGGTTCAAGATAAACCAGATACAGACTCTCACCATCTTCTCTAAATAATGCTAGAGAGATCAGTTCACCACCAAATCCGTTGAACTTCGTATCGAGAAAGTATCTCATATTAACTTCCCATTTCCAATGCTAGCCATTCCGTAATCATATTTCATCTCCTATATTGAAGCTAATGACGTATTCCTTCCAAGAATCAGAATATCAATTTACCGTATATAAGAGATTATTGTCAATCAAATAGTTAATACAAACATTTTAGGCATTACAGAGATTAACATGAGAAATAGTATAGTCTTCGACCATATTATTCTTAATAGTCCCTTTACCACCGATACCCATAGTTAGAGCAATCCCTGATAATTCAAGTTGTTCAGAAATAATACCCATAGGAGTTTTCATAAACTCCAAGTCAGCGGTAATACAACCATTTTCTTCTACGCGACTATTATGCAATCGTCCTGCAAGTCTTTCAAGATTAGGCGTCTGACAATCAAGAAAAACATATAGATTAGGATTAGTATTAACCTCTGTCACAATATATTCTATTTGTTCTGGTGTATAGCCATACCCTTTTGTATTAGGAAAAGAAGGGTCAAAAATAGTATACCGCATATTATGCCTTTCAATGTTAACTTATTTCGCTTGCACTGCAATCGGGTTGTATGGGACTTTCACCCATATCGTTGGCACCGCCACATCTTAATTTTTTTAGACCAACAACCACACACTATAGTGGTCGCAGTGCAAGCGAAATAAGTTAAACTGTTTAGAAGATTGCTGGTTGGCCTCGAACCAACTGCTACGACCATCTATATTTCAAGATGTAACCAACAAAGGTATTTTTACGTCATCAGCAATCTTCTAAACAGTCTATAATCTATATAGCGTATCTATTAGTTTAAGTCAAGTGTAATCTTCACACTACATAATACCTAGATAATGTAGCACGAAGATTACATTAACATTCTACACCAAACGTGCTTTTGAATCTAGAAGCATCATGCGCGTTTACAAAATAAAAACTGGCAAACTTCATGATCGGCACACCATTTGCACAGAGATTGCTTGTATTTTCCACTACGAAGTAACCACCATCACAATTATCGATGATCCACTTCTTACGTTCTGTAATTTGTAAACCTAAACGATCTTCTGGTAGTAAAGGCACACTAACTTCATGCTTGTTTGTATAATTTCTCTTAAAATGCGTAATCATGTAAGCCATTATGTATCCCCTCTTTTAGATTAGTGTAAATTGATCAAGTCAGCGGTAATACAACTTTCGACCCCATTTTTCTTCATAATCAGGATCACAATCCTTGATAAAATCTTCATTGGATGGAAGAAACAAAGGATGTAGATTGTGCATAGGATAACACTTAACAAGATGTGCAGGATAATATAGATCATCCCCATCATATCGTGGAACAAACGTATCTGGATTAGGATTCATATTAGCGAATCGTTGGTCTTCAGGAACAGGAGTCTTTTGAACACCACGATAGACTTCAAAGGTTTTCTTATCCAAATCGACAACGTAAACCCATTCACTGAACAAACCTTCTTCAATATGATTACGAGTCTTGAGACCCTTAGAGTCCATAATGAATTGAAAAATGTCTGAACCAGTATCGCGACTCAAATGAGCATACTTAAACGATTCTTTCGGACGGTTCATAAGCTTTTCTATTGAACCACCACGAGGAAGCTTCTTTGCAACGATAGCCTCATACTCTTCTTCCGTAAGGAAAGAACACTTAGCAACCTTTTCAGCAAAACGATCTAGATTGTTTTCACGAAGAAAATTGAGGATTTCAATTCCGGCACCAGATGGATAGCCATCGAATAGACCATATTGAGCAACCTTGTATTCATTGTTTTGAACAATAGCTATGAGGTGGCGAGTACCCATTTCAATTCTCCGTTATAGTTTTACTATGATCCACTTCCAAACTTTGCTTGCAATCTTTCATATTCAGCACGGTCTTTTTCTTCTTTAAGACGGGCGTCATTTTCTTTCTCTGCTTTAAGCACTTCTTGATACTTACGTGCAATTTCTAAGCGGGTTTCTTCATCTGCAAATGCAAAGTCAACCGGAATACTACAACCATTCATATCTGGGTCTCGACTAACCCACCCCCAAACTTGAATAGTATCTTTTTCTAGCTCAATACTTTCAACGGTATCGGGAAACCGGTCATAGCCAGTATAAAACTTTTCATATTCCTGCCAAACATGCCGCAACTGATTTCCGATTTCTTTTTTCAAAGAGTCCGCTACAGCGATGGCTTTTTCCCAGTTTTCAAAGTGTTCGCGTGTTAACATGATATTCATCCCACCGTGTAATTATTGATAAGGGCAAGCCATATACGCTTCCACCAAGGATTAGACTTCAAATACACATACTGTTGTTCATACTTGTCCAGTAGGGCTTCATTTTCCACAATTCGCTTATTATGTGGCTCTGTAATCTTCGTTACCGTCTGATTGACTGTGTGCCGCAAGGTTAACAAACTAGCGTAAACCGTATATGGGGTTGTGCCGTTCATCGCTACCTCAACCGCTTCGCGGGTCAGAGGAGCATCTTCGAGAAGAAGATTTTTTACGATGGTGTGTGTTTTTGTATCTAGGGCTGACATCAATTCAAATCCTTTTGTTATGCGAGTTCGCTCTTAAGTTTTTTCCAACGCTTCCAGTCTTTTTGACTCATTAGGTCAACGTCAACTTCGGCTTGTGCATTCAACCTGACAAACTCTTCATTAAGTCTATTACGGAGCTTTAAAGTAGTATCTTCTGCGAAAGATGATTCCGGAGACGTATTAACTTCGTATTGCACTTTAACATCTAATACGATTAGGTCTCGGTTTGAACGAAGCTTAACACTATTAAAGATACTAAGAAGTTCCATCCGATCACCGACGTATAACTTAGCCTTCTCAAATGATCCAAAGTTTGGATTCATTGCGCCATCGTCACCGATATAAAACTCCTCAGTGACTGCATCGTAGAAGGCTACTTTAGTAAACTGCACAGTAATCATGACTTAATCCTCAGATTTTTCTTGTTCTGGGACTAAACATTCTACTCCACAAAAGAACCAAACAAACGAAAATGCTGCAAGGACAATATTACTGATTAGAGTCCTATCAGGATTAAACATTTGAATAGCAAAAGCCGTTCCAATAAAAAAATAGATGGTGGCTAATAGTATTGTGAAAAATCTATTGTTCATTATCTTATACCATGACCATATCAGTTTTTCCCCAACCAGAAGCGCGGCCAATCATTCCTTGCTCCATAGCGGCCTTGGCTTCCTTACGCTTTGCTTGGCGAACCATGTAGCGACGAGCCTTGGAGCTAGGAGCAGGGAAGCAGCAGGGGCAGTCCATGCCACCGATACCAACCAACAGATGCTTATTCATTACTCTCTCCTATTATTTCAATCTATGATTTGAATATACACTAGGATAAAATAATGTCAAGCATCTAATGTATATTTGCATCCGGATACTTTATACAAGCTTTCAGATACTCTTCTAAAAACGACAAAAAATCTTCATAGGCATAAAAAGGTTTATAATAGTCTGGATCAGACTTAATCTTGAATAAAGCAATGGTAAGAGGGTTTATCAGTTGTGATGCTTTGGAAATATTCAATTTTTCCGGACAAAATATAGGATCGTAGATTTCAGCCAAAGAAGCCACTGTTTTGGATTCTATCATAATACTACGATCAAAGACTTGATGCGGCTTTGCCGATGATTCTAAAGCCTCAACCAAAGCTTTCTTCAAGTCACTTGTTGAAATAGTATGACTGTCCAGAGAATCTAATGAATCAATACCAAGAAACTGTTTGGCTATAGTTTCAGGAGTACTGCGAGGCATAAACAGGGCAACGTCGAACCAGTCCATTAGTAAAGATATTCCTTCCAGTCTTGTTGATCTTCGATCATCTTTATATAGAACATACTGTTTTGAAAATCTATAGCATCGCCTTCAAATTCATGATGCGTATATTCAAGAACACCTTCCTTGCCCCAGCGATAATATTGATCGTTCCATTCGCGAGGAGGGCCTTCCTTCACGCGCCATGATTTTTCATCAAACTCTCTATAGGGTCCGGTGTATGATGTTTTAATATACAATGACCATTTATTGCTATTAAGTCTCCATTCATATTTGCCTTCAGGCATTGTTTCCCAAAGATCATCCTTCTTTACAAGACCGCGAGGGAAAAACTCTAGGATAAAGAATTGTCCCATAACTTGTATTTCTTGAACAATGGGATACCCACGTTGAATGATAGTTCCATAGGCAGTCGCTTGCTCAAAAAGCTTAATTGGCGTCTGAAGATGGATTCCATTCACTATCATATTATTGTTCCAATTTACCTTCTATTGCAAGAATCTCAGTATACATCTTCTGAAAGTGTTCAGGCATTCTAGAGAACATAGAAGGTTCGACCGCATTATCTCTATCATAGTTCAAGTGCCAAATACGGTTGAACGCTATTTTGATCTTCTTAACCGTTTCTTTCATCGCCTTTAGCCAATCTGCATCAATATTCCCATAAGGAGCATTTGCCAATGCGGACCATTCAGAGTTAAAGAATTGCAAATCAGTATACTGAAAGTCTTCCCAAACATCGTGAAACTTGCAGTACAGATCGATATGTTGTTCACGAAACTGTCTATCAAGTCTTTCCTTCTCTTTACCGAGTATTTGGAATTGTTTGATTCCATCCAATGAAGCATCAATAGCTACCCATCGACTCAAGGCTTCATCTAATTTTTCAATACTCTCATCAATATCGGAATATGTCATCTTATCTATGGAATCATCATTATCCGATACAAGACATCCATCATCATCCCAACGATAACCGTTACCGGTAACTAGGAACATATGCTGAAGACACCGTAGTCGATTAGGAAACAGTGAAGGATATTGAAGCATCATCACTTTAATGTGTTGATCAACCTTATTGAGAATCATTTCACTATCTCTTTCTATTGAATGGAATTACGTTAGTTCCGGTATAATTTACTGGAACCTTGGTAAACCGACTCTTAATATAAGCATTAATATAACAGATACCTATCATACCGTAAAGGATAGCATTTGCCACAATAACAGGAATAACAAACATTCCTATAAAAATCCAAGGACCATTTGCTTCTATAAACCAATCGTTCATCAGATTTCCTCACGATTCAATATTAGAAAAGACTATACCTTATTTTTAATAGTTGTCAACTAATCTTCAATACAAACTCTTGGATATCTATATGTTATCTTTAACAGATACCATTTGCGAAGGAACAATTCATATTCAGTCTGAGGTAAAACTTCCCATTGCAACATCAAGCAACCCTATATATACCATCCTATATGCCAACCATCTGACTCTTTAACAAGAATAACATCTAAAGTGTCCCAATACATAATTCTACCGTCACTAACTAGGTAGTCAATTAGTGCTCCTCGAAATAGGCGGCTGATCCCACCTGTTTTAAGACACGATATTACTCTATCCGTAAACATATATGTCGTCCAATCTAAGCATTAGTTCCTTTCATATGATTTCTATACCATCATATATATATTTACACATACATAAAGTGTAAAGTTCTTCGTCTTGCATTTTTGCATATTCTAATATTGCCACTTCACCAAACATATTACAATATATATCATATGTCAGCGGTTTTGCCTCGTTCATATTACACTGAAAGTCCGCATGTTTCGACTCAATTACAGAAACGCCAGTATAACCAAGAGAGAATAGAATGGAGTTTATAACATCCTCGTTCTCTTTCCGAAGACCACGCCCCCAGTCCGATACAACGGGACCAACACCGTTACGCCAACTGAGGCCAACATCGGGTCGAAAAATGAGTCCAATATCAGATGGGTGCCATTTAATTTTTTTTGCTTCAGCCATAATCGTGTGTCCCTTAAGCATCAAGCAACCCTATATAGCGCCGCGTTTATGATGTTTTCGTTTTGTGTTATTAAGTCAGTCATAGTTCTGGACAATCATCATCGCCATATTTGCATGAACCTTCATACTCACCGACATTGCAATGATCTTTGTGAAACTGGCTCAGATCGGGAATTATGGCATCGTTGGACTGTAGGGAGGCGCGCAGTTCTTTGATATCGTCCCAGTGACCTAGAGGAACATAAATACCTTCAAGGATGCTTACAGCATGATCTAGGTGCCCTCGTAGACGCTCGATCTCCAAAGCTTGGGCGGCGATAATGTCATTATGATACATGAGAGTTTCACCCACAACAGCATCATAGACATATTTCTTTGAATTGCCATCTTCACCCCAAATGATCCAGTACGGACTTTCGTCGTTGCTGCCTTCATCTGACCATTGATCAACTGTAAACTTAGCCATCACTTATCATCCTTAGACTGTAGGGTGGCGAGGGCTAGACGGTAAGCCTTTGCCCCAGCCATTGCAGCAGAATTGGCGTCGTCTTCGGAATTACACGAATGACACCAACTTTCTCTGCATTTTTCGCCGTGGCATCCCACCGATTGGGTTGCGGTGTAGGGTAGGATTCCTTCCAGAGCCTCGCGTAGCCGTTCTTTGTCAGCGGTCAGGCTTGCGATTTGAGCTTCAAGATCGGGGATTTTCCATGCTTGAGCGATTAGGCGAGCGTCCGCCAGCGATGCAAGGTGGTCTGCGTTCGTTCGGTCGGAGTAAAATACACAGGCTATGCCAAGTCCGTCAGGTCCAATCGTGTGCCCATATGTGTCTTGGCGACTACGCCCGCCTGAAACTTGCCAAGGCCCAGGTGTGTGATTGCTCTCGCTCATGATTCGGTTTCCTTAGATTGCATCAGTCTTAATGCATTGTCCCTTAATGAGACCGGAATCTTTTCCATCGGTTACTTCAACCAATGCTTTATATGCGGCTCGACAATCATTTACATTATTGAACCCTGTAATCGTAACGACTTGTCGCTGTTGATTACCAACCATAATGAATGCGATAAGAATCCATGTAGACATTGTTTTAATTCCTTAAGCTAAAGTGGGACTTCAAGTCCATCACGGATTTCAATCCACCATTCAATTCCATAATTAGTCATACTCATTTCTTCCTTGGCAGGAAGGTATGACCAATCGTTCATGATATCGTAACTGGAATCCTTTGATAGATCATCTACATCTGTATTCCAATTCCAATGTTCGATAGTGTCCTCATGAGGATTATAGAATACATAAATGCCATGCTTGTTAAGAGCAATAAATGCTTCATTTTCAAACATAGGATGCTTCAGAAACCCTTCGGGATAATTATCCAGCATTGTCTTAGCATTTTGAATGGAAAGGTTATCGGCATAATCCGCCGCCATATCGTATGACATTATGCACTCCTAATCGTTGTCTACTGAGAACGGTATGCTAATACGGGACGGCGGGCTTGATCTATTTGATAATTTCTTAGCTTTATTTCGCCATTCATCTTGTTCATTGTCTGTTAAGGACAACCAATCATATGCTTGATATTTTGTATATCCTGCTCGAACAGCACTTTCGAATAATGCAATAGATAATAGTTCTTGTTCAACAAATGACATTATAATCTCCTAAATCGTTTCAACAAATTGTTGACCATGTTCTTTTGCATCGTCTTCGGTAATGAAACCACAACCATCTACACACTCACCATTTTCGAACATGGTCACATAGAACATGGGCTTGCTAACGAAGCTATCATAATCGCCGTAGCAAACATCTACATCGATAATTTCTTCAGCAATGGTAAAGGTGCGAGTCATTTTGTTTTCTCCATTATCAATCTATGAAATGATTTTTGATGAGGTTCTTGATATCCATATCTTGGTCACTAGTTAAACCGATTTCCATTCGAAAATCAATATTAGCGATTGATTGAATAATCAACTCTGCGAACTTCTCAACATCAAGAGTATGATCCGTTACTTTAATCATGTCGTTTGACTTAGAGTAGTCAATGACCTGTTCGGCAGGAATAGCACATTCCCAGATAAGTTCTTCAATACGCTTGTTCATTTTGTTTTCTCCATCAATCAATCTATGAATTGAATATATAATAGAAAAAGTATTAGTCAAGCATAATAATACTAGATACTTCCATTTTTTGAAAGCATCTAGTATTTGGGTATATTCGGGTAATTATTCGGGTATATTAATGGGCAGTTTGATCAGTTAATTCAAACTTTTTTAGAATTGCCTTGTTAATTCTCTTCTGTCTTTTTTTCTTTTCATACATATCAGTGACTAGAAGTCTAACATGACCTGAAATAGTAAAAGGCATATTCCATTCTTGATGATCATCAGACATAGGATGCGTGAAACGCCAAGGGATAGTAAAATCGCAAGGATCATAATTCCAAGCATCATCACCTCTTATAGGAAGAGTTATTTGCCGTTTCAGAGATTTCTCAATAGTTCTTCTATAACGATCATTGGGTGGAAGTTTTTCTAAATTAATAAACCATCCAGTCCGATCCCATGTATATTTTTGATTTTCGACTTCTTCAAAATGCTCAACATATATAATCATGTTAATACCCTTTCAAAATTAATCTATGATGTGAATATACAGTAGGATAAAAACTTGTCAATCATTATTTTGGATATTGGTCTTTCGTTAACACTAACAATTAGTATTAACAGACCTTAATACAAATATACGCCATAGCGTATATCGAATGAATATACGATATAGCGTATAGAGATTTCTCCCTATGGCCTTTCTAGAAACTTCACCAGTTCCATCGCGAGCCGAACCTTGGGATCGTGTTCTGCGATCATGCCAACGATGTCAGAAGAATAGGACGAATAGTCAGGGCCATCATTGCCAAACCGAATGATGAGTGTGCCTTCGCGGCTCACGTACACGTCCGAGTCGTTGAAGCTACCCGCATACTTGCAGCAGCCGTGGTCGGTGCAGTCATGAGTGAAAATGGCCATTTGATTTTCTCCGATTGCTTCAAGGTATGATTCAAATTACTGTATGGAATAAACCTTGTCAAGCAGATTTTTAGAACGTCCCTGCATATTTTTGAAATGCATTGGATGCTTCATCAAAATCGTAACCCTCATAAACAACATCACGATTGAATCGAACGCTGTATGAATCAGGCATTGATTCGCTTGAATGATCATAGAACGCCAGACGTGTCAGATTGAATTGACCATCTTCGGACCACTTGCGCTTTTCATTGATAATCTTAGCCATCAGAATTCTCCCGAATCATCAAATGAATATATGGTAGGAACATCTTGATCAGTGCCCTTAGCGAAGATAGCGCGGTCACATGGCCCTATCATGCTCTTGGCTCGACCATCCCAATAACGATGAACGAAGTCAGGACGCCCGAACACCTTGATAGCGCGGTTAAAGGCATCGTCCTTAAATCCGACAAAGTGTGTACAAGAGTTGGTCATGATCTTCTCCTATAGTTCAATCTATAATCAAACTATACAGTAGGATAAAATCTTGTCAAGCATTCATATCTGACTAATTATAACTTTTATCTTGTCAGATATGACGAGTTACGATTTAGGGAAGGATTTGTTAACACTAATTTTTAGTGTTAACAGAATGTGATAACAAAAAAACCCTTAGAACATTTCTGTCCCAAGGGTTTAATTGTTCGGCCAAGATGGTGAACGACATCTTGCCTTACAATTCAATGTACCATTGCTGGATATTTTAGTCAACAAAAATATTAAGACCCTCACAAAAAAACCCTTGGAACATTTCTGCCCCAAGGGTAAGTCACTAAGTATTTTAACAAAACCAACATACCAACATTGGATATTTTAGTCAACAAAAATATTAAAACCCTTGGAACATTTCTGGCCCAAGGGTTTTAATCAGTCCACGACCTTGCAGTTCATTGGCAGGAAAGATGTGGCCACAAACAAGGTTGCGACCGTTAACGGCTTCAATACGCATGATTGTCTCCTTTATTCTCTTGGCGATTATACTTCGCACCCTTGCCCTTCTTAGGGATGACGATGGAGGGCTTGTTAAACTTGTTCAAGTTCTTCTTAATAGGATTATATTCCATCTCGGCATCTCCTCTCTATCAATCTATGATGTGAATATACAGTAGGATTGATTCTTGTCAAGCGAATTATTCAAACCATCTTCTATCCTCTAATGACAAAAAGCCCTCGGCAGCATTTCTGCGCCAAGGGCTTTTGAGAGTCTTGTGTCCCAACGGAAAGAAAAACACAAGCCCCATTTCCCAACCGTACCATGCCGCGCATTTCGGCAAGTCAAAAGACGGTCAGTTCCCTCATAACCACTACCGCGAACGGTATCCAAAACGGTGATCATCAGGCTTAATCAACATAGCAGATAAAGATTATTAGTCAACTAAAAAAGAATATTAAATACGCCCCAAAGAACAAATATTGCTACTGTGCCTAAACCCGCTACAACAAATGTTCCCGTACCCATTTGGATAAACTCATCAACTTGATCTTTAAGAGTCCGTGCAACGATAACCAAAAAGACTAATGAAAAGATTACTGTACCTACGATGGTATCCATTTTATTTCTCCTTAAAAAAATCCCCCAGAATCAATCTGAGGGATTTTTACATTATCGACCGATCTTACGTGGCTTCAACTTCTTGATAGCATACTTAGTAGCGATCTTATTAATCTTTGGGGTCTTTCTAATAGCCATGTAATAATATCCAATCTTACGCTAATGTTACTGAAACGGTGGTGTAAAAGGAAGTCCAGTTTAAAACAATTCTTCTTCTAAATCGTCGCGAAGATCATCAACGAAATATTCGTCATGGATAGTATGGTTGTCATCGTCATTTAGACTTTCCAAGTCAGGATTAAAATCATCCTCATCAGTACTAGCCCAATCAGAATCAGACCAAACAGCCTTAGTACCAAGCAAGTCTTCTAGATCATCGCCAGTATACTCATCCACGACTTCATAGCGACAGCAACGGGCCTTAGCGAAGTTATAGTCCGTTGGAACCGAGACCACATCGCGAGGATTGACCTTAACAATCACAACACGACTACCGTTTGCCGTACCATAGGACGGGAGATAAGACATTGAACAGAAGTGTAGACCAGTAGAACAAGTCTGGGTACGATCCTCGTTAACCAGATTCCTGCGCATCTCGACAATCTGGCCAACCGAATTGTCAAACGTACCCGAATAGATATCCTTATAGTCCGCACTAACCTTCTTATATGCAAGGATATGGCCATCATCTGTAATGCCCATCTTGGCATTCTCAATAAAGGTATACATCTCTGCAATGGCTTGGCTAGATGGATTGTCCATACAATTGTCTAGGAAGCGCATGTAGGGCAACATATCAAACCCTTGGTCCAAGCCCCATAGAATTCGTTCTGCCAGTGCTGAGTGAACAGGCTCATCCAAATAATGGACAACACCATCGCGAACCGAAACCTTGCCCTCGCCAGCATCATTAATCAGATTGATCTTGGCAACCATAATGTCCGCAATGGCTTGGTGAAGGTCACTAGCCTCTTGCTCGGTTCCCCCTGCCTTGATAGAGGCCTGAAGCGCCTTGATAGCCTCACAGACAGCCGCGAAATTCTCGCCCTCAGAGACCAGAACATTATAAACCCGTCCGTCTGGACCGGTAAAACTAACCGACGTTGGAGTAATAATTGCAGAAAACTGAGCCATTGGAATCTCCTTTGTTATCTTGTCATCATACTATATTAGAGATTAAAGTCAATCTCTTTTAGTACACCAAATCGATTTTCTGGACAACTTGCGAGTCCATCATCTCAATATAATTCTTCAATTCTGTAATCATATCGGTCTCAATATAGTACCAAGACTTTGCATCCATAAGATAACGCATCATGGGGTAAGTATTGAGAATAGCTTTCCATTCTGCATTAAGATCATGTGGTGTATTGCCAGAGACAATCGTAATATTCGCAAAGTTAAACAACCGTTGGATAGTATCGAAAGTCTGTGTAGCATCATTCTTTGCAGTAATCATGTTCTTATGGAAGACATTGATAGCATGATCATCTGAAAAATTGCTCTTAACCTTTTCCAGAAAGTTAACTTCAATATTGTTACGGTTAAAATCATTCCAAGTCTTAGCCTTGGTAATATCAGCCGCAACCTTGTCCTTAATGCTATGGGCATGATCGACAAGATACTGAATCAAGTCTACCCAATCAGAATCAGTATTGTTCAATTCTACATCCATAGTCTTTTGGACAGTCTTGGGAATACCATAGATAACATCACCGCTAGTAATCAATCCAAGATTCTTAGCAATGTTAATCAAGTTTTTAAACTCTTGACGATCATATTCTTGACCATTCGGACCAATGATAGATGCACCGGACATACGGACAAAGAATGATTCGTCATCAATATCACTATTAGACCATTCGGTGCCTTCCCAGCGCTTCACCGAGACGGCAGCACGACCAGCACCGCGAACAACGACAGGCTTTGGCAAATTTGACATTGTGTCAAAATGTGCTCCCTCAAGCATATCCTTCAAATCATCGATTTGCTTTGCATCACCGTCAACGGTCATGAAATACAATTCGCGGTTCGATTTTGTTTGCTCATGGAAGCGGCGAACGCGATTCATTGTGCGACCACCGATATCATCCGTAATCAGAACAATATCCCGATTAGAATGGACCGTAAGCGTTTCAGAGACATTGGCAGAATACTTTTGATCAATCGAGACCTTAAGAGTACCGTTTCGTGTAGTATACTTCTTAAAGACAGTAATATCGATCTTGTCAAAGTCTGCCATATTTACACGGAAGTTTGCACTATTGATAATCTTACCATTCCAAAGGACTTGCTTATTTGGCAAGCAACCAATGATAGGGTTTAACTTTTCGAAGTAACGGCGGACTTCCATCTCAGTTTTAAACTGAGAGACTTGTTCCAAGACTAGATCAGGAATAGATTCAATGATTTCCTTAACCCGTGTAGCAATATTAGTCTTTGTGCGAGCATCATAAGACAATTCTTCGCGTCCGGCAGTAATGTCAAGATCACCAACAGCAAAATCAATATGAATGCCAGAATATATTAGGTCCATTGCGTTTGGAACATTTTGCAATTCTGGAACAGAATAACGGTCCAGAGGATAAGCGACCACCCCCATGATTGCCTTTGATTCGCCATAACTACCGTAGAAAATTTTGAACCGATCACCCTCAAGGATTGGAGTCCGCTTTACAACCTTAAACTCTGGACTACCCGTAACATTAGGGCATGGGCTAAAGAATGAATAAACTTGTTCGGCCTTACTTTTGAATTCGTAGAACGATGCAGACCGAACAGGAATGATAACTTCTAGGCCCGATGGTTCTATGGAAGATTCCTGACTCATGAGCGAGAGAGAAGGGGTATCATTCTCATCAAAGAAAATGGAATAGGTGGAACGAATGTTAGCGTGACGGCTAACGACTGTAAAAGCATCAACGTAACTCAGAGGGCTTTTGCAACCAAGGCCCAGACCACCGATTTGCGAATTATCATCTGACTTCGTTGACGTGAAGTATGAGGTATAGATTGTTTCCATCGCCTCTTGCGACAGACCCTTTCCATAGTCGCGAACCGAGAAGAATGGCTCCAAAGTGTTCGGAAGGTGAACGTCGAAGGGCAAAGACCCCCGTCCATTATCAATGTGAGCGTCATACGCATTGCAGGACAATTCGCGAACGATTGCGAGAATCTTTTCCTTATACAGGCCGCTTGAAAGAATGCGGAAAGCCTTACCCGTAGCCTTGATAGTGAAACTCGTTTCATTATTACCCGCGCCGATCCGTTCGATGGGGCGCTCTGCGGTAGAGATTTTCATGGTGCGATATCCTTAAAATGAATGGTTTTGTTGACTACTGTTATATAGTAGGCGATTTCGTTGTCAACACTTATTTCATAGATAAAATGTTTAAAATCATTTCATCCTTGGATGGGGTGTATGGTCGAGCATCTTGCTCATCGATATAAACGATATTGCCGTCCGCCGTGCGAACAATAATATCTTGGATATATTCTTCAGGATCATCCGTGCGGGAAACAAACGCGCCGACGACCTTAACATATTCGCCAGCATTATCGAGAACGTATCCTTCAATCATTTGACCGACTTCATACATAACTCATCTCCTGTTCAATCCATGATCTGAAATATACAGTATGATGATTCATTGTCAACATTTTTGTTTGGAACAAAATTGTAACAAAACCAGAACGAATCAAGATTTCGTACTGTTCACGGTTTGTTCTCATTAGGGAAAAATTAACACTAATTTTTAGTGTTAACAAAAATGCCCATAAAAAAACTAGGGGATAAATCCCCTAGCCTCTTCTAGCACGTCAAAGTACCCGCGCATCCACACACTACGATTCTTTGACTTTCTCTTGAACGGGCAGACAGTACGGGATAGACCATTGTAGGCCGCGCTTCTTCCGTTGTTTTCGATGGACCCTTCGAAGCTATGCAGCATCACTTTTCTCCCCTTAGTCTACAGCAACCAAAATATCATTCTTGATAGTAATGATTGCAGAAAATTGTTTCTTTGCGCCGGTAATCGAAGGCTTATTGCAAACATTGAAAGTACCATTTGATCTATATTGTTGACCAAAAAGAGTCGTTTCAGTATATTTAAGAGGCTTCCCAATTTCTTTTTTGAGAGCATTCTTTGATTCGTAATAAGCGATCATCATGAGATTATTCCCCTAAAACTTACGCAAAAGTGAATCGGCATATGGCGTTTGAGGGGTAGGTGCCTTTTGGGTGCGGTCAGGACGGGGATCACCGAGAATCCGTGCGGTGACTACGCGGGTCTTACGTTCGGTCTGCATTTCCATCTCCATCTCTATTGCTTCAATCTATGATTCAAATATACAGTATAACGAATCAGAGTCAATACCCTTAGATGAAAAAAGATGGGGGATTTTATCCCCCATCAATCTTACTTCGCGATCTTGGCAACAATCTTCATTGCGGCCTTGAAGTCATCCTCGTTCATCTTTGGTTTTACGGCGAGTACGCCTATCGTGTTGATAATCTGTTCGCAATTTTCCTTGGATGCCTTAGCGAACATTTCATCTAGAGCGCCGTCATCGACAACTGTAGAAGAAACTCCCTCCTGATACTGAATAAAATCTTCTGGAAGTCCCTTAATTTTCTTGAGTGCGGATTCCACTGCCCGCATGACTGTAGCGTCTTGAAGGTATGCCGGATTGATCGCAAAAGTTTCCGGAGTAGAAACAACCGTTTTCGTCGTGATCCCGTGCTTCGTAAGGAAAGTCACTTCCGCATCGCTTAGGGCAGAAGTTCTTGACCGAATCCTCAACTCACAGGATGCCGAAGCTTCCCCTTCAATACCCTTGAAATTTACTGGACGGCGCTTTTCCTCAATCCCGATTCGAACGAACCTTTCTTTCATCGCGTCCTTTACCGCAACCATCTTGGTTTCCTTCAAGGCGGTCAGCGACTTGATAACCGTGTCCAGAGCCGCAACGGCTTCAATGCCCTGTAGGACCACGGATGGGGCCGAACGCTTTGAAGAAGGAGAATCCGTCTTAATCGTCTTAGCTTTGTCGAAAATAGCCATGATGTTTTCTCCGGTTTGGTTGGGTTTGTTTCGTTGTTCCGATGAAAATTACTATACAGTATGGTAGATTACTGTCAAGCGGTAATTTTCCGAATTATGCTTTATTACGCATTGCGGCATCCAGTGCTGCAATTTGATCGACTAGGTTGCAAAGCGTTGATTCGCTCAAGCATTTCTTACGCATTTCATCGCGAAAAGCGGTAGCCAGTGCCTCACGAGCGTGTGGGATGGTTTTGAAAAGGCCAGCGATCTTTACATCTTTCCGGCCCATCATTTGAGAAACAGTATGGATTACGTTTTCCATCATTTTTTCTGGATTAGTTTCTTTTTCCATCTTGTTTCTCCGTTGTTTCGATATTGAGATAATACAGTATGCTATCTGATTGTCAAACGGTAAAATTGAACATTTGGCCCGTTTTGTAATCTTTTTTTGGGGAATAAACTTTCCGCGCCTTATGGTTTGGAGTCATAGTTTTGCTATTAAGGGTTGTGACATATGTCTCATAATCAAGTAATGTGTTGTACGATTGAACGCGCATTTTCTTCTCCATTATGCTAATGACAAAATCATGATTTCATCATTATCATGTTTTTTTATGTTTGTATATAGGCTTGGACAAATTATTTTTGTTCACCTTTTGTTTCATAATAGAACGAATCAGGAACAAATGGTTAATAATGCTCGTTCACGTTTTGTTCTATTTTTGGGAAGGGATTTGTTAACACTAAAAATTAGTGTTAACGACCATTAAGAAAAAATACGATGCACGTTTGATTGTGCATCGTATATCTTATTAGATGATATCTTCGGGGGTCATTAGGACCAGACGATAGATCATATCGTTTGCAAGGTCTACTTCATCATATTCGACTGAATATTCTTCGCCAGATTCTTCACCCGTCCCTGTAAAGGATTCTTCATCACAATTATTGATACGAATCCCTTCACAATTAAACGGGATATAAACGCTTGCGTTTTGAATCATTTGTTTAACAGTCAAAGCCATTTTGTGTTCTCCGTTTCAATCTAGGAAAAAAACTTGTCAAGCGGCAATACAGTCCGTAATCTTTTTTAGATTTGATGGAGTTACGGAATATGCTGACCAATCTCCAACGGGTTCATCAAACATAATAATGTACAAACCAAGAGTTATACCAACTTCGCCAACAACAGTTACGATTTTGTTATCGATATTGTTATCGCCTGTAGAATGCAAAATGGCTCTATCGCCATTCTTAAACTGTGTCATGATCATATTTCATATCTCCGTTTCAATCTATAATCAGACTATACAGTAGGACAAAAGTTTGTCAAGCGGCAATACGCCCAAAAGGGGTACTGTTCATCGTACTTCTACCTCTTCAAAGCTATAATCAATATCCGAGCCAAGACCTTCTGGATCAACCGTTAGGATTGATTTCACCTTAGCCTCATATTCAGTAATTTCTTGGTTATGCAGAACCAAACTATCAAAGCTATCATTTTTACGTCGTGGATATGGAATTGCGCGGGCTTCTTCTTGTTCCAATTCTGCAAGAGCAACTGTATCTTCTGCAACTCGTTCATCGGCAGTGACGAACATAAGATCACGACCGAAACACGGCTCATCACCCCAACATCTATAGACTGCATACATCATTCTGAGCCACCGAATTTGAGATTAAGATCAGCAGGACGAATCCAGAAAGAATCCGCTGCTCCCTTTGGTTCACGGGCAACCATTTTAAAAAGGCGTTCCCAGACTTCAGGATAGTTCTCAATCATATCATTCAAAGCTTTGATAACCTTGTCATGCTGATCTGTCTTCTTGTCACGAGCCAGAGTCGCATAATAGATTACAAGTTGACGAATATCGTCATCCGTAATGTTTTCATCAGACGCATCCGCACCATCTTGCAACTTCTTGAGAGTATCGTTCACGAGGCATCTCCTTCATTCAATCTATGATTCATATTACTGTATGAGAAAAGTTTGTCAAGCAAAAAAAAGAGGGCCGAAGCCCTCTTTTCTCAGAGTGTAAAGAATGCGGGGAATGCTTGAACCGTCAATACCCCGCCCCAAAATGCCATAGTAAAAAATGACATCTTGATAAAAATATTAAAGTGCGTCTGCTTGGTCCAAATACATGCCAAGAAAAGAAAAAAGATTGTTGCTACTGGAAAGAAAAAGTACATTATTGTCTCCTATTAGGCCAAACAAGTGAAGCAACCAATGCAGCCACTAGAACAAGGACAAAGAGTAAGATAGCCATCCTAATCAATTCGGCTGTAGAATTGCAGACCCTTGTCAACGCCATGCTTCCGGAAAACATCCAGAGCCGCTTTTGCACAATTTTCTGCTAGACCCAATTCTTGACGCATACGATACTTATGATCAATCCGAACCGAATAGGTCCAATTGTAAGTTTTCACAAGCCACTTGGCAAACTTCGTCCGCTTGTCCTTAATCTCAATCCCTGCGAAGCCACACACGTCGAGCATGGTGCCAAAGTCCTTCACGATGGGACTATTATCGTCCAGAGGGTTAGCACGCTCCACAACGCGAAATTGGGGGGTTGCCTTAGCCATCCAAGCGTCACCCGCCGCACTAGCCGCGACAGTCGCTTCAGCCATAATCTTTTCATAAGAAATGACTGAATTCTTTTGGGGAATAGAAACCGTATTCATACCCGATTCCTTTTCAGCCAATAGCTTTTCGATCAATTCCTTAGCAGCCGCACGATTAAGGTTTTGATCCCGAACATCACCACCACCGAGACCGTAGATCATAAATGTCTGCTTCTTAGTCGCCGGTTCATTCGCATGCAATAGAACGCCCATAATATTCTCCTTAACTAAACGTCTCGCAATAATGAGACTAACTAATCATCTAAGGTGTCCATCTTACTGTATAATGAACCCTTGTCAAGCGATATTTTGATTATCGAACAGGCTTTTTAACCAAATTATAACCAAGACTTTTTGCGGCTTCCTTAATGAGACGCAAAGAAATAGCCGCGTCTTCTTCATGCTTGAACGAACCATTATAAGTAAGAGGCGCAAAGCCTTCATAATGAGTCAGGACAGCCAAAGTTTGTGTATCGGCATGAGTGCATTCAACCACGCGCCCATAGTTCCCTACGCGGCTATCACGCGAGTTCATTGCGCGGTGAATCTTTTGTCCCAATTCCTGATCCTTAGACCATTCATGGCACATATCATTCGAAAGCATAACTACGGTTCTAAAGCCCATTTTGATTATCCTTAAAATGAATCAATGGTTGGAATTGACGCTAATACGGTTGTAAGGTCTTGATAAAATTGACCTTTTGGTAGATATTGATAAACCGCCAATACTGAAATGCCATATCCTTCAGACAAACTAACGATTTGTGTCAATCGTTCGGCGGCCTCACGAACATCGCTAGAAACATCTTCAGGCATTTTTTTCTCCTTGATTGATCGAATATTGTTTCAAATGCTCTTCTCTCCGTCCAGTATCTGTGGCGCGGATACTTTCACAAATCATCGTTGCACCATAGGGAAACTCCCCAGCCTCGATTCGATTCAGCAAGGTGCATCGCACACAACGACTATAACCCATTTCATTGAAAAATGCGTTTCGGACCCAGTTATTATTTGGATCACAGTTAGTCCGATCATGCTTGGGAGCAATTTCATTGATAAGTTCAAGAGCGGTCATCATTTGATTTTCTCCTTCAATCCATAATCAAACTATACAGTATGAGAAAAACATGTCAAGCAAAAAAAGAGGGCCGAAGCCCTCTAAACTTGTTGCGTAATCAACCAAACATCCGCAATTACAAACATGAATGCCACCACCGCCGAAAACATGAAACCTAACATGACATATTCTTTAGCGGCCCGTGCTTCTTGAGTACGGCAAGTCACCGCGCTCATGGTCATGGCACTAACAAAACCAATAGCAAACAGACCGATAACAATAGAATGACAGAGCATGTAAACAGAAACATTCATTTTATTCCCTCACCAGAATTGATTGCGATCATATGAACGAATTGGATGAGACCTATCCGTATGCTTTTCGACATATTCCATCTTGCCAAACATGGACTCCCAAGCCTTTTGAAACTTGGAGGCATCACCATCTTCTTCAAGATAAAGAGTCGAACCGCGAGTATAAGAATATCCAGAAAAATCTTCGGCAGTCATACCCAAACGCAAAACGTCTGCAATCTTTACTGCAAGCCAACCATGACCCGGATCAGTGTAAAACTTAAAAATCTTCTTCATGACTTTCTCCTTCAACCTATGATCCGACTATACAGTATGATTGTTTGCTGTCAAGCATTAAATCCAATCAACGATCATGTTAGTGTCGGCATATTCGCGCTTGTACCACTTCAATTCGTCCATCATGGCATGACCAGACATATAACGATCATAAGTAATGGTACGGACAATCTTGCCCTCTTGAGTCTTAATGATGATCTTTTCATTCATAGCCATTCGTCACCACCTTCTTCTTCTTCAAGAATAATTGTATATATTTTGAAAATAATTGCTGCGACCATCACGCCAAATATTGTGATAGGGATCACAAGCGGCCAATAATTGAAAACAAGGATTGTCAATGCAAGTGATGCAACAATGGCTAATGTCCACAAAAAAGCTTTAAGTTTAAGGTTCATGTCCATCTCCTGTTGTTTCAATCTATGATTCATATTACTGTATGAGAAAAACTTGTCAAGCGTTATTCGTCAATTTCCTCATCTTCGTCTTCATCTTCGTCTTCTGAGACGATTGAATTGCCATCTTCATCCCACCATCCAAGACGAACGCCCTTAGCGTGTTCATCGGCCTGTTGCTTGGCCTTTAGGGCAATACCCTCTGCACTAGCAGCAAAAGCATCTTCAGCCGCCAATTCAACCTCAAGAGCCTTCAGACGTTCTGCTTCATATTCCGCAAAAATATCGTCCATCATCATGTTCCTTTCATTCTACAATGGAACTATACAGTATGAGAAAACCCTGTCAAGCGGTTTGTTCAAGCTTAACTAATCTTTGCCAAGAGGGTAGTCGATCAATATCAATCTTGTAGGTTTTCCAGAAATGGCGTTTCACTAATTCGCGGCTAGTACCTTCAGGAAACCATTCAAGAGTATCAAATGGAACCCCGCATAGTCGGCCCCTTGGCAAAGTAGTATATATTAGCCATTCATCGGTCCCAATGATTGCAGAATGTTGATACTCGATTCTGTATCCATCCATCACCACGTTCCCTTGAGGCTATCGCCACCTTCCCCCAAGATGCAAGAGACGCGAACCGCTTCAATGTTTTCATCATGAATAAGCTTGAATGCCGTTTCATATGCCCGATCACGATTCATCATATGACTGACAACCACCGTATCAGAATCAGTCTTGGCGAATCGGTATTGAACTTCAAACATCTCTATCTCCTCAATCTATAATCAAACTATACAGTATGATTGAAGGGCGTCAAGCCTTATTCTTCATCCTCATCTTGTGGTTCACATTCCGTTAGAAACTCTTCATTGGAAGGAAGGAACAGGGGATGCACATTGTGCATTGAATAAGTCTTAACCAGATGGGCCGGATAATATAGGGCATCACCATCATATTCAGGAACAAACTTATCAGGATCAGGATTCATACTGGCGAACCTTTGATCTTCGGGAACCGGAGTCTGTTGAAAACCCTTATAGACTTCAAAGGTTTGCTTATCCAGATCGACCACATATGCCCATTCACAGAACAAACTATCTGCAACAAAATCAAGACTATTATGAGTCTTGAGGCCATCTGAATCCATGATCATTTGCAGAATCCTTGCACCAGTATCGCGGCTTAGATGCTCCGGCATCTTATTGCTTTTTTCTGCTTGAGCATTTACAGCGGCAATCTCTTCGTCATTTAGAAAAGAGCACTTAGCCACCTTTTCAGCAAAACGATCAAGATTAGAATCTCTAAGAAACTTGAGGATATCGACGCCTTGACCAGAGGGATAACCATCGAATTGTCCATAAGAGGCTAGCTTGTATTCATTGTTTTGAACGATTGCGATAACGTGGCGAGTGCCCATTTCAATTCTCCGTTGCTTCAATCTATAATCAAACTATACAGTATGAAAAATGTTTGTCAATCGACTTCTTCGGCTTCAGCCTGAAAAAACGTCCCATCATTACCCAATTCGAGCAATTCGGCATGAACCTTGTCTTGAGGAACTTCATCCATTTTCGTAACAGTATAATCGCCAATCCAATCACCTTCATCAATCATGTAGGCAACATCTAAAAGGCTCATGTGCCCAATATCACTGGCAGCATCAAGAGTCGGTACTTCACGCAGAATCGTTAGAGTAACTACAGTCTTAACAATCATCTTCGTATCCTTCCATTTCAACAATGTCAGCACATGCTAACCAAAGAATAGTTTGCAGATTATCCGAATGATCCGACAATTCTTTTGCATCCCATGCACCATATTGCGTCAATTCACCACGCAACTTTACAGGATCAATCTTTTCCAATTGTTCGGCAATGTAAGGCTTATTACTCAAAGCCAAAATATCAGGAGCGCATTCGCCTTGATGATATCCCTCATCAGCATCAGCAAACTCAATGTTCAATTCAATCGTGCCATCACCCGATATAAAATTACGCATTTTTGTTCTCCATCATTCAATCTATGATTCATCTTACTGTATAACGAATCATTGTCAAGCCTAAATCGTAGCGAAAATGCTTCTATTTTTTAAGACAGCCAATTTAGCATTAAAGATTGGCTCTTCATTGTCCTTCAAGACGAATGAGGAATATTTGTAGGGATTGTATGTAATGGCAATCATAGAAGGATTGTAAAAAGCATCATACCGATCATGATCGCGCCATGTTCCAGACAGGCCCGCATGAACATTCTTTTGCTTCTCTCGCAAAACTCTTGCACGGCCCGCTTGAGAAACCTTGAACTCGATATTTTCCAAAACAAGATCATTGCTATGAGAAATGACCTTACCCTTGTTAGGGCCTTCCAGTGCCTTAACGCTGAAAATCTTCTTATGCAGATTGTAATAGACAAAAACACGCATCAGATTTTCTCCTCAATGTATGTTGTAATCATACAGTATGATTTATTCCTGTCAAGCGTTTATTTTCAGTGAGATTTCATTAACACTAAAAATTAGTGTTAATTTTCGTATAAATAAACCAAACAAATAGCATAAGCTATTAAAAAGAAAAGAGAATTAACTATGGCTATTATTTATAAAAATGTTGCGGTGCCAAAAGGCGCATCAGTCGTTGTAGTAAACACATCTACTAATATTGTTTGGAATAATGTTATTGCAACCGCCATCCCATCATATAATGTCGGAACATCATATAGCTTTATTTCTAATACTACTGTAACTAACCCTGTTGGAGCAACAACCTATTCTTTAGCTTCTGGTAGTTTACCCGCAGGGACAAGTTTGAATACTTCTACTGGCGTTGTTTCTGGAACATTATCTACTGTATCTTATTATAATTTTACTCTTCGTGCTACAAATAATGGTAAAACTTCTGATAAGAATATCCAGATAAATGTTACATCTACGGCAACAACCGTGACTTGGCTTGGTCAAGCGGCTGGCGTCACTCTTCCTACCAATAATACTGGACCGGGGGCTATAAACTTTTCCTATGATCTTAAACAGATATTAGAAATTAGAAACCCTGTTGGCTCTACAACATATTCTTATGCTTCTGGTTCAATGCCTTATTGTACCTTAAATGCTAATACGGGAATTATTTCAGGGGTAATACCAAGGTACGCCGGATTTAATTCTACATTTTATGTTCGTGCTACTAATCATGGTGTTTCTGCCGATAAGAAATTTTCTATAATTATTACGTCTAGATGAATTAAGAAAAGGACAGGGATTTCTCCCTGTCCTTTTCAATTGTTCCTTGTGAACCTACACAACTCACGGACTCGAACCGTCTTCGGGGAACATCAAGAGATAGTCTATCGGTTCACTGTGACAACCGAACCACCACTTGATTAAATCTTCTTCTTCTTCAAACTTTTCTTAGCATATGCAGTAGCAATCTTAGTAACCTTTGGAGTCTTAACCTTCATTTACTTCTTCTTCCTCTTCTTGCCAATCTTCAATACCAAACATGTCAATGACAGAATCTGGAAGATCATCATATGAACCATAAGTAACAGTGTTTTCTACACCATTGGAATATTGACCATAGAAACACATGCCGCCTTCATGGAAGTATGCGTCAACGCCAAATCCAAACTTTTCTTCTAGAACCTTGTAAAACTCAATAGGGGGAGACCATGCACTCTGAAAACCAACAGTCAGAGTCAAACCATCTTCGGATACCGTAGGCTCTTCATCCGAAATATCCCACTTGGTCCCCCAATTTGCGACAGACCAATCATACCAATCCTTATAACCATATTCGGAAAGATTGGCCTTCTGTTTAGCCACTAACTCGGCCTGTAGTACAGGATCGGCATAGGAACCCGCCTCAGTGTCCTTCAGGGCCTGTGGGATAGGCATAAAGGCAGAGAGGAAGCCATCACCACGGAAGCCTTCAGCGGCCTTCTTAATCAATTCTGGATCAGTATGTGTGATAGTGAGATTATTTTCGGCCCAATTAGGCATTAAGATATCTCCTTCATTTGTTCAAACAATGATTGTTTTTACTGTAGGATAATCAGGCTGTCAAGAACATTTCCATGACAGTAGGCATATTTTCATTCAGAGCATCAATGAAAAGCGCCGGAACATCTTCTGTAGATATTTCATCAAAAGCTTCGATATCATCGGGGGAATATCCCCAAATCACTGCAATGTTACCAGTTTCAATATCTTTAGAAATATTCGCAACATATTCTGGACCACTACCGTCCGAAACGTAGGTTTGAATATCAATATACTCGATATCCTTTCCAATTAGAAAGTTTTCGACCTTAATCTTAGCCATCAAACTATGCTTATCAGCCATAGAACGATAATATTCGGGCGTATTGGCAGACGTGATTTGATTTGCCGCCTCATTAGCCAAAAGAGTATAACGAGCAGCTTCCGCTAAATGATCCATTTTACACTCCATTGCGGTAATCTATAATGAAACTATACAGTATGATTCTAATTAGTCAACCAAAAGTTCTGACAATTGGCAATAAAAAATAGCAACCTCTTCCATTCCAGCCGAATGACCCATGTCATATGCAATCTCATATAGCTTGCTTGCCTTGGGATGACCTACTAGATCATATTCCTTTTCAAGATCAGATTGGAAATCACGCTTTACGCCACCATTGTTGGCTCTATAAAGATCGCGTTGTTCATTATAAACTCGCACTTCCTCTTCATAAGTAGCCTTGACTTCCAAGAGGCTTGCAATTTCATCCGCAGACAAATCGACAACCTTCTTAGAAAGAATAGGGGGAGTCCGTGGCTGGCGAGGATATTCCATCGTTGGATTATAGTGTCCCGCCCGAACACGTTCGATGACACTCATGTTTTTCACATCTTCACTCATAATCATCTCCATTTCAATCTATAATCAAACTATACAGTATGACAAACGCTTGTCAAGCTATATTTCACCCCTTGATGCAGCATAAATCATGC
>Ga0209191_1000532_pt1 | contig 29219 bp, 18 predicted proteins | sample S_130626_EF_Meta_FD_187320 | JGI IMG/M metagenome (GOLD analysis project Ga0209191, IMG submission 187320) | Freshwater microbial communities from Lake Simoncouche, Canada to study carbon cycling - S_130626_EF_MetaG (SPAdes) (version 2) | ecosystem: Environmental > Aquatic > Freshwater > Lake ...
CCATACAGGTGTAGAAAGGCTATAAAAACCTTTTGCCATATATTCCTCAAACTTAACAGCAAAACCATCAATTTTTAAATACCCCTCTGCTTTATTTGCAATATCTTTAATTCTTTGCTCGGGGGTTTCATTTATATACCCCCTTGATAAGAAAAGCCTACTCTCATCATTTAACCAATAATATTTTTCTTTATTCATTTTGTTTGTTTTTTAAAATAAATCATCTTCTGTTATGCTCTTGCTTTTCTTATTATAATCCACCGATTTTTTATAGAAAAAATCCCCCTCCTTTGTTGATAAAATCTCCACATCAAACCATAACGTCTTCTCAATCTCTGTAAAATCAACCTCAAATACTGGCTTCATTCCAATTCTATTTAATGAATTGTTAAATCTATTTTGAATGAAATGTTTAATTGTATCTTTTGATAAGAAACTTAACTCTCCATTCTCAAATATCCAATCTAGTATTCCACATTCAGCAGCATATGCTTTATGGCAAGCAGAAACAATCAGTTGCTCAAATTCATCATCAAACCATTCTGGATTTTCTTCCTTAATAATATTAATAAGTTCTGATCCAAAATTACCATGAATTTCTTCTTCCTTTGATGTGGCTTCAACCACATTTGAAATACCCTTGAATAGATTTTTCTCCTTATTAAAGGACATCATAATCAAGAACTGGCTAAATAAACTCACATGCTCAATAAACAATGAAAATAATAATACAGACTTTGTGTACATTTTATTCTCCTTACTCCTTGTTCCATCCAAATATTTTGATAGATAACTAATTCTATTCTTTATGGCAGGAATTTCAATAACTGTCTGAAACTCATTTTCCAATCCAAGAATTCTTAATAATTGCGCATAAGCATCCTTATGTCTTACTTCCGAATTTCCTGAAATTAAAACTTTATCATTATATCTAGTTACAATACATCCAGTTGGAACTGTGACACAATAAATATTACCATCATAATCCTCAATAGTTGGTCTGTATGTTATTGAGGAATAAGGTTCTACATTTACAAAATTAATAGCATAAACATCTTTATAAGAATCTTTCCTATTATCTACTGAAGTCCCCATATTAGCCCTATATCCTGCTAGAAATCCTATTGCCTGAACCTTATCAGCACATGATTTATTAGTGGTTGAATATCTAATAAGACAATTCTTGGCATTACCCTTACCTTCTAATCTAGTCCCATCCCATTCAATCAATTCTTCAATAAAGGAATTACACCACTTTTCAGACTTATCAGATAAATCAACCCAATCAAATTGTTTAAGATCATAATCAATAGGAAAGTCTATCTCATATTTAACATATTCAGGTCTTGATGTATTATACTCTCTATAAGTTAATCCAGACTCTAAAATAAGGTTTTTAAGCCTAGTTTTTTTCCTTTCTTTTTTAACCCCAATTTCATATGTATTAGTATTTGAATCTGAACCCCTTCTTACTTTCTCACCATTTTTATCCCAGAATCTAGCAGAACCATCGGCTTGAATGGCAATTCTCAATCTTTCAATAGTTGTTAATTCATCAACACCCTCATTAACAAATTTACCAGAAAAAGGTAGTTTCATATCACTACTAAAAGCATTAATATCTTTAATAGCCCTTTTTATAATATTACCACTCCTAGTTTTGTAGTAAATGTTATGGTTGGGGGTAAGCAATGCACTATAAGTTTGGTTCTCAATCCTGTGCATTTTTCCCTTGTAAGGTTCATTTATAACATTACTTGGTAAAACAGATGTCATTGTATTGGTTTCTAAATCATATTGAATAACTTCTGTATTAGTATCAATATCTTTAAAGTTAACCCAGCCTTTTGGTGTTAATATTTCTGTACCTTCACCATGACACTCGGCAAATGTCATACCAACATCACCAATTTCAGTTATGGGCATTCTCTTATACAAGTCAGCCCAGAATGTTTTTACATTAACCTCAATTTGTGCAATTGCCAACATTGACCTCTTAATAACTTCCCTCTCCTCATTTGATATTTTTGTCTTATAATCATCAATATCAGTGGTGAAATTGAACTCGGAATGAATCCAGTATGAGTGCCTAATAGCATCCTTATAAGCCAATAAGGATGGATATTCATAAGGTAAAATATTTACCCTTTTTTCAAAAATGTTCTTCATATTCTTTTCTTTATTTGGTTAAAATAAATATAAAACCAAGAAATAAAAGTATCAAATTTTAAATGTAAAATCATATTTTTATAAAAAATTATCTGTTTTCTTTGCTAATAATTCTTTAATCCTTTCTTTCTTTTTCTCAACTTGCTGTTCTTCAAAACCTAAGAATGTTGCCGTGGTATCCGTATCAATTTCAAGCATTTCATTGTCAAATTTGCAATTCTCAAATACAATGCCATCTTTTCCTATCCTCGATTTAGTTATCGCAACAGTTGCTAGGTTCATCTCTTTTTGTTGTAAACTCTTTGCTATACTAATGATAACATGACCTACTTGCGCTTTCTTTATCGAACCCCCCATCTGGTCATTCGTTACCACTTGTGAAGATATTGATGACCTATTACCTTGTGTGCCAAGCCATCCAGCAATATTCAGTTCATGACACATTGCCTCAAAATGACGTATAACAGATCCCTCGTTTTTCCACTCATCATTACCTTGTCTATCAGGTACAACACAATCAATATAATCCAAGACAACCAAGTCAAGTTTTATCCCATCAGCAATTACCTTTCTAATTTGATTCTTAATCTGATTCATAGTTAAAGTATCAGATGGCAATTTCTTTAGAATTAACTTATTAGTATGATTTTCTTTTATTTTATTAACCGTATCATAAACTATATCCTTATGATTTGGTAACTCATCTGGGGATATCTTAGTCCAAAGAGTTAAATGCTTTCTTTGTATAATCTTGGGGTTATCCTCAAAGAATATATGCAAAACATTATAGTTGTTATTGAAAGCCGTATTTGCAACCAAGGTCAATAGAGTCGATTTGCCGATGCCTGGGCCTGCGAATATAATACCAACCTCACCCTTGGCTAAACCCCCCTTTAAGAGGACGTCTATGCCCTTAACACCCATTGGTATGGGGTGTCTATAATCCTCGTCAAGAACGTCAACCAAATCATTAAATACCTCAAACCCATTGGATTCTTTAACCCCCACTTGGAGGGCGTATCTTAATAATTCTTCTAGTTGGTCATAAGATTCAAAATCACCTTCATTAATAACCTTTTGAGCTTTCTCCAGAACAATCTTAACCTCTTCTTGTTTGCAGAATTTTAAAGCCTTGTCTTGAACTATCTCAACACCATCAAGAGGCGCATTTCTTACTTTTGTAATAGTATCAATTACAATCTTTAATGCTAACTCTTGACTAATTTCAGATTTCGCAACAACTTCCAAAGTATCGAAGTTGGGGGAAGTTTCGTATTTTGAATAGTATTCTTTAATCATTTGTATGATTAACTTGAAATATTTATTATCAAAATAGGTAACTTTTATAAAATCAATTATTGCTCTGGCAAATTCTTTATCCAAAATAATTTGGTTAATTAATTGCAACTGGAACGTTTGTCCCAAGTAATCAAAATTTTTGGACATTTAAAATGATTTATTAGTTAGATAATAAATTTTTCTCTAAATACTCGTGGGTTAGATTAGGGCTAACTAACACCGATGTTAATTCTTTTAAATAATCTTTAATGAAAGGTCTAACATCAACTGTGTATCTAACTTTTGGAGGATACAATTTACCATCAATAATTCTATGAGAAACTAGTTGGTCTGCTATCTTAATATAAATATTAAAATGTTCAACACCATCTGTTGAAGATGTATTCATAACATCTGGATCCATTGTAATAGTTGTTTGGTTTTCAGTCAAATACTGAACTGCTTTAGTTTTCAAAAACCAAGATAATTCTTCAGCAAAATACCTTACAGATTCGTATAACTCATAGGATTTCTTAACATTAGGATTAATGTTTTTTACATTCAAAAATCTTTGCACAATAATGTTCTCATTAAGCGTAAGTAAGAATTCAACTTTTGTTACATCAGTTTGTTTCATCGTTTTTTTTTGTTTTAATTATTAATTTTTTTTCTCTTTTCTACTCAATTTCATAAATGGTCTAATAAAATCGACCCAAGCATCATCCTTCTTTGGAAGGAATTTAAAGAACCCATCTTCATTCATTAACTTCAATAAGTTCTTATAACTTCTATCAGTTGGGTCTAACTTATCTTTGCAAACCTCATTAACCATTTCTTTGCCATTATCCGTTATTAACGGATTTTTTAAATCAATTATTCTGCCAATTTTATCAAAAAATTCCTCCCCAACAAAACCAGATTTGCTAATACCTAATACCAAATTATCCAGAGATTTATTCTTTTTTTCTTCAAGTAAAACTTTCGCTTCATTTAATATTTCATCCAACTGGTAATCTCTCTTCTCAAAGTTTGGAAAAAATGCTTTTAACTTCTTCTCACCAAAATTTGATATCCCATCAATATTATCGGAAGTATCCCCCACAATTACTTTATAAATATAGACATTATTATGTGGTATGTCAATATCCTTAAAATGAATCAAATCCCCATTCTTACTATACGTCTTTGAACTTGGTGAATATACTGTTACATTTTCTCCAATTAATTGGGTTAAATCTTTGTCCGCTGAAAATATAATCATCTTTTCACCTTCGGCTATCTGTGTATAATAAGCAATTAAATCATCTGCCTCGTTCTGATTCGCCTGGCATTGCCTAACAAAAACTTCTTCAAGATAACTTTTAACTCTTTCTCTCTGGTATAAATAAGATTCATACTTGTGGTCATCCATAGAAATTTTACGGTTCTCTTTGTACTTGGGGTATATCTGTTTTCTTATTAATGAGTTTTCATTGCCATCCCAAAATACAACAACTTTATCGTGATTATGTTTTTCAAGAAATAATCTAATTGTATTTAAAAAATGGAAAACCCCGCCAATGTGCTTACCATCAGCGTAATATTCTCTTACTCCGTGGAAACCTATTGTAAATAAGTTGTTGCCATCAATTAGCAGGGTTTTCTTCATGTTATTCAAAGATTATAGCGTCTTCATCGTCTTTTTCTGAAAAGGTAATATCGCCATCTCCAGACAAAATACCATTCCAATATTGTGAATATTCTTTTTTATATTTTTCAATGGCCTCTTTTGTATCTGGCAAATATCCTTGGGGTACAGCTAGTATCTTACCATCTTTATACGCAATACCTGTAACGTGGTTTTTCAATATTGAAACCTTTGTTCTAATAGCATAAGAAACAGTTCTTCCATTCTTTGTTGCCGTTATATGGTTAATACCAGAGTTCTTTTGATTTCCAAATAAGAATATTAAAGAAGATGCCAACCAAAGTGCCTCACCACCTTTTGCCTTAATTGTCGGCTGGCCAAATGGTGAATCTGGTAATTCAACCCAAGGTTGATTGATTGCAATTAATGTATTGTGATAAGGATAATCTTCCTTCTTTGATTTTGATATCCTAGAATGTATTCCCATACCAACCTTATCAGCTAAAACCGCTGCATTGTGCATCTTACCGCCTTTACCCTCGTATGTCATCTTACAAGGTATTGAACCAATACTATCAATTAGAAAGAGAATAGAGTATGGTAAATCGCCTTTTTCTTGCGTATCTAAAATTTCATTTATAAATTCAGTCATTTGTTCAATATAATCAAATGAATCATTAAAAATAAAATCCCCATCCCATTCACCATCCTCATTTATTTGCGCACTCAAGCCCAATTCAACAGCATGTGCCCAATTCCATTTTTTCTCTGTAATAATAAAAACTGGTAAATGTCCTTTCTTTTGTGCGTCAGCAGCAGCCATTATCATAGCAGTTGTTTTACTAGTATTGGAATGCCCCAAGAACATACTTATCCCCCCCATAACAGGACCAGGCACACCACAAGCGTTATAAAAAGGCTCACCACAAGAATAATAATCTTCTGGTTTATACTTTGTCTTTGTAGAAAACTTATCCTTAATAGCATCAATAGTATTTACCGATGCTTTTTTCTTTATTCCTGCCATATATTTTTTTGATTTAAGAAGAGATATTTTTTGCACAAAGTACCATAAAACAATACTTTGCGCAAAAAATCTATTTTAGTTTAATTAAAATGGTAAATCATCATCAGCATAGTCCGCATCATCAACAATAACACTTGATTTTTGAACTGTTGCATTTTTTGCAACGGTTGCCCCACCACCAAAAGAATTGTCATCACTTGTTGTGTTTAAATACACAAATTTACCTAGATTATTATCCCATTGTGGGGTCTCCCCTCTGCCAATAGCTTCTAAATATTCTTTTGGTTTTTTTGTATAAACATCTTTCCAAGTCGATTCATCGTTTGACCATTTTTTAACTAACTCCGCATCAGTCGATAATGGCGTTGGGTCATCAAACATAATTGTTGAAACTGTTGTATATTCTTTACCTTTTGGGGTTTTAGTTTTAACTAAATCAATAATTAAATCTCTACCATTATCTATATCGGTAATATCCCCCTTTGTTCTGATAATTGGAATAATCTTATCTAAGATACCATCTTTCTTGTAGTTATGCTTAAATCTCCAATACTTCGGACCATCTTCCTCGTGGTCTCTATCAATCACCTTTAACACATAGAATAATCTTGGCTTATATTCTTTAGCCATTTCTTCATCTTCCTTTTTACCAGTTGCTCTTAGAGTGTTGTAAATGTCAGTTAATGGTGAAGCTTCATTGTCATTCAAACCTGGGTCATAAAATTTTTGAGTGTAACCTTTAACTCTAACTTCGTGGAAATGAGCCTCTTTAAAAGGAGTGCTACCATCAATTGTCGGTAAAATTCTAATTCGTCTCTGTCCAGTAGTTTCTTTCTCGCTTAGTAATAATGTAAAATACCTCTTCATCCTCTCCTCTTCCGTTAATTGGGTCTTCCCCTTTTGATTTTTGTCATACTGCGCCATAATGGCATCTAAACTTCCCATACTTATGTTTTTTGATTTATTATTTAATACTACAAGTATAGGAAACTTTATGACAAAAAAAAAGGGGTTATTCACCCCTTTTTTTTAAAATTTCATACCAAATGAATCGTCATCCTCATAATCTTGATTAAAGCTATTTTTAACCTCGTCAGGATTTATATCTATGACATCATCAGATGTTAGAATATATTCGTTCTTACCGCTTTTTTCCATGTCTTGTTTTTTGTCATCAAAGAAATCAGACAACTTTTGATTAAATGGATATGAATCATAAGTCCTTAACTCTAATTTCTCTTCTGGTGTTTTTTCTCTATACTTCTCAATCTTAGTTTCCATTGCTGTTAACTTATCAAAAATCTTATCCATTTCACTCAACTTTGTTTCTAACTTATTTAATTGTCCAAATAAATTATCAAAGTATTCGCTTTGCTTAGTTTCCATTGTTTTTTGTGAAGTAACCAAATCTGTGATATCTAACTCTTCAGAACCACCACCTTCATCGCCACTTTCTTCATTGCCACCTTCATCGTCAATTGCGGTAACATCATCATCCATATTAACATCAATAACCTCTGGCTCTGCTGTACTTAATGGATCCACGCCCCCTGGTTCTGTTGGGGGGATAGGTGAAACCTCACCAGGAGGTGTAACTGATGCATTTGGCAAACCACCTGCTGCTGGGTCTAGTTCATCACCTGGAGGTGGAGGTGGGGGTGGGGGTGCAGCTTGCTCAATAATATAATTATTTATCTTGTGATAACGATTAATTTCATTTAATATTTTCTGATCTATCTTCATTTTTTTTTATTTTAAAACTTAGTCATTTAATAGTTCTTTTAAACCGCCATTGGTTTTAACTTTAACATTTCTATTTGCAACTCTGTTAATATCATTACGCTCAATCAATCCATCTTTTTCTTTAACAACAAAACACTCTCCAGTTATTAAATCACAAACTTCATGTGAACCATCATCTAGTAATGAATTTTTTTTGTTTTTTGTATCATCTAAGTAATTATTTAGATTTTCAATAATGCTCATAATTATTATTTTTATTATAAATATCTTAAATGTTAAAATAATCTATTCAAGTTCAGGATATAACTTTAATTTTGTATATTTAGCATAATAATAATTTATACTAAACTGTGAAATAGGGATAATCTCTACTATAATCTTATCATCTTTATCATAATTTTGTGAAGATTTAATCTTATTTTCTAAATCAACCACCGTTGTTTGATTTGGTGTTTTACCCCCCAATATTTTTATACCAGTATATGGTAACCCAGTTGATTCTTTAATGTCAGCAATAAATGTTATATCATAACCAGTTGAACCTGATTTAACAATGACATCAAATTTAACAATTTCTGGATTAATATTTGAAGCATATATCTTAATTAAAGCATTTTCAATTTCTTTTACAACATTTTCAGTATAAAATAATTCCTCAGTTTTCTTGGCGCTATATTTAATTGTAATATTATATGGAACTGTTATCACACCTATCGACATACTTGTCACAACATTTGGTGCTTTATATGAAAAAATACAACCTTCTTCAACTGTTGTTATCTTCTTCTCCTTATTTAAGGAATTTTCCACTTTAACATAATTTTCTACTTCTTTCTCAAATGCTTTTGGATTTATTGCTTTTATACTATCCCCAGCGGCTTTTGTTTTTAACTTTAATTTATCATAATATCCGCTAGCATTCAATTTAGCATAAGTATTTGAAGCATTAACTTCACCAATTGAATCCTCCCCATATAACCAAGATATTATATAAGCATCAACAATAGGCGCTCTGGTAGCATCAACCTCATTAACTTGCTCATAATAATCTAATTTCCCATAAACTCTGTCAATAACCCTAGCCATATAATCAATATATGAATCTAATGATGGGAAAATTGCATACGGTTGCTCGCTTGATGTAATCAAATTTTTTGAGCAAAAGAATTGTTCAATATTTTGATTATAATTAGTTATAGTACCTCGATTATAGGTTAACCAAACATTACCAAAATTATAATGATTAGCCTTGAAATTATTATTATCAAATGATGCCAAATATGAAATAATATAAATTAAATTAGAATAATTTGTATTTGGAACTTTTGCTGTTATTGCAGCATATAATTCTTTTGAAGATAATGTTTTAATATTAATTTCATTATTTTGTGTAAATCCAGTATATGTTGAATATAATAGAATACCACAACCACTACTGCTTGTTGGTACGCTCTTTCCACTTTGGTTGTTATTTGTTGGGGTATCCGTACCTATTATATCAGTCTTTATTGTTTTTGAAAACTGACTTTGTATCTTTGTTAATAAATTTTCATTAATAGATCGGAGATAAGTATCTATCGTTGGGGGTGCATATATGCTTTGCCTAACCCCTTTAAATACCGTTTCAAAAGCACCGGGGCTTATTGTGTGACTAACCTCGGTAATGAAATAAGGTCCTTCAAACATAGGTAAATGTTGCAATTTAAAATACATAGTTGGTTGAATTAACGCGTTACCCATACTTCTTATGGTTGCGGTATAACTCAAATTTTTATATAAATTAAACATAGAAACATTTTGTGTTGCCACACCTCTGTTCGATACGGAATTTCTTATATTCTCAATCATTTGTAATGATTCTGCGGTAGCTGCCCCATTGTTTTGGTCAACATCAACACCATGAAATATTGCTTGATTTTGAACCCCAACATCAACAAGAAAGCTAACACATTTATTTGATTGCGACCAATCTGTTTTGTTTGTCTGATCCTCCAAAAAAGGAATTTCTTGTGACCTATCCCAATCAAAAGAATCATCGTGAAATCTAAAATCTCTATTTCCTTTTAATGTTGTAGAATCCCTACCAGAATAAACGCAAACCAATTTAGGTCCTGACTTTCTGTAATCAACGTCAGTAAATGTTCCCCAAGTATCATTAGCCACCTCTGTTGCACTTTGCACAACATCATTTATAGAATCCCCTGGTGATAACGCACCATAAAAATTAACATATGATGGCATTGGGAAAATATTAAAATTATTCTTCCTTAGAATACCCCCAATAAAATTAAAGATGGGCATATTAAGATTTATATTCCTATCGTTAAAAATCTTTTTTAAATCAAAAATATCAGCATAATATAAATCCCCTATATTCCTCGAACCTCTATCCAAGAATAATACATCCTCAAACAAAGTTCTGTTCTTATAATCCGATCCTGAAATCCATTTATCATTTATTGCCTTAAATGTCTCATATAAATCATACTTGGATAATTTACTATCAACAGCCGTGTCCACAACATTAATTTGAGCAATCTCAACATTGCTAACTTTTTTCTTAACTTCTATCAAAGTTTGTGTTAAAGTATCTGACACCAGACCCAATAAAATATCTTGATTCGTTTTCAAACTAGAATAAAATCCATTTGATGTTAACTGGGGTAATTTTAATTTTTGAGTTGCATACATTTTTATAAAATGCGAAAACTTAATTACATTAGATTCAGTAAACTCAATACTATTATCAATAAAGAAATCTGTAATATAAGAACCCGTATCATCATACTTTAATTCATCTATTGTTGAAAACCCAACATGTAATTTAATCGCCTTCCAAGCTGCTGGATTTATTGCTTCTGAGGTTAATAAAGAAACATCTTTAGGTAAACTATTCTTAACATATGGTCTGAAAGTTAGGGGGTTTGATATATTAGACTTGTTGCTAATATGTTTCATTAACGAATTATATGTTATATTATTGTATTGCGTTGGATTACCAAACTTAAATAACACATCATAATCTAACAACCCAGATATAATCCTTTTAACATTGGTATCTTGATATGTCGCTGATTGAGTAATAAAATCAATATTAGTATTAAAGTTAGGGGGAACTTCCATTAGTTGCCTAAATAATAATTGGAAATTCCTATATTGTGTATTTTCATCTTGATAATCTAAACCAAGTAAACTTATTTGTGCATCATCTTCAACATAATTAATATCATATATTGACTTGCTAAATTCCAAAAACTCCTTCTCAAATAAGTTTAACGTATCATAGTCAAATACCGAAAAAATATCTTCAATACTACTATATGTGGTAGCCAAATCCATACCCAAAGTATAAGCATTATTTGTATCCTTTTGCGTATTTAGATATTCATTATAATTTGGTTTTTTTAAGTCGGTGAAATCAAAACTATTTACCTCGTCATTATACAATAATTTAATAGATCCATTATGCGCTACTTTTATTAAATCATCTTCTGTTAATGGTTGTGTTGTGCCTGATATTGTTTGTTTCCCAGAATTGAATGATGGTAATGTATAATAATTTGTATCGACCCCATACTGGTTATCAAAACAATATCCAGAAAAAAATAACCCATCATAAATATTTTTTGGAACAAGTACGCTCCAATTGTTGAAGGTCAATCCACTATAATTGTAATTATAATTATTTATAATTTTAAGCCCCCTATTCTGCAAATCAATTATTTCTTCCTTAGAATAATCCTTAAATAAATCAAAGCCATTTACAAATACATTAAAATCATTCATTAACTTTGGATAAAATCCTGTATTAATGTTTTTATTATCTTTTAATGAGATTTTTTTATCCCCATTCACAAAATAATCAAAATCTGGATTTGTATTATAATTTTGTTTATAATCAAAATCTTTCCAAACCTCATCCAGAATGTCAGTATTTGTGTTTACATAGTTTTTATACCTGTGCCATATTGAACCGTATTTCAAAATCCAAGCATAAGGTAATTTATGAATAGCAGAATATTTTATAAACGATGCAAATAAAAATCCGTTTTTCTTATTTGTATTTTTATTAATTAAAAAATCACTAAGATTAGATAATGGTAGCGAGTTTAAGAAAATATATGATGCTGCAATAAATGGATAATCAATATTAGACCTCCACTTCTGAATACCAGAAATTATTGCATTTGTAAAAATAGGGGTGTTTAATAGAGATATCGTCTTACTAGATTCGTAGTTTTCTTGATATACATTCCCATACATTAAGTTATTATCAATAGGATCAGCAAAATACTTAAATGGTCTATTATTGATAATATCGTTTACATCCTTAAAATTAGTTATAACATTTCTACTAGAATTAAAAAATACAGTATCCTTAGTATCATAAGAATCTGTTATATTGCTTATTTTAAAATTTAAATTTGTTTCAGTCCAAGCAGAATATGAGTAAGGGTAAAACCAATTAATATTATCAATTATTGGTGCTTGTTTAATTTTATTCGATATTTCATCTATCTGGGACTTAGTTAATGTATTTATAAATTTATCACTTAATTTAGTAAATGTATCAATATTATATATTTGGCTGGGGTATGTTGCTAAATTATTTATGTAATTTGTGTTATAATAACCATCTAAATACCTCTGGTAGTTTTCTGAAACACCATTAGATATTTGTAATAATAAATCATTATAATTATCCCCATTAAGTCCCCCATCTGAATTAAGATATTTTTGTAATTTTTGTAAAAACAAAATAGAATTTGATTCCAAACTTGTTTTAATATTATTTGATTCGTTTTTTGAAATAAATTTAATAATAGTTGTATCGCTTGTTTGGGGGATTAAGGCTAATCCAGATGTATGTATTGAATAAAAATGCCTATCCCATATCTCATATAAAAATTGCGAATTTGATATTGAGAAATACGGTATATTACTAAATGGATATTCATTAGTGTTTAAAGTAAATCTAGTATTAATATATTCATCGCTATTCAGCACATCATTAATTGAGGGTGCATCAAAACTTTTAATCATACCCTTTAAATATTCTTCAACAAATTCTACTTCGGGCCACTTATCATAGTAATATGCCTTTGTTGTTTGTATGATACTTGGATCCCCTGGATATATTAATTCATATTTATTAGCCTTTTCCTTATTTGTTTCATAGAAAACTAGAGGCCAAGGAAATACAACTTTTTCTGCTTCTGGAATCTCTTGACTATCATCATTAATAACACTATTAAATCTATCTTTATCATCCTTAACTGACCAAGCATTCTCATGTACATCTTCAAGTAATCGCAAAAACGCCTCCGTTGATGCCATAATAACAGCAATAATATTTTTAATCGTTGGACTAAAACCTATACCCGTTTCTTTGTTTTCAATTTTCTTGGCTAATTCAAGACTTAATGTTCTTTCAATATTATTGTATTCTCTAATGAATGTTGATTCAATATTATTTATTTCTTTTATAAATTTGTTCATTACAAAAAAAGGTGCAGTCTTCTTAACCCCATCTAATGTATAATCAATAAAAATTTTATTTCTAATATTTTTACAATACTCATTGGTGTTAACTGTTGGACTAATAAAGCCACCCCTAGATTCAAAACTTTTAGCACAGTCAATTTGGTCTTCTATTATTGTCGTAACAAGTAAATCGTATTTAATATTATTGTTTATTGAATGCGTTTTGTTTTCACCAAAAGTTTCATTCTCTAACAAAATTCTATTAAAATCATCAATAATCTTTTTTAATTCAGTTATTGCTAATTCTATTTTATTCTCCGCTGGATTTTTTGTTATATCATCTTTGAATGTGTAAATTAAATTTTCCTCGGTTGATATAGATGTATTTTTCACATCAGTCTTTAATATAATAGGTCTTGAGTCAATATACTTAGTAAACCAAGACTTGGTATTACCCCTTATTGATTTATAGTAAAGTTCAATATTTGATTTATATTTTTTACCATCAGTTAATTTTTGAACTTGGATTTTATTTAAAGAATTTAAAATGTTCTGCTCAAACATTTCTAATTTAAAAATTAATTGAGATAAAGTTAATTCTGGAAATGAGGGGTCTAGTAAATTTTTTGATTTATAATCTTTATATACTTCTATTACTTTTTGATATCCTAATTCAGTATTTATTTCAAATTTTTCAATACTTTTGTTTGATGCTTTTTCAGTAGATACTTCGTACTTCTTAGTATACATGTGGGGGCAAGCCAATAAATGTCCAATACTAATATCAGTTAAAACATTATACTTATAACCAAGGAATTCCAAATCAACCGAATAATCCCCAGATGAAGAATTAAACCTAGAATTAAACTTAATTAAAACTAATTCATATCTGACCGCCTTACCATAGTATCCCTTAATTGTTAAATAAAATGGTGGATATGGCAAATTAAAAAATGCTGAATATGGTGATTTATTACCTAAACTAAATAACGCCCTGCCTTGACTATCTTCCATAGTTATACTAACCGTTGGAATAAATGATGATGTCGTTTTTATTGATATATTCTTTATACCAAACAAACTATTATCTTGCACATTAATAGCATCATTCTTAAAATAAGACCTATTCTCATCCACAACAACTTTAGATTCTTTTTGATTAACCCCATTGTTACTCATTGAGTTCCTACCTGTAAACTCATCATAATAACTAGCGGTGAAAAAATCATCCCCTGTATTAGGTTTTAAAAAATTAATACTAGCTAAAGATATTGTTCTAATATCATCATTAACATTAGTACCAACTAATAATTTAGTTCTAGGTATTAGTTTAGTTTCGAGATTTGCATACATAACAAAATCTTCATGTCTAACACCCCTATCATTAACCGTACCATCACTACTAACAATTTTATTTGGGTCAATATATATCACATTTTGGTAATCATATATAACCTTAATATCCCCTTGCTCATTTACCATAATAAAAAAAATGTGTTTCTACTTCTGTTTTATAATCCAATAATGATGTTTCTAAGGGGTACGGTATCTTCAACATCGCCCCATCATATATATTGGTTTCCAATCCTCCAAACTGGGGGTTAGCAATTAATATTAACCACCCAAAGAAGGGGGTTTGATAATATTGTTGTGATATCTTGTCTAGCCTACTTATATTCTTCTTATAAAAATAAACATTATCACTACTTTTACTTGGTAAAGTAACATAAGGAACTGTCTTATGTTCCCCGTTCACAGAGAATTGTGAATATCTATTATAATATTTTAAATTCATTTATTTTGATAATTTATTTTTAACTAAAATAAAATTGTTTTTATTCATATTCCAAGTTTTATGATTTGTAGAATCATAATCTAACTTACTATTTAGATTAAACAAAGCATCTTTTATATTATTATCTGGGTTTTGTATAAATAAGTAAGAATATTTAAATTTATCTTCTGTAATTTCTATTCCTTTAATTACATTAACACTTTTTGTTTTTTCTGAAACTAATGTTGTTTTATATGTAGATTCACCTTCAGATTTTAATGTATCATAATTACTAATCAAACTATTCCAATAATCATCAAATATTTTTTTGATAGTATTATTATAAATAACATTATCATTAGATAGTGATTTTAATAAAATTTTAGTTTTAAAATCATTTAAATTTTCTTTATTCTTTAATATACCATAAAATAAAAAATATATTAAACTTTCTTGTTTGCTGTCTGATTTTATTGTATCTGGATTAACTTTTCCATTATTAATATAATTAATAATATTTTTAATTTCATTTTTGGCGCTACCTAATAAATCTTTAATAGGTTTTGGATCCATAGTCAATTTATAACTCTTACTATTACCATCTTTATCCAAATACCCATCATAACCTTCAGCACCTTGATATGTAGATGTAACAAACAATAATTTTGATACTACTCTTTGATAGTTTTCTTGTGCTTTTATTAACGAATTAACAAATGAATTGACATCTTCTTTTAATTTACCAAATTCATCGTCAAGATATTTGATATAATTTGCACTTACCTCGGATTCTATTTCTTTTTTATTTTTAAATTCTATCTTTATTTTACTAATAAATAAATCACTACCATCTTGAATGGCCTTTTTAATCTCGTTTAATATACTATCTAAACTTGGTGAGTAACTAGTTGGAATACCTAATAACGAAAACGCATCACTAGAATTAGTTAAATACACACCAATACTATTATTAACAGTAGTTAGTATATATTTTATAAAATCAGAATTATACCTTTTTAAGTTTTCTTCCACAATTGAACTTATTGTCGATATATAGGCAATAGTTTCATCTTTCATTAATTTAGCAATAGTAGAATAATTAAGCATTCCAGATGTTTCATCTATCACACCAAAGCTAACTGACTCCTCTATTAGCCCAATAGTCGTATAGGAATTTGTTGTTTGGTCTGGATTATTATTTTCTTCTGCAACTTTTTCTTTTTCTTTAATATAATCTAATATTTTTTTATCAGTATCATTTAAACTTTCATCGGTAACATCGGCTTTTGGGTCATATACTTCGGTATTAGCATAATAATTAAAGTTCAAAGCATTTTGTAATTTATCTATTGCATTTGCTAACCCATGTCCCCCCACAAATGTAAATCCTAAATTAACCTTTGCAATCATAGGTTGAACCCCAATCCCTTCTGGGTTTAAATCCAGCTTTTCATAAGTAAGACCTAATGTGTTTGGTATTATTTTCGTATGGAAGAAGTCACCCACCCTTAATACTAATATTGGTGGAATACCAAAAGATGTATTTTTCGCATCTTTAAAATCTTTTACCCCATCCTTCTTTATTGTTGGTATAGTATTTCCTGGTCTAACACATTGTTGCAAAAATGTTAATCTACCGTTTAACCCCTCTGGAGTTGTTGAATGGAATGCTGGATTAAAATACTTTAATTTTTCTTTTAAATTACTATATAAGAAAGGGTCTGTTTCTTCAATTGTTTGAAAATAATCACATTCTGATAATAATTTTTGTAAAACTTTCTTAGATACATTCCTATATAATTTAGTTTCTACCGTTGATATTTTTTTCTCCTTAGTTTGTCTTTTTATTAAAACATCTGATGATGTTGTCGTAGTAGTTGGTTCTTTTTTAGGTGGTTTTGTTGATTTTTTTGCAGTTATATTACTTATTAATGTTCTTCTACAAGCCATCGCTTGTTGACTATAAATCTTATCCCCTTTAAAATTTTCACAACTTTCAACTGTATAACTACTACCCCCTCCAAAACTTTTAGCTGTAACACCTTTCCTTTCACCTTCAGAAACAATACTTCCAAATATTAACCTTTTATTGTTTTTAATTTGGGATAAGATATAATCTGTAACAATTTTATTACGCCTATCACCTAATTTATCGTTATACTCAATGGTTTGCGGTTTAGAAGCCGACCCAATTAATTCAATTGTTATTTCATTATTAGGGTCTTCCAAAAATTTATTAGCCTTTTTAATAAATTCTTTAATAGCTAAAAAATTATTTTCAATATATAACTCTTTAAATTGTTTTAAATCCAATCTATTATTATAAGAAGCCTTTTTAATATATGCATCATATGTTTGTTCATAAGTCATAGTATTAGTTGTAAGTGGTATATCATTATCAAAATAAAATGATAATGATTTATATTTATCAAATTCAGGGTCAGTTTCAACAACTCGCTCCTCAGTTTCATCCGTAGTTGAGGGGTCTTTACTTGTAATAAATGTTCTGTTTATTAATTCAACATCATCCTTTATTTCATAACTTTCTTGCACTTGTTTCTGTATCTCCTCTAATTCGGAAAGAGTCATCGTATTATATATTTTAGCTAACTCATACAAATCATATTTTAGACATCCAGAAAAGAATGATTCTAATATACCATTAATTTGTTCAGCGTCACTTTGATTATCTAATATTCTGTTAGTTAATACATTTAAAACTGATGGATGATCCACAACAATACTAAATTCTAATGACCCCGTTCTACTAGTTGACTTATATGTATAAACAGGTTCTGGTCTTCCTAAAAATTCATTTGGGCTAAAACTTGCTGTTGATGAATCTGAAAATTTCAAATCGTAAGGGGGAAACCACATTATTCTACCACCATTTGGTCCTTTCTCGCATTCAGGTAAATCCAAATATAGGCTAGATGTTCTCCAAGCCAAGTTCTCAATAGACAACATAAATTTTTTACTATCATTACCCTTTTTAGGATATATGCTCAAATCGTATGTTTTATTTAAAACTGAATTTTTCATTTGTCTTCCCTCGCTAACTATACCATCTTTCTTCTGTAATCTGCTATATGTTAGAAAAGGAGTATCTTTTGTAAATAACCTACAATATTCTTCAAATGTACCGCCATTAACGTTTGGTGAGTATTTTCTAACCCTAGAACCTTTCGTTATTTCTTTATAACCATCATTAAAAACTTTACTAACTTGGTCTATTGCATTACCTACATGCTTTAACTTATTGCCATTATTTGGTTGTGATTCAACTAACTTCTGGGTATCATACATTATTGACCCAGGCTTCATATCATATTCAGTTGTTTCGGTAGTCTCAAATGTTGTTTGTTTGGTATTTGAATCCCCAAACACTTGACCATTTAATCCAACGTTCTTTCCTGCATTGTTTTTATATTTAGGTGACACCCAAGTCAACCCCCCCTCTATACTACCGCCATCTGTAAACGATTTACCATTTGCGCCTATCTTTGGGTTAAATGATTCCCCCTCATATAACTTTGATATCTCTGATGGCCCATAAACAGGAGTTTGTACTTTTCTACCAAATTGGTCTTCTGGTAAATCTTTCTGTGGACTTAAAACATCTGTCGGATCCAAATCATAACTCCCAACATAATAACCATTTTTATTCTTTGTGAACAAATCAGTAAACCCACCTAATACACTATTTTTCTTATAGTTTGGTCTATATAAATTATATTCTATATTTGAAAATAATATTGATTTTTGTCCCTTACCTGTGTTATCGAAAAATAATTGGCTTCCTGTTTTTTTCTGCTGGAATATTCCCCCTAGAAAACCTTTAGTTCCTTTACCAGTTAAACTAATCGTGGGGTCAAAGTAACTTCCAACTATTGTAGGGAAAGGTAATTCTGCTCCAGCTAATTCTAAGGCTAATTGTGCTGCTCCAAATATAAAATTATTTGTCCTAGTTATCGTCCATATAGGTTCAATAATTGGTTTCGTTCCAGTTATTAAGTTGTAAACATCTAAGGGGTCATTGATATCTGATATCGCATTTTCAAACCTTGTTAAGATATTGTACTTGTCAATAAATCTACCAATCCTATCTTCAAAATAACCACTTAATTTTTCCGCACCTAATCTAACAATATAAGAATCTTCTTTTAATTTTGATACCGTATTTGCATTCTCCGTAAAAATATCAAATGCTGTATATTCTGATGGCTTAAATGATGAACTACCATTTAACCAATAATATAATATATCTTTCTTTTTTAAATTTGTATCAAACCAATAATCATCGCTGTTTATAAAAACACCAGCATCTGCATATATATCTTGACTAGTATTAACACCTGAATAAAAGTTATTTACAATGTTATCGTTTAGTTTAGGTAAGCTATTTATTAGTAAATTAGTTTTACTAAAGTTATATTCACCATAATTGGTCTTATCATTTTTTAATGTACCAACATCAGTAACCAATTGATAACCACCATCTCGACCATACTGATTTAGCACATAAGCCTTATCTGCTAACACTTTTGTATCAATTAAGTAGTCTGGTGAATCTATAACAGAATAATCATTTAGAGGCGATACTTCATATGTAAATGGTGGAGTTTTACCATAGGGGGATTTACTATAAGGAACTAAATTCCTTAACATTAATTTTTTTCTAAATTCTTCACTATTTCCAAAATCTAAAATACTACGCATTCCAATTGTTTAATATATAAATATCAAATTTATTTTTATTTAACCCATTGCCCTAAGATCCATGGTATGACTAATTTTGTTAGTCAGATTTTGTGTATTATTATGATTAAAAACTTGGGTTATAAGTTTTTTGTCAATAAATTGCCCTGATTCATTTTTAAAATTAAGTTCAACATTAACAGCCAATTGACTTGGTGGTTGATTGTTAGAACTATTTGAACTCCCCTTTATTTTTTCATTCAAAGACTCCGGGTTATTTATTGCTTTATATGATATTGCACCAACTTTTGGTTCTGGAGATAAATTGACTCCTTTACCTATAATATCAGTTAAGTCACCAAAAAGAGTATTAAGTTGAATCATATATTTTTCAAAATTCAGTTCACTACCAATCCTAGATTCTTTCACCCCCCTAGCAATATTATTCGGAATTTCTTGTATATAACCCCCAACCGCTTGAAATATTTTTACCATTTCTTCACCAAAATCTCCACCTTTATACATTTGACCAACTGGGTCAGCAACACCTCTTATTGTTTTTCTAGCCACATCAGCATTTGGAATACCTTTGTATAATATATCACCTAAGTCACCAGCAACTGTTCTTGCACCCTCTTGGAATTTACCAACAACTGATTGCTCACCAACAAAACCAAATAGTAATTTATTTTTAATTGCATTAGCATCATTTTGTATTAATTGTTGTATATTCATTGAATCTCTAGTTAAATCCTCTAATGTTTTTGGTTCTTCTTTTGATAATTCATTTAACTTATTAATTTGTTTATCTGTCAAATCTTTTACTGCCGTGGCAATACTTTCACCTGTTTTCTCATCAGTAACTTTTATTTTATATTCATTATCAGCATCTAAATAAGCTAGATTGGCAATAAACATTTTTTGGTCATCACTCAAATTAAACTTAATATCAATTTCACTAGCCCTAGCATTAAATTCAGCCAAATTTAATGACATTTTTTTAAATTCACCAACACCTACACCAGCCGCTTCAGCCAAAGCCTTCATTTGACCCATAGCACTTGGATTTATTTCAAATCTGCCAGCCTCTTCATTAAATTGTGTAAATTTTTCACCTGCCGAAGCTAAGTTCATTATTAACCCTTCTGGGTCATTTAATGACTTATTCATTAAAGTAAAAGGATCTGCTAAATCGCCCACAAATACCCCCAGACGTTGGAACGCTGCTGCGGTCTCTATTGCACCCTCTGGCTCAAAAACTTTGTCTGCAAACGAAGCTATGTCCCTCATACTAACTTTAATGATGCTTGCTTGCGCTGCCATTTTTGTAAAACCCTCAACGCCATCTTTAAATGAAAATCTATTCAATAAATCTGTATTATCAACAACATCACCTATGACAGTTCTAGCATCAACACCAACAGTTCTAACATATTGTAATGATTTTTCTAAATTTTCCCCAATTTTAGAAGTCATAATACCAGCCTCGGAAAAATTACGAATAAGAGTTTCAGTACCCTTACCTAATAATTGTTGTGCTGCAAATAATTTTTCATAAACTTCTGGTTCAAATATAACATTTCTCCCCATAGCAGAAGTAGAGTCATTAATAATGTCAACAACATTTTGTAAATTTCCCCCTAATTTGGCAACCAAAGGTGCTGTATCTGCAATTGCTAATTTAAACTCACTTATTCTTGTTCTTGAAAGTACTAACTGATAATTTACTGCTGACGCTCCTTTCTCTAATTCATTAAAAGCCGTTTTAAAATCAAAAAAATTTTTTGTTATACTCTTTAAATCAACATCAAAAAATTTAGTTAATTCATTTAATGTGTTCCCAACCCCACTTAAAATACCTTTACCTTTTTCTTTATCTTTATCGTCTACCATTATTACATTTTATATATAAATAGAATAAGGAATGATTTTTAATCATTCCTTATTATCTTCAATCCATTTATTTATTAAAAATTTTCTTATAAAGATTGGCATTGCTAAGAAGTCAGAATAGGATACATGTAATAACTTAGTTAAATAATAATATTCAGTTAGTTGACCTAATCTATATTCCGAAGAAAGGGCGAAAAAACTCCACCCCAAACCCAGCATACACTGTGGTCATATCTCCTGATGGGGTCATTATATCTCTTTTTAAATCAAGTTTAGGCTCGTTATTACTCAAAAATTTCTTAATGAATTTTGAATCAGCAATTGGCATTCCTTCAACATATTTTGCAATATATGCCTTATCCTCACTACCATTAATACTAATAATCTCTTTGGATAATCTTAATGTTACTCTTGGCGCAGTTCTACCTTGGGGGTAGCTTTCAATAATATCATTTATTTGTAAAATTTCCCCGTAAGTTAAAGGCTTTAATTTTATTACATCCCCAGACTTAGGTAAAGCTAGTTCATATAAACCCTCAGAATTTGGAGGCGAACCAGTGATTATGGTTAACTCTTCCAAGCTAACATTAACTTTAAATCTATTATTTGTTTTGGGGTCAACTGCCATAAGTTCCATATCAGAACCAAATGAAGTATTTCTTAAAAAGATTAATATTGCTTCAATATCACCTTCTATCATTTCTTCAGGTCTTAAATCTGGTTCGTATATTTTATTCTTTAACAATTGTAATGTGAAATTCTTTGATGCACCTAGCAAAAGGTTTTCATCGGATGCTGTTAAATAACCAACTTTTACTGACTTTTTTTTATTTTTATAAAAAATACCTCTTGATGGTAACTCTACTACATCGTGGGGTAAGTCAAAATTGGCTTGAGCATATTCGTATGTCTTATCTTCCATTTTTTTATAATAAAAATATAATTAAAAATAGTAAAATAAATAGAAAAATCCATATATTAAATTAATATATGGATTTTAAATTGAATAGAATATTAAATTAATAAACAAGAATACATCTATCTGGTTGCATTGTTGCATCAATATCTACTAAATTATTATTAGAATAACCCAAAGCACCAAAATTAACATTTGTCAATAGACAACCTTGTAATATCCATCTTTCAATAACAACACCCGTTGGGTCTAAAAGTTCCAAGTCAACATCTTTCTTATATCCAGCAGCGTAACCAGACCTACCAGTAACAGATTCAGAATGAAGTCTAACCCACTCCATTAACGCTTGTGTTGCAGATGGACCAATAGGGTCTCTAAACTTTACATTAATAGTGTTCCATGTAAATCTACCAGAAACAAATGTTGATGTATTTAAGAATTGTATTTCAACTGGATCCATTTTAATACTAGGTCTCGAAGTTGATTCTACAAACCACTCATTTATTCCCATACTAGAAGGAAACCTTAAAATGAACCTATTTTGCCTTTTTGGTTCATATGGTAAAGGCATTTTCATAAGTAAATCCGCCATAATATATTTTTTTAATTTTTTTTTAAACTATTTATTATTATATTTAATAAATATCTACTAATTAGAAAAAATGTTTATTTATTGTTTTTTTATATTATTTAAAAAAAATGTATTTACTTTCTCTTTTTTAAAATTTAGTATTATAATATATTATTAATATAATAATTATATATAATATAATATTATACTTTCTCTTTATTACCTTTATTTGTTGAATATATTGTTAATGCTGGTTTATTAACTTTATTTTTAATAGTTTCTATATTCTTTGGATCATCATCTGAAAAACCAATTGAAAATTTTAAATTCTTTAAAGCCTCTCCTTTAATATCATTTTTAAAAGAAAATGCTTTTTTTATTTTTTTAGCCATTGATTTACAATAATCATAAAATTCATTTAATGCTTTAACCTTTTCATCTTCAGGATTAGCAGCGCTGCCTGACCCAAATGATACAGGATAAAATTTACATAAATCTAAATAATCATCAATAATATTACCCTCACTTTCAAAGTCAGTTAAATCTCTATACTTTTTAAGGTTATGCATAACTCTTTTGTTACTTATCCCATTAAAATCATTATCAATATAAATTCTAACTGCTTTTTTTAATGTTTCTGGGTTGTGTCCTCTTGCTGTTATAATTGAAAATATTGAACCATTATTAATTGCTTCTTTAAAATCTGAAAACGCTGGTCCTGTTTTTGCTATCATAATGTCTTTCAAAAACTGCTCATCGCCTTCAACTTTAAATTGTCTAAATGGTAAATTGGCATAATTAACTATTGTTGTTCCTCTATATTTAAAATCTTTCTTACCAATATCCCCCCTATATTTAGCAAAATCGTGGGTTGACATACCAACTTCTTCATCATTATTATCTAATAAAATTATTTCAGTAGGCATAAAAACAATATTATCATCCCAATCAAATGCATAATATTTCATATCAGGAGTATTATTAATATCAAAACTTTCAACTATCATAATTATTTTTTTATAATAAATATTCATTTTTACTTAATTATTAAATATAAAATAGATTTACTGCAATATCTTTACTTATAAAGTATAAATTTTTATTTTTATATTAAATTTTTTAATGAAAAGAAATATACAAAAACCAGAAAAAAAAGGATTTGGTCTGTCTATGGTTATGGGATTCTGGGGGTTAATATTTATAGGTTTCCTATTCTCCCCAAAGAAACAATCCCCAGCGTTAATAGAAATGATTCCAATTATTAAAGTTGATACATTATATCTTGAATCTAAAATACAACCAAAAAAAGAAGAAAAAGTTTTAGTTGATAGTAAATCTAAAATAGATAAATATGCTTATGCTGGTAGGTCTTATGGTTATGATATACGTAATTTAAATAGAGTTCAATTAAAAGCATACCTTGAAAAGTATGGATTTAGAAATTTGAAAAATGCTAATCTATTTAAAATGAGAAGAATATGGATGGCGTTTAACTACGATGACATGCTTATGAATGTTCATCACTTAACTGACTTTCCAATATCAATGATATACTCATTCTTTATAATTGAAGCGACAAACAAAGGTATTGAAACAAATCTATGGCGTATTCATGCTAATGCAGGTGGGGGTAAAGCAATAAAAGGTTTTGGTACGGTTACTTACAGAACAAGGGAAGTAATCAAAGGCAAAAATAAAATGATTAAAGATAAGTTTTATAGTGCTAGTTCAACGGAATTAGGTATAGAGGCTTGGGCTAGAATATTAAATTCTGGTAGGTATTATGATTGTAAAAAGGCAAATTATAAGTTACCGAAGAAAGATTTATATGAAAGCATATGTAAATGCATTTACGAATCAGGTTATCATACTGACCCCAAGTATAAGTTCAGAGCAGAGTTTATGGCTGAATATTGGGAAATAAAAACAAAGAATTTCCCAATAGAAGAGTTCTAAAACAAAACCCCCACCTCTAAGCTGAAGTGGGGGTTTGTTGTAAAATTACATCATTACACCCTATTATAAGGCTCAATGTTGGATATATCCATCATTATATATCTTCAAACGAAGCACCAGTAGGTGTTATCACAAATTCCAACGAGATAAATTCAAGACTGCGAGTCGGCTTAATGTATATTTTACCGCTCATTGTATTTCTATCAATATCTTCTGGGTCAGATGAAACTGTAACACGGAAATCAGTTAAGCCACGATCTCTTCTAATAGCGTCTAAGATTGGATTTACGGTGTCCAAAAACTGTTGGCGGACTATCTGGTCATTTTGTTCAAAAAGTAATCTCACGGCAACCGCAGAGATTAATTTACGTGCTTGCAATAGTAACCTTCTAACGTTAAGTCTATTTAATGCAGACTCTCTAACTTGTAATGTTTTATTACCCCAAATTACGGTATTCACATCAGAGAATGTTGCAATAGGATTTATTCTACCTTGGTATAACACATCTCTTTCGTCTTGTGTAAGTTTAAGTCTTGCTTTTACTGAATTAACCAAACCTCTACTATAACCAGCAGATGCAAACCAAGGGAATGCCACGTTATCAGTTAATGCTAAGTTTCTACAAACTTCTCCTGTTGGTGGAATATAAACTTGTGTGTTATTTGTTGTATCTCTAACCAAAATCCAAGGGTAATATGTTGCGGTATAATTTGAATCAATATTTGTTTCCTCCAAAGAAACAATTGATTCTTGTGGATATATATATGCTTTTGTATTTGTATCTAATAAATCAGCATCTGGCGTTGTTGTTATATAAATTGAATCTGCTCTATCGTTTTCAACCATATCAATAGCTGCCTCAACCAAATTACTATTATTAACATAATCAATACCTGGGGTAACGAATACATTAATATTAACTGATTCTGGGTTTTTATATGTTAAAACACCTTTTAAGTAAGCATAATAATCTGTTGTTGCAAAATCAATAGAATTATCACCTTCAGCAATTTGTTTAAAGGTACCTTGACCAGTAGCCGCAGCATAATTTCCTGATACACTTTTGGCTCCCCTCATATAACCTAATCCACCAAGAATGTACTCATCGCCATTTGTTCTTCTTTCAGAATATATATCCCAACCATCAAAACCACCTTCAAATAGAAGAGTGAATTTTCTTGAGTATAAATAGTAGTAAGGATTATCATTGGTATCTGGCTCAGAACTAAATTGACCTGCTCCTACCTCAAAAGCAGTTTGTCCGCTAGATAAATATGAATTACCAATTGTAACAATTGATGCTCTTGAATCCATATGGAAACCTTTTGTTATTATATTCCATTCACTACCATCTGATATGATGTTTGTAGGATTTTGTTTTCCTTTGTATTGTAAGAATGAATTATCATAACCATAATTTGTTGAAAATCCCAAATATGTTCTCTTTATATTATCTGCATTAACTGTATTACTTGTTGCGAAAGGTTGATTATAAACAACTTGATTGTTGTAATAGTATTGATTCTTATATAAAATGCCTGGTGTTTTGGCTGCACCATATTTTCTATGTGGATACCCAATAAAACCACAAGGTAACGCATCGTTAGGAAACTCATCAGACATTTCAATCATAATATACTTTGATATTAAATTGTACTCCCCATCATTTGTTCCTATTTTTTTGGCTATAAAGCTATTTGAATTACTATCCAAAGTACAATTTGTATACTTTTCAAGTATAACTGGTGCAGAATCACTATCATAAAAACTCCTAACTAAAACATCAAAAGTTCTATTTTTGAATGAAACATTAACAATTGAAATTTTAACTTCAGCGTTAGCATTTGAACCATCTGAAATTGAGATAAATTTAAATAAATTATATACTTTATTACCTCTCAATTCTGATACAACATATGGTGTTTTAGGTGATTGGTATCTTTCTAAATACCAACCTATCGAACTTGAATTACCGCTTCTAGCTTGACTAGTGTATGTTAAATCCAATCTTAATCCCCTTATGTATCCTTTTTGATACATTTGTTTCAATAAATTTGGGTAATGTTCTTCAATAAAGATAGGCGTCTCTTCTTTCGGTTTTTCAAAATTACCAGCACCTAAAACATTTGTTATATAATTTGAATTGGTATCTAACATAGATACATTAAATGTAAAGTTTTTATTTTTTGTAGTATTGCCACTTAATATAAAATCACCAAAAGGATTGTTTGTTATATTTGAACTATTGCTTGAATCAATTTTTAAAGAATTATTTAATAATTCATATACTTGACCATGTTCTGTATTAGAATAACTTGTTAAACCTCTTGACCTAATTGTTGCAATTACAACATTATCGTAATCTGAATATGTTAAACCAGAAAATTCATATATCACACCAATTGCGTCAACTTTGGTTTCAATTTCATTTTTTTCAAATTTTGTTATATAATAATAAAATGAATATCCACTATATCTACCATTTAATAAATTTGTAAATGTGCCATAAAACCAAGGGAAATTCTCTGATTTTGGCGTTCCATTAGTGTTAAGTGGAATTATAGTATTAAAATGGTTTGTGATTCCAGATGTTGAAGATTGAGTAATATTGTTATTATATATTTCTGGGGGTATTGATCCATAATATTGTGTTTGTGCTGATAGTGAACTATCTAAAGGTACACCATTTACTAAATCTTTAAAATCGTCAAAATATGTTGAGAATACACCATTTGGTTTTTGGCGTATAGTTTCTGTAAAATCAGCATAACTTATGTATCTATTATTAGATAATACAAGATTTTCAGTATCACTTGTTTCAGTATATTTTATTGAGAAACTTTGACTATCTCCTATATATTTAATTGTTGTTGTCTCACAATTACCAATAGTTTTTATTGACCATGATGGACCAGCATCATAACCAGACAATCCTAAAATTCTAGTAACATACATCTGGTTTGATTGTTGTAAATATGACTTAGCTATATACGCTGATTCATATTTTGGAATTTGTGTGTTTACATATTTTTCTGGAGATGTTCCGCCAAAATATGTTTGATATTCATCATAATTTGATATAAATATAGGTTCGAAAGCTGGCCCTTTTAACGTTTCACCAACCATCCCTAATGTAGTAACACCAACACTTTGCGAAACAAATGTTAAATCTGTTTCTGAAGTATATACACCTGGTGATACAAATACTTTTTGATTTGCCATAATTTTATTTATTTTATTTATATAAATATCTAAAAAAAAATGAAAAACTTTTTAATATAAAAAAAAAAGGGTGCTAATTGTTATATTAACACCCTTTGTAAAATTTTATTTATGATTAAGACCAAGGAGTTCCTCCAGGATTTCCTGGACAACTTGTTACTGTGTTTACATTTCCTGAACTATCAAAAGTTACAGCATATTTATATCCACTATATACAATTAGTGTGTAATTTCCTGGATCTGAGGTATATGTTTTTGTTGTTAGTGATGTGTTATTGTATATTATTAAACCATTTGTTACTGCAAAACCATAAGTAATGTATTTTGTTAATCCAGCTGAACCATTACAAGCATCAGTAGAATTAGCATATGTTGGGCTACTTATTGTTATTGTTTGATAAGTTGGTGCACCTGAATTTGATGGTGTTATTGATGGTGTCACTGGTGCTGGCGTTCCTTGTGGCGTGCTTGATGGTGTTACCGAAACTGGTGCTGGCGTTCCTGTTGGTGTTGGCGAAACTGGTATTGGCGTTACTGTTCGTGTTGGTGTTACTGTAATTGGCACTGGTGAACTTGGTGGAGTTCCTCCTGGCGTGCTTGATGGTGTTACCGAAACTGGTGCTGGCGTTCCTGTTAGCGTACCTGTTGGCGTTGGCGAAACTGGTGCTTGCGTTCCTCCTGGAGTTCCTCCTGGCGTGCTTGATGGTGTTACCGAAACTGGTGCTGGCGTACCTGTTGGCGTTGCATTTGGTGTTCCTGGTATTGCTGATGTTGAAGTTGCTGTTGGTGTTGCAGTTGCTGCTGGTGTTCCTGGTACTGCTGATGTTGAAGTTGCTGTTGGTGTTGCAGTTGCTGCTGGT
>Ga0209191_1000534_pt1 | contig 29200 bp, 52 predicted proteins | sample S_130626_EF_Meta_FD_187320 | JGI IMG/M metagenome (GOLD analysis project Ga0209191, IMG submission 187320) | Freshwater microbial communities from Lake Simoncouche, Canada to study carbon cycling - S_130626_EF_MetaG (SPAdes) (version 2) | ecosystem: Environmental > Aquatic > Freshwater > Lake ...
CGTTTGTTATTGTCATCATCTTTTATTTTTTGTTTTTATGTGAAAGCCGTTAATATCAATTTGATTACCCCATTGGTCGGTGCTGATTACATCCGCTTTGCTATTTATTACATTTACATTATCATTATCATTATCAGCTATTTTTGCTATAGCTTGTATGCCTTTGCTATCGTTTGCCATTTTTTGCCATCTTTTCTCTGCTCCAGCCTTACCCGAAATGCTTCTGCTATGCTTCACTTCCTCAAACTTTATTAAGTCCCTTTTGAGTTGTATTTCGATTGGTTTCCATGCAGTTAGAACAAGTCTATCTGTAAGAATTGGATTCATGTCGTTGACGTATTCCAGCAAGTGATTAAACAAAATACCTTTCTCTTCATTTGTCAGATGTTCAATGCTTTTTATAAGGTCAGCATACAGGACAAAAGACTTTTTGTTTTGTGCCATAGTTCATTCTGTTTGTTTAATTACTTTTTTTAATCAGTTGTTCGTGTTCTTCAATCGTGCCTAAAAATAAAAGTTCTACTTTATCATAAGGTGTAATGTTTTCCAACTTCCAAGCCTTTAATTTTAATTGTTTTTCTGCTTCGTCTTTTGCTGAAAATACATAAAAAATAGGCTTTCCGTTCTTGTATACAATTAGTTTATAACATTCCATAGTCAAAAGTAAAAAGAGGGCTTTTACACCCTCGTTAAATCAGAAAGGTAAATCGTTAACTACTTGCTCAATCGGTGCAGATGGTGCTGATGGCTTCCAAGTATCAATTGAAACGTTCACATCTTTTCCGTATTGGTCAGCTTCCTTCTTGTCGTGTACGTTTAACTTAATGTACTTTTTTCCGTTGTACTCAAAGATGTGTTCTTGTGCTAAATCAGTTAAGCATATTGATACTGAGCGTAGGTTATCAAACTTCTTTTTTCCGTTACCTACAAAGGTCTTTTTTTCTTCCATTTTAATTAAATATTGATTTTAAACTTAGGTAGTATTCACGCGCTACCTCTACACGTTGCTTTACTTTTTCTATTGCTTCATTGTCACGTTTAATAATAAAACGTTTTACTCGTAGTTCATTCTGAATATGGTCGAAGTTATGCAATGCTTGAACTGCCTCTCTTACATCTAAATCTTCATCAATTAGATTCAACTTCCAATGCGCTCGTCTTACTTCGTCTTCTACAATTTGGTGCGGTGTATTTGTCAAGCAATATACTAACTCAGCTTCTTCGTGTCCTGTTAGCATCATGTATGCTTGCATCTGCCAAAAATAGTCTTTATTTTTCAATTCTTTATCGAATAAAGGAAAGGTTGCACCACTCCAAGAACATTTGATGTCAGCTAAAAGAGTATCAGTTAATAAGTCTGGCTCTCCCGTTAACCAATCGTTGTTAAATCTAGTTTCGTTCTTTACTACAAAATCCCAATTTAAGACCTCTGACGCCATGTTAATAGCAATGTCTTCATTTTCTATTCCTTTGTCGGTATAACGGCTTGAAAACTCCTTGTAGATGCCCAATTCACGTTCTTTGAATAAGTCTTGAATATAAGTTTTTGCAGTTTCAGACAAAACCTCGCTTTTTGTACGAGGCTCTGTCATCAGCTTTCCTAGAGACGATGCTCTAAATAAGATTTTATTTTTCATATACGACACCTTTTAATCTAACGTTTTTTAATTCAATTATTTGTTCTGGAGTTAAATCAAATTTTAAAACATCTTCTTTTGTAGCATCTCCATTTTCAACTGCTTTTAGTGCTTTTTCAAATCGTTCAAGCGTGATTGCAGGCTTCGTGTTTTTAACTGTCTTTGCAATTTCGTTTCCATCGTCATCAATTGCTTGAAGACTTAACAACGATTGTATGGTCGCTCTACGGAAGTAGGTAACGCCAGCGATTTGTTTTTGAGGGTCATTAACCACAGGCAGCAATAAACTACTTTCTACAAATTCTCCGCTTTCGATATCAATTATTCTAGTGCATACATAACCGTTCACAATCGGTTGTAATAGTATCAAATCGTATTTTAGTAGGATTGGTTCAGTCGCTTCTAGAAGTGCGTTTAAATCAGCGTATTTTGATTTAAAGAAAGGATTGTCTTTTCCTTTAGATACTTTGCCAATTTCTTGTTTAGCCTTCCACAATTTAAACCAAAGTGTTTGTGGCTTAGGAATCAAATCCTCAAATTCTTCTTTTTTCATAGTTCTTAATTTTTGTTTTTTGTAAATATAAACAATTTTGTTAATTAAATATTAAACGTTGTAAAAATTTCTACTTCTTCACGTTCTAAAATAACTTTTTGTAGTTCTTGCTGGATGTTTCTAAGGTCTAAATAAGTTTTGCAATCAATTACTTTTTGCTCTAAATAACTGACTTCAACTCTTTTATTCAGTTTTTTTGTAAGACCTAGTTTCTCGGTGACATCTAGCTTTATGATTTTAAAATCTTCGTACTTGCTTAGCTTGTCATATTGATTCAATGCAAATAATACGGTTGCATGGTCACGATTAAACATCTTGCCTATTCTGATAAGGCTCATTCCTTGATTTCGGAGATACTTGTAAAGCACATTTCTTGCGTATACTAGTTCTCTCTTTCTACAATTGGATTTTAAATCGTACTCCTCAATTAGTTCTTCTATTGTCATGATTCTATTTGTTTAAGTGATTCAGCTAACCAATTTCTAAATGCTAGTTGAATTTTATTTTGTTGCTCCATTGCTTCGTTGTAGTCTTCCGTTTTTTCGGTATTCGTGTACATTCTGTCAAATGCTCTGATTGAATTGACTACTGTTTCACGTCTCATCTTAGCTAGTCTATTCATTGGAACGTCTTCTAAGAAGTCTGCTAGTACAGGAAGGAGTGCCGTTGAAATAATTAGTTTGTGTGCTGGTGTCATAGTGCTTGTATTTCTTGTTTAACTTCTTGCCAATAATCATAAGATGCTTGTAAGTCAATAGCTCTATAATCCCAGCATTGTTTTATTAACTCATCAACTACAATCAATGCACATTTTTTCATATAAGGTAATGTATATTTTAGTTTTAAAGGTTCGTCATTATAACAATCCCAAATAGTCACTAAGTATTGAAATGCGTAAACTAAATCTTTTGCTTTTTCTTTCGGTCTTATTTCAATTCTTGTTTTAATCGTTCTAAATTGTTCTTCTTCAATTATTTCTACTTCGTCATGTGTAAAAAATAACCAACTTTCTTTTCCTGAGTAACTACACAGACATTCATAGGCAATGTGCGTTTTTACGCGTGCCTCTACAATGTCTCCTACTTTTGTGTCAAGACTATAAAATGCTATGTTTTTTATTCTCACTTTCATTTTATTTTTTTTATTTGTTTAAAAATATGCTCCGCTTTTTCGTTGAATGTCATTCCTTGACCGTAGTCAACTGTTGATTGTACTCTTACTTTAGCTTTAGGAATGTAAACATTCTCTACTTCTTGTGGCTTTACGTCTTTATTTAGCCAATTGCTTATTGATTTCATATTCATCTTATTTTATTTTAGGTTGACATTCACATCGTACAAAATGGCTTTCATCTCCTTCGCCATCGTCTACCCATCCTTGCTCACAATCTTCACACTCATTCATTTCGTTGAAGTTTTTAAACTCACGAAGGAAGCTGATGTCTAAAATGATTTCTTGTGAAGGTTGGTGAATTGAAATATCAAATTCTTTTCCGTTAATTAAGACCTTTGCAAAGTCTTCTGTTAGTTCTATAATAATCATAATTCTAATTTTATTTGTGTTAATACTTGAAGGTATGCTGACCATAATCTTTTACTTCCACGTTGACAACAATATAACTCGTTCTCTTTTTTTTCAATATACCATTTTGGCATATATGTAAGTTCTGTCCATGATTTAACCAACTCAATACGCTTATCCATATCTTGAGCCATCTGCAAAATTTTGTTAGCTTTTTCTTGTAATTCAATTACTCTACTTTTCATAGTTTATATTATTTAGATAATTCTTGCATTACTTGTTTAATTGTTCTTGCTGTTTCAAATGTAAATTTCAATCCTAATTCATTGGAATAGTTTCTAACTATAAATTTAGAGCGTGAATCCCAGCCATGACATTTATCTAATTTTGATAATCTGCACACTTGAATACCATTAACATAAATAACGTTAGAAACGTTATTGAAATTATCTACTTCCTTTTTAATTGTTATTGATTTCATAATTAATTGTTTAATAATTCGTAACGATTTTCCAAAACAGATTGAACGTATTCAATCGCTTCCTCATGTTTCTCTAGATTTGAATCATCGTTGAACCAATCAAATGCCTCTGAATTAGTAGTTCTTACTTTAATTGATTCTCCGTTAACAATTCCTGATACGATGTACTGACCGTAACCATTTCCTCTTGTGATTCTTGCTTCTGTGATTGTCATAATTATTTGTTTAATGTTTTAATTTGCTCATCAATTACTCTTAATTCTTTCCATAATTTTCTTAATTCAGAAGTGAAAGATGGTGTTTCAGGAGTTGAATTTATTTTACTTACTACTGATTTTCTTTTTAATTTTAAAACTTCTTGAGTTGTCATAATTTTGTTTTTTTGTTTGTGCCTTATTGACCTTACAAACATACTACAATTATTTAACTTACAAACATTTTTGTTAATAAAAGTGCAAAATAAGGGTAAATTACGTAAAACTACGTAGAAGAATATACGTAAAACTACGTAGATAAACTAAAAAACCCCCACCGAAGCGAGGGCTTAACCTAACACAAACAAAATTATGAACTATGATTCTCGCAAATTTACAAATTATTCTTCATTTTCCATTGTAAATAGTCTATAAATGTTTTGTTGTTTATTTTGTAGCTTGATTTATTGCATGAATTACAACTCATGTAGTGCTGAATAGTTCCAGCTGGAGTAGTGTATGTTTTTCTTAATCGTATCTCGTAGCTTTGGCAATTTGGACATCCAAACTTTTCTCCACCTCTTAGAACAGAATAGTTTACTTTTGGCTTTGTGTACGGTTGTAGCTTCTCGTATACTTTTTCTAGGATAACTACATCTTGGTCACAATATTCCACCATTCTTTTAAGAGAATCTGCATCTTTGTTAAAAATAATTGACTTCCACATATCCATACCTTCATGTTTCAGCTTTGCACCAACACCAAGAAATTTAGCTATGTAATCTAGTTTATTAGAGTTAAAATTAAACTGACTTTTAGCGTGTTTAAGAGTGTCAATACTTTGGTACTGAGGAAACATTTCCAAGCCATGAAACAAGCAACGTGTACGAAGCCATTTGATATCAAATCTATCTCCGTTGTGTGCGATTATTTCATCTGCTTTATTGAGTTCTTTAATAAAGGCTTTAAGCAGTTTCTTATCGCATTGGTTTGAGTCCCACGTTAAATTATGTACTTGGTCTTTTCCTTCCCACTTCCAACTAACGCAAATAATTGCACGCTCTTTTATGATGTCATCTGGTTGAATAGTTAGATTGTAGCCACTTCTCCAAAAGATACCGATGTTAAAGGAAGTCTCAATATCGAAAAACATTCTTTTTTTCATACTTATTTACTTATAATTTATAAGGTGATAACCTTACTTTTCTAGTAAAATATAAGGCTATAGCTTGACAAATGTCTAGTTTTTTAATTAAAATACGGGACATTTTGCAATAAAAAAACCTACTTAGTTAGTAGGTCTAAAGGTCTTTATGTAGTCTTTGGCTCTATTTAACCAACCGTTTCTAAATTTAGCGTTTTTACTTCCTTCCTCAGATATTGCTTTAAAAAATTCAATTCTAAGTCTCATGATTTCATCGAATAGTTGAGTGTCATTTAAAGCATTTGCAGCTGCGATTGTCTTATTACCGATGTTGCCATCAATTGCAACTTGAAGTCCTAAATTATTGATTGCTTTTTGTAGCGTTTTACCCGCTCTAGATGCGCCCGAACCCCAAGCCATACCTGTTACTATTACCGCAATAGAAAAACACTTGTAATCGTCTCCTTTTACGCTATCCCAATACAATGATTTGAATACTTTAAACCAATCTTCACCAGACATAATAAAGAATCGTGTATCGTTTTCTTTTCCAAAAACTGAAACCCAAACTTTATAAGTAATCCCTACATTTGTATGATATCCTTTGATACCTTTATGCATCGTTGGACATGGATAAGAACTTGCTGAATCAGAAGTGTCACGAGATAGACCGCCTTCCCACTTCTTCGTAAAATTAATGTAAGTTTCTAAGTTCATTTGTTGTTATTTAGAAAATTTAAACGCTAATATAGTGATAGTTATAAGACCAATGACAATTAAAAGCAAATTTAACGTTTTGTTATTCTTTGTTTCAATCTTTTTTTGTTGTTTAATGTACTTCGTTTGGTATTTTGTGCGCCATTTTATTTGAGCCTTTTCTACTTTTGTTTTGTATCGATACTCAATTCTCGTTTCATATCGTGTTTTTGGGGATTTCATCTCTGGACATACTGCGCTGATTGTTCTAACAACTATAGAATCTTTGCCGTTAATACGAATAGTGTCGTTAACCGTTATTAAAGTAGTGTCATTCTTAATTATTCCACCTTTCTTTATGAACTTAGCCATGTGATAATTAGCAGAACAACTAGACAAAAAGCCAATCCAAAACGCACAAAGTAAGGCGCAAATTATTAATATTCTTATCTCTCTATCTTCCTGTATCATTGTGTATTTTTTTACTTAGTGAATCACTTATTTTACTACCAATTGAAACGCTTATTAAACCAAGCCAAATGTCAAATCTAATGCCGTTAAAAAAGAAGTCTAAGATAGCCATCATTAAAGCCACAAACCAAGAAGTAAACATCGTTAAAGACGTTCTTGACCATTTGCCATCACGCTTTAAAGTGTCGTTTAATATTTCTTTAATTAACCGTTTTGCCATATAATATCACAAATTTAAGTGTTTTTCTACGTAATTACATATAATGTTCTATTTCCCCTACTGGGTTACTTGGAATAATAGCCAAAAATTCAGGAATCAAAATAAAGTTTTCCGTTGTTTTTACTTCTGCGTGCTTGGTCATGTAGCAGTCAAACAACTTATTTTCTACTACCGATAGCCGATTATTCGTGATAAATAACCAAACTACTAAAACACCTGTTATCCCGTAGTCTTTAATGGCTTTTAAAGTAGTTTCTAGACTCATCTTAGATAACGTCAACGGTGTAACCTAATTGCTCAAATGCTAATTTTGCGTACTTGTTAGCAGTATCTATGCTTTGTGTCTCAGTAGGTAAGATTTCAACGTTGAAACTACCTTGTTGAACATCTGTGAAGATAGGTTGATTGCTTAAAAAAGTTTCGTAGCTAGCATAAGTAGTAACCGCTATTTCTAACGTTTTACCATCTGCACGACCAGCAAATTCAAGTCTTCCGTAGACATTTTCCACGTTTAAAGTAGTACCTAAAATTGTGATACTTTTTGTTTTGTTTGATTTGATTAAAACTGCCATATTTTTTTATTTAAGATAAAAGACCTAGATTCTGCAACACCGTTACCAATTGTCCTACGGTTAAGATTCCTGCGGATGATTGCTGATATAATTTGATTATGTTTCCATTTTCAGTTCTAAAGTGAGGTGCTGCGTTGCCAGCTACAATGTCAGCTACATAGAATTGAGCAGCGTCAACAATATTACCATTCGGAACTGTTCCGTTGTGAATTGTTAAAGTGTTTGTTGCCGTTGTGTTCCAATGTGTGCCTGATGTCAATTGTGTGCTATTTTTAAAGACAAGATTTGCTTTGTTTGTTAATAGCATTGTTTGACTATTTGCTCCAGATGGGTCAACACAAAAAGCTAAAGTTTGACCTAATGCATTTGTATAAGATGACTGACCTACTGCAATGATTCCGCTTAATAATGCACTCGCTCTTGCTCCTTTACCAATTGCTAATGATTGATATCCAGATGTACCATCCGCTCTGGCTCCAGCACCGATTGCAATTGATTCATAACCTCCATATGCAGAAGCACCAACTGCTACACCCGAAACTGCCGTAACTTGCGTATTTGCTCCTATTGCCGTTCCTGAATTGTTTGAAACTGCGTTATAACCAAGTGCTACAGAATTTTCACTAACACCCGCAGCAGAGATGTCTTTAGCACCACCACCGATAACGACATTTTTAAATGCATCTGTAGTTCCTAAAATCTGAGCGTTAAGTCCAATTGCTATTCTACCATCTCCAGAAACAGATAATAAGTTTTGCGTGTCTGCTGAGTTTCTTATTCTTAAAGCTAAATCAGTACTTAAAGCACCTTGCGCTCTAACATCAAGTCTAACACTTGTAGATGGTGTTGCTCCTACTCCTAACCTTGAGTTTGTGTTATCCCAAAATAAAGAAGCAGATTGCTGAACTACATTTCCTGTGCCTTGAAAGAATACACGACCAATAGTTCCGCTAGTTACTGCCGTTGTACCTACTGCTATACCACCTACTTCAATGTTACCACTACCTAAAATAGATTGAGAATTGATTGTTTTAAAACTTAACTGATTTGTCTGCCATATAGCAGCGTCATCGTTCCAAATCAAGTACCCATTTGGTAAAGGAGGTTGCTCAACATCTGTTAATTGATTTAATGTCGTAGGAATGTCAGAAGTCAACGCTATAGTTCCGCTAGCATCGGGTAAGTAATGGTCACGTGTTGCAGTTAAATCACTTGTAAATAAATTTGATTGAATCGTGTCTGTTAAGTGTATTTGCATAAACCCATCTTCAATCACAAGCATTTTATGACCATCTGAATCTTCAATATGAAAATCATTATCTGTTAAATGAATACTACCATGTGCATCATTTGGAGCATCGTATAACCAAACTTTGTTTGTGTAGATGTCATTTGTTCCTAAATCAACGTCACCAATAGCACCTGTATAGGGAACTAAGTCATTTAAATCAGTTGTATCTGCTTTAGTTGCTAATGCATCAAATACTGCATTTTCAGATGGTGCAGTTGTAGTAACACCTTCTGTTATCGTTTGCGTTACTTCACTTGGAATGTTAACTGTTATTGCCATACTATATTTATTGTTTGGTCGCTTAATGTTGGGAAAGTAGTTGATGTTGTTATACCGTTAACTACAAAGTCTATTGTTGTGTCAGGAAGAATCAAAGATTGTTCTGCAAAAACTTCTTCGTAATAACTTTCATCAGAATTAAATACTGCTGAATTTCCTATTGTTATTTGTCCTAGTTCACCGCTTGGAATCTGTCCAGAGTATAATAAAACTTCGTCAAGATTGTACACTTCATAGTCAGCATCTGCACATTCAAACGGAGGATTTGGCTCTATTGGAGACATTGGAATTGCACAAACACTATACGCTCCTACCTCAAAAGTTATTGTCTTCATCCATCCCGCAGAATAATCAAGGTCAAAGTTGTTTATAGGTGTTCCCGAAGTTGCTCCAATTACATCAATGCTTAAATCATTGCCATCCAAGAAATATAGATAAAGGTCATTTACAATCAAGTTGCAGTCGCTTACAATCGTGTTTATGTTTGCTCTGTCTTTCTGAATGATATCAACACAATAAACATCAAGCGTAAATTGATTCGTATTTAAGTCACTCAAATCACTTGAAGGAACAACATACACTATTGGATAACGCTCATCTTCGGTACTGAAGTTCGGCATCTGCTCTTTGAACTCTCCACCATATTTCTTGATTTGAAAATGAGCAGCACAAAATGCCTCAATTTTATTTAATAGTCCTTTATAGCTTGTCATTAGAAGAACATTATTGAATCAGTGTAACCACTATCTAAAGTCCTAAGAGGTCGTAAATCACTATCTCTATTTAAGGCACTTGTAAACTCAGGAAATAAAGCTCTATTATCTCGTAAATAATTAGATAAACGTGCTTCGTAGAAACTTGCTTTTTGAGCGTAATGGTCTTGTCCAAAGTTGACCTCTTGAATACTTACAGAATTTGAGTTGTCTCCGAATTGTGTCTGTAATCCTTTGTTTTTAAGTTGGTAGCTTAGACCGAATACCGCATCTTCAGCACTTCTCCAAGCAACAACAGGCTGGATGTAAGTAACTAGAATCTCTTCGTCAGCGTTCAATGTTTGAGCATTGTATTTTGCTAAGATATCGTTATAAAAATAAGTCCCAAGAATTGGTTGTATACGCATTTCTGTCTGTGTACGAATGAACGGAGTGACATCGTTTACGTCAACGTTAGCCGTTATCGGTGTTTGTGTCTTTAAATATGTCTCTGTGATAAAATAAATCATAGTGCAGTTGTGTTTGATTGTTGTGATTTAACTACATCCCCACCCTCAACAGGAGGAAGTGAAGCCAATGCACGAATCTCGTTGTCTGTCATAGATTCTAGTACTTTGTTAGCAACCAATGGAGACATAGCGTTAAGTGCGTCAGATGTCATACTTGCATCTCCTTCTATTTCTACGATTGTCTCGTTAACGATTTGATAGTTGTTGATTTCAACTTTTGCTTTGACGTTAGCAATGTTGAAAATGTCATTTACTATGTCTGCGATTGTTTCACGCAATGGAATAATCGTGTTTTTCTCAAAAATGATATAGGCTTGTTTAATGTCGCTACCGCTTCCTAGTTTACCACTTACACGAATACCCATTAATATAGGGTCGATTGTATGCGCTTGACAAATCTTAGAATCAATCGATTCAGTAGTTACTTGAAAGACGTTATCTAGGTTGTTTGTAGGTATACTTTCTATAGTTGGTAGACTCTCTTTGTTATTAGCAAAGAATGCAACACCTTTCCCAGCATTGTGCGCTCCCTTTGCACGCTCCATCGTATCCTTAATTGCTCTTTTCTCTTCCTCACTTTGTGGCTTCTTAGGGAACATCATAGCAAATGAAGGAAAGATACTATTTAAGATGTTCGACTTCTGTAAGTAACTCATTTCACCATCTAAGAAAGCCCAATTGAATGCACTCGTGTAGCTTGGTAACGGGTAAATGTCTTGACCAACTTGCAAGTTTTCCCATACATACAACTGTTCCAAGTCTTTGCACGTTCTGTGATAAGGTGCTATCGTAAAAATGTTGATTTGACTAGACCAATCGTCACACAAGTAGTAATTTTCTCCTAATTTATCACGTCTTACTTTCTCTGCACCTATATGTTTTACCTTTACTAAGTCACCGCTTTGGTTAAATCGTAAATGAAAGTAAACACGATTGTGTAGAATAACGTCTTTTGTTATTTTGTTGATAGATTTCTTTAAATCAAATCGTTTTTCAAATGCATAAACATCTACTTTATCAACTGCACTCAAGTCTTTAATCTTGATGTCATAACCTCCTCCAATAGTAGCGTTAGTTTTGAAGTCAACGATTGAACTATGTAACGGTGAAGTATAATAAAGTTGGTTAATCATTTGAGGATATAAATCATCATCTCCAAATCTAATTCTTCCGTTGACTGTTTGTCTACCGTTAATGTAAGGCAACGATAGATTGCCACTACCAACTCTCATGAATGGAGTAGAAAAGGCTTGATAGCCACTTGTCTCTACCGATTCGATAGACTTGTTGCTTGTTATGTTAAAACCAAATAATTTCATCAGTCATAAATTGAATTAATATCTTCACCCGCTACTACTAACCGACCTTCTTCTACAAGTCTTAAACCTTCTTCTGTTTCGGGCGGTACTTCGCTTTCGTATACAGAATAGGTATACTGACCCTTAATTAAAACACCATCATTTCCTATTCCTTCTATAAATGTAAAAAAATTGTACCGTTCTTTGTATTCACTTGTATCTGTGCCTACCCAATAAAATGGTGCGCTTTCTTTGTTAAATTCATTTTGAAAAACAAATAAATAATATGGATTTGAAATGGTTGTGTCTTCTGTTAAAGTCAACACAATTCTATTTCTTTTATCTTTCTCAATGTAAATCATAACTATAATGACAAAAAATACAAAGTTGTTTAAAAAGAAAACCCCCACCAATTAAGATGAGGGCTTCTTGATTTACAAAAGTGTTTTTTTATGCTCCGATTAACGCGGGAATAATATCAGCATCAACTTCTTTTGCTAAGTATGGATTCTCAGCAATCAATGTAACGGAGTACTTACTTCCATCTGCTTTCATGGTTCCAGAACCTTCACCCGTTGCACTTACTTGCGCATAAGGAAAGTACCAATACTTACCATTTGCATCTTTAACGATTACAGATAAATCGCGTTGCCCTTCGCCTAAGATTTTAATCGCACGAGATACTACAGCTTCTCTGCGTGAGAACATCAAGTTGATTGTTCCAGTTACAAATGAACTACCGTTCACTAAATCAATTGCACTTTCTTCTGTGTAGTTACCCGTATTTCTACGGAACTCAAAAACTTCATAATCAGCAGAAGCAGTAATAGCATCAATTGTCCAAGTAGCATCTGTTTCTGTAATAGCAGTCACATTTGCTTGGTCATTAATGTATAACGCTACTATACCGCCAAGATTACCATCGCATCCTTTTGCTATATTTTCTAATGTTGTACAAGCCATATTTTTTATATTAAAAAAGGGAAGGCAATTTACCTCCCCTTTCTAGTTAATTAATCAATTTAATTCTTATGAATAAAGAACGATTTCAGAAGGATTCGTGTAAGCAAAACCAACTTTCAAGTTAGCACGAGTTCTTAAATATGGCTCAGCAACTGAATCAGCAAGGTTAACTGCTTTTAATGCTTTAGAATCTCCTTCAGCATCGAATGCATAAATCATATTGTTCTTCAAAGTCAACACCGCAGTATCGTTAGGCAATCCTTCAGCAACTACAATTTTAATTCCTAAGAAAGTCAACGCTAATGGAAGAGTAACATATGTTTGAGTGTTACCTGTAGCAGCAGCTAGTTCATAAGCAGTTGCAATGTTAGAAGAAACATAGAATCTTAAATCTGCTTTCTTTCTTTTGATTGAAGCTGGAGCAGCGTTAAGAATTGCAGTCAATTGTGCAATAACGTTTGAAGCAGTAATAGCAACATTTGCAACATCGATAACATCACCATCAGCTAACAACTTAACAATGTAACCATCACACAAAGATAAAGTAGGGTCTTCGCTATTTGTGTCACCTTGCCAACGAATCAATTCTAAATCTTCTTGAATCTTCATTGACATCTCATTCCAATAGTAGTTCATGAAAGCTGGAACCGTGAAGTCTCCGTTTGAACCTTGAGCCATTTGCAAAGATAAGAATGACTGCTCTAAATCGAACTGACATAATTGAGCCATTGCTGATAAAGGACAAACAGAAATGTCAATAGCATCTAACAAATCTGTTGGTGCTGAGAAGTTACAAGTAGAAGGTTGTAGAATGTTTCCAAAAGCAACGTTTGCCAATTTCGTTTCTGATTTGATACCAGGCAAAGTTCGGTAGTTGTCTACTAAATCTTCTGTTAAATACGCACGAGAATAGAACTCGTTAGGGTTAGGACATAACAACGCATTCGTCTCAATGTCCAAATTGAATTTTAAATTTCTTTCCATTTTTTTATTGTTTTTTAAATGTTTCTCTGAACGCTGCAAAACGCTCATTTACTGTTAGTTTTTGCATTGCAACTTCTTCTTCTACTTTCACCTCTTCTACAACAGGCATCATGTTTTTTAATTCTGCAATCAACTGCAACACTTCGTTGATTCGCTCATCTAAGATTGGTGTAACGATAGCCAAAACTGCTTCAGCGTCTGCGGTAGCATCAACTGCCATTGCCACTTCTTCTTCTACAACTTCTTCTTCTGTTACTACCTCTCCTTCTGTTTCGGTTGCCATTGCCACTTCTTCCTCTATTACGGTGTCCGTTGCCATTACTTCCTCAACAGGTGCATCTTTAATCTCAACAACTTCTCCGTTTGTTACAACGTAGATTTTGCCTTCAATCAGATGTTCTCCATCAGGTAACTTCATACTATATTTGTTTATTAATTCCGATAACTTGAGACCCAAGAAACCTTCAATACTAAATCCTACTTGCCCTTTTTCTACTAAGGTGTTGTAGTATTCTTTATCTGTCACTTGAGCCGTTAACATAAGCGTCCCTTTTGGCACATCTATTCCATACGAAGTGAATGCTTTGTCTGCTTTTGGATTCTCAACTAGCCATGCTTCAAGAATGTACGCTGGTACTGTTTCAGTAGTGTCATGCTCTAAATTGAAAAGGTTTTTATTGTTTAGGTTCTGCATAAAGTCTGAGAAGATATTTTCAATCTCAGCTTCTGAAAATTGCACGTAGTACTCTTCGCCTTCATCGTTTCTATAGATGTCCATTGGAATCATTGCAGGTGCAACAATTCTCATTTTAGGCTCATCCTTAAACTCAAAAGATTTCGTGCTAGAAAATGCCATACCTTTCACCATGATAGCGGGCTTAGCAGTGAATGCTACTTGTTCAATACCTAAAGCATTACCTTCAGAATACTCCTCATCTATCGTGATTTTATAAGTAGGAATGTCATTTGCCATAACAATAATGAAAAGTAATTGTAAAGTGTTCAAAAATTAGTATATTTGAAAAAAAAATAGTATGGTAGAAATTAGAGGGTATCAAATCAACAACCAAGTTTCGGAGTTGACAATAGACCAATTTGAGAAGGTAAGTAAAATTCTGAACGATGAAGAACTTGATAAGTTTGAAAAATGGGCAGATGTTTTTATCTTACTAGGTGTTCCTATTGATGAAGTGAATGACATGGATTTTGACGAGTTCATACACTACGTGAAAGACTTTAACTCGGTAGAATCAAACACCGATTTAGAAATGATTCAAGAATTTGAGTTGGATGGTTATACCTACCGAGCGTATGAAGATGAGTTCAAGTTGCGTGTTCGTGATTTAAAGATGATTGAGAAAGCAATGGGAAAAGACAATAAAAATTACTTTGCAAAATTGCTATCAATTATTTTTAAACGTACTGATTTAACAAATGCAGAACACTACGAGAATGCACACCTTAAGCACAAAGAAAAATTGTTTAAAGATTTGAATGCTACTATTGTAGTGCCTTACATCGTTGCCGTTTCTCGTAAATTAATTACTCAAAATGAAGTTACCGAAGTCGTGGAGTGATGTCTCAGTAGGTCAGTACATCGAAGTAATAAAATCAATTCAATTAGATTCTAACTTTGAAACTCAGCTTGAACTCTTAGGGGTTCTTGCTGATGTACCTACCGAAGACCTTGAAGATTTAGAACTAGATGAATTTAGCGCGCTGATTGCTAAGATTTCATTTGTCCAATCTGAGCCTAATAAAAGAAATGCACTTAAAATAGGTGACTATCAATTAAAGCCACTTGACAAAATAAAGGTCGAAGAATTTTTAGATTTAGAGTATTACATAACCAAAGACTACATACAAAATCTACCTATTATTTGCGCTATTCTTTACAAGCAAACACGAGTAGATGAATGGAATCATTTAACTTACGAGCCACACGAGTACGATTTAGAAGAACGCTCTAAAGAGTTTCTAGACATATCAATCAATTCTGTATACGGTGTAATTACGTCCTATTTACAATGGCGGGAAAACTTCTTGAATACTTACTCAAATCTATTCGATGAGCCAATTACAGAAGACGAACTAGAAGATGTTTCTCCTGAAGACAGAAAAGAATTAGAAGCCGAAAAGAAGATGTCAAAATGGGCTTGGGAAAAGACAATCTACATCCTAGCAAATGAAGACATAACCAAAATGGAAAAGGTCTTAGGAATGAATATTATCTTTGCCTTTAATATGTTGTCTATGAAAAGAGACACAGAGACTTAAATCTGAACGTTTCTTTCTGGAATCTGAAAGTCTAACTCTTGTTCATCAATCCAATTAAAGTTTACAAATGCAGTAGGATTATTTAAGATTCTAGCCATTTCAAGTAACGGATATTTCTCAAATTGCCATGCAATATACTCTTGAACTACCTCGCCGATAATAGCTTGAACACGTGAAGATGCAAGCCATTTATCTGTGATGTTTTGAGGTGCAATGTAAATAGTACCTTCATCTAAAAAGAAATAATAGTAAAGAACGTTTACCGTTATATTGATTCGATTAAGTTCGTCTCCTGTCATTGCGGAGATTCTGACGCTATCGTATAACGCACCCGTATCAATTAGTCCTAATTTACGAATCTCCTGTTGTAACGCTCGTGCTAATTTGTTACGTGTCGGATATTTTACTTTGAATGTAGCCATTATAGAGATGCTGATTCTTTAATTTTGTTTATGTTGTTTTGCGTGCTTGTTATCTCAGTCTCAGAAACTACCGCAGTAACCGTAATGTTTTGCCCGTTAGGTTGTCCACTAGCGTTAATAGTGTTTGCGTTGCCAGCACTTCCGAACATATTAAATTGCGGAGTAACCGCAGACGCTGATGCACCGCCACCACTAGCACCACCACCACCACCAGAACTTCCACCGCTTGGAGAAGAACCAGGATTTGATAATAATGCTTTTGCCTTAGCGATGTTTGTTACAATCTGAATGATTCCACTAGCATACTGAGCGAGACCAGCAGAGCCAAACGTAACCGCATTTAATGGGTTAGCTTGTGAGTTAGCAACCAATGCAGAAATAGCCGTAGCGGTATCAATTCCTATTTGCACTAATGCCATTGCTTTGTTAATTTTCTCTAGTTTCTTTTGGTCATTAATAAACAACTTTCCTAGTTCCGCAATTCCTTGAACGGTATCTCCAACAAAAGATATTTTAGCATCTCTTAGTTGTTTTTCTTTTTCAATCTCAGCAAGTCTATAACGCTCGTTAATTTCTGCTCGTTTATTTTTCTCCTCTTCAAGTAATACATACATTAAAGCAGCGTTGTCTTTTGCAAGTAATAACTTTGCTTTATAATCTTCTTTCAATTTGGCAAGTTCTTTTTCTTGCTCTGTTCCTAAAGTTTCAAGTGCTAGTTTTTGTTGCTCTGCTAATCGTGCTTTCTCTGTTTCCTCAGCTTTCTTTTTATCTTCAATTACTTTTTCATCATGTGCTTTAAAACTTGCTCTTATTTCATCTGCTTGCTTTTGCCATAATTTTAATTCTTCTATTCGTTGTTGGTCAGCATACAAAGCCACAATTTTAGCCCTCTCCTCTGCTCTATATTTCTCATTCTTTTTTGTGTCTTCAATTAAACGCTGATATTTGACTTTGTTTAACTCCAACTCTTTAGTTATGCCTTCTTCCATCTGTGCAATGGTTAAATCTTGCACTAATCTAGCAGCATCTAATCTGTCTTTTTGATAGGCTTTATTATCGTCTGCTCGTTTTTTATTTTCAGCTTTTAACTCTTGAGTAAGTCGAATCTCTTCCGCTTGTAGTTTGATAGATGTGTCTTCCGCAGTTACCGCTAAATCGTTGAACGACTTTCCGAAGACTGTGTTCTTATCAATCATGTCGGCAGTCATTTTAGTCATCTGTGCGCTTTGCTTTGCATCTGCTAAATACAACTTGTTTTTCTCCATGCGTAGAGCAATAGTAGACTTTCCTTCCGCTTCTAATAACAAAATCTTGTTATCCATCTGATGAGCAACCGCATCAAGAGCTTCTCTTTCAGCTTTCATCGTAGCCAACATTTTATCTGCTCTTTCTTGATTTGCAAAGTTCGTAAGTCCTATAAGGTCTAAAAGAAATTTAATAGCATCAATCAAAGGTTGTAATGCTTGTTTAACTGCGTCAAAGATTTTACCTAACCATCCCATTTTATTGGCAAACCAAATGACCGCAGCAACTATTGCAGTGATAACAATAACAAGCAAGAAAATAGGATTTAAAAGTAATTGAGCTCCAAATGCCATGAACGCTTTACCCAATGTTCCAACTACAGAAACTAGACCTTTCAATTGTTGACCTATTACCTTTGGAGAGATTGACGTAAGCGAAGTGGCAAACATCTTAGATTTCTGCGCTGCTTCTTCAAAGTCCATTGACATCAACGAGTCTTTGATACCAGCAAAGCCATTTGATACTTGTTCGAATTTTGACCCCGTAGCAAATACTTTTACTTGGTCATTAGCATCTTTAAGTTGGTCAGACAAAGCACCCGCTTTTTCAGCAAGGTCTGCCATTTGCTTAGGGTCGGTAGCATTTGCTAACTCACCTTTTAACGCACGCAACTCTGCTTTGATTTGAGCGAGTCCGTTTAACTTTATTGGTATCTCTACGGGATTTGTTGCCATAACTATAATGTCATTTTAAACATTGTTGTTTCTTAAAGTTTGATTCTTATCTCTCCTGTAGGTGTTGCGTATAAAGTACCTGTTTCAAATCCTAAAGTAATTGCTTGCGCTTCATCAGTTGCGATTTGAATAGTAGCCATTTTCGTCTGCCCGTTAGAAACATCTAAAGCAACCTTTGTATCTTGAAAGTTTGAGACATCAATTGCAGGAACATCTCCATCCGTAGTAGCTATTATGCTAGTAGTAGAGTTGATTCCGTTCTTTGTTACTTGTTGATTGTCACCAATTACTACCGCATTACGTACTTGTTGGTCTATAAGGTTTCCCTTACCATTTAAAACAACGTTACCATTTGAAGCATTGATTGTTAAACTTCCGTTTATGTTACTTAGCACTTCACCGATAAAAGGCTTGACTAGACTACTCGCATTGTTAGGATTGTTGTTTGGTCTTGAAACTATTCTTGGCAAAATCAACTCATCGTCAATACTTAAAAGTTCGACCTTTGTAGTATCGTTTGAGTTTGCATCATAGTCAATGACTTTGTTAATGTTCCAATACGCTCTATCTAAATAAATCTTGTCGTTTAACTTTAAGTTTGCGATGTCGTGCGGTGTCAAATCTAAGTATACGATGTACAATTTACCGCTATTTATCTGTGACATTGTTCTTCTCCAATACAACGTACTAAGATTGTTTAGAGTCGTGTTTTGGTACGATTGACTAAAGTAGTAGTCACAGATTCCGAAGTTAAAATCTAAGTCTGGATTTGTAGGTCTATCAAAGTGTGTTGTGTATGGGTAACTGTTACAAGTTTCACCCGTTGTTCCATAGTCGTAGATGTAGAACGTGCCACAAGAATGCATCCCGCCATCGTACACTATTCTTGGTAGTGTCTTAGGCTCTGCACCATTTATACCCATAACAACCGCACCGAATGGAGTATCAACAAACGGAGATGCTCCAAAAATTAAAGTCTTTTTGTCATCGTTTTTGATGTACTCGTTATCAAAAATATACTTGACTTGTCCGTAAGTCTCAGAGACATTTTGTAAATAACCTGTGTTAATTGGGTCTTTATCTTGACCGTATGTCAAAGTAAGTGTTTTACTCGTGACCTCTGGAAGGAATGCAATAACATGAGGTTTATCCTTTACTAATTTTCTGCTCCAATCTTTTACTATTCCACTATCATAAAAAGAGTCACGTGTTTTTAACACAATCTTTGTGGTGTCAGTATCGTCAGGCTGACAAAATATGTTGAACATCGTAAATACCGACTTTATAAAATCAGACTGCTTGATTTGAACGGGGACGTGTTGATTCATAACTACAGGAAATAAGTAACCTAACGTGTCAGCAGTAGGGAATATTTCTAATCTTACCGAGTTAATTCTAAGTTTTAATGTTGCACTTGGAATGTTGTTAAATATGGGAGGTATATCTGTATTAATAAAATCAAAAGTAACAGTATCTCCAATATCTACATTCGTTGTAAGACTATAAATAGTTTTTACAGAACTTGAAATAACATTAGAACCAATCGGTAATAAATCCCCAATTTCATAAGTTATAGAATCTATTGCAGATGTACTTGTTGTAGTACTTCCAACACCGATAGCTTCTGTAAATATGCTAGGTGCGTATGTTCCATTAGAACTACATATACCTACTATAGCAGATGAATTAACTAGTATTACATCATAATCTAAAATAAATTTAAATTGAATCGTGTTAGGTACATTTAACGCATACTCAGATGTGTAAGTAGAAGTTGCTGGATTGTAAGCCGAATTAGGGTCTTGTATCTCGGTGTCTATAATTAATTGGTCTCCTAAAAAATATTCGGTAGAAATAGTATTTTCTGCAATTATTTTTACCTCTTCAATATAGCCTTCTGATAACTTAACCTTATCTCCGTTATACGGCATCAGCAACTTGTCAAAGCCAATAGTCACCGCCTCATCAAATTGGTATTGGTAGCCAGCATTAGCAAAGATTCTATCAAAATACGTCTGTAAATAAATAGCTGGCTTCATCTCAGGCAACTGATATACATTATCAGATGACATAGGCAAGATGTACTTGTAGCCATCTGTCACGTCATGCGCCCAACTTGCTACAACGTTAGCACTCGTGTAAGAATGGTTTAAATCGCTGAAGTCTAAATCTGTCAACATAGCGTTACCGATGTCTGTGAACAAATCACCTACCGTATCTTTGACCGTTACGGTGTAGACTATCTGCTCATCATCGTTCATGCCGTTAGATATCTTCTCAACATTTACCAATTGAAGGATAGCGTTGTCCAATATCAGTTCGTCATTTTGTAAGATTTGACAAGGTTGCTTTTGATTTAGATTATAAGTTAACGTTACCGCATTGACATCAAAAAGACTGTTTAAAACCTCGTTATTATGCTTCGTGCCGATTACCTTGATTGACTTTGAATAACTACCGCTCTTTGCTTGAACATCTCGAATGTCAGCTATTGAAAAGTTGATAGGAACTACTACATCTTCACTTACCTCTAAGTAGTTGTCTATTCCTAATAAAATGATTCGTGTTAGTGTCATACGTTTATTGGTGTGTCAACTGATAGCCTTACGTTAATAGTCTTTCTAATCAAATTCTTGTTCTTCTGTCTCTGCACTTCAAAGCTAGTTTCTTGCACTTGACAAGCGTAGTATCTGTCTTCAATCTTAACGTATGTAAAACCGCTCGTTATTAACTCTTCGAAGTAAACGCTTTCAGAATCAGTCAACCAATTAGTGTTAAGTGTTAAGTCTTTGCTTAGGTCTATGTGGTAAGTAGTTCTTCCGCTATCCCAAGTGTTAAAATCAAAAGTGTTGGTAGTAGTGTTGACATCTCCAAACTTCTTGTTGTAACTCATCCGTTGTACGTTTCCTTTATCAATCGAACGTAACTGAAATGGGAAAGAACTGAACGAACCTAGTCTATCCAAGAATAGAATCTCATAATATTCAATTGAACAAGTACGATTAATGTACACTCTTTTTCTAATGCTTAATTCAGTTGCTGCCGTATCACATAAATAATACTCGTACCACTCAACATCATCATCAATCAAAGGCAAAGTACCGACTACCATCGTCAAGTAATCTAGTCCACTTCCTCCGACATTTGCTAGACCTACCCCAACCGTATTAGACGAAGAAATCGATTTATAACCAATATTTCCTGTGCTAGTTTCAAAATACATTCTACGACCAAATGGCAAGTAGTTGTGAAAGTAAGCAGTCCAAATGTCTTGTGTTAACGTCACTCTAAAATCTCTAGGTTGAGTTGTCAAAAACTGACCATCTCCATCAAGAGAGTAGAACGTATAATCGTAGTCTTTGAATTGTCGCATATCCAAAGCACCGTTAAAAGCAGTCTGAGTTGATATATTTGCTAGATTTGTAAAGCGTGACTTTCGATTATCAGAATAATATATCTTGCCTGTTAATGCTAAGCCACTTCCAATCCAAGCCAAAGAGGTTGTTATGTTGTATGCATCTACTACTTCAATGACTGAGAACTGACCTTCAAGCGCATCTCTGAAATCTCCAGGAGGAGAATCTAATACTACGCTGATTTGGTCACCTAATACAAAAGGATGCGGTGTAATATTAGGTACTTGCCAAAATCCCGTTTGTCCGTTGTTGAAGATAAAATCTGTGAAGTCCCACGCTACTCGATACTCCTCACCAAACTTGATATCAAACTTTAAGTAGTGATTTGTAGCATTCAACGATTCTAATCCAAAAGGCTCGTTGGCACTTAAGTAACTTTGAATGTCTCGTGAAATATTTATCTCTGCAAAGCCATCTACAGGTCTTGGTGCGTATCTCTTTTCGAATAACTTTGTGCCAGTTCCTGCAATGTATACTTCAACAATGTAACGGAAGCCTAACTCGTTAACGTTTGTGCTGCTCAAGTAGTACATCATAGGATTGTATCCTGGTGTCAGTACTTGTGGTTGTCCTTCAATTGTAATTGCCATAACTATAATGATTAAAAACTCGTCAATGTTTAGAAGGCAAGATAGCCATCGTCACTAAAATACATTTCCTTAATAAACGTTGTTGCGTAGCGTATCGCATCCATAGCATCGTCAAATAGCTTTACAGGTTCGTCTGTTATTGTGTCGCCAATCTTCTTCCACTTATAGTTATCAAACTCTTTCTTTAGTCTAGGGTCGTCCTGACACATCACACCAAATGACTTGACATTGTCAATTCCTTTTTTAACTACCTTGTTTGCGTTGTTGACGTTGTAGCCAGCTATCTGCATCTCTGCTATTATCTCAGGTCTTGAGTAATCAGCTAAAATGTCAATGCTCTTGTCAATGCCTAAATTGTTGAATCGTTCAATGAGGTCGGTAGTTGTTAAGTAAGACTCGTAAATAACGGGTTCGATGTAAATGTCCTTCTCATGCCAATAGACACGTATCAATGCGGTAGGGTGGTTAAATCCAAAATCAAGCCCGTATACGTGCTGCGTGAACTTAGAAGGGCGGTGTTGTACAAATGTCCAATTGCTATAGATGTTTGATTTGCTTATTGCCGTTTCACCTAATGCATAAATCTGATACAATGCTTCATCTGTTCTCTTTAAATCTTCTATCTGTCGCTTGATTGACTCAGCTAAAAAAGGATTATCTTTATAGGTTGACTTGATTAATATACTTTCGTCTTTTGGTAGTTCATAAAGCCATCCACTACTTTCTGAGGGATTATAGTCAAATATTAACTTTGACTCAGTTCTCATATTCAACTGCTGAAAGTCATCGAACCAAAGTTCATTAGCTTCATTGCACCAACCGATGTCACGCTTGCGACCTCTTATCTTTTGTTCATCGTCTACTGAGAAGAACTCAACGATACTACCGTTGTCGAATCGGTAGATGTTCTCGCTCATGTTATGATTAGATTTCTCGTATAACTCCAAGTCTTTAAGCACCTCGAAGAAGTCACGCATAACAGTAGCACGCAAAGCTGGAAATGTCTTACGTACGATGGACACAACCTTTTGAGGATTTTGCAAACACCAAACAATAATCAACTGACAAAGCGAGTAAGTCTTAGATGACCTTGAACCTCCTTGATTTATAATAAATCGTTTATCAGAGTTCAGAGCGTTGAAGTTCCAATCAAATACTTGAGTCGCTCTTATTTTCACTTCGTACTATTTCTATTTCGATTTTGTTTATCTCCTTACCGTTTGTTGTTACATCCGTTTTTTCGGTTAGGTTGTTTAATCGTTGTGTGATGCTTGGATTGTAAATTGACGCCATTCCACCTTCTATTTGGTCTTGTCGAATTACTCTCTTAATGCGTGAGCAGATGTTCAGATAATCGTTATATGCATTATCTTGATTAACGAAATACTGATGTACAAAACAAATATTCTCCTCGCAGTAATTCTCAAAGCCTTCCATCGTCAAAGGTCGTTGTCTCTCTCTGTATACCATTTGACCATCTTTGCCTACATAGTCTTGTATTAAGATTGGGTTATTTGCTATTGTCTTCTTGTATGCTTCGAATAGTTCCCATAGTTTCTCGGGTGTCTCTATGTATTTATTTTTTCCCATAGTTCGTCTTTTTGTCATTTAAACAATCTACCCACTTTTCCTAGATTTTCAATTACCTTTGGATTGTTATCGTAGTGTTCACTTATTCCTAGTTCTTTTATCTTTCGAATCTTGTCATTGTTTGAACCCATTGCATACACTTTGCTTAAAGGTATGCCTATCTCTTCAGCTTTAGATACCATTCCATCTTTAGAACTTCTTGCAGATATAATGTATAAGTCTTTAGAATCAACTAGACTTTTTGCTAGTTCAGTTCCTTTTGAAGTGCTTAATACTCCATCGTAATCAAAGCTAATCTTTGGCATTTATAGTTCGTTTTTTTCTAGGTTTCTTGATTGGTGCTTCTTGCTCTATTCCTTCAAATGCGATTGGTTTGATTTCTACCTCTTCAAAGATGTAAGAGTAACCCATCTTTTTGAGACGTGCGATATCCTTTGCTTGAATTTTATCTACTTCGATTCTGCGCTCTCCGAGTATTGGGTCATAACTAATTAAAGTCTTTCCTTTCCATTGTTCTTTAATCTTCATATTCGTCATATTCTTGGTTTATTTCTAATTGTTGCACTACACTTCCTGTTAAGTAGAGAATTATTCCTACACCGAGAATCTTGTTAGTGTGTAAGTAGTCGTATATTAGTCCCATTGCATATCCTAAAAACAGTATGTACGCTAATGTTAAAATGTATTTGCTCATAATTATATTGTATTTATTTTATTCGTGTTTTCGTAGTTTCTTATTTCCTCTTTCATTTCTACTATCAACAAATGAGCAGACGCGGTGCTGATGTTGAAGTGTTCAGCTATTCGTCTTGTTGTGCAGATGCCTTTATCGTAGTACGCTTGGAAGAAATATAGTTTTACTCTATCGTTGATTTGACTGCGATATAATTCTATTATGTTCTTTTGCTCGTTGTATTTTAGTTCAAGTAAAATCTTTTCTGCTAGGTCGGTATCTTCCACTTCTGGAATATAATCACTTTCAACTGAGTTAATCAATTCTTTCTTGCTCTCACTATTCCAAAGTACCTCCGCTTTTATTGATTCAAATAATAATGCTTTTGCTTCATACTCCTCGATTATTACTCCTTTGTATTGAAGTGTTCTTAGATAGGCATTGTTTATAACTGTGTCAGCATTTAGCTTTGACTTTAAACGATGTAAGAAGTAGTTAGTGTACCTGTTTACCTCTTTGTAGTTTCGTTGGATGTAGTTGTCAAGTAGTGCTTTCATACCATTCAATAAAGTTCTTGTACCAAATCTTTCTTCTAACACTTGAACAGAAGCATTCTTTGTCTACTTCGTTTGTGATTCGTGTTTTTATAGCCTTGAGCCTATTCAATGTCACCTTTGCCGTACGTGTCACCTCATCCGCATCTCGCAAACTTTCGATAAATATCAGTTCATCTTGTCCAAACATAGTTGTAAAATGTAAGCGGTTAAAGAAACAAGGCATGAAAGAAAAAAGTCTCCACTAACAAGTAATGAAGACCAAAATGCAACGCATTTAATGCAACCTAAATAACTATGTAATGCGTTTGTGACATAGTTAAAATGCAATCGTGCAAATATGTAATCTAAAGCGTTTTGAAGTGGTTCAAAGTTAGTAAACCACCAAGCAAAAGATACGAGTAAGAGTAATTCCATGATTAAATTTTAGTCAAATATACAATTAAATTCTAATCAACCAAATTTTAACCTCCCTCTTCATTGTTTTTTTGGTATATTTTCCATAAGCTGCAATTGTGTTTATTGGTGTTATTGCGTTCCATCCAAGCCTGCTTAATCAACTTCTTTGCTCTTCGTTCTAGTGTTGCTTTCATTTATTAGTGTTTTGAGCATTTATCAAGTTATGTAATTCTTTCCAACAATCTCTTGTAGCTTGTGCTTTGTATACATATTTTCTTGCAGTTTCAAAATTTTCTCTATTTTCATATATCTCTACCATTTCTTCATAGGCCCATTGTTCTTTTTGCCATTTTTCAATTAACTTTATTAGTTCTGAAAAAATTAAAATTTCTTTCTTCATGTTATTCTGATTTAAATGTTTGATTGTAATATCTATTAGCCCAATTTTTATTACCATTTATTTTACCATTTGCAAAGGATTTCATTATCTGCTCTTTCTCCATTTTTTTAGCTTGTTCAATTAAATATAAAATTTGTAAATAATCCATATCTGATTGTATATTGTCCTCTAACCATTCTACTGCTGTTTGTTTCATATTATTCTAGTTTAAATTTATCGATATAATACTTTTCCGCTGCTTTTGTTCTATTGCAACTCATTGGCTTTGTGATTCCTTCAACGTATGCCATTTTAACTTCCTCGTTATGCATCTCTTTTGCTTTTCTGATATCAGAGGAAAATAATATGCCTTGACTGGCTAATGTTTCAATCAAGAAAGTAATTGATGTTTTTTGTTTCATACAGTCAAATCATAATCATTTACTATTTCTCTTAACTTTTCACGTATTTTTTCAGCCATATTTATTTCTTTATCAGTTGTTGCTTTATTTTCAAATACTCCGTATTTTGTGATTGCTCTTAAATATTGGTCAAAGTCCCAAACGACTGTATACCAATTCGCACCTTCAATTGCAAATCTAGCTTCGTCTTTTTCTTCAATGCTATCAAACTCTAATATTATTTTTCCCATTGTTTTATCTTTTGTTTATAGGTTTCAATTATTTTTTTTAGTTCCTCAATTGTAAATTTACGTGTTTTTCTCGCTCGCTCTACAAGTGCATCGTATTTTTCTTGTCCTAGCTTGTTAATTAGATTACCTTGATACTCAATTAAATTACCACTCAAGAAAGTATTGCAATGCTCGCATTGTAGATGCACATTGTCTTCATCAAAACGTACATTCCAATGATTGTTAGCGTTGAAAAAATGCCCAGCGTTCTCTTTTTTTGCTTGCTTTTGGCAACTAATACAAACTTGATTAGTATCTCGTAATCGAATGTATTTATTAAAAGTTACTTGTGCTATTTTAATGTAGTCTTGTACGGTCATCAACTCAGCTTTTTTAACTGCTTTCGTCTTTTTCCAAGCCTTTTCTTTTTCAATCGCTACCCAAACACGAACACATTCTGATTCTTTACAGTACTTTTCAAGCGTTGAACGAATAGGAGTAAATGGTTTTTTACAATTCTTACATTTCTTCTGTCTTTGTTGCTTCATATAACTCTTTTTTTAACTTCATGTTCTCAATATGCAAAGAATAGTTTAATCTATACATCTCCTCGTTCTCTTTAGACACGCTTTTTAGCACTTCTAACGCACTTTCTAGGTCTTCAAGCATAGTTTGTATACCTTCACGTTGTAAATCGCTTGTAGAAGCGTGTTTTTGACGTAAGATAAGTTTGTTAATTACCAATCCGATGTTTATTCGTGCTAGTGTTAGACTTAATGCACTGCTTTTATGTTTCATAGTTTGTTTATAAAGTCGGTTAAAGGTAGTAAAATTCCTTTGCTCGTGTTTGAATCCCCTCCTAATTTATCTCTATTCGTGTTTATGTACTTTCTACAAAGTTCTTTTAGCGTTTCAGTTTGTATAAATATGCAATGCTTATCACTTAACCAATAGCACCAATACTCTGCCTCGCTCGTTGATATTCCACTTCGTTTACCTCTTGATTCATATTCGACATAGATGTTACCCGTTTCCAAGCATTTAAAATCTCGCTTGATTTCAATCTTACTACCTAATAAATCACTAAACTGTTTCTCGTATACTTGACCAACTTGTAAATCATATCTAAAATCTGAGTTAAATTCCATATCAAAAAGGTAAATTATCAAAATTTTTAATTGCTTGTATTTCGTCTTTCAATGGATTCTTACCAGCACAACTAAATCCCGTTCCATTTTCCAACTTAAATAAAATTGGTTCTGTCAAGATTGTTGGCTTTCCTCCTGTTTCTGTCTCCTTTACTTTCTTCATGTGAACCTCTGTGTACATCCACATCGTTGAGTGCATTGGGTAACGATGAATGACAATGAAATCATCTGCTCTATTTCCCCATTTACCACCGCCCTCAGCATCTGCCATGTTCGGTGCTTGTGGCATACCGTTAAACTCTCCATCTTTATGAGTCTTACGTAGTGCTTCTGTTGCTGCGTGTGTACACATATAAATGGATGTGTTCGTCTTTTTGGCAAATAATCTTAGCTTCGTTGCCATCTCATAGTCAAGTTCGTGAGCATTTGCAAATTTAGGCTTTAAAAATGAGTTGTGTGGGTCTATCATCAACGTGTCATAACTACCAAGTACCTGAACCTCTTTCATAAAATCCTCAATTGTCCATGCCTTTTGAGCATCAATAAAATCAAAATGAGCCTCTATAAAAACTTTGCAATTATCCAACTGCTTAGGCTTCATGTCTTTTATTTTGCACCCAGCGTACAATTCGATAAGATTTCTTTTTAATCCATTTACAGAGTTCTCAGCTGAGTAGATAAGATGTTTAAGATTGTGCTTGTGTGCTAACGCTAAAAGATACCACAAGACCCAATAAGTTTTACCAACATTTGCGTGACCTAAAACAATGTTAAACGATGCTCGCTTGAATCTTAGGTTAATATCTAAGTCAATTCCTAGTCCTAATCCAAGAGGTATTTTATCCTGGCGAGATAACTCAAGAAACTCGTCACTACTTCTGTGGTTAACTATCATATTAAAATAATTTTTGTTGCGATGTGTGATTATTTATTCTTTCCATTGCTTTGTCAAAGTACTCTTTATCCAACTCGCAAGCAGTCAAATCAAATCCATAATCATGGCAAGCAATCGCAATACTCCCTGAACCTAAATGTGTGTCAAGTATTTTATCTCCTTCTTTTGCGTATTTTTCTAAGCAGTATTTATATAGCTGAATTGGTTTTTGAGTTGGGTGTTGCTTCTTTCCATCATCGTCTTCCATTGCAGAGTATCTTTTGAATATACGAACATTTTTGTTAATAGATGACCAAGCTAACTCTGCTTCGCTAAAACTAAGGTTAGGATTTAACTTATCCCAAATAACCCAATTATTATTTAATGGAAGTGTAAAGTAATTTCCACCCCAAATGATTTGATTTTTAGAAACTCTAAATAATTCTTTAAAATATTCATCATTCGGAATTGCAAAATCCCAATCTTTACCTTGTTTAAATTTATGCTTTCCGCTTCCCATTGTCATTTTTCCAGCACCAATGCCATAGGGAGGGTCGACTATAGCTAAATCAAAATATTTATCAGGATAACGCTTCATGAGTTCCATGTTATCCTCGTTTGTTATTGTCATCATCTTTTATTTTTTGTTTTTATGTGAAAGCCGTTAATATCAATTTGATTACCCCATTGGTCGGTGCTGATTACATCCGCTTTGCTATTTATTACATTTACATTATCATTA
>Ga0209191_1000535_pt1 | contig 29190 bp, 31 predicted proteins | sample S_130626_EF_Meta_FD_187320 | JGI IMG/M metagenome (GOLD analysis project Ga0209191, IMG submission 187320) | Freshwater microbial communities from Lake Simoncouche, Canada to study carbon cycling - S_130626_EF_MetaG (SPAdes) (version 2) | ecosystem: Environmental > Aquatic > Freshwater > Lake ...
AGCTGCAACTACTACTCCAGTCACAACTCCCCCTCCCGCTGGTGACCCTACACTTACAGCAAGAGGTATTCCTAGTATCCCATCTACTGGTGACGCTAATACTGATAATGCTGCGCAAAATACTTTTAGGAAACAGATTGGTGAGGGCGCTGTACGTACTACGTTGCCTACCGCTCCAGTAGGCGCTCCTCCGTTAGACCCCTATTCAGTAGGCGCTAATTACAACCTTGCACCGCAAGCTGGCGCTCCTGCGACTAACTCCATGGCTGGGGCTAGTGGTACAGGTATTAAAGCCGCCGGTGCGGAAGTGGCGCCGCCTAGTATGTTTGATAAAGCAGCCGCGTTTGCTAAAGAAAGTCCATGGATTGCTGGTGGTCTAGGCTATCTTGGCGCATATAACCTTGGTCTGCTTGACCCCCGTGGTGGTAAGGAAGAAGAGAAGTACAACGGCGTACTTACTAGATATAAGATGTCGCCTAACTTCCAAGCCAGCAATGCGCAACCTAATGTATATAGACCTACCTACGCTGCGGCTGGCGGCATCATGCAGGCTGGCGGTCCGGTAGAGCAGATGTCTATGAACGCTATTGGTGGTAATACGGGTTATCCCCAAGCAGGTTTACCTCACTCAGCAGGATACGCTTCCCCTACGGCAAGTCCCATTCCTCAAAACGTAGTGCAGGGCGATGCAGGAGATACTGGGGTAAACCCTCAGACTGGGCAGGAAAGATTTGCCCAAGGCGGTATTGCTCATTTCCGTAGAGGTGATTTAGCTGACTCATTAGATTTCTATAAAAGCCTGACTGAATCCCGTGGCGGTAGAGGACATAGCGGAAAGTCAGATCCCGGAGCTAGTTATGCATCGGATATCTATTACGACATGGATCCTGATACCCGATACCAAGACGCATTGACTGCGGCACAGATCCGCCAAGCCAAGATTAACAAGCGTTCAAATGTGGAGCCGCCTGTGGCTAAGCGTCCTACACCTATGGGTCAATTAAATCTTAGACCGCCCGGAGTCCAAGCAGCTGCAGCTAGTGGTTCTTCACTAGATCCAGAAAATGCAGCGCAGGGTGGCATCATGCATTCTTCGCTAGGTGGCTACGCTGCTGGTGGAAACCCTAGGTTACTTAAAGGGCCGGGGGATGGCATGTCTGACAACATTCCAGCAACGATTGCTAACAAGCAACCTGCCCGACTAGCCGATGGTGAGTTTGTGATCCCTGCCGATGTGGTATCGCATCTAGGTAATGGTTCTACCGAGGCTGGCGCTAAGCGTTTGCATGAGATGATGAACAAAGTACGCAAGGCGCGTACTGGCAATCCAAAGCAAGGTAAGCAGATCAACCCTAACAAGTTCATGCCTGCATGATCGAAGTCTCTATGGTCCCGACTCAGTACGTGGATACGTGCTGGGCAAAGATCGCTCCTTTTCTGGAGAAGGCGGCAGACTATACTTATGGACGTTATACAGTCGATGATATCTATGACTCGATCACAGACTACGACTATCAGCTTTGGGTCGCATATGAAGGCGGAGAATTCAAAGGCGCAGTGGTAACAAACTTTGTTATCTACCCTAAACGCAAAGTGCTATGCATGTCGTTTTGCGGTGGTGTTGAATTAAGACTATGGAAAGCCCCGATGCTAGAACTTCTTCAGAGGTTTGCACGGGACACAAACTGTGATGGGATTGAGGCAACTGCTCGCCGTGGGTGGGCTAAAGTATTTCAATCCGATGGTTATAAAAGTAATTGGGTAACGTTCGAGTTGCCCCTTGAAGGAGCTCATTATGGGTAAAGGCGGCGGTAATCAAACAAGTACCGGAACAACGTACACCTCAAACATCCCCGAGTATGCAAAGCCATACGTCGAGACGATGCTGGGCGCGACCCAGAAGCAATTGTTTACGGGGAACGATACTGAGGACGGCGGCTATAACATAACTGGTTTCAAACCATATCAGCCGTACAGTACAAACGCATCTGACTATATTGCGGGTTTTAGCCCTCTTCAACAACAAGCACAAAAGACTGTCGGCGGTATGCAAACCCCCGGATCATTTGGGCAAGCTATGGATGTCACGGGCCGAGGCATTATGGGCGCGGCGCAAGTTGGACAGCAAGCTGGTAGTCTGTATGGCATGGGTAACGCAGCGGCTAATGCTGGTAATCAGTATGCGCAGCAAGCAACTGACCCTAACGCTATATCGGCGTATATGTCCCCATACATGCAAAACGTACTGCAGGGGCAACAAAACGAAGCTATTCGCCAGTCTGAAATGCAGAAACAAGGTAACAATGCGCAAGCGGTACAAGCAGGCGCATTTGGTGGTAGCCGTCAAGCATTGGTAGAAGCAGAGCGTCAACGCAACCTAGGTACTCAGCTTGGTGGTATCCAAGCCCAAGGTTTGCAAAATGCTTTCCAAAATGCACAACAAGCTCAGCAGTATGGTGCGGGATTAAACCTGCAAGGTTTGCAAGCTGGCGCTGGTATGTACGGGCAAGGTATTGGTGCGCAACAAGCCGCTATCAATCAAACTATGCAAGGCGCTGGGCAGTACGCAGGACTTGGCGCACAACAACTCCAAACGGAGCAAGGTATTGCTAATCTGCAAAACACGGTTGGCGCACAACAGCAGTCAATGGAGCAGCAGAAGATCAACCAGTCTATCCAAGACTATGCCAATGCGCAGCAGTACCCGCTCATGCAGTTGGGTGTCATGTCCAACATGTTACGTGGTCTGCCAATGCAAGCCACTACAACTAACCAGTACGTTGCGGCTCCTAACGCTATCACTCAAGGTATTGGTACTGCAGGCGCGGCTGCTTCTATCTATAACGCTACTAAGGCTGAAGGTGGCGTGATCAAGTCTATGGCTCAAGGCGGTATTACGTCTGTGCCTAGCTACGACGTTGGTGGCGAAATCAAAGGCCAACTTGCAAGTATGGAAGTAGAAGACTTAGAGAGACAAGCTAACGAGTCTTCTAGCAAAACTGTGCGTGAGATGGCAAAACAACTCTTACGCGAAAAGAAAATGGCGCAGGGCGCTGGTCCTACTGGGCCAATGGGTGTTGACTATCAAGCACCACAGTTGGCGGGTGGTGGCATCATTGCGTTTGCTAAGCCCGATAAAAGAAATAACTACAGCCTTGTAGATACCGCAACTCTTGCTCCTACGGACGAAAGTTATGAAATAGCGCCAAATAGGGGTGCAAAAGTAGCTCCTAGCTTTGATGAAAACCCTGCGGGCGGCATACTTGGTAACGCCTCTACTTCACTTACCAAAGCAGCGCCGATGACTGCTGAAAGAGCAATTCCAGTAGAAGATTTTTCTGGAGAGAATGATCAATATCTAGCTCAGCTTAAGAGGGAGCATTCCAAACTAAAGCAGCAAGATGCGCGTACGGTGGAAGAGATAGCGGCTGCAAAAGAAGCGGCTATGGGTCCTAACGTAGCAGCTCAAGAGATGCGCGCTAAGGTTATGGACGAACGCGCTAATGCAGATGACGAGGCTAAACGCCAACGTTGGATGCGCGCTGCTCAATTCTTTGCTAAGTGGGGTTCAACTCCCGGCCCAGTGCTTGTTGCTGGTATGAACGCATTGAATGAAAAATTGCCTGACATCATTACTGATGAACAGTCTTATAAGAAAATCAAACGTGATCTTGACAAAGGTATATACGATCTGGATCAAGCTACTCGTCTTGAGAAGATGGGCTATATGAAAGAGGCTTCTGCAGAGAAGAAAGATATTGCTGAAAGAATGTCTAAGTCATGGTCAGATATCACTAACTTTATGTCGCGTGCTAGATCCGATGAGACAACAGGTAGAAATGCTCTTGAGCGCACTAAGATGGAAGTAGACTCTAGAGATAGAGCTACCGCTGCGCAAATTGCAAACACAAACGTGTTTAGAGATCAAGGTAATGTGACCAAAGCTTTCCAGCAAGCAAGAGAAGCAGAAGCAAAGGCGGCTGATATTAAAGGCGCTATTGCACGAGAGAAAGGTCTAAAAGATGGCGAGTATGCAAAGAATGCTGCTGTAGTCGAAAGATACGAAAGAGCCGACGAGGAAAAACTAACTCCAGAAATGAAAACACAGCTAGCAAAAGCAAAAGCCGCCATAATAAAACTGGATAGAGAATACAACGATAGGATTGTTGTTGCAGAAACAGTGGTGCAAGATTACCGAGATCGAGCAATGGAGCTTAAAGATAAAAAGAACCCAGACGCTTTCAACCCTAAAACATTGACTGGCGATGACAAAGCCGCATGGGATTGGGCAAATAACCCGACATCTACAGGATGGTCTAGAGTAAAGGCGGAAGAAATAAAACGCGATTTGAGAGGTCGTTAATATGGGAGCTTTTGATCCTGATGCATGGCTTGCTGAAAGAAGAGCTGCCAAAGAAAAACCGATTGATCTTGAAAAAGCAACTACTGAAAAAGCAACTACTGAAAAACCAGCTGAGCCAACTGCTTCTACCGGATTTGATCCGGATGCTTGGCTTGCTAGTAGAAAAACTGCAAGAGGAGAGGCTGCGCCTGCGCCTACTACGGCTACTGAAAAGCCTGTTGAGCCACCACCGGCTAAAAAAGAAGCGCGTCCAGAAGACCAAAACTTTCTCCGTCAAGTTGCTGACGTTCCATTAAAAGTTGGTAGCGGTGTTGTAAGTGGTGTCCGTATGGTGGCAGATGCCATGGGCGCTGACTCGGCTGTATCTAAAAACTTACGTGGTGCAGAAGACTGGATTGCTGAGTTATATAGCGCGCAGTCCAAAAAAGACAGTAAGCGCATGGCTGAGATTATGAAAGCCGCTGAAGATCAAGGCGTGGTTGCAAACATCGTTGCTGCGCTTAACGCTTTTAAAGAAGCTCCGGTCGATCTAATTGCTCAAGGGCTTGGTACTGCTGCTCCGGGAATTTTGACTGGTATTGCCACATTTGTAGCAGGCGCTCCTGTTGCTTTAGCTACCGCTGCCTCCCTAGGTGTTGGTACTGTGATGGGTGCTGGTACTGTTAAGAGTTCTATTTATGACGCTACCAAACAAACTCTAGCAGAACAAAAAGATTTAAAACTTTCTCCAAAACAGATTGAAGAGATTGCGGTAAAAGCACAAGAGTATGGTGGCAAGAACACCGACATGATTCTGGGGGGCATGATACTTGGAGCTCTCGGTTCTTACTCTGGTGCTGAGCCAATTATTGCCCGTGAGTTGGGTAAAAAAATCATAGGTAAAGCAGTTGCAGAAGAATCTAAAGCTGTGGCTGGCGCTGCAGCAAAACAAACTGCTACTGATGCCGCTATTAAAGCCTCGCAACGGGAAGCAACTGAACTAGCTGCTAAACGCGGTATGTTGAAGAACGCTTCGGTTGCTGGTGGTAAAGAATTCTTAACTGAGTTTGGTCAAGGCGGTCAAGAACAGTTAGCACAGAACATTGCATTGCAACGTGAGGGCTTTGATGTCCCCACTATGCGCGGTGTAGTGGGTCAAGGTACGTTGGAAGGTCTTGCTGGTTTAGGCATGGGTGCGCCAGCGGGCGCTATTGAAGCAGCTAGAGCTAAGCGTGAACTAGCTGAAGAAAAAGTTAAGACAGAAGGCGAAGATCCTTCTCTTAAGAATGTATTAACTACCGGCAACCTAAACAGAACTAAAGCCGCAATCAGCGCTACGGCTGACGACATAAACACTTTGGTGCCTGCTACAGATAAAGCAGGTAAAGCGCTAACGGATATTGATCCTGATACGCAGACGGCAAAAACAAAGGCCGATACAGAAGCTGCTGCTGTTGCAGCGCAGACCAAAATATCTCTTGATGAAGCAACTGTAAAAGCAAATGAGATCATTGCTAAAGCTGACGCTGGAGAGAAATTAAATTTAAAGAACGATATTCGCCCAGTTGCTAAAGCGCTAGGTGTAAAACTACCGTTTGCAATTTCTAGTGTTGGTGCGATCAAACTTATCAGAGACCAGCTTGGAGAACAAGGAACACCAGATGCGACAGCTACAACAGTTAAACCTGCAGAACCTATCAAACCAGCAGATCGAAGTGGTGCTGAGTTGGCTGTTCCATCAAAAGACGTCACCCAGACTGGAGACGGAGGAGCTGCCGGACCTATCGCCGGTGGAGTGGTATCTGATGGAACAACTACTGGACCAACTACTGTTGGAAAAGCTGCACAGTCCACTGCACTAGATGATTTAAAAGCTAAGAAGGCACAGTTAACAGAACAACGTCTCAAACTGTTTGGTGGCAGTGATAGAAAGCCTAGCCCTAAGTCTAAAAAAGGCGTGGCGCTTGCCGCACTCAACGCGCAGACTCTTGAGATAGATAACCAAATACAGAAGCTAGAAGCTGAGACTGGTACTACAGAAGTTGCGCAACCTAAAAATGCTGCGCAACAGGATATGGATTACCTAAACGATTTGTTAGGTAATGATGGTTTACCCGCCCGTATACGCCGCAGTGACGCACAAATTGAAGTAGACCAAAAACTTGATGCGCTTGCTAAGCGGTATGGTTTGAGCCGCAGTCTTGATGAGACTGCTAAAGAGTTTGGTGCACGCATTAAAGACGCGATTGAGTTTGAAAACATGCGTACAGACAAGCCTTTGTCTGCCGTGTCAGATCAAGACATTGCCAAGCAGACTTTGCGCGAAGACACCTCATACATCCCGCCTGATCTTCAGATTGAAGAATATGAGAGACAACGCCAAAAGTTCAACGAGTCTATTGAAAGAGACCCAGAGACAGGTGAACTACAGTCAGATGAACTTCCTGCATATAAGGAACTCTCTGCCGATGACCGCCGTGTGTACTTCCAAGAAGGTATTTCACGCCCCGGCGCTGGCTCGAATACAGAACATGCGCAAGCAGCACAAAGACTCTCCGACTACCGCAGCGGTGTAAAAGAAGAAGCCGAGCCTTATCAAATAAAAGATAAGAAGACTGGTGAACTTCTATTCAATCCAGATGGTACTCCAATGATGGCGAAGACTACTTTGCCCGGAGAAACCCGCGCAAGAGAGTCATACAACCGTGAACGCGATTCATTTGGGCGTAAGACAGGTCTATCTTATTCTTTCCCTGCTTGGAATATTCTGTCAGACGAAAGCAAAAAACTTTTTACGTCGATTTATAAGGCTGATAGTGTTCTTTCACAAGACATGGCGTTTCGTCTAGTAAAGAAACAAATACAAAAAGAACTGTCAGAGGAAGCTAGCGGTAATCGTACTCGAAATGAGCAGTCTTGGGTATCGTCTCAAGTTCAACAGGCTATGGAGACGAGTAAGACTAAGGGACAAACTACTGAGGCGCTCCCAGCAAATGTAGTTGAAATGCTTTTTAAGGGCGATATCAAAGGTGTATTGGACTACATCTATGAGAATGGTAATGGTCGCAAACTAAAGACTGTCAAACAGTCGGTTATGACCGACATCTTTATAAATAAACTAGGTCGTAAACAAGCTGGATATAGAAGGCAAAGAGTCAATATCCGTGACTCCATTGCTATGGGTGTGTTCCGTCTGGTAGCTGGGCGTCTTGGCGCTATTGAAAACCTACAAGTAAACGTGGTGTATGACCCCGGCATGGTCTATGGTGATCTTGCGCGATACAACGCCAACACAAATACTGTTTACGTTGGTCCTAACGGTTTGACCGAAGGCACTATTTTGCATGAATTAGTGCATGCTGCTACTGTCAAGATCATCCATCAATTCTTCACTGATCCTTCTAAACTGCCAGCGCACATGCGCAAAGCTGTTGAGCAATTAATTCGCGTCGCAGCTGCTGCACAAAAACGTCTTGGCGGTATTGAAAAATACAAAGAAGCGTTTGACAATATTTATGAGTTTATTGCTTATGCAATGACCGACCCTGATTTTCAAGCTGATCTGGCTAACCAGCAGGTTGAGAGCCTTGCTACTGTCACCTCTAGGGATGAAGAACAATCTGAAGCACTCCGTTTAGAGCGTGAGAGGGCTGGCGGAGAAAAGCAGTACGACTCATTTATGGACAACTTGTTCAACTCGTTTACTGGCGCGTTGGCATACATGTACAAGTTGTTTACGCCAAAGTCTAAGTCTGAAAAGGTTTATCTCTATACAGAGCAAACAGGCTTTCCAAAAGTACGCACAGAAAAAGAAATTAAAGAAGGTGAAGAGTTAGAAAAGGCAGCAAAGGGGCCCGGAAAAGAGATGACTGCCTCGGAGATGGAAGCGTTGTCTCCCGGTAAGTTGTTTGACAGAATCAATGAAAAGCCAGAGGGCGAACCCAAGTTCAAGTCAACGATTCAATACTCGCATGTCAACGGCATTACCAATTTGAAGAAAGCTTTTTTGCGTGAGCCCGGCTTCAAGGGTAATCTTCTTTTAGAAGCTGCCGAGATGTTCCAGTTAATCCTTGCTGCACCAGAAGGTGGCATAGCGCAGTTGGCAGGTAAGGGGAGCATCGGTTCAGAACTTGCCGCTAAAGATCAAAATAAACCACCAGCAGCGCCGCGTGAAGGTGGCGGCATCTATAAGAAAGAGATACGTGATAGTTACGCGTTATCTGTACTTGAAAAGTCAGCCTCTAGAACTAAAGCGTTTTTAAACCGAGTCTTCACTAACAAAGGCTGGAGAAAAACATTTACAGAAAACATTGACCGTACGTTACCTTTGCGGTTACGTGAGCAACAATTCAGTAGGGCTAAAAAGCTAGAGCGTGATCCGACTAAATATTTTAACAATATTGTTGAGCACATGGATAACGCGTCTGGTAAGGCGCGTCAGTATTTAGTTCAATACATATACGAACCGATGAAGGAACTGCAAGATAGCATCGCAGAGCTAGCTAAGATAACTAAGCAGGACATAGAGAAAGATATTCTGCCTACACTGCATATGCTGGCTGAAGCATTTGGTGAGCCTGAGAAGCGCCACATGAAATGGTTACTTAGCGTACCACTTAGCCTAACTAAAAATCTAATGCACAACGGCAAGATGATAAGCGCTGCTCAGCGTCGTATTGACTTGATGGGTGATCCACGCACTGGTAAACCCGGTATTGTTCATAAGATTGAATTGACTGAAGCTCAACAGAAACAAGTACGCGCTGAGTTAGAAGCGTTGGCAAAAGGGCATGTTGACCCATTAGGTGATAGCCCACGTATTAAAAACGAAAAGATCCGTGAACGTGCGCTGACTAAGCGTCAGAAGAAGAATCAACTTGGTGTGATGGACATCAACGAAGATAGCTCTACCTATAACGTATTGGGTATTAACAAAGAAGAAGTTGAACTGCGTTTACAGCAGTTTAAGGATATGGATCCGGCTGAAAAAGAAGCTATCAATAAAGTAATGGCTTCTATCCGTAAGCTTACAAAGAGTACTTCTGATCTTAATAAGATTGGTAACTACTGGTCGTACCCTGTGACTAACATTGTGGGTATCTACGACTACCAGAACTACATGCCGTTCAAAGGTTTGGCAAAGCACTCCATCGTGGATGAGATGATTGAGCCAGATGGTGGACGCACTAAGACAAGTCGTATCCTTATAGATGAAGAGAAGGCAGCGCATGGTCGTTTCACCGTGTCTGATAACCCAATCCTACAGACAATGAGTGATGCTGCCCGTGCCGCTGGTCGTGCGGGCCGTGCTGAGTTTATGCAGGCTGTACTGAATGCATCTAACCCAGACAAGAAAAAGAATCCAAACGGTACAGGCATTATTGATGCCGATGTAGTTGAGCGCGTAGAGTTTGCAGACAAAGAAACAACCGACCTATCAAAATACAAAGGCAAGTCACACATATTTGTGCATAGCCCTGACGGTAGTCTTAGCATCATCAAGGTTAATGAGCCTGACATCCTCAAAGCGTTACGCTACCAGTACAAAGACAACGGGTTCTTGATGGACTTAGCTGCTCAACTTACTAGCAAAGTTGGGTCTATGCACACTAGATGGAACATGAACTTTGCAGCTAAGAACTTTGTTAGCGATACGTTGCAGAACGCTTGGAACATAGGCGCTGGAACAGTTGGTCCATTGAGCTCGCTCAAGTATTTAATAGATACCGTAAGTACCACTGTTACTAAGAACGGTCTTGGTAAGTCCATGGAAGTCGCTATGCTCTATGAGAATGGCGATGATGCGAGCAACCTCAGACTACGTGAAATGGCAGAAAAAGATGAGTTTGTTGCCGCCCTACTCAAGATGCTGAAGTTTGGTGGTAAGACAGCCTATATCCAGAGCATGTCTCTTAAATCCAGCTTAAATGAGTTGGAAAAAGGAGTGACTAAAAATGGTGTGACTAAGAGCCTTGAGGCAGTAGGTAAAGTCGCTGACGTCTGGGGTAGTATGTTTGAATTTACAAGCCGCGCTGCTGCTTTCCAACTATTCGAGCGTGAGTACCTTAAGCGAGAGATAGAAGCCGGGACATCTAATAAAAGAGAACCCGGGGAAGAAATGTCTCCAGCGGAATATGCTGCCGCTGTACGTGCCGCTGCTGATACAAAGAACTTAACTAATTTTGAGTTAGTGGGCTCGGCTGATTCAGCAACATGGATGTCTACATTTTTCATGTTCTTTAAAGCGTCAGCAGTTAGTTCATTACGTACTATGGAATCACTCTCCCCAATGTTCCGTAGGATGGAGTGGGAAGAGAAACTACTGCCCCCAGCTATCCGCGATGACCAGACAGCTCTAAATAACTGGAGAAAAGAATACAAGAATCTGCAAACTAATGCACAAATTATGTTTGGTTCGTTGGCTGCTTTTGGTTACGCTATGTACATCATGTCAATGATGATGGCTCCCGAAGATGAGTGGAGGCGTAACGCTACTAAGACTGACAACATGGATCAATGGATTCGTTATGCGCGTTTCCATCTACCTCCTAGCATCCTTAAATACATGGGTCTACGTGAAGATACTGTGTTGCAGTCGCCTTGGGGCTTTGGTCTAGGCGCTATCGCATCTATGGGCGCGCAGATAGCTGGCATGGTTCATGGTGAGACTTCGTTGAAGAAGGGCTTAGCAAATATTGCTGCTGGGTCGTTGGCTGATGCGTTCTTCCCATTGCCTGTCTCTAAGATGCCTTGGTCAGAAATGCCGGGTTATGCTATTGCAGACACTATGACACCTTCGCTTGTACGTCCTTACTTCGAGTACTTATTCAACATTGACGGTGTGGGTCGCGCTATTAACAGCACTTCAAACAGACGTCTAGGTGATGCTTATACAGGAAGTGATCGCGTGCCGCAGGTTTATAAAGACATATCTGACAAAATGTTCCGTGTCTCTAATGGTGATTTTAGTTGGCCTCCTAACACAATACATTTCTTTGCTAATAGCTATATTGACGGTATTGCGCGTTTGGGTGAAGTTGCTTACTCATTAGTAGGCGTTAGTAAAGAAGAGAAGACATTCAACCCTAAGACTGACTTACCTTTGTTTGGCTCGTTCTTTGGCGCTAAATCTAACGTTGATGCAAGAGAGTACAGCGCGATGGAGTCACAGATCAAGAAGATGGATAAGACTATCTATACTCTTGAACAACAAGATCCTGCTGGCGCGCTTCAGTACGAAGCAAAAAATCCGTTCAATGTTACGCTTGTGGAAATGTACAAGGCTCGCCAAGGTGAACTTAATAAACTACGACAGAAGGCTACTGAGATCCGTACAGATAGAACGCTTCAACCTAGCTCTAAAGAGGCGATGCTAAAGATTATTACCTTTGAGCAAAACATCATCAAGCATGAGATGGTGGAAGACTTCAAAGCATACGGATTGAAACCCTAACCAACGCGCCATACCCGTACGCCTATGTGTGAGTCTTTGACTGTAACGTAGGACTTAACACGGAGTTTGGCGCGCTTGCTTCCGCTATCAACTGCATAGATCATCTCTGCGAAGCGCAAGGTAGGGATGAAGAAACTATCGCCTATCTCCATCCCTTGAAACGGAAAGATCCATTCAGGTTCTTTTAGTTCACTCGGTATCATTGAAGAAACCATCTGGCAACTGGGTCTTGAACCAATACAGATTAGTTGGGTCTATGTGTATAGCGCTCTTCCAACCTGTAGTGAGTCGTCCCTTCTTGTCCTCAATCAGCGCACCGTTCTGCCGCATCTCAAACTCAAACTCACGGCTACTGATCTGACACTCTGCCAAATACTTCTTGAGTGCGGTCTTAGACACTTGCAGAAGATTCTCATCGCTGACCATACGTGCAACGATCTGGTTAGTAGGTTCTTTGGTGACCTTGCCGTCCTTGATAACCAGCAGACTGTTGGTGTTCTTGTGCAGGAAGTCAGACAGTACAGATGGATAGTCAGTGCGGTTGACCTTGACTACCTTGTCACGGATGGTGATCATCTCACGCACAGTCTCGTGATAGACGCGGGATATATCTAGTTTGATGATGTTGGCTTCGTGCGCCATCGTGCCAGACATGCAAGCGGTAGACACAAGGTTCTGATAGAAACGATACGTGCCATCATCTCCAAAGTCTTTAGTGAATCTCTCATCCCATAATCCAAGGTTGTCTTCTATATAACTGTCGCCTAAACGCAAACCTTCTTGGATGACCATCGGCCCAGTGTGCCCGTAGTTAACGCGGAACGCATCGAAGATGTGCTTACCTAATGCCGCGCCACCTTCTGCCTTGAGCAGTTCTGGCTTCTGGATTAAGAACTCAATCAGACGTGCGGCTTCACCATCAGGGCTAGACTTGATCAACTCAAACTTGTTATACGCTGACTGGTTAGTAGTCATGATGCAGGTCATAGAGGCAGACATCTCATGCTCACGTTCTGCATTGACTGAACCTTGCATCCTGATTTTGGCTTTACCGTGAGAGATCTTATGCACTAGCTGAGACAGTATCTTTGCATCCTTGTTAGAGATCTCGTCAATGCCTAGCGGTATGTTGTGCAGTCCTAGGAAGCGACCCACCATGCCGTTGTCTGTTGCTTCAAACACGCTGAGATCTTTTGGGTTGCCCCACATGCTTAGTCCTGCGTACATTGCACCTGTCTTGGCACTACCCGACTGCCCTAAAAGGCACACAGTCACTCCGGCAGTTGACGTATAGGTCATATATGGAGACGCCATACCACATAGCATCGTGAATGCATGCATCTCAAAGCCGGGTTTGTCTAGATAGTCTGCTGACTCACGCCACCTCTCGTACGTTCCACGTGGAACAAGATGCTTAGCGATGCCACGCACAAAGGGTGAGGATGGTGCATCAATGATCTCGCCATTCGTTAATATCTCGCGCTTACCAATTACAAAGCTTCGAGTAGCCCAAGCGATCTCGTCTGCTGGTTCTTCAGTCCAGCCCATCTGCATGCGCATCATCTCTGCCTTGTCGGTCAGTTGCATGTACTGACCCCATTTAATTATGTAGTTCATAAGGTGCGGTAATTTCTCTGCTGAAGCAAACACGCCATTGGATGACATGAGTGATTTAAAGTTTTCTAGGGCATACACATGTTTCATGGGCACGAGGATCTCACGCACAGGGTCACGGGGCAACTCCAAGCGCATGAGTAAGCACTCACCATCATGTTTGCTGAACATCCTACGGACAGGAAAGAATTCATGAGGCAGGATCAGGATAGGGTCTTGCGGTACAGCTTCGCCCTTCTTGTTGTATTTGTTTGGTGGCTGGTAGTAGATGCCCCCGTTCTCGCCCTTCAAGAAAGGGAATAGGAAGTCTGGGAAAGCAGAAACTGCTTTGGTATCCGACTCTTGCCGAACTGATTCCGCTTTATCTGGCGCGGGTGCGGCTTTGAAGGTTTTTCCCAAGACGATTGGGGTTGTAATCTTTCCTCGGTGCTGACATCCTTGGCAACGGGAGGGGTAGTTACTAATGAACCAATCACAGGTTCTCGGAGCAGGTATGGCGTCTGCCTTTTCTTGTGTTTTTGCATAGTCATATCTTGGGTCAGGGTTAGATAGTTCATGGATAGCGGTGGCTCCATCATCACAAAACTTAGCGATTGATAGGCCAGCACGCCATAGCGGTTCTTCAAGTGCCTCGGCATTCATGAGGATGTATTTGATCTGCTCACATCCACCTTCGTCGTCTATGCTTTTCTGCGCTAATACCTCAAATGTTTTAGCGAAGTTGTCCAACTTGAGCATCGCTTTAGTGTCATCGTCCAGACCCTTGGGTACTTGTGCAAGAACATCTCGTGGCTCATAGGCATGCTCTACTGCTTCTCCCCCGAGGAATGCTTTGAACTCTTTCCAGCTATAGACAAAGATCTCTTCATTGATAACAAACGTAGGAGCAGGCGGATCAAACTTATGGTTGAACGTCTCAGGTGCGCGCATGATACGTGCGGCGTCTGCGGTAACCACTGGATCAATAGAGATATGTTCTAGGCATAGTCCTTTGAATATCTCAGCGTACACTTTCCATTCGTCTTTGGGGATGTCTTCATCCATGATCCAGTAGGCGTGTACCCCACCACCAGAATCAATTAGCACAGGCTCTGGTAATCCAGCCTTCGCAACTAGTTTGTAGACCGCAATGTGCGCGTCTTCTTTGCCAGCGTAGTCTTTGTGTTCACCAACATCTAGGTCAATGAAGAATGATCGCATGAAGAGGCAATCATCTGCTTTTCTGCTGAACCCGTCGAATGTGCCAAGGGCAACAAAAGTGTTTAGGTTCTTAGCCTTGAGTCTTTCGACCTGTTCAATTACTTCGTCAAGTGTCTCTGCAAACTTGTTCGTGACTTTCTTATCAGTCCCGATGCTCGTGATGCAATAGACACCCTGACTTGGTAATGCTTTCTCGTAGAATTGTTTTAACATGTCTCGTCAGAGTTGAAAAGAGCGGGACGATGCCCGCTCGGTGAAAGAAATGTGAGGGGTGTTCAGCCCCTCTTTTTTGGTTAGTCGAATTTCCTCCCAACCATATCTTCGAGATACGCTTTAGCCCCTTTAACAGTCTTGGCTGGCAAGGTGCCTTTGGCTGTATCGCTCTCGATCAAGTCAGTTAGTGTTTCGACTTTTAGAAGGTTCTTATGGCGAATTGGATTGCCACGGAACCAACTAAAGACAGTCATGCGAGATACTTCAAGGGTCTCCGCAATAAACTTAGCAGGTAAGTTTGCCTTAACGCATGCTAGTGCTAGGGCAGTACCTGCCCTATTAGGGTTTGCCTTGTGTAACTCGATTAAAAAAGCTTCGCTGTACGTCCGTGACATGCCTATCCTTATTTCTTAGACCACTTCTTCACTACGTCAGATATTTGTTTCTCATCTGATGGCGAAGCCTTAGTTGTTTCACGCTTGACTGGCTCGGGAGTCTCCGCCACTTCTTCACGTACACGGGCAGGTGCGGCAACCTCTGCATCACCTGTGCTATCGCTTTGGAAGACATTCATCTTCACTGCGGCTTCTGCGGCTGGGCTCTTAGCCTGACGCGCAATGATCTCCAAGACGTTGTCTTCCACCTTACCAGCGGGGCTAAACAATACCTTGGGCGTAGGAGCCTTGGTATCAAATGCCATCTTAGTAATAACCCTACCTGCCGACACATTGTGCGAAGCCAAGTGTTGGATGTAAGGACGGAAAGGCCAACGCCCAGTATCTTCTTTACCGAAGGCAGAGGTTGCTGGGAGCACCAACTGCATCACGTCCCCTGCTGGGTCGTTAGGAAGAACCACGGCAGTGCGCCAAGACAAGCGACATGCTGAGCCTGTACCACCCTGACCAGAGCCTCTGACTGACTTATCGCAGTCATTGCATGTGGATGCGCAAGGGGTTTTAACATCCGCATCTGGGGTCTCAGAGTCGGTTGACCAGCAGGTTGGGCTGATCTTCTGACCTTCTTGGTATGCACCCTCGTAGTACATACGTGAGGCTTTGTGCGCCATCTTGACGAAGATCACGTTCATGTGGCGATCTTCGATAGCACCGATTTCTTTACCGCCCGCATACTTGCGGAATACGCCACCCTTGATAGAGATGCGTTTGTTGCCTTGACGGGCACCACCTGCTACGGCAAGCGTGTCGTCATCTAAGCCTTCAACGGGCACCATTGCACCGCTGAACATTGTTGCGAGATCATTACTCATTTGAGTTTCCTTTGTTACTAAATTTACTAATTAAGAGGGTTTACGCACGACTATCGTGAATTCCCTCATCACATTCACACCGGGGGGCAAGCCATCAGCTTTGCGATCGGCAATGAATTCTTTGAAGTTGGCTTGAGCAATTCTTGCTTCCAACAACTCTGGCATTTCGTTATCCATAACAAACTTTCTGAACGCTGTGCCGTCGCTGACGGTGTAACGCTCACTCAGTTTACGCATAACGGTGCCGTAATCTGTCCTAATGCTTTTGGCATTCGACTCGTTGCAATGCGTCATGAACGTCTGTGCTAGAACATCTAACTCGGCTTTGAGTTCTTTGTCTTTCACTGCCCACTCCGCTTCGATTCTTTCACGTTCATTTCTAATTGTCAAGTATACCTTGACTAATTCATCCAATTTTGTATCGACTACTTCTTCTATTTCGGTCATATTCCTAACTCCTGTTTGTACAACTCAACCAAGCTTTCATGCATGTTGACCTTGCCTCGTAGCATTTGATAGATCTTTCTTTCAGCCTCTGACCCTTGCAGGTGTACGACTGTCATACTGTTCTTCTGCCCGACACGATCAATACGCGCTATGCATTGCAGATAGGTCTCCACAGACATGACAGGCGACCAAAACACTACTGTGTCAGCGGCTGTCAACGTCACCCCGTGCGATGCGGCTTGCGGTTGAATAATTAAGACTCGTGGATTTGTTTGCGTCTGAAACCGATTGATGATCTCAGAGCGTTCCCTTGCTGGGACAGCGCCATTTATTATTTCATTGACTACTCCTTGTTGATTTAAAAACTTACTCACTAACAAAATGGTGTGCGTGTAAGGCACGAAAATTATGACCTTGTGCTCTGTCTCGTCTAGCACTTCCATAAGTGTGTTGAGACGCGGGGACACATCAAACTCGACAACCTCTTTTGTGTCGGTATACATAGCACCGCCAGAGATCTGCAACAACTTGCTCAACATCGCAGCCGCGTTTACAGCGCTGATCTGCTCACCAGCCGCAGTGATTAGCATCTCCCTCTTGAGCGCCTTGTAGTATTTCTCTACCTGAGAGGTAAGGGGGACTTCACGGGTCTGATACACCAAGTCTGGTAGGTCTAGACAGTCAGCCTTCTCAAAGCGAATAGCGGGTTGCAGGGCGTTATAAACATCTGTCTTGCTAGTGGTCTTCGGAACCCACTTGAAGCGGGTCGCTTGGTGCATGACCTTATCGCGCCACGCCCCGAAGAATCTAGGCACGCCAGCGGGGTTAACCAACTTGGCGAGACCAAAGGCATCGAGCGGGGATTGAGATGCAGGTGTGCCCGTCATCATCCATAGACGGGTTTCGGGGGTAATCAATTTAGCCAATGTTTTCCAGCGTTTCGTAGATACTGTTTTATATGCATTCGCCTCATCAATAACAATTAGGTCAAACCCTGCTTTACTTATTTCATCTTCAACTGTGGCTACACCATCAAAATTAATGATGACGAACTCGTACTGTCCGCTAATAACCTTCTTACGCTTGTTGCTGTCTCCATGAGCTACTGCCACGGTTCGATGCATAGCGGTCTTGAAGATGTCGGCCTGCCACGCTGAATACATGATCGAGAGAGGACAGATGACTAACACCCGTTTGATGAGCCCCTTGTTCATCATGTAATCAGCCGCCCAAATTGCGGAGGAGGTCTTGCCTGTGCCCGCTTCATTGAAGCAAAAGCACCGGTCGCGTAGAACTAGGTATGAGGCAGTAACTCTCTGGTGGACGAAAGGCGTATAGAGTCCGGGCCAGTCGTACTCTTTGTCCATTGGGCTAGGAGCATCACCATACATACGAACAAGTCGTTGCATCTCGGGTAAACCCCAATAGACTAGTACACTTGCAAAAATGCCGTCATCTTTGAGGACTTCGACTCTGTCCATGTATCCAAGGATCAACTGCAAATCCTTAGACGGAATAACCATGTGGACTGCTGTGTCCTGTACAACTTTCATTACTATCCTTTACTGAATTAAACGTAGCCCCTTACGGGGGCTAGTCGGTCAAGCCTGTCACGCTCAGGGAGATTGAACAATCTAAAAGCGCCTCTCGACTGACTACGGTTAAAAGGGGTAAAAATCATAAACCCCGCCACTGCCCACTCATAGCCTTACGGCAGTGACTATTACTTCTTGCGTTCTTTCTTGCTTGTCTCTGACACAAGGTTGCCTTGCGAGTCACGCTTGAATGATCGGTTTTTAGCCGCTGATTGGATGCGTAACCCATTCTTGTTTGAACCGCCTTTGTCAAGGGCAACCACATGCGCTACGTCTTTGCCTTCGCGTCTGTCCGCTTTGCCGTTGCCGTTAGCGTCTGTTCCTGTCTTGTCAATAGAGCGACGTCCGCGCTGGCGTTCCATGCGACGCTCGTGTTCACCACGGGCTTTCTGTTGCTCATACTCTTTAGCATAGGGTCTAGGTTTGTTTACGTAGGGCATATTCACCTTCTAACTTTGTGAAATTCGCAGGTGGTGACGGGACACCAACCGCATAGGGGGGTTCTGTTTGGATTCCAAACACCCGTCTCGAATGAGGTTTCTAACTGTATCAGAGCGGGTACAAACGCGCCCCATAGATCGTCAATCTGACTGCGTGTGTATTCTTCATCCATGAAGCTGTTATGCACTATGAATAGAAGCCCAGCCTTGATGCGTTTGACCTCGGGGAAGTGAGCAAAGGTCATGAGCGCCATCAGCTTTAATTGTTTTGGGTCAGGGTACTTGTTGCTACCTGTCTTGTAGTCAACTAGGTAGGCTGTCTCACCGTCCACGATCAGCAAGTCAACGATGCCACGCACATAGCGTTCGGGGTCATCAAAATCACAGGCTGTGCCGTCACGGTACAAGCCCATCTCATACTCAGGATAGCGCATGCCGTCGATCTCTAAGAGCGAGTCCAAGATAGGTTGGAAGTGCTGATAGTTCTTAGCGAGTGGTCGGCCTTGACCAACATAATCTTCGCAAGCCTTATGCACCTCAGTGCCGTAGGTCATCTGCTGTGTGACCTTCTTTTCATAGCGCTTCAGTACCTTGGTTTCGTGGTACTGCCGAGGGCAGTTGACATACTCTTTGAGAGCGGAGAACGACCAAGTAAAACTCATTTGATTTCTTTCAGACGTTCTTCTAAACGACGGATACGTTGGCGGTTGTAGTCCACAACGCTTGTTGCATACTCAAGTGCTTTCTCTGCGTCCATCTTGGAGATGTATGCCTCGCGCATTTCCTTGGCGATGATCTCTTCAAGCGTGCGTGGGCGCAACATGTCTTTGATGAAAGCAATAATTGTTTCTCGTTTAGTCATGCGTTCTTCTCCTTGAGTTTCTGGTCTGTTTTGTTTATGGCATCACGAATTGAATGCGCTGACAAAACAATTTCTTCTTGTTCTTCATATGTCAACCCTACCCATGTGCGTGGCATTGATTGATAAAGTAAGTCACGGAAAAAATCTATTGGTAATGACACTTCTTCTGCGCCTTCAGACCTCTGTAAATGGGACATAAGAATTTCTTTTGGTACTAAGTTCATAAAGTCACCCCTATTGCAAGGCCAAGCCATGCCAGTTCAATCCAAAATTTACCTTCAATACTGAACGCTATGGTGGGCAATACAAAAACGACACTACTGTTTAATCGTGTGTATACATTCATGTGTTCTTCTCCTTTAATGCTTGTTCAATCGCTTTAGCAAATGCAAAACGATTTTCAGTCTCGGAGGGCGTTGTAAGCCACAATTTATACCGCTCATCTTCCGTCAACCCAACCCAAGGTTTCTTGTAGTCTTGGATGTCATCGTCATCTTCAATCATTCCTTCATACTCCTTATGAGCGTCATGAAACTGTGAACTGTGTCCACACCGAATGCGATGGCAAGGCTTTCTATTTCTTTAGTGACTTCGTCTAGCACATCGTTACGCTTGACGTGTGTCTTCTCCATTTCAGCAATTTTGATAGACAGACCTTGTACCAACTCAGTCAGCACATTGATCTCTGCCATCAGGCGTTCTTTGGTTGTGCCATACGCATCTTGGTATAGCCCAAGGCGTTCGTTCTCGTCGTGCAGGGCTTGCAGGACTGCTTCCTTGCGTTGTTTGGCTTGCCGTTCAATGTCGTTGAATGCTTCGTCTTCGGGTGTCATTTCATTACTCCACTTTGTTTCATACTGTTTGCTAGCGCAACGTCGTGTCTTGCTTTGGCTTCTTTCAAGGCTTTAAGCACGTCTTCTAACTCTTCGATGGTGTACCAGCCTTCTAGCCAAAACTGCGCGTTACCCCATATCTCTGTGGATTCCATTTGTCAATTCCTTCTTTACTTATACTCTACCATATCACCATAGCTTTCGCCATAGTGTGCTTCACAAGTCACGGGTAAACCCCTAGCCCAATCGGGAGTCCATTTCATGCACTCGACGATATATGCAAGAGCGTTATTTAGCTCTTCCTCTTTAACCACGACAACTGCCGCGTCATGTACCGTGAGGGCGACCCGATATTTCTGCTGTATCTTGAGCATCTGTTGTCCGACCACTATCCTAGCCAACGCTTGAACTACGTTTTCAACTAGCGACCCGCCCCATAGAGACACGGGCCCCTTACGTGACTGATACTCGTATCGGGATTTAGATTCTTCAGTGTTGAGGTGGAGGTTGGGGTAACGAATCATTAACCCATTGGGTAACTTGATGCCGTCTTTTGTAACCATGACGCACCTGTGCTGACCATAGTAATACGCTTTGAGCCTGCCCCAGTCGGCAAGATCTTTGATCACATCGTCCCCTTCCCGCCACAGATCAATGATCTGATCGTTGGCTTGTCGGTATGTATTAACATATTCTTTAGCCTCGTCTTCGGTAACGACCGCGCCGGGGGGAGTTGTCTTGAGCGTGTGCTGAAGCTTTAACGCGCCAGTCCCATAACCAAGCCCCAGAATGCATGTCTTTCCAACGAAGCGTTCTACTGGGTTCGCTTTGGAGATTGGGCGATCATATATTTTGGTTGCAAAGAGTGAATAAACATCCTCTCCCTTTGCAAACTGCTCGACAACATCATTCTGCCCTGCCAACCATGCGAGGACACGCGCCTCGATTTGAGACGAGTCGCAGTTGATAACGAAGTGACCATCGGGCGCAACCACCGCGTTCTTGAGGGCTTTCTTCTTTTTATCTCTTGATGGAAGGTTCTGGAAGTTGACCTTGTCTGACCCTGCCCATCTGCCTGTGTGTGCCCCGTAGTATTTGAGCGGGATGGGTAGCTTACCCTTGTTACGCTTGCCAACGTCGATGAATCTCTCAATCCTTGACTCTTCAATGGTTGACTTAGTACCCAGTCGAACTGAACATAACTGTTGGATGAATAGATCTTCGTGTTCAGTGAGCGCCAAAAAGCCCTCATCGTTTTTAGCCAGTGCATATGTTTGTTTCCCTGTTGTTTTGCTTTCCTTCATCGGTGCAGTGATGCCATGCTCCAACAATAGTTCAGCGAATTGTTTGTTGCTTGCTAACTTCTTTCTGACCTGCTCTGCTGTCTCGCATTTGAGTTTCCCCATCAAGCCTTCCAGTAGTGCGTTCTTCTCTTCGCGTAGTTCCTCGCCACGTTCTTGTAGAAGCGCATCGTCCACATGGAACACGGGCTCGGTGAACATGCGCAATGTCATGTCGATCAGCGAATATTCGTCTTCAGGAAACGCGCTCGACATTACTTGGAAAAGCTTAAATGTGAGTGACACATCGTTCTTACAGTATTCACCGTAGCGTGCTAACTCATCCCTAGTGAAGTCGAGTCGTTGTTTGCCTTCAGCCATTACAACCTCATCTCCTTTGACACCAAGATGGTAGCGCTCGGCTAACTTGGCAAGCGAACCGCCTACCTCCACGCCATGCACGGCACGCGCCATGCAAAGTGTGTCAAGTAATATCGAAGGCTTGATTCCAAAATGCCAACTAAGAATACATCCATCGAAGATCGTGTTGTGACATAGAAGCGCAGATCCCGGGATATCTAAGCGCTCGAGGTAACCTAAAATTTCCTTACGCGAGCCCGAGAACCACTCCGCTGCGCCATCGTCTATCTGAACGCCCACGCCTATGACTTCAAAACGCTTGTCCCGAACATACTCTTCTGTGGTTTGGTGCTTGAACCCAAGTTTGATCTTGGAGTCGTAGTAGGTCTCGAAGTCGAGAGTAATTAGTTTCACTCTTCTCTCGCTTTCATCATTGCGTCTGCCATTGCGTAGCATGATTCAGCAATTTCATCTGATGGAGGTTTATCACCTTTAGAAAATACGATGCCCATCTCTACACTTGACATGACTCCCTGCAATACCTTACTCGCAAAGTAATCACGCAAGGTCATGCCTCGATGAGACAAAAAATTCTCGTGCGGAAATGCTGATATATTTTTCATAGTGGTGCGTCCTCGTATTGTTCTTTTTGTTTCTTAGTAGATGCGCGCATTACTTTTTCTAACACGCGGGGGTCTACGCGTTTGAATGGATTCCAATCGTTTGCGGATATTTTCAAGATGAGTTCTGCGTTCGTAGTCAATCGCTTCTTGCGGGATGACGAGTTCTTGGGTTGTAAATCGGTGTTCGTTTGCACACTCTCTCCTTCGTGTTTGCCCGAATGTGGGCGATTGTCTTGTCTCTTTAATTAGTGTCCATGCACCACAAGTGGGGCACTTCATCGTCTGCCTAACCGTGCGCCACGCCCAGTTCCCTTGGTAACGCCCCAATCGGTTGCTTGATTTCTAACTGATCGTTGCAAAGAACTCATAGCCATGCGTTTTCTGTTAGTAGAGGTTCGATTCCTCTCGTTGTTCATTTCCCTGTCAGGGTTAGTGGCTTGCTCAGTTGTTGTGTATTTAGATGTTTGCAGTTTTTTTAAAAGTGCTATGTCATGCTCGGGTGAGTAATCCCATAGCCGTCTGCTTATCTTCTCTAAATACTGTGCTACATATGCACGGGCGGGTATCTTCCAAGGAACATTCTCTCTAGGTGTGCGCAACAAAGGTTCTTCTCTGTCGAACACAAATCGCCCTGTTACGCTCGTGAACATCCTGTATGCATCCCCAAGTTTGCCGTCATTGCGCCATGTCTTTATAAGACACGCATCCCAATACTCTTGGTCGGTGCTCATTCAAACGCCCTCGCTTGCGCAGGGTTGTATGCGGTGGTTGATATAGTGCCATTACCTATCGAAGTGCTAAACAAGTTTCTTGGGTCAGTGAGTCCTGTCGCGTAGCGATCTTTGGCTTTATAGCGAATAGTATTTTCAGCACTACCCAATGGTTCACGCTCGCCTGCTAGTGTTGCAAGAACCTCTCCATTGAAGTTCTCGATCTTTGCTCGTTTAAATGCGTCTCTAAGAGCCTGCAAATCCTCATCGGGTAGACACTCGTTTGCCATGTTCATAACCCGACTCCACTTAGTAAGTGCGCCCTCAACAAACTCTTCGGGGTGAGACGCCATGCGTGCGAGCAAAATTTCTGTTCCTGTTTCCATCACACTTCCCCTTCCATATTTTGAAAGTATTGGTTAATAGGTTCTTGGTTGTTGAAAGAGATCAGGACATTCTCGCAACGCTGTCTCGTCGCTTTGTGTTCCTTTCCTATATGGAAAGGTGAGTTTCCATCGTGATAGAACCACGCTTGCCCTACATACCGTATCCGTGTGTCACGGCTCAACGGCACTGGGTAATCATTAACCGATGCTCGAGTAAGCATGGGTTGGTATTTGCGGTTGTATAAAGTTTCTCGCCCATCAGCACCGACATAAACGCCATAGGGTAATCTCTCACGCAATTCTTCTTGCTTCTTTTGACTAAGCATTTTTAAACTCCTAAATTAAGGGAACTGGTATCTATCTAGCGTCCCACCCAAGGATGGAAGGCTAGATAGAAGGTTGAGGGAAAGGGATTACTTGGCTAACTTAGCGATCTCACGATTGAGATACCAACGCGCCTTGCATAAATCTTCGTGCTTGTCGCCCTTGTGATCGGCTCGTGTAATGTATTTCACAACATTGCCCAAGTTGTATCCCAACGACTTCGCTTCGATAAAGTCAATAGTCTCAATACCACCTGCCGTGTAGTGGGGCGGATGGTTGACCATATCGGTGTGATGCACCTCTATGATGCGTTGCTCTTCTTTACCCTCGCCTACTTTATAGGCTCGTATTAGTTCGGCTACGGATTTATTAGTGGTCAGTGCTTCTACTGAAACATTCCCCTGCATGCGTGCCTTCTGTTTCCACACGGCATCTTTGCCACGACCAACTTTGTGTAGGCGTAACTTCTTGCGTGCGTTATACATTAGGTTGTGTGCGGAGTCCATCGCCACCCCGATCTCTTTTGATAATTCATTCGCTGATAAATTAAAGTTTTTAGCCACGAGTTTTATTGACTTGGCTTGGTTGCTGTTCGATCTAATCATGTGCCTTCTCCTTCTTGATACGGCTTTTTACGGATACGATTCCCTTTAGTTGTAGGTCTCGTGCTTCTTGCATAGCATCTGCGAGTTCATATGCTAGGGATGGAATAGTGGGCGGATGTTCTCCTTTCATGAGTAGCCCAATCATTGCAAACCCCGCATGTAGATCTCGCAGATTGCTACGATCTTCTTCATCGGTCATTACAGTCCTTTCAATAAAGAATCTAACTCGTCATAGTTATCTTCGTTAACTACAAGTGTGTGTCCCCCTCGCCCACGAATATTCTTCATGTGGTCGAGTTGTAGTGCAGTTGGTTTGTTGTCGCCTGACTTTGCTTCAATACCAATAAACTTTCCCTTATGGCATACAACAAAATCAGGCACACCCATGCAACCAAACCCAGTGCCGATAGGCATGGTGAAGTAGGCATCATGTGCCTTAAGAATCTTTTTGATCTTGTCCTTGACCTTGCCTTCGGGTGTCATTCGTCATCCTTACTCAACATAAAGATTGCTACGCCAACAATCACTACGATCGCCCCGCCCATGACCATTAGCATCACTGCCCACGCAATAGTTTCAAGCATTTTCTTTCTCCTTAGTTAGAGTCCCACCCTTCAGTGAGTTTAAAGTTAAGCGATCTATCACCAAGCAAAACCATGTATCAGATACACGCCAACCCACCAACGCAAGTTCGGGCATGCTGACGCTATACACATCTAATTTCTGTAGCCTATGCTCGGGTATGAGATTGGGTTGTGGTGACGCAAGAATCATTGCCATCTTTGATTTCAATACATCAGGCAATGTCTTTTCATCGTAGTGGCGCACGAGGTCATCAGATACATACACGCTGTATTTGTTCTCAAACTTGTGCAAAGGAACTCTGATGAGATTCCAGTCCTTCGGATGCACGACAGGGCTCATGTGTCCTAGCATGGTGTCACCATCCATGCGTGATCGTAAATAGTTGGGCGAGAGTTGTAGAAGAACACCGCATCGAGGTTCGGGTCATACCCATCCATGATAGGTATGAAGCCTTGCCTGCTATGGTTAGAGTTCTCATAGGCTAACTTGGTCATAGTCATTACTGGAATGAACTCTGCCACTTGCTCGAAACTACCATAGCGTTTGAACGGCTCGACTGTTTCATAACATAATTTACTTGCATCTGAACTCACTGTTGTTAACTTGAATTTACCGATGAGGTAGTGATCGTTCACATCAACACCAATCATGTAGAAAGGGTTAGTAAAGAACCGATTACTCTCTTCGATCTTTGTTTTCTTGATTTTATCTGCTTCCTCGAATTTGTCAAGTATTATTTGACATTTATTTTGGTCTACTTGCACCCATTCGCTATTAGGACTTTTACCTAGTGCCATCAACATCAATGCATGAACTTCATTACCAGTCAACCCATGATCTTTGTTGTGGTTACCCAAGTCTGTGCGCAATCTACTTACTGCATCGGTGAGTCTGCGCACATAGGTATGAGTTGTTTTCTCAACAGCAGGCACTGCTTCCATGCGCTTGAGTGTTGCCATGAGTGAAGAGATTTTTACACTACCAACAGTCTCTCTGTCTGATGCACTGCTACCTCGTTGTTTCCTATACCAAGGCGAGCGGTATTTGTATTGAGTTTCATCGTGGTCATACCACACATGGCTCACAGCAAAGCCATTAGGGTGACACATCATGTAGCCGTCACCTTGCGACTTCTGATAGACCTTTAGACCATAGGTAAATTGCAACTCACGCACCAGTGGGAAGATCTTTGAGGCTTTCAACTCCTCGTAAGTCTGCTCACTACCAAATCCTTCAACAAAGTATTTCTCTAATGACATATCAATCTCCCAGTTGTGGTTCTCTAACTTTAATGATGACCGCATAATCAAGTAACTTGATCTGTTTGATCGTCTCCTTTGTGAGCGTTACTGTCCCTGCAATTCGTGCAAAGATACACGCCTTCTCGCACACAGGGTAAAACTTTGTTACCCCATACACATCTCTCATCTCTACTTCTATGGCATTTAGACTCATGTTGATTGCTCCACTTGTTGACCATTGACCATTACTTTCACACCCCAATCGCATGCGGGGTAACGCTTGCCCCCCACGCACGACACCTCCTTGAGAATCGCAGGGTTTTGTTTATAAATCTCTCTAGCGATCTTGCGCTTAGTAGCCATGAAGATGTTCTCAGGTGTGTCATCAGTATGGTTGTTCATGCCATATCTCATGCGATACCCTACATGTCTGACATCATGCGCAAGAGTAAACAACAGCAATGCATCCAATGGCGCATCGTCTATTAGTTTCTCAGCGTGTTCCATGCATTCTTTATTCATATTTTTCTTGTGTTCGCCCTCACCGTAGAGACCGTCAACAATCTCAATACAAGTGTTGTTGATTGAGTTCAAATCCATAGCCTTGAGCATCACCTCAGAAACTTTGAACATATGCTCATACTTTGACAAGACACCCTTTCCAGACTTGCGATCGATATGATGTATGACTACCTCATATGGTGTTACTGCTTCCATCGTGTCGCAGTTGACACGCATGCCTTTCCATATCGCATGGAACACAGCGTGTTCATCAGTATGGTTGTTCATGCCAAATACCATCCCACCTCTGCGTGAGTCCGTAGAGAAGTAGCCCGCACTGTTCTGAGATAGAAAGCAACGATCGCCTTGGTAGTAGCGTGACTTAGTGAACTCAAACGAGTTGTCAGGGCGCACAGTGCCAATGATGTTGTGACCTCTGTCTCGTCTATAGTATTCAAACTGTTTGGGCAGTTCGACATAGTGACCTTTATCGTTGTAGGTATGCTTTACCCACTTGAACACATAGGTTTGCGCGCGCTGTGTGCCAGTCGCTTTTCTGAACTTTCTGTGTTCGAGTTTCAGTCGTATGTATTCGAGCCTATCAATCTCAGTTGAGTGCCATGTCTCTCCATACACGATGTCGAATACTGTGTAACCATCTTCGTCTCGTCTGAGAAAGTATTTGCCGTTCTGCTTGCGGTTACCGATAGGAAACCTATTTACGTTCCCACGGAAGGATGGGACTGTATTTGTGATCTCAAGCAGTCGCTTGTAGTTAAATGCTTTCATTTCTTTCTCCTGTTTAAACGTGTAACTGTTTCTTTGAAGTATTGAATAGCGTCGGCTTGATGTTTCCATGTTTCACCGCCATTGTCATCACCATAAACATGGGCGTAGTAATGATTACTTCCCACTTCTAGCATTCCCTTGCTTTTTATCTTTGGGAAATCAAAGTGGTAGTGTTGACACCACAGTAAATCCGATTCAGATTCGGGATGCTCCAATGCCCACTCAACTTTCGTCAGCACCGCCATACCCTTGGGCAAGCGGTCAACAATGCTTTGTGCAAACTCCTTGTCGGGTTCAACATCGGGTGGTGTGTTTCTGAATTGCTCAAACAAAACTTGCGCCTTGTCTTCGCCATGCTCTTCAATCAAGTCATCTAAATCTACATAAGGTGTAGTAAGTATTGATATATTCATTTTTTCCCTTTCATTTCATCAAGACAAGTTAATACATCCCGCCATAGGCGGGGGCTTTGTGTGTTGTTAGCAAGTTTCTCTGTGCAGAAGAAATATGCACGATCGCCCATCTCTACTGTTAGTTCAATCGCTATCTCTCTAGACATTCGGTGTCTAGATATATCAGTGATATTTCTGTTACTAGCCATTTCCCTAAATTGAATTGCTGTTTCGTTAATCATCGCCAAACACCACCATCTTGCCGACAGGAGGCTCGAAGTTTTTGTTGCGTGTGATCATCCACATCGTTGGGCTAGAGATATTCCATTGGATGTCATGCTCTAGGTATCCATCGGTGAACACCAATACACACTCGGCATTTAGTTTCTCTTTGTTGATGTAGTCATTCACACAGGTGACGGTAGTCCCGCCACCGCCTAATGGTTTCAACAATGATGCGATGTTTTGATACTCGGCTTGGTTGAACACTTGCTCACCATGAACTTGGGTATCCCACCACAACACACGAACACGCTCGGGTTGGGCGATGTCGCAGATAGAGACCAGTTCTGTAGCGAACTCAGTTATCTCCTCACTACCAATAGAACCCGATGTGTCGATGGCAACGATAACCTCGCCTATCGTTTCATTCTCTACACTTGGTAAGAGAATGTCGTTAGCCAAATGACGCTTGTTCAACTTGCGCCATGTGAACTCATCCTTACCTTGGATTGATGATGTAACGAAGTCACGCAACGCTTCACGCCAATCAATCTTGGGCTCGAGTAGATCGCTGATTGATCTAGGAATCTTTGCACCCATGCGACCCGCAAGCATGCCACCCTCACGCAACGCACGATCAATGTTGTCATTGATCTCCTTGACTTGCTCATGTGTGAGTTCACCACCGAAGTCATGTTCGTCTGCGTTAGAAAGGTCATACTCCTTGCCGTTGACTTCAACCGACTCCCACTCACCATCACCATCATCCTTATCTTGCTTCCCACCCGACTGTGGGTCATTACATTGCTCATTACCTTTCTGTGGCTGTGGCTTAGGCTTCGGCTTAGCGTGCTTCTTCAGATAGTTAAACACCTCACGCATCGACCAGTTGTGGAACATCTCGTC
>Ga0209191_1000536_pt1 | contig 29134 bp, 47 predicted proteins | sample S_130626_EF_Meta_FD_187320 | JGI IMG/M metagenome (GOLD analysis project Ga0209191, IMG submission 187320) | Freshwater microbial communities from Lake Simoncouche, Canada to study carbon cycling - S_130626_EF_MetaG (SPAdes) (version 2) | ecosystem: Environmental > Aquatic > Freshwater > Lake ...
TCCTAGTTAGCCATAATAGTTTGATTCGTGTTTTATTAAATTAATTGTCCTATGTTTCCTAACTCTTTTATTACATCAGGGTTGTTATCGTAATGCTTATTTATTCCGAGTTCTTTTACCTTTTCTACTTTTGCTTTGTTGCTTCCTGTTGCATAGACTCTTGAGAATAGAATACCTGCTTTGTTTGCTCTTGGTAACATTTTATCTTTACTATCTCTTGCTGAAATAATATAAACAGTTGCTCCTTGTTCCTTGTACTTTAAAGCTAAGTCTAATCCTTTTTGAGTATCTAATGTACCATCGAAATCAAAGCTAATTTTTTCAGTAGCTAATTCTTGATAAGTGCTTTTGCAAATAGCAGCTCGTTGGTCTTGTGTGTATTCTTTAATCATATTATGGTCACTCATACATCTTTGTAAGTAATCATTTTGTGATTCGTCTTTTTGTGGTTTAGGAATTGGCATCTTCTTCTTTATATTCGTTAAATACTAATCTCATTTTGTTAACCACTTCACGCATACAAGAACCGCAATTTGTCATTGCTTGGTTTTGTCTAAAGATACGATTGTATATTTTAATAATCTGCATTTGTTCACTTGGTCTTAGCGTATTCTTTTCAAGTAACTTTTCTTCGCTTATTATTTCGTATTCGTGTTGCTCTAAACAAAGAGGTCTTTCATATCTAAACATCTTGTTTAGTTTCTCCTTTCTTTTTTCACAACCGCAGTCTTCACCTAATAGCCATTTCGCTACCTTTGCTACTCCTGTAACTTCTAATACTTGCTCTACTGTATCTCCTAATCCTTCTGCTTTTTTTCTTGGTCTGCCCATAATATTTATTTAATTAGTTCGTAATCTCCGTTCTTGTAATCTTCGTAGCTTTCTCCTACTGATTCATTGATTCGTGTTTTGCATTGTTTGATAGTGTGAAATATTGAAGTAACACTTATTGATGTTTCTTTGCTTATATCACGCATTGACAAATCAGTATCTTTGTAAAGTTTAAATAACTTTTGGTCGTACCAATGCCAATTGTTAATCTCATCGTCTAATACATCTAATATCTTTGAATAGGATTCGTGTTTTAGTTCCTCACTTGGATCCTGTTGAAGCATTGCAATATGCTCTAAACTTACTTTAGCCATCTTTCCCGACTTTCTCAAATGCATTAAGAATGTATTTCGTAAACTTAACCACATATAAGTTTTGTTTACTTTGCCATTGTTAAACATCTTTTCTTCGCTACTCCACTTCATCAGCATTATATAAGTTTCTTGTACAATATCTTCAGCAAAGAAATCTTCGCCAAATGAATTGACTATTCTTACCCATTCTTTATGCTGCTTTGCAACTTCGTTTAACCATTTCATAGAGTAAACTTATTCTTATTTGGTTAGTATCTACGCAAATATATAATTAACTTTTCAACATTATGTTGTTAGCAACAAAAAACCCCTAATTAAAGGGGTGTAACATTTGTTCTAAATTGATCCTGTAAATATACTTATCTAACTTCTTTGCAGTTTCTAAACTCACATCTTTACCTTGTAGAAACCTATCAATATTGTATTGATGAAACTTTTCACCTCTACCCTGTATTTCTTTGACTATTTGGTTTCGTGTTTTGGTCTTTAATGCTTCCCTTAGATAAGCTCGTAAACTATAATCGTCTATGTACATCAGAAAGGCAAGTCATCAGCATCAAGCTGCGTTACTCTAATGTTTGGCTCTTCAGTTTTTACATACGGTTCACTAAAAGAAGCACTGAAATACTTTGTACCCTTTGAAGATTCTTTAAGCCATAACGCTACCTCCATATCTTTGCCGTTTACATTTACCTTACCCTTATAGTCGGGGTGATTTTCTGACTTCTTGTTATCATTTTTAAAGATAGCACCGCTGTTGTTTTTTGTTTCCATTGTTAATTGTTTTTAAATTGTTTCTAATTCTGATTCGAATGTTTCCTCGTAACATTGTTTTGCATATTCAATAAATTCATCGCCTGATTTATTTAATGATAAAACACATTTGTGATAAGATTGCATTGCAGTTTTCATTATCTGCTCTTTTTCCATTTCTTTGGCTTCATTAAAAGCTTTTGAAAATTCTAAATCGGTTGGATTTGGATTGCTATTGCACCAAATAAATAACCATTCTACTGCTGTTAATTGTTTTGTTTCCATTGTTAATCGTTTTTAAGTGTTAGTAAATAAGCTATTGAACAAACCCAACCCCAAACTATTGCAGGAGTGAGCAGTATTGTTAGTAAAATTATCATATCGTTTCTATTAATTGGTTATAGTATTCTCTACATAATTCTATTCGTGTTTTTATTTCTTCGATTACTTCATCATCCCTGTCAATTACAAAAGTCTTAATTCGTTTTTCTTTTGGTATGTGGTCAAAGTTATGCTTTGCTTCTACAAAATCACGAATATCTTGATTCTCATCTATTGACTGCTGCTTCCAGTGTTCACGCCTTACCTCATCTTCAACTATTTCAAATGGTGTGTTAATCAGGCAGTAACAAAGAAAAGAAGTTTGCTTACCCGTTAGCCACATATAACCTTGTAATTGGTAAAAGTAATCTTTATTCGGTAGCTCATCTTCAAAAAACGGGAAAGTAGTAGCGTCCCAACTTGATTTCACATCTAAAAGAATATCGGTGTTTACATCGGGAGTGCCTTTAATCCAATCATTGCTAAAACTTTCTTCGTTTTTATATATGAAACCAACTTCCAAAGTATCCATTGCTAAATTGATAGCCTCATCTTCTACCTGATTACCCTTGTCAGTATATCTACTCCAAAACTCCTTATAAATTCCATACTTTTCTTGTAGTACAAGCTCCTGTATGTAGGTCTTAGTAGTTTGTGACAGTACCTCGCTTTTTAAACGAGGCTTTGTCATTATCTTACCTAATTGGCTGCATCTTACTTTCATTTTGAAATAGCTTTAAGTTGTTCAGGTGTTAAAGTGAAATCACTTTCAAGGTCTTCAATTGAATACTTACCGCTTACAATAGCATCTAATGCCTTATCAAATCTTTTAGCGTCTATTGTTGGCTTCTTTGGTTCGTGTTTTACTTGCTCACCTGAAGCATCTGTATCTTTATCGGTTACAAGCCCGCAAATCGAAGATAAAGCGTATCTGCGCAAGTATGTGATAGCGCTCCCCAATACTTGGAAGTCGTTCATTCCTTTCAATTGCACACCTTGAGGTATAGCAGTCTTACTTTCTATACTTTCACCGCTTTCACAATGAAATAAAATAGTAATTAATTCAGTTCCATTGATTAGTTGAGTAAATCCTAATCCGTTTTTCTTTAGTAATGGATTGATAGTTTCAAAGATTTTAGGTAAATCGGCATAAGTGTAACCGTAACCTTGTGTTGCTTTGTGAATTACAGGCACTTCCTGTTGGAATTCAGCTAAACTTTTAAATAAATTTTTCATAGCGTTTGTTTTTAAATGGTTAATTTATCGTCAAATATAATCATATTATTTTAATCGGCAATACTTTTTATCTTTTTTTTATATATTTCTATTATTTCTTTTAATTCGTCTTTTGTCCACTTCTTTACATCGTGAGCTTTACCTTGAAGCTGCATTAATCTTTCACCTCCTATTCTCTTTTCAATTCCTATTTGATAGTTTAACAGGTTCCCGCTGAGAAAAGTGTTACAATGTTCGCACTGGAGGTGACAATTGTCTTCATTAAATCTAACTGCAGAGTGTCCTCCCTGTGAAAAATAATGTCCACAATTTTTTTTCTTTGGTGGTAAATCACAACTAATGCAGTTTAAGCCTTCGTCACGCATCCGAATAAACTTATTGAATACTTGTTGCGTTAACTTAAGATAATCGCTCAGAGTCGTTAAATCGGCTTTCATTTGGCTTTTCTTCTTTGTCCATTGCTTTTCGTTTTCGGCTTTTACCCAAACTTTTATACATTCGTCTTTTAGGCAATACTTTTGAAGGAACTTTACAGGATCAAATTGTTCTTTGCAGTTTTTACATCTCATACATTTTCAAATTTAATTCTGCTTGTTTAACTTCATATTTCAATTCAAGGTTTAAGCGTTCAAGTCTATAAGATGTCTCAACCTGCATTCGTAATTGTTTTTCCATCTCGTGAATAAAAGCGTACACATCTTCTAGTTCGGTTTGGCTTTCCTGCATAGAATTTATTAAGTCTAATCTATTCGGGTGCTTCTTTATTATTTCGTCTTTTGATATCTCAATCTTAATAATATTCTTTTTAAGTATTGCTTTTTGTTTTAGTAGTTCTAAGTTCATAATTTAAAATGGTAAGTCGTTTAATTTTCTTTCAATCATTGTGATATTTTTTTTTACTTCTTGTTGCTTACAAGCAAATTCTTTTACAAATACATTTGGCTGTGGACTTGTCTGCTCAAAATAGCTTAATCTTTCTTTATCAAACCATATTTCTATCATACCTATATTTCCGTTGCTTCTTGGTTTAATTTTATTAAAGTGTATTTCTGCTAGATTAAAAGTAGGATCCTGTCTATGAACTGTTATCATACATTTACCACTATTAAACCATTCAGAGCCACCTTTTAAATCATAAGGAACAGGTGCATTTCGTTTTCCGTTTTCCTTTTCAGTTAGTTTAGGGTGTATAATCGTGTGCAAATGTAAATCATTATCTTCTGCTATTTGATTCCTGTAAGGTAAAACATATTCTAAGTATTGAGCATATCCTCCAAAGTCTGCATAAGGATGGTTTAAATCCTTCCAACTATCAATTGAAGCCGTGTGTAATTCTCCGTGTTTTTTTAGTTCTACTGCCATATCCCAAAATTGAATAGGTGTGAGCTTCGCTTTAACATCTTCACGAGTAAGAATTTTAAAGTGTTGTATAACCCAATCAATTGCCTGTGTTATTTCTTTGTCTTGAATAACATTCTTATCTAATGGATTAAAGCTCTTTCCTGTCTTCTTATGTATTAAATCAGCTACTATTTCAACATTAGAACCGACATCAGGAAAGTAAACTAAATGCTTCCATCCATAAAACTTAGAAGTATTCATTAAACACTCCATTAGCACTTGTGTTTTACCACTCATAGGAAAACCTGTCCAATCGGTACAATTTCCTAAGCTCATTGAGTAATGTTCGTGCAAACTTTTAAACCCTAAGTATTTTCCTTTTTGGTTATAGTTGTCTCTATATTTAAACAGGTCAGTAATTACATCCCCTGCTTCGGTTATTTTATATCCATTTAACTCCACGGTGCTTTCCATTTTTTAGGTTCGTTTATTTCTTGTATAGTTTGTATGTTATCCCAAAACAAACCCTGCCATCCCTGTTCAATTGATTTGTTTATTACAAACTTACATTGTTCATTTGTGTAATCATTCATTTTAATTAAAATAGATTTTATGCTTTGTTGAGTTAAACTCTTTTTAGCAGCTTTTCTATATTCAATCCAAGAATCTAAAATAACTTCTTTTTCATTCTTTTCTTTCTTTTCATTCTTGTTAGTGGTCGTTTGTTGGTCATTCATTGGTCGCTCGTTGGTCAATTCGTTGGTCGTTAGTTGATACTTTTTATAGTTAACTAGTTCAATTATAGTACCTTGTGAGTTTGTATTGATGGTCACTTCGTTGGTCGTTTTTAGCTTATCTAATGCAGTTCTAATTTGTCTTACACTTAATCCTGTTTCAATTGCTAAAATATCCCTTGAAGTTATCACCGTTCCAATTTTCAACTCCATTCCTTTAAATCTTTTTTCTTTGTGATTAGCTTTAAGAATAAGATGTAAAAAAACACGAAAAGTATTATTATCAGAATACCATTCCCACTCTAAAATTTGTCTATGTATTTTAATCCATCCACTCATAGTTCGTTGAATATATAAATAGATAAATAATGTATCAATTTAGCAGCGTCTTTTGTGTTGACGCAAATGGTTGCTGATTTTTCATCTTCAATAACTTGAAAGCTAATGTGTGTTCCAACCGAAACAATCATTTTGTCTTTTTCTCTTAAAGCACATTGTAAAATAATTTCTTCCATAATCTTAAAATTAAATAAATAAAAAAGCCCTAATTAAATCCACCGCATCCAACCTCGGCTTCCTTAAAAAGGGCAATAATTTCTTTTAGTTCTTATAATGTTGGATGAGAACTGTTGACAAATATAACATTAAAACTTACATAAATTACATTTTTTGATAATTTATTATATAAAATCGTCAATCTTTTTTTTTAAATTATCTAATTGTCTAAGTGATTTTACTTTTAATATTTCATTTCTTAAAGTTGGTCTTGTTGGATAAATTTCCATCAAGTCAATAGTGTAGTTTAAATACTGTCGATCCTTTACTCTTGTCCAATATTTATGACTATCAATGTAATGAATTATTGTAGCGTGGTTCTTATCTAATAAAGCTCCTATTTCTTTGAGCATTAATCCTTCCATTCTTAATAAATTAGCAAGATAAAATCTGCGATAAACTTTATCTCTTTGTCTATTTGGTAAGTTTAATGATTCCTGTAAAATTATTTGTTTTATTTCTTCTATTTTGTTCATATTAATTGTTTTAAAATTTTATAAAGTACATTTACTACTATTGAATTACCTGCTTGTTTATATGCTTGAGAATCCGAAACATTCCAAGTAAAAGTATCGGGGAAGTCCATTAATCTAAAGCATTCCCTTGGTGTTAATCTGCGAATCCTAAAACCATCTATTGTGGCTTGATTGCATACAGTATCTAAAGTTTGAGCTACTTGCTTTCCAACTCTCCCCCTTCGTGTTTCTGAAGAAGGAATGCTAAAATTTATTGAATCTCCTTCTCTTGCTTCTTCATATCCCTTAGATGTAGCAGATTTAATTTTAAGATATTGTGCATCTCTTGGTGATTTATAATATGAACTTTGAATAGTTCTTGATTCAGACGGCATATCTTTTTTAATTATATCTGAATTAATATCAAATGAAGTTCCTTCAGTCCTTAATAAATAATCTATTTTTATTTTACTTAAAAAATATTTTTCTTCAACTACATTTTCAAGCACATCTTTTAATTTTTTTATTAAGTTTTCTTCAGGTGGAAATCTAAAATTATTATCATGATCGTCACGAATTCCAACTAAAAATACTCGTTCACGATTTTGAGGAACTCCGTGATGCTTTGCATTTAAAACTTTATAATATAAATGATAAGGTACTGAATCTTCATAAGGAAATATTACAGGAAGTCCATTAATAGATTTTCCTCCTAACATATTAACCCACTCCTGAAATGTTTTACCAAAATTATCAGAAAGCAAACCTTTAACATTTTCAAAGATAAAATATCTAGGTTTATTTACTTGAATAAATTCGTGAGAATTAAAAAATAATATTCCTCTTTTATCTTCTTTGCCTAATCTTTTACCTGCTAAAGAGAATGCTTGACAAGGTGGAGAAGTCATATATATATCAAGTGATTTTTTTGGTATTTCTCTTTCGTATACATTAATAGGATAATATTTAGGCTCTCCATAGTTATGAATAAAAGTATCTCTTGCATACTTATCCATATCACAAGCAAAAATAGTTTGATAATTTATACCTAATCTTTTTAATGCTTGGTCGAATGCACCAACTCCACTAAAATCGCTACCTACTTTCATACTATTATAATTTTAAAGGATCCTGAATAATGATTGCCATCGTTTTGAAGTTGTCTTTGTTTCCAAACTGCAATATTTCTGCAAATAAAGTAATAAGTTTCAACTGCGTTGCCGTCTATCTCGTATGTTAGTCTATATGATTTCATCGCCATCAGTTTGCTGTTGTAAAATATCAAAGCCATACACTAAAAAGAAACTATCAAAGTGTCTCATCGTAGTATTCTTATTATAAGCAAATAATTCTTTGCACCTGTTAACATACCATTCTCGGAAATTTAGGTATTGTTTCAATGTTAGGTTTCCGTTCATATCTGCAAATAGCCATTGTTGCGTAATTGCCTCGTTGTTAAATTCTCTGCGTTCTTCAGTTTTGTTTCTCATTGTCTTGTTTTTTAGGGTTTAAATAATCGTCTTGAGCTTCTAAGTAAGCTAAGTATAAGTCTAAGTCAAAGCTTCCGCCTTTATCTTCTTGACAGGATTGATTTCTCCACCATTGCATCTTTCGTTTAATGCTGAAGCTTGTGGGTATAAATATATTTTCCATAGTTTAATTTTTAAAAGTTTCTTCGTAGTATTCCTCACAATTCATAATTGATTTATCTTTATTCATATAATAACCAACATTATATGCTTCTTCTATTTGCTCTTTCTCTATTGCTAAAAACTTATGAAAGTGATTGATAAATTCTTTGCCTTCCGTAGTGTAAACATTGAATAGTTGAGGGTGCAATTTCTCTAATTCGCTAAACACTTCTTGTACTGCTGTTTTATTTTCCATCTTAATATTCTGAATTATCGGTTTGAAAATCACGCTCATCTTCTACAAAACCCTCAAAACCAAAATCGTTAGGGTCTTCAAGTATGTGCTCTTGTATAAATTCTACCATTTCGTTTACTTGACTTACACTAGGGTAGTAGTAATGCTTTACTCCGTTTATTACCTGTAGACTATCCTGCAGTTCAACTTCTACTTCAAGGTCACCTTCATAACTCCAAGCTCCAAAGCTCCAGTTAAAGTTTACTATAAATTCTATTTCGCAATCTTCGCTAAAATATTGTACTTCGCACTTGCGGTCAGTTGTAAAATCATATTCCTTTTCTATCATCTTTTAAAGTTTAGCTGTTAATAATGTGTATCGTGCTTTAAGTCTGTTAATGGCTCTAATTTCTGCCTGTATGTTTTCTTCAGTATGGTAAGGTGTTAAGCCTTGCTCATTATTTCTACCATTTGACCAAAGCATCTCATCTAAAGTTCTTTGCCCTTCAATAATTAAATCAATAGTTCTGATACAAGCTTCGTGTCGTTCTCTTAAGTTTTTCATATTGCTGCTAAATAAAGTATTATTAATAATCCGCCTATCATAATAAGCATTCCTTTTCCTAAGTAGGCATCATCTTCGTTGGTTGGTGTAAAGTAGTCAATCAGTTTTTTCATAGCGTTTGTTTTTTAAAAGTTAAATTATTTTCCCGTTTTGTTATACACAAAGATAATACTTATTTACATTTGTCAATAACTTTATGTAATATTTTAACATATTTTAACATTTGTTCTACGTCCAGCATAGGTTTCAAAAAGTGAAATTTATATAATTAGGGTAAAATGTACTTAATTTCGTACACGAATTAGGGTTATACCCTTAAGTTTGTATGAATTTTACCAAGTTTTTAATGCTACTCCCTTAAAATATATAATAATTGGCGAGTGCATTCCCTATAAAGTATAATTAACTATTCAAATTGTAGAGATTTTACATATAATGTATAATGTAGTTTACAAAATTGTAGGCTTTTTGTTACTTCTATGTCGCATTATTCTATACATTAAGTCGGTTATATGCCGTTTATGATGGAAAATTCTAACAAGATTTGTGACAAAAATGTCATGTTTATTGCGTAAAAAACTAGACAAAAAAACCCCGCTAAGCTAATGCCTAACGAGGTCTCCTATTACTCACGCTATGAGAGTTAGAATATATGTGTAAGCCTTGCTATTTGTCCGTGTTCTTTGTGGTGTATAAATGCTTCTACGGCCTTAATTGAAAGATAACCATTGCGATGATGCCAAGAATCACTACCTGAAGGTGAGCGTAATGATTCAACTGTAACTCCTATGTAGTCTTTAGAAGTCTTATGGTGAATATGATGTGTGTAAACATAACGATGTTTTGATTCGCTCCATTCCTTTGGGAACTCGTGTGCCATTAGTAAAGGCAAGTCTGCTAATTTAGCACCATCTCCGTGTGTTGTGCCTATTAAGTTCTTTCCGTATAAGTACCCTTTCCTGTGAGCAATTGAGCAGTCAAAAGTAATATTAGGACAATCTTTAAACCAAGTTTGAATAACATCAGCAAGAAAAAAGCCACTTGTATAATCGTGGTTCGAAGGATTGAATGTAAAGTGTACATCAGCAACCGATAATAAAGTTTCAAGAATTTCAACATATAGTTTTTTAGCAGTTAGAAAATTAGAATACCACATTCCATCCGTGTCTTGAGGTGTTCCACTGGTAGTTGTTCGTTTAGGATTATCAATGTGTAGAATATCGTTACCACCGATGAATAAAATCTTATCTATACAAACGCCTGAAGACTTATCTAAAAGTCCTTGTACGCCTTCTCTGACTCTTTTAACAGCTATCTGAGTGTTATAGTCTTCACCTACTTCGAATGATTCACAAAGCTTTCCTATATGAATATCTGCAGGATCAATAACTAATAAGTGACCTTCTTTACTTGGTGTTCGTGTTATTGTTGGATATTTCGGTGCGTAATCACGAAGCTCGTCTAAAATAGATTCCTTTATAGAATGTAATTTAGCTTCCTGTTCGTTTTTAAAGTTTGGATTCTTAAAGAATAAACTTGCACTTTTGGTTTTAAGCCATCCGTGTTTTACATCTTTATCATTAATGTCTGCTGCATCAGTAGCATTCTTGATTGCTCGGTATTGCGTAACAACATCGAATTCTTCGCGTGAAATACGCGGTCTAAAATTTCCCATAGCTTAAATTTTTTTGGTAAATGTAAACTATTTTTTGAATGGGTTGTATATTTTATCGAGTATTCGTAAAACAAAGTTTAAAACAAAGCCTATTATTAAGCCGTAAAAGAACAACTTCCAATTAGTTTTTGCTTTTTCTTGCTTTTTATCCTTATATATATACTTGTATTTTAGCACATCTTGTTTTAGCACCTTTGTTTTGTACCTGTATTCAATTTTTGTTTGCCACCTAGTCTTAGGAATGTAAATATTTGCATATTTTATGATAGTATCTTTGTGCGTTACTATCTTTTCCCAATAAATTTTGTTGTCTACAATAACAGGAATCGAGTCTATAGTTGAAATTCGGATAGTATCTGAACTTTGTATTAATTCAAGTCCATTTTTGACTGCTTTTTTGTAATGCCATATAGCACGCTTAGCGTGACTACAAGCAAAAAGTAATGTGATAATACTTAAACTAATTAATAGTGTCTTAAATCGCATAAAAACAGGCTTTAAAATCATTTAATCTATTCAACCAACCTTTAAGAAATACTGAGTTCTTTCCTTTTGCTATTGCTCTAAAGAATCTTTCGCGTTCTACAAACATAACAGCAAGTAATTCCCTTGCATTAAGTGAGTTTATGGCGGTAATTGTATGCATTCCTATTGCTCCGTCTATTGCTATTTTTACCCCGCACTGGTTAACACACTTTTGCACTGTCTTAATTGCTTGACTTGTACCTGAACCCCAAGCTATTTCAGTTATAAAGATTGCTAAAGTAACATCATTGATACTATCAGCCTTAACGCCATCCCAATATGATCCCTTGAATACTTTAAACCAATCTTCGCTATTCATTGTTAGAAATCTGCCATCGTTATCGTGTCCGAAAGTATGCACCCAAGCTTTATAAGTTATACCTGCGTTGGTATGGTAACCGCTTTTACCTTCAAATGGTGTAGGACAAGGGTACGAGCTTGCACTATCCGAAGTATGTCTACTTAGTCCACCTTCCCATTTGCGAATCCAATGCACAAACGCATTAATCTTTGAGTCCATCTATGTCGGTTTTAATTTCCTTAGCTCTACCTACTGCTCTTTTAAATGCGTGCCATAAGCCATAAGTATGCACCGCCCTGTAACTTTCATCTATGCTAAATATTTCAATGCTAATTAATATAAGCGCTATCACTTTGGTAAGCATTAAAGGTACTGAAAAGAAGGTAAGCATTATAGCATTTAAAATAAATTTGTCTATCAAGAAAAAAAGAATAACTGTAATCTGATATAAAAACATTTTTGATATTATTGCAGATAATCTTCTGCTAGATATTTTTTCTTTTAATTTCTTTGCTTTCCATAAGCCAAAAACTGTATCCAAGCAGATACAAAACCCTACTAAAAAAAGTAAATTTGCTACAGGCAAAAAGAATGTCCAAAGAACCGCAAGTATTTTAGGAAAACTTGTACGAACTGAAGCTAATAATATAAATAGTTGCATTCTCAAAACTCCTCCTCGTTACTAAATTGTTGAATAAGTTGGTAAGTTAAAAAGAATATAATAGCACATCCACCTAAAGCTAAATAAAGAGTTCCTGAACAATACATAGCAAGTGCTGTCGCATAAGCAAAAATATAATAGATAATTCCTAATATTTGTAGTTGGCTCATAATTTAATTATTAAACTTGTCTTCCAAGTGTAGTTTGAAATGCTTGAATTCTTGTATATAAATTTGATGCATCAGTATTACTTAAACCCGTACCCAATGTAGCGAATGCTATTTGTCTCTTTCCATAATAAGTATTTGAAATTGACAAATCTGGATAATATTCATTCATTCCAAGCAAATACATATTAGTATTTGGTAAACCTTGATTAGAAGGAGTTATTGTGCTTTTTAAAGTTCCATTTTTATAAGCAGTTATTGAATTGCTACCATTTCTATTAATTATAAATTGTCCTGCTCCCGAATCAATAAATGTACCACCAAATCCATATCCATTAGCAAAATAAGAAGCTGCAGTTAAATTATACAAATATTGAGCTTCAGCATCAGAAAATGAGTCTCCATCAGTTCCATAAATTGTATTTGCTCCTATTTCTTTTGTACCTATTATATCAGTTGTTCTATAATAAGCAGAAAAATGCGTACTATCAGTATCTATTATTTCTATAAATGGCTTATATTTAGTATCGGCATATCCTGTTGTTCCATTAGGTAAAGCACCTGTTGAACTATGAGTTATTCCTCCATTAAACACTAACCTAAATGCAGCGTCTAAATCACGAGCATCTTTTAAATTGTACTTATGAGTTGTTGCAGTTCCACCTACAAATGGATAAATTGCTTTTAATTTATTCCAAATGCCATCAGTTTTTAATCCACGAACTAAAGTATCTATTGCCGTTTGTTGTGTAGCATTTGTTATAGTAGCAGCAGTAATAAATGCTTGAGCATCTGAGTCAAAACTTGAAGAAGAAGCTCCTGAAATATTAGTTAAACCACTCCAAGAACTTAATTGAGATTTACCCCAACTAATAGCATTTGAAGCTGCTTTTCCCCAACCTATTGAATTGTTTTCAGAGCCATCGCCCCAACCATTACTGTTTGCCATTGCTTATCTTTTTTAAGAATGTTTTTAATTTCTTAATGTTTTCTTCTTTTGGTTTATAGTTCTTTTTCATATAATTAAATATACCAACCTGTGTAATTATTGTTTGAATCAGGATAAACCGCACCATTTTGATTGTTGTAATATTCGGGAAATAAATTACTATGAAAAGTAATATAGTTAATAAATCTTTCCGTATAATGTTGTGCAATTTGTCTTTCTTTTTCGATTAAGAAATCAACTTCGTTTTTGTCTATGTTTTCGCTATTCTCAGACGAATGCTTATAAACTCCTTTGTTTGCGATTGTGTACGCTGCAAATGGTAAGTATTCAACCATTGCCCAATGTATTAACATAGGCTTTAAATACGACTCCGTAAGAGATAAATAGTTACCTGCTAAAGTATCGTCTAATATATCCGCTTTAATCTTGTTAATTAGGTTCGTTCCTGTGTAATTTTGTATATGAATGTCTTGAGCTATCTTAACAAATTGTATAAACTTATCCGTGTCTACATTGCCGTTCATAGCAGTAAACTTTACAATATCATTTCGTGTTACTAAAAGTGCTTCTGCCATTAGTTAAATCTTTTATTAGTTGGTAAAAAGCCTTCGTTCGGCATATCAATTGGGCGCATTGAAACTTGTTGTGGGTTTCTTATTCTATAACCTGCCTTTTCTGCTTTATTTGTGCTTACTGTTTTTGCGTTAGGACTTAATGGATCAATTCCCATTCCCTTGTCAAATGCTACAAATGTTTGTCTCATCCATTTATGATGACAAGCTCCACCGCCTTTGTATAACCAAATAGAATAAGTATCAGCTCCTTCAGGACCCCAACCTTTGTTTACTGCAGAACTACCCATACGGATAATATCTTCTTTTCGATAAACTTTATTTGCAGTTACCATTGACTTACAAAATTCACGAGTATTTTCACTTATTCCTCCGTTGTATCTATATCGTGTAATAAATCTAATATCATTAATTACATCATCTTGTTTGGATGAAGCTCGTGGATTTGCAACGCCTGTACTTACAAAATTATAAACCTTAGATAAAAGACTTTGTTTAGGGTTGTTTGCTTGTTCAATTTCAGCGTCTATTGCATCTTCTTGGTCGTAATCAACTTCAAATTCATCTATTAGAACCCAATCTTCTTGTATATCTTCTCCTAAGTCTATAAGTTCGTTTGTTTGTGAACTTAATTCAGTTCCTGTTTCTTCAGCAACTTGCTCAGCAGTTTGTGTATTTTCTAAATCAGTAAACTCTAAAGGCTGTAAAGTTTTAAAGAATAGTTTTAAAGCAATTCCATTATAAGCAAGTATCTTATCAAATGCTTCACAAAGTTCTTCTTGCATTGGTCGTATAACCATATTATCAAAAAGAATACTTGAGTTCTTTAATTCGTCTGCATTTGCAGAAAATCCTGTTGAAGTAGCTAAACCAAATAACAAAGGACTTGTAACATTATGTCCGAACATTATTTTCTTTGTGCATTCTTCACTTAAATAAGTGTAATGCTGAGGTGCATCATTTAAAGGAATATCAGTTACATCAGTTTTAGATTCTGCGTTGTTATTAAATGCAACTATTACTTTTTGGCCTCTACTTCCTGTTAGTTTATTTAATACTTTTCTTGATATAATTTCTTGCTGCTCCTCGCTAGGCACTCCATTATTAAAATTTACAATCTTAGTTCCTGAGAATCCGTTTTGAACTTCATTAATTAAATAATCTGCAACTTCTTCTTCAAGTAGTGCATAAGGCAAAGCTCCTTGATAATCTGGATATGCGTAGTACTTCATTCCAACAGCATACGGCTTTGAGAATAGTATCTCGACATCGTCTTTTGATGTACCAAATGAAGCATATCTTACAGGTGCAAATTTCTTTACATCATCCCAATTATCAGAATAATAATAACCTTCTACTTCTCCGTATTTATTGCACTTTTCTGCTCTAATTAAATTAACAGGAATGTGAAATGCCTTAAGTATATTTTTTCTATCTTTTGAATAATGAACTTGTACTGCAAATTGACCAAGCATCTTTCGGTCTATAATCATTTTACGAATACAATCTTTGTTAAACAAAGTCATCATTTGAGCGTATTCACTTGGCTTTTTAGAAGCGTCTAACGCACTTAAACCTTTTCCGTAAACTAAGCGACTAATATTGTTTATTATGGCGTTATTTGTTGTTGAATTCGTGTATCTGTCAATTAAAAACTGAAAGTAGTTATTGTCTTCTCCAAATTCAACCCACTCATCACGCTTAGATTCTTGAATTGTAGGCGTTGTGTAGGCACTTAAATTATGTATGTGTATATTACTCATAAACTATAAATTCATTTGTTGTTGTGTTGCTTGTATATTGCCCATTGTTAACGCTAAATGTCACTATTGGTTGATCAGTACAAAATACTTTGTCCCTGTATATTATTTCGCTATCATTAAAACAAGTTAATGTATAAAAATGATTTTCTACTAAGTTAAAAATTGCTTGTATAATTGTATAATAGCTTCCTTGAGTTGTTGTATAACTTAAAAGTATTTCTACATTTGTTTGTTCATCTTTTAATACTATATCAGTAAGCGTTCCTCCTCTAGTAATTAAAGGAAAAGTTTGCGTTAATACATTTTCAGTTGTTAAAATAATCATCTTATATATTAAATTAACTTTTGCTTAAATTGTTTCAAAAAAAAAGGGCAGCCATATAGCCACCCTAATTCTAACCTATTCAAAAAGTATTAGTCAGTAGTAACAGTTGCACCATCTAACAAAGTGATAAGTTCACCTTCAGTAGCACAATCCAAGAAATTTGCAGGGCTCATTTCTGCTCCCATAAATGTCAATCCGTAACCATTGAAATCACCCATTGCAGAACCAGTTGAAACTGTACCTGCAGAAACATCCATACCGAATTGTAAACCTGCAAGGAAAAATTGATTTCCTCTTGTTCTTACAATAATGTTTGGTCTTCCATAAGCTAACATCTTAATATTCTTGTGAGTTAATGGGTCTTGTCTTTTAAACTGAACTGTTAAAGTTTGCTCAAAGAAAGTTGTTCCGTTTTCTCTTGAAGAATTGATTGCAGTTTCAAAAGAGTTGTTACCTTTTAATTCGTATTTGAATACTTCAGCAACTCCGTTGATTGCAGTAATTTGGTCTTCATAACCTGCAACAGTTGAATAAACGATGTCACCACCACCCAAAGAAGAATCGGGATTGTATGCACCAAAATTGATAAAATAGATTGAGTCAAGACCTGAAATTGAATCCTTGCATTGCTCTAATCTTCCGTTTGCTATATCGCACGCCATAATGTATATTTTTAAATTATTTATAAATAAAAAAGGGAAGGCACTTTACCTCCCCTTCTTTTAATTTTTATTAGTTATTAGTTAGATGCGTTAACGATTCCGTAAGATACTAAATCAGTTGCAAAACCGTACTTAGCGTCTGCTGAAAAACGCATTACAACTCTAACATTTTCAGAACCGTCCATATCAGCCATATCCAAAACTTTAACTTGGTTCATATCATTCAATAAACCTGTACCAAAGTAAAGATTAGAAGTTGGAGTTAACAAAGCAGTGTTAGCAGCTAATCCATTAGCTAAAAATACACGAACTCCGTCAAAGAAAAGGTCACCTAAAACTTGGTTAGTTCCTTTGTTATCGTAACCATTTGCTCCAACACCTGCAGCAGCAAAACCACCTAATGCACGAACATAAGCACGATAGATATTGTTAGATACATAAAGAGTCAAATCTTCTTTTCCGTATAAAGATGCAGGTAAAGCATCAACAATTTTACCTAATTCAGTAACAACATTAGCAGCAGTTACAGTTGTACCTGCAATCTCTTGAGCAGATGGTTGTGCAGCTTCAGTTAACAATTGTGTCATAATACCTGCAAATTGACCTGCAGTAGCATTAACTCCTGTCCAGATTGTAGACTCCATTGCAGCAGCAACTTTAGCAGAAACGTGACCGATTAAGAAATCAGCAAAGTTTTTAGGTAAAGTATCGAATGCAGAATAACCCATTGAGATAGCATCCCAATCAGATTTGAAATCTTTCTTACACAATTGTAAGTTAACTTGAAATTCTTCAGGTTGAATAATTTTTTCAGTAAGTGTCAAAGTTGAAGTTGCAGTAAAGTCACAAGATGCATCTTTAACGATCTCATCAGTTCCAACTCTTTTAAGAACTTGCTTGTATTTTACATTAGGAAGGATAGTCATTCCACCTTTTTCTAATGTTGGTGCAGATAACAACGCAGCTGCGATGTATTTTCCTGCGAACTCACCTGCGTAAGTTGTAGTAATTGATGTTGTAGTAGCCATTTTTTAAAATGTTTGTTTAGTTAATATTATTTGTTAATTTTTTCAAGGATAGAATCCATAATTCCACGATTTCTTTTAGTAGAAATTTTGAACATTTCTATTTTAGTTTCGTTTTCAGGATTAAAAGCAATCGGCTTAACTTCTTCTGCAAGTTCTACGACATTGTCGTTTGTAGTTTCAACTGCGGAAAGTTTTTCTAATTGAGCTTTCAATTCAATATTTTCGTTTTTAAGTGCTTCGATTTCATTAAAGAAAGTTTCTTTAACGATAGATTCGATAGTTTTCTTAGGAGCAATAACTTCTTCAGAAGCAGCAACAGGTACTTCTGGAGTAACAGCTTCTTCAGGTGCTACCTCTTCTCCCATTGGTGCTTCTTTTACATCAGCAATAATTCCTTCTACTTCTACAACTAAAATTCTTCCATCTTCTAATTCGTATTCTCCAACAGGAACAGGAATCTTTTGCTCGTCAGGTGTAACAACAAAAACTTCGTTATCCATTTCGAATTTGTCAGCCTCAATTACGGTTACTCCGTCTGCCATTTTCATTTGCTCTAAACTCACTTCCATTCCAAGCAAAGTTTTGATTTGATTAATTACGCTTGTTTTCATATTTGATTTTTATTTATATTATTAATTATTTACCAAGTGTTTTAACTATATCCATTGAATTTACAATAGAATCGTTTACTTGATTTGCAAGACTATAAGCGTCCATTAATTGTTTATAAGCAGGTAAGTCTTTAGGGTTTAAGCCTAAATCAGTTGCTTGCTTAGTAATTACAGTTTGTAATTTATCTAAAACACTAACTACTTTTTTCTCATAGTCTTTATTCATTACAATTTGCTTGTATGCATTATTTAATGCCGCAAAATTCTTTTGAACAATAGCGTCAAGTTTATTAAAATCATCATTAGTCTTATTAATAGACTTAAATTGGAATGCAATATCTTCGATTGTTCCTAATTCAACTTGGTGATTTGCTAATTCAGTCTTATCCGTAATCTTTTTAAAAATGTTGTTTAGTGTACTCATGTTTATTAAATTAAATTGTTTATATTTTGTTGTATTTTTAGCCGTTATTACGCACTATAACTCTTGTCCCACCATTAGTTGTAGTTGTTACTGAATCAACTCCTGTAATTGAACCTATTCCTTGAGCTTGTAAACTTCCATCGCAACATTTGCTTGAATATTTTCCGTCTTTACATAAGCATCCACGCTTACCACCTTTTGGTGATGCTTTACTTGGTGTTTTCATTTTCTATAATTATTTGTTTAATTTTTCCTATTAATAAATCTTCTTCGCTAAGCATTGACATTTCTAATTTATCCGCAAAGTAACCCTCAATTGAAAATCCTTTAACGCTTCCATCTTTTACTTTCGACCAAACATCCTCGTTATTTACTTTCATTGAAATCATCCAAGTTCCAACAGGTAAACTAAAACCATACTTCTTAGACTTATCTTGTTCAAGGTCTTCTATAATCCAACTTTCAACAACTGTTAATCCTTTTAACTTTTGATCGTGTTCGTATGTTGCATTGTTTTGATTAGAGTTCATTAAGAATAATTCAGATGCTCTACGGATCGTATCTTCACTAAAGAAGATGTAATATTCTTCGTTCTTATCGTTGCGTCTATAGATTTGTTTATTAGGCACTAATGCAGCACCCATAAGAATCTTCTTTTCAGTATCAATTTCTTTTAACTCTACTTCGTGTTTTGACAAGGCAATAAATGATTCCTCAATGGCAGGGCTTTCTACCACGGAAATAGCGTCAATTCCACTTAAAGAATCTTTTTCGTCTATTATTAATTCAACAATTTTCATCATAGTTATTTAATTAATTTATTATTAAAGTGTTGCATTTCTCATTCTATTCCTGTCTAATGCTTGAGCAGATGTAACTTCTCCGCTTACTACAAATGCTTGTACAGGTTGTTGCTGAAGTTGTGCAAGTTGATTTATTCCATTATTACCTACAACATTAAAAGTAGGAGAAACAACTCCACTTCCTGTAGCACCACTACCACCTCCCATAGAGCCTCCACCTGTATTATTTCCACCACCACTACCTGCAGAACCGCCTCCTAATGCTTGTAATGCTTTTGCAGTTGCAGCAATATTTGCGGCTATTCCTATCCCTGTTGAAATATTATTCATTGCGATTACAGGCGCTGCAGATAATCCACTTGTCGCTATTGCTTGAGGTGTCGCTAACGCACCTGCGTTTGCTAATTTATTTGCTATAATCATTTTTGCAATACCTACTGCTGATTCACCAAGAACTGCTGCTTTTTGAATTCCTTTATTCTTTTCTCCTAATTGAGCAAGCAAAGCAAATCCTTGAGAAGCTAAATCTAATCCTTGACTTCTTAAAGCATTCTTTTGTTCTTCAACTGCTTTTAATTTTTCAAGTTCTTTATCTGCTGCAGTTTTATTTATTGCAGCTACTTCTTTAGCACTTCTTTCCGCTGCTATTTTAGTATACTCATCATATTGTGCTTGTGTTATTTGTTTAGCATCAAGTTGATTTTGTAGTGTAACTAATTCTTCGTCTAAACCTAATTTAACATTTGCCCTTGCTCTCTCATCGTCATCAACAATATATTTGTTTTTTATTTCAATTTGGTTTTTACGCTCATTCCAGTCAGCATCATCAATAGCTTTCATATCAGCCATTAATTTCTTTTCTGCTTCTAATTTACTTGCTGAATCAGCTTTATTAATTGCATCTATTTCTCTAACTCTTGCTTTTTCAATTTCAGTAAAATCTAACTTGTTATTGATTGCTCTTTGTTTAAGTAAATCGTATTTAGTATCTACTGCATCTAAATCTCTTTTAAGTTGTGTCTTAGCTGCTGCAACATTCTCTAACCTTACAGCTTCAAGCTCTGCTTTTAATCCGTTTACTGCATCAATTTGCGCCTTTCGTTTTTCCCTATAAGCATCTGCTGCTGCTTTTTGTTGTTCGGCTTCTGCAACTTTAATATCTTGATTTATTTTTTTATTTTCTAAGTACTGAGCATATTGTTCTCCTCTTATTTTCTTAATATTCTTTAATAAGGTTCTTGCTCTTTCATCGTCTAATTGACCAATCTTTCTATAGTATCTATATTCTTCAACGTATCCTTTTTCTTTTTTCTTTTGCTCTTTAAAGATACTCATTCCTGTCATATAAATTGACATTCTTTTTTTCTTCTCTAAATCATCAGTATTTTTTCCATTAGCTTCAGCAAGTCTCATTTCAAAATCATAAGCATCAGTTTTTATTTTCTGAACTTGCCTTAACTTTTCTATATTCTTATCTGCTTCTTTAGCCATTGCTGCAGTTCTTTTAGCAGCATTCTCTTTCATTTGAACAGTATTAGCATCATCCTTAACACCAAGTGCTTCCAAACCTTTAAAAACTAAATAAATTATCCCAACTAAAGGAGAAAAAGCAACTACAATTATACCTACTGCAATCTTCATTTTTGGACCTAACTTATCAAAAAATCCAAATGCCTTTGTAATTTCATTTCTAAAAACATAAACTGCCCCAACTACTGCTGCAATAGCACCCGCTATAAGTACATAAGGATTAATAGATACAGCTACATTTAAACCTTCTTGAGCAACAGTTGCTGCTTCAGTTGCTACAATTTGTCCTTCAGTTGCTACCATTTGTTCGGTAGCTGCTAATTTCTGAGCATTAGTTACTGCAATATCAGTTTTTTTAATTCCAATTGCAACCATTAATCCTTTCCAAGAGTCTTTGATTACTCCACCTAATTGTATAAATGAATCTTTGGCTTCCCCTAAACCTTGAAGTCCTTGAGATAAAGCCATTGCAGATTGCACTTTTAATAGAGTAGCTTGAACTGCTTCGCCCTCTACTCCAACTAAACCTAAGGCACCTTCAAATGCTTGGAATCCGTCTAAAACTCCGCCTAATGATTTACTAAGTGCATTAAACTTTGCATCAGGATTAAATGCTTTTACTAAATCAGCAGAATCTGAGATTCTATCTTTTAATTGTCCTGCTCTTTTTGCAGCCTCAATTGCTTGAGCAGAAGTTGCACCATAAGCATCTGAAAGTTTTTGAACTTCCATTACGGCTTCCTTAAGTTGTGCTTTTAAACTCTTTGAGTTGTCTTTAATTTCTAATTCAACCGTTCTTTTTTCAGCCATTGTATTTTAAGTTTTTTATGTGTGCTTGTCTTCTTCCTTTCTCAATAGCTTTTTTAATAGTAAATGGGATTGCATACTTTCCTTTTGCTATTTCAATATTTTCTCCTTTGCCGTAAAACTTATCAGTCATCAGCATTTGTATAATTAAATTTATCATTGTTTTATGTATATTTCGTTTCTTATTACTGTTCCGTCTTCAAGATTATATCTTATGGTTATTGTATTAATTATTGGATAAGGGCCTTCTACTACTGAAGGTAAAGTTATTACTACATTTTGCTCTTCATATACTGTAGCAGGAGTTGCATAAACATCTGCTAAGTCACCGCTTATATCTGCACTTAATACTGCTGATGGTTTTGCACCTCCATTAGGAAAAACAATAGGTACAATTATATCACCTCCATCCGTCTTTCCATTAAAAATACCAGTTGCAATTAATGGCCTAAAATCATTTACTAAAGTGAAATCAACATCACCCGTAGTTAAATCAGATTTCATTTCGTTAATTATGTAACGCTTATCTCTAATAATTAATCTATCATTTAACTTTAATCCTGTAATTAGACTAACAGGCAGATTTGTTTTTAGACTTGTCAATCTATTCTTAAGATTAAATAAATTAGCTAAATATGGGAAGTAATATGTTGCATAAATTGTGTTAGCAATTGGTACTTCCAACATTGTGGAAACTTCAGGCCCAAAATTAGAGGTGTAGTTTTGGTTATTATAAAGTAAGTCTTGCCCAAAAGCAACATACTTGTCAATAGGTATTTGGTGTGAGCCATCATCAAAATAAAAGAATACACCTTTCTCTTCGCCTTTGTATAATAAACAAGGCTTAGGAATGTAAGGGGCAAATGCACTATTTAATGAGTAACCAACCTGTAAATCAGTTCCTGTAAATTTATTAAATAATAAGTTTTCAAATGGAGATTCTATAATGTAGTCATCACCATCGTAATTAAATTGGTATGATGTATCTCCATATTCTTTATTAGCATTCTGAAGATATGCCTTATTCATAAAAGATTCACTTTGTTGATATTTAAATGAAATCTTTTTAAATAGTTTAATACGCTCTATATCAATTGAATCAACATCTGTATATTCTGTTATATCTATTACGGCACCTTTTGCATACCATTGCTCAAGAGGCTCTATTTGATAAGTATTTATATTTGTAGGATAACAGGTTAAATTTAATTCTTTTAAGATACCACTAAAGAAATCAGATACTTTCATTTCGGGTGCTAAACCTGCTAGGTCAGTATAAGTAATAACATTTGATACTGTTGTTAGTACAGTCACAAAATCACTAATATAAGAACCGCCACTATTATAAAATACTGAGTAAGTAACAAAGAAATCAATATCGCAACTTGCATCACTTCTAACCTTAAAAGTAAAGTTATCATTCATTCCACTAACATTTGGTAATTGCACAACTCCTGAAAGTGTAGTTACATTTAAAGTTTGGTAAAAGTTTCCATTTTGGAATACATCTATAAAAATAGTTGCAAGTGGATTTGTATTACTATTTATTGAAAAAGTTATAAAATGTTCAGAAACTCCATTTAAATAACTTAGGTTTAAATTATTATTAGTAAAGTTAAAGTTTGGTATTAAGTCATAATTTGGTCCACTTGATGAATCTATACTATCAAATATTAGTTGTATTGGAGGTGTTGAATAAGTAAAAGTACTTTTGTTTTTAAACCACAAAAATAAATCAGTAAATTTTTTATCAGTTAAAATTGTACCTGTAAAACTTACTCCATATTTATTTTCTATTGCATCAAATATTGCAGGTATTCTTACTGCAGGAAACAATTCATTAAATACAATTGCACCATGTGTTAACTGAATATCTGCAACTTGTAATTGAGCTAAAATACCTGCGGGTAAATAAGTAGGAAAAGTTGCAAATGGATTAACACTGTTATACTGCCAGATTCTATTTGAACTAATTAAAGGATAATGAACATCGTAATAAGTTGTTCCATCTTGTATTCTATTTTGTATTTCTATTGCGCTGTAATCGTGATTATATGCAGTATAATCCAAAGTACTTAACATATCCTCTCCGAACTTATCTTTTAAACTAAGTACATCCCCATAGAAAGTAACTTGATAATTTTCTGCATCACCTTTTTTAACATTTGCTTTTTCAATACTTAATTTTCCTCGTCTAAAAAATGTAAGGTCAATTTCAATTACAGCATCTCGTCTAATGTTATGATCTATAGTTGAGTCAACATCCGTTTGGTAAAAGTGCTGAAAGATTTGATTGTTAACATCAGAACAGGGAATGCTAAATGTTTGCGAGAAATCAGTAAATACTTTTGATATATCAGCTATGTTTTGAATCGAAGAATTAACTTCAATCTTTTCATCGTTGAATAATTCAAGTCTTCTTCCTTCTACAAGTATTTGTACTTTTCTTAACATTATACAACTGAGTTTATAATATCGTTTGCAAATTCAAACTCCATTTGATAGTTAATCATTTTATTATTTATGTTCTTCTGAAGCTCCGTTGATTTCGTGTTTAGTTTTGCAGGTCTATTGTTAACTAAAATCCTTTCACTTAGCATTATTTGCTTTAAGCTACTATTAAATTCTTCGGTAACAAATCCTGTATTTGTCTTAATCACCTCTCTACCATTTACATTAAACACTGCTCTTTGCCCTTCAAGTTCTGAATAGTTAACAAGGTTAGATTGCAGTAAATTATAGTCAACTGAATCTATGCCTATTGAAGTGTTAGATGCTTTAAATAAAAATTCTCGTTGCCATCCTCCATAACGATTAATAAAGTCTACTACAACGGGTTCATATCTACATTCATCATTTGGCAAAAACATATATGTTCTTAATAGTGTATCTGAGTTATCAAATACTTCTACTTTGTTTCCATTGGCGTAAGCAGCAGGATAAACTCTATAAATATCGTAAATTCCATCTGCGGATATATTATTTATAGCAACATTTCCTGTACCTATTTCCGTGTATTTAATATAATCACCATCGTCTAAACTCATTGTAATTATACCTGCTCTTCTTGAACCTGTAGTTGAAGGATCTACACCATCGTAATGGTAGAAATATTTCCCTTCATCTAAAAAGAATCTTCCATTAACAGGATTCATCAAGTCTTGATAATATCCGTAACCATCACAACCCAAAATAGTAGCACCTGAAATGAACACATAAGTATTACCCAAACCTACTTTTTTGTATTTTCTAAATGATATATTGCAGTATTCATTTGTTGGTGTAATGTCGTTGTTTGTACTATAATTATTATTGAATGATTGATGTGAAATATATTCTCTAATGTAAGGTGCAATATTATAAGTAGTTTGTAAATGATTTGATGCGGGAATTAATTTGCTTAAAGTATATTGAGGAGTTGCAGGCATACTTCCTGTATTCCATAAATACAATTCTACTTTGCTTCCTGTTTGTCCCGCTTCATTTACCTCAATAATATAAGGCGACCTTGCTGCTATAAATGTATAACTCATTTCTTTTTAAAATTTTCGTTCATTATTGTATTAAAAGTTTCAGTTGCATCTAATCCAAATGCTTCTATTAATTCATCAGGTAAGTTTTTAAATGCTTTCTCAAATGGCTTAGTAAAAAACAAGCTCGGTTTAATTCCTTTCTCTTTTATGCTTCTTGCTATTGCAAATGCTAATCCCCTTTTTGATGTAAACCTACCTTTACTATTTCTTGGTACTATGCCTTTATTCTTTATCCACTTTTCTATTGGTGCTATTGGAGGTTGTTTACTCTTGTAGCTAAATGGTGTGTCGTATCGTCTTTTTGTACCGCTTACTCCTTTATCTTGAAAGAATCCGTATTCCTCCATATTAAAACCTAATCTTATTGAGTTAGGCATTTCTTTAACTTCTCCTTTTATTGAGTTGTATAGCTTACTTGAAGACTTTTTATGCATTCGTGTTAAGTTAGACTTTGCTTGTTGTATTACATAGTCTCTAAACTTCTCTAATGCTATTTCTCTTTCAGTCTTCATTTAGCAAATGCTCATTTCGTTAGGAATCAAAACATCAAATGTCATTGTCCAACCTGCAAGTAAATTCTCAAAGCGTTCCGTAAATGGTTCGCAACTTGGATTACCATCAACTTGGTATAAGTCAGTATACATATCACCCCTTCTCATTACTTCATAGGCGCGATTTAAGACCACCAATTGAGTATTTAATACATCTTGTTCATTATCGTTTCCTAGATAGATATTAGCAACTTCGTCTTTTGATATGTCAACTATATCCATTGCAATTAAACTTACATTAAATCTAATTACGCTACCTTCAAAAGTTGCGGTGTTTACCATAATGTGAGCCAAAGGAAAAATAGTTTGTTTAGCCAAGTCAACTTTAAAGATATCTCCTTCAGTAACTGTGTTCACAAAAATATCAGCATCTAAATGAGCTTTAAGTTTGTCTATGATTGTGTAAAATCCGTTCATAATTTATTATGCTAATACTTTTTCGCCTTTACCTAATTCCTGCAGTAATCTATTTAAGTCTTGAGTTCTTGAGTCTATATTTGATTGCAAGTCTTGAATTTGAGTATCTAATGTTTGGAATTCTTTCCTATTATCCTCAAAACTTTTTTGCTTAGTATCTAATGTACTTTGCATTCTAATAATATTGCTCATTAAATCAGTAATCTCTTTTGTCATCTTCTTAGTTTATTTAGTTGTCTTTGTTCTATTTCGTTTTTTTGTTTCTCAAATGTTAAGTAGGTAAGACATTTAAGTAATCCCATTCGGGTAACTTCGTCAAACTTAGTGATGTCTCCTTTAGCGATTGCATATATTGATTGATACCATCCCCATTGTTTTCCAAATTGAGTTGTTTCGCTAAAGTCGCTGATAGATTCTTGTTCATCTTCACTTCCTTCTCCAAATAATCCATCGTAGCTAGCAATAATTCGTTTCCTAAACTCCAAAAAAAAACTGAGCTTCCTAGCACGACATCTAATGGTGCATACTTCATTAGTTCTGCAAATTCATCTGCGCCAGTGTATTGTTGAATCTCGTATGTCTCTTCTCCTATTACTTTTGCTTTAGCTTTTCTTTTGATTGGTCTATACATAACAGCCATTGCTTTATGATATGTTTCCCATCCTTTAAGATTACTTTCTAAATCTACATACTCACCAAAACTTATATCTTCAAGATTGGTTATGAATCCAAATTCAATATCTCCTATTTTAAAAGTGGGTATTAATTTAGGTGTATAAGAAAACAATTCGTTGAAGTGGATGATTAACTTATTGACTTCAGTCATTTTAAGATTGACAATATCTTTTAGCTTAATACCGCAGAATATCTCAATCATTTTCTGAGCCATAAACTCATCATCATTCGTCTTTTCACGCATCTTTATAAACTCCTGATAGTTCACTAAAGGAATTTCATTTAAACTTGTCGGTACGGTTAGTTCTAACTGCATATATATTAAATTAATTATTTTTCTTATTGTTATAAGCAACCACAAAATCGTAGGCTTCACTCAGCATTTGAAAGTGTCTTCTCATACTCATCAAGTCATCAAAGACTATTTGTATTCGTCTTCCTTTCTTTTCAAAGATGTATGTTTCAATTACTCTTTTCATTGCGTTTAAATCTACTTCTTCGGTCATCTTATATTATATTGTCCATACATTGAGTTAATTCCCAATGTTTCCATTTCGTGGTATCTTACCGCATCTATTGCGTGGTCATTTCCACCTGCAGGTTTGTTTAGTCTTTTACCTGTTTTGTCAGAGTCCCAACAATAAACCCTTAATTCTTTGATTAGGTTTATACTTGATGAGGTAACTAAATATTCTTGACCTTGCATTATTTGAATACCAAAATTTATTGAGTCTTGACCTTTGGTAACTCCTTTAATTGTTTTGCCCTGCCTCTTTATTTCTTCAATTGATTTTGGTTCACTGGAATCAGCGTAAGCAATTACATTTGATTCTAACTTCTTTGCAACATCACTATTAACCATTCCTGTTTGATAGCAGATTTCGTTCAGGATCCTTTTGCCGTTGTAGTTGTAAACTTCTATAATAGTTGTAGGGTCATTGGTATATCCAAAGTCTAATCCGTAACCGAGCAACTTTGCTTCTACAGGTATCGTGTCAATTACTTTCCAATTAGAAAAAATAACTCCTTCAAGCATTCCTATTTCTCCTAATCCATAAACACGCCACCAATTCGCCCAATAACTACTTGTCGTTGCTTTTAAGCGGTTCTTTTCTATTTGAGCTACTATCGCTTCATCAAGAGCTTCGTTATCCTTGTAGGTTAAAATTATGAAGTCTGTGTCTAATTCGTCTTTTAGTTCGGTATGCACCCAAAACTCATTCGCAGGATTGAAGTCTAAATAAACTTCCTTTTTTGTTCTAATTGAAAGTTCATTGTAAGATTCGAACTCAATATTGTTACATTCGTTTATGTATAGAATATCACGCCTTGCACCTCTTAGTTTAGATGAATCATCAGCACTAAAAAATTCCATATAGCTACCATTTCCGAATTCATACCTTAAAAGTGATTTATTAAACGAAGCATCAATGTAACGATTTGTCCACTTCATTATCTTTAAGAAGTCTTTTAACGCACCCCTACGAAGATGAGGTATTGATTCTGCTACAATGCTTATTTCTAAATTAGAAGTCTTAGCTGCCCTGTCAATTAATACAGGAATGATTCCAAAAGTTTTACCTGCAGAAGTTCCTCCTTGAATAATCTTAACCCGCTTTTTTAAAGCAAGTATTTTGTTAATCGCAGTTGTCCGTTGTAACATCAGGGAAAAGTGGTTGCTCTATGTTTGTGGTTTCAGTTCGTTCCACAAGATTGTTTAATCGTTGAGTAATGGATGAATTATATTGCCCTACCATACCGCCTTCGATTTGGTCTTTTCGTATTTCCTTGCGTATGTGTGTGCAGATGGGTAAAAAATCTTCGTAACTTTTATTCAAGTTCTTAAAATACTGCTCAATATAATATCCGTTCTTCTCTAGAATATATATCTCAAAGCCTTCTAAAGTTAATGGTACTTCTAAAGGTTCGGGGATCATATCACCTGTTCTTTGATTTAGATTGTATTTATATCTTGGGTTTTCTTTTACATAGTTCTTATATCCCTTGAATAATTCATACATTGCTTCAGGTGATTCTATGTTTCTTGGTCTTCCTAGTTTAGCCATAATAGTTTGATTCGTGTTTTATTAAATTAATTGTCCTATGTTTCCTAACTCTTTTATTACATCAGGGTTGTTATCGTAATGCTTATTTATTCCGAGTTCTTTTACCTTTTCTACTTTT
>Ga0209191_1000537_pt1 | contig 29073 bp, 23 predicted proteins | sample S_130626_EF_Meta_FD_187320 | JGI IMG/M metagenome (GOLD analysis project Ga0209191, IMG submission 187320) | Freshwater microbial communities from Lake Simoncouche, Canada to study carbon cycling - S_130626_EF_MetaG (SPAdes) (version 2) | ecosystem: Environmental > Aquatic > Freshwater > Lake ...
ATTTATTTACTCTCTAGTCGTTTCTTTTCTTCTTCTAAGTATTCTTTTAACATAAAGACATAGACCTCTCGCTCGAACGGTAACATGTTATCAATATCTGATAAAGCATATTTGTGGTACTGCATCAAGGCAAAATTCATTTTATAATGATTTACCAAGCTGTCATGACAAAGGTTTATTAAAAAAAACTTTGCATTCCCTCCAGATGGATGGTATGCGCTTTGTTACAGACAGGACAATTATAATCAATAGTGTGGGATAGTTTTGGCATAGTATCAAAGAAACTTTGTATTTTACCAAACTGTTCCGATGTTAAATTGTTAATAAATTCCATTAGCTCTTCTTCAGTCTGTTCTTTTGCATGATATACTGAATCTGCATCGTAAATGTAATCAATTGAAGAAGCCACCAATTTAAAGGTATCCTCAGCAGTTACATCACCACCTTGGAGTTTCTTAACATCATCAATATTAGGATACTTCATAACAACACCGACTGTACCAAACAATTCAATTTTGTTAGTATGTCCTTCTTTTTCTTGTACAGTTATCTGTGATAGATCAACTGTGTGCTGAATTTTAGCCTTAGCGTTATCTTCACCATGATCGACATCGCAAGATAAAACGATATCAACAGTTTCACCGACAGACTTAGATCTTAACTGCGTGAAGATATATTCAATATCAAACATCGCCAGTTTACTAATATCAATAGTTTCTGTGATACAAGATTTGATAACTTCTTTTAAAGTATCAATCATAACTCTTTGGTCGTCACTTTGTTGAGCAACCAAAAGTGCTTTTTGATCTTTAACTAAAAATGGTCTGTATGTAACAGACTTCTTAGTTGAAGGAATCACCAAGTTATAAATTGGTGTGTTATTCATAGGTAAAGCCATAATTATTCTCCTTTAGACATATTGTTAATTAACTTATTCAACTCAGCAGTGCTACCTGTAAAGATAACATTGTTATTCGTCACTTCTTTTCTAGATCCCTCTTTAGGTGTATCTAGTTTTTGCTTCTGTTGATGTAGATCCAATAACTGTTGGTTTATATCAGCCAACTGCTTCATTAGATTTCCAACAACTTCAAATGCTCTTGGATGCTCAGACTGCATAGCCACATCGAGTGACTTCTGCAGTGCTTCCTGCCCTTGCTGGAGTAAAATACGAAGATTACTTCGAGTCACATCGAAGTCGTCTTGAATTTTATTTGTAGAGTTGTTAATAACTTCTCCAGTCTTCGTTATCACTTCAGTCTGCCCCCTTGGTTGTATACCAAACTCGGCAGATAATGTTTCATCAATCTTCATTCGCAATCCTTAATGATGTATTTATTAGAACTTCAATAATCCTGGAAGTTTAGTTACTCCATAGGATAGAACAGAACCAGTAACGAAATTACCAGCTGTAGTACCCAATGTTCTATTAAGAGTTTCTTGAAAACCAGTAAAATTGTTAGTCATCTTATCGATCAAACTAGTAGAAATTTTCTGGTCATCTGCTAATTGTGATATTTCTTTTTGTTTCCAGTATTTGTACTGCATATTAACAGTTAGTTTCATCACATCTTTAGAAGCATTATCTAATGAAACTGCATTAACATTCTTTGGATATGCTTCAAATAATTCAACTTGATATCTTGTTTTATCATTAATGTCTTGGACTTCAATGACAAATTTTGGTGCAATATAATTTTTGTAATATTCAAATGTTCTTCTATCGGGATTGGAGATTAAACTCATCCAATCATCAAACATTTTCTTTACTATCAAATCATTGTCAACATAGAAAGTTAAATTTATTGGCTCGTATAGTTTTTCATATGGAACTTCACGGAACTCGCCGAAGGTTCTATTTTGAACAGTAGAATAGTTAATCCCTGGAAGTTGAACAGAGTCGCAAAACAATAAAATTCTTCTTAGATTACCTGGATTTATGCCACCTGGAGGTCTCATTTCTACAGCAAATCTATTGGTTCTTGCTAACGCACCAGTTTTAACTTCAGAAATAAACTGGTTAATTTTATTTGGTTTAGCATCTTTCCTTGCATTATCTTTACTAAGGAATGGTAAATTAAGTGCCATTTTAAACCCTTCTCATTTTCTTGATCGAGTCCGACCAAATTTCTTGTTTACTTGCACCGACAAATCGTTCAACTGGGAGCAACATAGCAGTTGCCCAATCTGCTGCATCGATCTGTCTAAATTGTGTTCTTACATGTCCAGTTAAGTATTGCTTAACGCATGGTTGCGCTGCAGCGAATCTAGAAACTCCATCTATAACCTGCCACGAATACTTTAGTCTAGTTGTTTCATCCATACGATTGTTAGATTTAAATACTAACAAAGCATCTAGGAGTCTAATCCTTAGATGATACGGAAGGTAATGCATGTTTAATCCCATGAATCCATCTTGAGTTCTGCTAAAAGGAAACACCAAAGGAAATCTATCGTAGTAAGGTAACTCTTTTTTACCTTTAGGATCATAACCATACATGTATAGTCGTCCAGGCATAATTCTAGTGACTAATTGATCTGTATTACCATTTAGCACTTTCGCTGGAGTGAGTTGTTGCTTAGTCAGCAGAGTGACTTGTTGTTCGAACCATCCTTTAGACTTTCTAACGCTGGTAGCTAAGTCATATTTGTTTCGTTCGAATACATCGAGCATTGGTGATTTTTGAGCCATACTCTTATTTAGGTGCTAGACCCAACTCGTGTTCGGTTATAATCTTGAACTCCCATCCTCTATCTTTGGCGAATTCACTTGCTGCTTCCCATTTTGCTTGGTTTTTCATAAACGCTAAAGACTCTTGTAAGTATCTTTGTGTTCTCTTTCCAGGATAAATAGGTGGTTGGGTTTGTGTTTTTGGTTTAACTTCAACCAGATAGGTTTTGCCTGTAGTTACGGTAATCTTAAAATCCACAAAATAACGATGAATACGATTATCTGTTGGACATTTGTAGGGTATAATAGTTTCCTCAGAACTCCACTTTAATACACTAGGATTCTTATCACACCAAGAAGCGAATCGTGTCTCCCAGCTGGATCTCATAATAATGTTTGAGGGATCCCCTGTGTATTTTTCTGGGAATATAGGAATATACTTTCTCTTGTGGAACATAAATAACTAATTAGGATAATAACAACCATATTTAGGTTAGGGACAAAAATGGTAGCACCTCTTGCTGGAATAGCAAATCAATTCAAATCATCTCCCTCAGTGACTCAGTCTGGACCACCTACAATGGGTAGTACACGAGGAGATGCTTTACATCAAGGAAATGCTGAAACCTCCCCATATGAAGTTAAACAACATATGTATCCAAACGATTTGCTATCAAGAAATAAAGATGGTCAAAGCGAATATGGTGGAAACTATGTTGTGTTTTATATCAATATTGCAGTTGATTCTAAACTAGCAAAATCTCTAACTGCATCTAATTTTGTAGACAATATTACACCAAGAGATCGTGGAGATCTTATCGCTCAAAATTTATCAACTGAAAAATTAGGTGTATCGCAAACTGGATTAATTGTTGGTGGTGCTGTTCTTGGTGAAGCACTTGGTGTTGGTAAACTAACTGGAAGTGCAGCTTTATTAGCTGAAGTTGGCGCACTAACTACTACAACGATGGCTGCATCAGCATCTCGTGCTCAGAGAAGATTAAAGACTGCTATTGCCATGCATGTGCCAAATCAATTACAGATTAGATATGGTATGCAATGGGGCGACGATGATACACTTGCTCTTCAGATGGCAACTACTGCTTCTGAACAATTGACTCAGGCAGTAAAGGCTGGATCTGTAAAAGGTGCTGCAGAACAACTGGGTGGACCAGCACAAGCTATTATTACTAATCTAGCATTATCAAAAGGACCAAATGCATCAGCATTATCTGCAGCTACTGGTATGGCTGCAAATCCTAAAAAGGAACAGATATTCAAAGGAGTTGATTTTAGATCGTTTAGTTTTGATTATCAATTCTTTCCTAGAAGTCCAGAAGAAGCGCAGAATGTCTTAAACATTATTAAAACATTTAAGTTTCATATGCATCCAGAATTTAAAGATGATAATAATTTCATCTACATTTATCCATCTGAATTTGATATATTCTATTATAACAATGGTGTTGAAAACCCAAATATTCATCGTCATACATCTTGCGTGTTAAAAGAGTTATCAGTTAATTATACACCAAATGGTGCATTCAATACATTTGATAATGGTATGCCAACGCAGATTAATTTAACAATGAACTTTCAAGAATTGGGTCTTCTTACTAAAGACAAAATTTCGCAGGGACTATAATGTACTTCGATCAATTTCCAAAATTTGTATACGACTTCAAGATTGGTGGCACAGGCACAAAAACTGTAGTTACTACTGACATAACTAGAAATATTCGTTTTAGAAAAGAACTATTAGAGAATATTGCTCTTTATGATGAGTATGATATAGTGGATGGAGAAACACCAGAGATTATCGCCGAAAAGATATATGGTAATGCGGAATATCATTGGATTATTATGCTTGCGAATCAGAAACATGACTATATTTCTGACTTTCCTTTGTCTGAGTATGCACTAGAAAGACATATAGTAGATACCTATGGTGCTCAACGATATGCAACAAGATACTATGTTAATGCTGCAGGATTTGTTGTGAACTCAAACGCAACTGGTGCTGTGTCAGTATCGAATGATGACTACGAAAGATCTTTAAATGAATCCAAACGAAGAATTAAAATAATTTCACCTAGTATTATTACAACTGTACTGACACAATTTAAAGAATTAATCTAATGGCTTCTAGTCAACAATTGAGATATGCTGGCGATGTCAGCATTAATAAAGTTAAGATAACAACTCAAAAAGGTTTTGGGCAGGATATCACTGGACAGGTTTTAAATGTACAGTTTTATGAAGATTTGTTCTCACCATTTATAACTGGTAGTATAATCGTTAAAGAATCATTAGACTTAATTAATCTATTCCCATTTATTGGTGAGGAGTATCTTGAGTTAGATATTACAACTCCAGGTTTAGCAGGTAAAATTAATGGTCTCAAAGGGACATATTACATTTACAAGTTAACAGATAGAGAATTACTAGGCGATCGTTCAGTAATCTATCAATTACATTTCGTTTCAGTTGAAGCCATAACTGATCTTAATAAAAAGATTAGTCGTGTATTCGGTGATAAAGTTTCAGATTTAGTTAAACCATTTTTTACAGATAAAGTTATCGGTTTAGAAACTAAAAAGAAAGTATATGTTGAACCAACATTAAGCAATGTAAAATACATTTCTAATTACTGGTCTCCAGTTAAAAATATTCAGCACTTATGTGAACATGCAGTGAACATGAATAAGACCCCCAACTATGTTTTCTTTGAGAACAGAGATGGCTTTTATTTTATTAGTTTAGAAATGTTATATCAAGGTAAGATGTATCAAGAGTTTACCTATGACAAATACAGTCGTGATAAACTACCAAATGGAAAAGATGTTCGAAATGTAAACGAAGACTTTAGAAGAATTACAGATATTAGCATTCCAGTAGCATATGATTACATGGATAGAATTCGTAATGGTATGTTATCTTCTAGACAAATAATGTATGATGTCACTAAGAAAACATATGCTGTTAAAAACTATAATATGTTTGATAGATTCCCAGAACAAAAACATTTAAACAAGTTTCCAATAAATTCTGACAAAGCAATCTTTAGAGCAAACTCTACTCTTATAAATTTAACAAAAGATTATGGCAACTTTAATGGATTTGAAGATGTCACTAATTCTAAATCATTTCAAGAACGAATTTCAACAATGAAGTTGGCAGAAGCCAATAAACTTCAAATTACAGTTCCAGGAAGAACTGATTATACTGTTGGGCAAAAGGTTGGTGTGGTTTTAAATAGAATAGAACCATTTTCCGCAAAGGACACAAATACAACAGACAAAATGTTTTCTGGTTACTATCTAATTGCAGCTATCAATCATCATGTTGATAGAGAAAAACATGAATGTCATATGGAACTAATTAAAGAATCATCTCAGATGGATATGAATAGGAACAAATAATGAATTTTTACTATGGTGTTGTAGAGAATAGAATTGATCCGTTAAAACTTGGTCGTTGTCAAGTCCGAGTAGTTGGGCTACACACGCATGATAAATCTCAGCTACCAACAGCAGATTTACCATGGGCACATCCGATGCAGCCAGTTACTTCTGCCGCAATGAATGGTATTGGTAGTTCTCCTATTGGTCCAGTTGAAGGTACATCAGTAATTGTTATCTTTGCTGATGATGATAAACAACAACCAATTATGATTGGTACAGTTGGAGGAATTCCATCATCACCAGCACCTATTGATGCAGATGATAACACACCAATTACTTCTGCCGTAAAAGTAGAAAAGATAGAACTAAGAACTGTTCCTGGACCAACCAGTGGAGTGCAATTAACATTTTATGATCCAGAATATGGTTCTACTAACTTAACAAAAGATTTAAAGCCAAACATGAAAGTTGTGGCTTTTGGCATTCCAACAGAAACTACTATTGTTTCTATTGACAGTGGTACTAAAATTACAATTAGTAAACCAGTTATAAAATATCAAGAGAACATTGTAAATTTTGAGGCTGCACCATCTAACCTAGATGCGATTCAGAAAACTAAAGTAAATGATTTTATCGATAGTATAAATCCATTTAAGGCTAAAGATCCAGTAGCCAAGACTCCTGTAAATTCATCTATACCCACTGTACCACCACCAAAAGAATCTCCAAACGCTGCTCTTTCTACGCAAGGTATTAAAGCACTTCTTGCTGCAGCAGATAAAGTTGGTTTAACAACTAAAGAACAAAAGTGCGCATTGTTAGGTATTTGTGGTGGTGAGAGTCGTTGGATTACACCAAATGATGAAAAATATCAATATAATAAACCTGCATATTTAAAACAAATTTTTTCATTTGCAACAGATGCAGAAGCAGAGAAATATTCTAATGCCGTTAAAAAGGGTATGACTCGTTATGAGTTTTTCTCATGGGCATATGGACCAAATGGTAATGGAAAGGCTCTTGGAAATAAAACCAATGATGAAGGTGGTAAATATTATGGAAGAGGATATATTCAGCTAACTGGTAAACCTAATTATGAACTATACCAGAAAGAAGCTGCAAAATATGGATATAATCTTAATATTGTCAATGATCCAGAATCCATAAACACTGACATTAATGCAGCTGCTGTTATTGCTGCATTATTCATTAAATTAAGAACTCCAGCTGGAGTTAGTCCTAATGCTCATCCTGGATATTTTTATGCAGCGAAAGCGAGGGTAGGTAATAATACTGCAGAAATTGCAGCACTTAAAAAATCTTACTATGAATACTTTTATGGATATACATCTGATGTAGGTGCAGAAAAAGATGCTGGACCAGCAAAAATAGAATCTCCACCAGTAGGTGTCGTTACCTTACCACAACCATCTGCAGAGTCAGTTAAAACTGGATCTGATACGATTGGATTTAGAGACCCAAACAATAAGTATCCGCTAAAAGATTATGTTGGTGAACCTGATACCAATCGTTTAGCAAGAGGAATTATAGAGGGCACTGTTCTTAAGAAAAAAGATGTATTAAGAAAACGAACAGTACCAAAAGCCAATAATGGAGGATTTTGGGATCAACCAGAAGCAGCGTATGGTGCAGAGTATCCATTCAATAAAGTATTCGAAACAGAATCTGGGCATGTACAAGAATTTGATGATACTCCAGGCTATGAAAGAATTCATACATACCATCGCACAGGAACATTTAGTGAAATAGATCCTTCAGGTTCTCAGATTAATTATATTATTGGTGATAATTATATTATCATGGATAAAAATGGTTGTGTATCTGTTGCTGGAGAGTTGAACATTACAGTAGATGGCAATACAAATATTTACGCTCGCAATGATGCTAATGTGCAGGTGGCAGGTAGTGCAACAGTTAATGTTGGTAATACATTAACTGTTGGAGTATACAGTGATGTTAATATGGCTGTTGGTGGTAACTTTAATCTTAAAGTTGCTGGTGACTATAATGTACAAGCTGCAAATATAAATCATCTAGCCGATAACTACCTTAGTCTTAGTGCAAAAGAGTATAGTCTCGTTTCATCTGGATCTATCAACATGCTCGGCTCCAGTAAATTTAATCTCCAGTCTAGCGGTAGTATGGATATTAAAGTTGGTGGAATACTTTCTGCAGATTACACTCAAGGACAATTTGGTAATGGTGCAGCTGGAACTGAAACTGTTGTTGTACAACCAGTTACTCTCACTCCACCTGAAATTGGATTGCCTACATTTAAAACTATACCATTTGAAGTGCCAAAGGAAAGATCGTTTGAAGAAAAAACTGCTGCAGAAACTCCAGATGATTACGATACTGCCGAAGGTCGCAGATTATTAAACAAACAACAAATAAAAGAAGGACAAGAGACACCTGCTCCAGTCGTTGCCGTAGAAGCAGCACCTCCAACTAAAGGTACAAAAACAAATATCCCTGTTGATTGTCAGATTATCTACAATACTAAAAACTTTACCAATGATTTTAGAATGTCAACTAATTTTATTTTAGGTAAGTTAATGGAGGGTGGTGTCGGTGGTAAACATAAGTTAGTTGATCAGATGTTAAAAGATACTAAAAATGGTCCAGATAAGTTGTATACTGTTTCAGAAATTGTATGTAATCTTGCTCAGACTTGTCAAAATATTTTAGAGCCAGCATTAAAAGTTTTACCTAGAGGCATAGATGGTTTAGGTAAAACATGGACAATTAACTCAGGATATCGTTTAAAAGGATTAACTGGTGGTGAATCTCCGACATCTGATCATCCTAAAGGAAGAGCATTTGATATTGGAACTATGCCAAAAACTGGAGATTTTGAACAATTCAAAAGAAATTATGATCTTATTGTACAGTTAGAAAAAATTCTTCCATATGATCAACTAATTTTAGAATATCAGTATCCAGGTACATGCTGGATACATGTATCTTATAACGCAAATTCTAGAAGAAAACAAGCATTTACTATGGTAAACCATCAACCATATAAGGGTAGTATAACTGGTGGATTTGTTCTGCTTGAAAACATCCCAGCACCACCTAAGAAACACTAAGGAAACATAATGGGTGGCTTTGCTAAAGAAGGTGATTTGTCTCAAGGTATAGATGGACCAGCTACTGCTCTAACCTATAAGAACCAAGCAGTTAAGACTTTTGTTCAAGGAATGAGAATAGCACTTGTCGGAGACCAATACCAGCCTCATCAGGTAGGGGTGGTTACTCATAGTGCTGCACAACGAGAAATTACAACTGGATCTTCAAAAACATTCTTTGAAGGTAAGGCAGTAGCCAGATATGGTGATTCGATCGCCGATGGCGATAAAGTTGGTGGCGAAGGTTTTAACACTTTCATAGAATAACCTAAATAAACGATATGGCAAGAATAACTAGACTCTTTTCAGATTTGGACCTTAACTTCACAGTTCATCCTGTGACTAAAGATATAACACGCAGATTTGATGAAGATGCTATCAAACAATCTGTTAAAAATCTTCTATTAACTAGAAACTTTGAACGACCATTCCATAGTGAGATTGGTTCTCCTATTAGACAGTTATTATTCGATCTACCTGGACCGATGTTCAATATTATGCTTCAACGAGCAGTCATTGATGTGATTAACAATTTTGAGCCAAGAGTTGATATTATAGATGTTAGAGTGGATGATTATTCCGATGCAAATGAAGTTTATATAACTTTAGAATTTAAAATAGTCAATACCGAGAGACCACTTACTCTCGAATTAGCCTTAGAGAGAACACGATAAATGGCAGTCACAACTACTAGTAAAAGAATGAGTGTATCAGAGTTAGACTTTGATACGATTAAAACTAATCTTAAAACATTCCTTAAAGGGCAGTCAGAATTTCAAGACTACGACTTTGAGGGATCTTCTATGGCAGTTCTTATAGATCTGCTGGCATACAATACTCACTATAATGGTATCTACACCAACCTTGCTGTCAACGAAATGTTTCTTGACTCTGCAAGTAAAAGAGCATCAGTTGTATCTCTTTCAAAGATGTTGGGTTATACTCCGAGATCTGCAGTATGCGCTAAGGCAGTTGTTAATGCTACTATTGCTTCCCCAACCTCAACACCAGAGGTAGCAACTCTTCCTGCCAATCAACCATTCTTAACTTCTATTGATGGTAAATCTTATATTTTCTATAATACAGAAGATGTAACAGTTGCAAGAAATACTGCAGGAAGATATGTGTTCTCCAATTTAACTATTGTAGAGGGCACACCACTATCATACAAATATACTGTAGCGTCTGGTGTGCGTTATATTATCCCCAATGCTAATGTAGATGTTTCCACATTATCGGTTTCAGTTCAAGAAAGTTCTACATCTGACATGTATGAGACTTTCACTAGAGCAGAAGATTTAACATCAGTAACAAGTATCACTAAAGTATATTTCTTAAAAGAAATTGATGATGGACTATATGAATTAACTTTTGGTGATGGAGTTCTTGGTGTTGCTCTTCAAACTGGTAATGTCGTAACCATAAATTATTTTGTTTCTAGTTTAGATGCCCCAAACTCCGCATCTGTATTCACATATAATGGTTCTGCATTACTGGGTAGTAATTTATCAGTTGTTACTGTAGATTCAGCATCAAATGGTGTTGCCTCAGAAGATATTAATTCTATTAAGTTTAATGCACCAAGACTGTTTGCTGCACAGAATCGTGCAGTCACCCCCGATGATTACACAGCATTAATTTATAGTAAATTTCCTGCAGCACAAACTGTTTCTGTTTGGGGTGGTGAGGATAACAATCCTCCAGTTTATGGTAAAACATATATTTGTATCAAACCAAAGGATGCTAGTAAGTTAACCAATCAACAAAAAGAACTAATCTCAACTGAGATTCTTAATCCAAGAAGTGTAGTTTCTATTACACCAGAAATTGTTGACCCAGAATATTTTAATATTAAGGTAACTTCTTTTGTTCATTATAATCCAAAGGAAACTTCTAAGACTCCTGCTCAAATTGAAACTATTGTAAAGAATGCAATTCTTGATTATGACGAAAACGAGTTGCAGAGATTTGATGGAGTTCTTCGTTATACAAAACTAACAGGTATCATCGACCAAGCAGATGCATCTATTGTTAATAACATCACTCGTTTGATGGTTCGCCATCCTCATAGCCCACAGTATGGCGTTAATGCTCAGTATGTTTTAAATCTAATTAATCCTATTTCTCAGGATGGTGGTAAACAAGGTGAGGTATTCGCATCAACTGGATTTTTTATTCCAGGAAGCACTGAGATTCATTATCTTGATGATGATTCTTTTGGTAATATTCGTTTGTATTATTTAAATACAAATTTAGATAAAGTTATTGTGAATGCATCTCAAGGAACTATTAATTACGATATTGGATTGGTTCAAGTTAACGGACTGAATATTTCATCTTTAGATGGACCAACATTTGAATGGCAAATTAAACCTGAGTCTTATGATATCGTTTCTGCGCTAAATCAAATTGTACAAATTGATCCAACTTTATTAACTGTGACTGCTATTGCTGATAATACTGCAAATGGCGATCTAGGTGCAGGCTATAACTATCAGTTCAATTCTATTAGATCATAATGTCAAGAACTCAATTATCATCTGTTGTTTCTACACAGATACCTGAATTCATCAGGGAAGATTATCCTACATTTGTTGCTTTCGTAGAAGCATACTATGAATATCTACAAACACAAGGTGTAGATCTTTCTGCTACTAGAGACTTAGATAAAACTCTTGATAAATTTGTTATAGAATTTAAGAAAGAATTAGCACACAATCTTCCTGGAATTGTTGAAGATGAAAGATTTATACTATCTCATATCAAAGATCAATACCTAGCAAAAGGTTCTGAAGCATCTTACAAACTTTTATTTAAATTACTGTTTGGTAAAAATGTAGAGTTAAAATATCCAGGAACTCAGATGCTTCGTGCTTCTGATGGAAAATGGAATCAAGAAATTTCAGTATTTGCCCAAGTCGATTTTGGCGACCCAACCACTATTGTTGGTAAACTAGTAGACATCCAAACTGCATCTAGGCTAATCAGAGTTCTTGTTGATAGAAAAGAAGACCTTGTTGGTGAAGTTGATCGTATTGTAGCACTTGGTGGTAATGTTTATGAATTTTTCTTAGATAAAAAATTCTTTGGTGTATTAAAGCCAACGGACAAAATTAAATATAAAGATATATTTCAAGCAACAATTTTACCAGCTACACAAACTCCAACAATAGTACAACCTGGAAGAAATTTTAGAGTTGGACAAGTTTTTGAAGTTCGATCTGGAGCTGGAACTGGTGCTCTATTAAAAGTTACAGCAGTTGATGACGATAACGGTATCAAATATGCAGAATTTATTAAATTTGGTATTGGATATAATGCTAACTTTGCAGTTAATATCTTAGCAAGTAATACCATAAATTCATCTTTTAATAATACACCTATTGCTTCTATTAATAGAATTGGTAATGATTTAGAAATTGGTGATATTACTCTTGGTTTTGATGAACAGGGTTATATTAACTATGGTGATGTTTTCGCTGCAGATTATGTTAATGGTACATATGCTGGTACTGTAGTTCGTGAATTCTCATTAAATTTCCGTAATGCTCAAACAGATTCTACGGAACCAGCTATTATTGAAGTAAATCTTGGAGCATTAGTAAAATATCCTGGATACTACACTTCGAATAATGGTTTCTTAGATGATGCTATCTTTATTCAAGACAGTAAATATTACCAAGCATTTTCATATGTTTTAAAGATCGATGAGAGATTATCATCTTATAAATCTGCTGTAAAAACAATGTTGCACCCTGCTGGTATGGCATTGTTTGGTGAGTATAATATTACTAATAATATTGATTTAAGTATCAGTCTCGAATCTTTGGTCAAATCTCTTGGTATTGGTTTAAGAGATAGTTTTAGTTTAACAGATTCTGCAACCAGAAACTTTGGTAAAGCACTATCAGATTCTGTTGATACACCAATAGAATCTTTAATATATTCATTCGGTAAAGTATTAGCTGACTCTATAAATACACCAACAGATGCAGCTACTCTTTCTACAGGTAAAGCACTCTCAGATAGTATTTCAACACCAACTGATTCTTCTTGGGTTCATTCATTTGGTAAAGCACTAGCAGACTCTATTTCAACACCGACAGACTCAATAACTGCTAAAGAAATTGGTAAAGCATTAGCAGATACACCTATTATTTCTGAGACACTTGCACTTAATACAACTAAATATATAACAGATACAACAGCTGGGTTTACAGAAAGCGGTATAGTTGGATTAAACCCATACGCTGGACAGGATTATTTTGCACAAACATATAATGTAATCACAGGATCTACAATTAGCTAAAATAGCTATAATTTAAGGAGAATTTTATGGAATTAGAAAATACACTAAAAGCGACTGGTATGGTTCGCATTGTAAAAACAAACGCAGCTGGCGAAGTTACTCAAGATTTTGAAGTACCTAATCTAGTTGTAACAACAGGTAAAAACTTCATTGCATCGTCAATGATTAAAACTACCACAAATAGCCCTGCAGCTATGACTCATATGGGTATCGGTACTAGCGGAACAACTCCAGGTGCTTCTGATACCGCTTTGTTGGCACAAACTGCTCGTGTTTCATTATCAGCATCTGTTACTAATAACGCTGTTACATACACTGCTACATTCCCAGCTGGTACTGGTGATGGTGCTCTTCAAGAAGCAGGTATTTTTAATGCTTCAACTTCAGGTACTATGTTGTGCCGTACAACATTCTCAACAGTAACTAAAGGTTCTGGCGACACTGTTGCTATCACTTGGGTTGTGACAGTAAGTTAATTTTTTAAGGTTCCGATAAATGGCTACATCGTCTTCTCTAATTAAAACTATTCTCCATAAGAGTCTTGCGGAGGGTATTTACAGGGATGTAACAACCAAAAGTTCTAACTACTACTATTTTCTTGGTAGAACATTAGAGTGGACTGATGCAAGCAACCCTCCATATCCTATTGATAGCTATGCTTACGAACGAGCAGTGCGAGATGATATTATAACATTAAAATCTATCGCACCATCTGATGTAGCATTTGTTATACCAAGAACTAATTGGACATCAGGTACTGTTTATGACATGTATGATGATGAATATTCAACTGAAGTTCTTGGTATTAATATTGTGAATGGCGGAACTGGATTTACCTCACTTCCTGTTATTACAATCACAGGTGGTGGTGGCGGAACAGGTGCAAAATTTTATCCGATAGTATATGATGGTTCTATTATTGGCATTGAAGATGTTGGTATTGCAGATACATCAAAAGGATCTGGATATACATCTATACCAACAGTAACTGTTACTGGTGGTACTGGTACTGGTGCTGTTCTTCAAGCCATAGTAAATATTGCACCATCTGGAAAGCAGAAACTTGAAGAATGTAATTTTTATGTTCTAACAGAAGATTATAATGTCTATAAATGTTTAGACAATAATAACAATGCAATGTCAACATCTAAACCCTTAGGTACATCAGTTTCTCCAATATCTACTGCAGATGGATATGTATGGAAGTTTATGTATAATGTTCCGATCAATTTAAGAAATAAATTTTTATCTGAAACACAGATGCCAGTTGTTTCTGCATTGACAAATCAATTTTATTCTAATGGTGGTATGGATAGTATTATCATTAATAATAAAGGAACAGGTTATACTACAGCAACAATAGCTATTAGTTCTAGTGATGGGTATCGTGCAGAAGATCCAACATTTTTAAATTCTATCTCACTTAATAATTCTGGTGGTAATGGATATATTAATCCAACAGTAACTTTCGGTAATCCTATTCCTAGTGCCACTATTTTTATTTCTAGTGCTACTTTGTTTTTAGGACAAAAGATTTATAATAGTGTATATGATTTTTATGAGGTAGTTACTCCAGGAACTGTTTCTTCCGTAGAACCAACTCACAGATATGGAACAGTACAGAATGGCTCTGCAGCATTAAAATATGTTGGAACAAGAGTAAAAGGAACTGTATCTACAACTGGAACAACTGTTAGTGCTGGCAATTTTATTGTTGGAGTTAAGTATACAGTTGCAACTTTAGGAACTACTACAAACACTCAGTGGAATACTATCGGTGGAACTAGTGGAGTCACTTATAGCGTAGGAACTACATTTACTGCTGCAGTAGCTGGAACTAGTCTTGGTAATGGAACAGCAACTACCAAAGCTATTAGTGGTGTAACACTAAATGGTGCAGTTAGAGAAATTAATATGATCACTGCTGGATCAGGATATCTTTCTGCTCCTACAATCGCATTTTCTGGTGGCAGTGGTTCTGGTGCAGTAGCGTCTGCCAAAATGAATGGTGGATCTGTAATGTATTCTATTATTACCAATCAAGGTGATGATTATACGAGCGCACCAACAGTAACATTTGGATCAGCGTGGACAGCATTGTCTTCTGTTCTAGTTAATGAACAGTACTCTGCAAGTAATGGTAAATTATACACAGTAACTTCTGCTGGTTATCTTGGTTCTACTACACCAACTCATACTTCTGGAGCAGTTATTAACTCTCCAGCATTTGCATTTTCTACAGCACTAACTTTAAATAGTACTGTATATGTTTCTGGTAGATTATATAAAGTTACAACTGCTGGAACGACTTCTGTTGGAACAACTCCGACTCATACTTCTGGAACAGTAACAAATGGAACTGCAGCGTTATTATATTTGGGTGCTCCAGCAACATTAACATACGCTGGTATTGCAGCAACAGGAACTTCTGTTTTAAGATATGGATATGGTTACTCTGCTTCACCTTCTATCACAATCACAGATGCAAATAGAGTTGGAACTATTACTGCTCAATTAGCTTGGAACACTTCAAAATCAGAAGCCAAACTACTTCCAATTATTGACAATGGACAAATATCTGGTGTTATTGTTGAAAATCCTGGAATTGGATACTCAACAGCCACTATAACTGTTACTGGTGATGGTACTGGTGCTTTGTTAAGTCCAGATCTTAATATTGGTACAATTCAATCACTACAAGCCAACAATGAAATTTTAACTACACCTGGAACTATTAATGCAATTAAAATTATTTCTGGTGGTTATGGTTATGGTGTAGCTACTATTGAAATTCAAGGTGATGGCACAGGTGCCACAGCAACAGCAGATATTGATACTGCCAGTGGTAAAATTAGAAAGATTACTATTACTAATCCAGGACAAAATTATACTTTTGCTAATGTGGTGGTAACTGGTAATGGTGATGGTGCTAAATTAAGAGCAATTATGTCTCCATATGGTGGACATGGTAAAAATGCACCAAATGAATTATTTGCAACAACACTTATGTTTTATAGTAATGTATCAACAGACTTAAATCAGGGTGTATCTGTAAATAATGACTATCGTCAAATAGGAATTGTTAAAAATCCTAATCAGTATAACTCCGATCAAAAATTCCAGGGAACTATTGGATCAGCATGTTTTATTGTTGCTGGCACAATTAATACTACACAATTCGCAAGAGATACTAATATAACTATTACCAGAACAGTAGATGGCGATCAATTTGAAAGATTGTATAGAGTTGTAGCATCATCTTCTACTAGTGCTTTAATACAATCATTAGATAATGACACACCATTAATTAATGATACTTTTGCAAACTTAGATGGATATACCTTTACCGTGACATCAGTTGGTGCTCCAACAGTAGATAAATATTCTGGTCAACTTATGTTTATTGATAATAAAGCAGGGTTCACTCCTTCCGATCAAGAAACTGTTACACTAAGAACAGTTATTGGTTTTTAACATAAATAGATTAGAAACAACTAAAGAGAACATTACGAATGGCTATCGATTTTAACACCGAACCGTATTACGACGACTATAACGAATCTAAAAGATTCTTGCGTATTCTGTATCGTCCAGGATATGCTGTTCAAGCACGAGAACTCACACAAATGCAGACTATTCTGCAGAATCAAATTTCTCGTTTCGGTAACCATGTATTTAAAGAAGGCTCTTTGGTAATCCCAGGTGCTATTGGTTTAGATACTAAAATCGGATATGTTAAATTAGCATCCACATATGGTAATGTTTTAGCAGATTCTGTAGTTGCAGAATTTAATGGATTAACTATCGAAAATGCCTCTGGAGTTCAGGCACAAGTTATTCATTATAGTTCATCTTCAGGCGCAGATCCTGCCACATTCTTTATTCGTTATTTAAATTCTGGTGACAATAATGCCACAAAAACATTTTCTAATGACGATGTTTTAACTAATTTGGCTGGAACAAATTCTGCTGGTGACGCTGTAGCTGCAGGTACATATACGGTTCAAGCAGCATCATCCTCTTCTACTGGAGTAGGATCTATTGCCACTATACAACAAGGTGTTTATTATATCAAAGGGCACTTTGTTTTAGTTCCAGAACAAAAAATTATTCTGGACAAATACACAAATACTCCATCTTATAGAATTGGTTTAGCTACAACAGAGTCTGTTGTTACAGCTGAAGAAGATACTACTCTATTTGATAATGCACAGAACTCATTTAACTATGCTGCTCCAGGTGCTCATCGTTATTACATTGATGCTGTACTAACTAAACTTTCTACTGACAGCACTTCAGATACTGATTTTATTGAGTTGATTCGTGTCAACGCTGGACAAACTCAAAAGATTGTTGACAAATCAGAGTACTCATATCTAGAAAAAGAATTTGCTCATAGAACATATGATGAATCTGGTAATTACACAGTTAAGAATTTTGAGATTGATGTTCGTGAATATAGAAATAATAATCGTGGTGCTTGGGTAACAGGACAAGTTTATTTAACTGGTGATGTTGTAACCAATTCTGGTAAAACATATGTTGCTAAAAATTCTGGAACATCACTAAACAATACACCTCCAACTCATACATCTGGACTTGTTTATGATGGTTCATCTAGCGGTTCAGGTACAACAGGTATTCAGTGGGAATACAATGAAACTCCTTACTACAACAGAGGAGTTTACACACCAGCAGTTGGCTCTAATCTTTCAACTAACCAAGCAAATGAGGCAAAATTAGCTATTGGTTTGGAGCCAGGAAAAGCATATGTGCAAGGTTATGAAATTGAGAAACCAGCAACTGAATATGTCACAGTACAAAAAGCAAGAGATTATGTTTCTGTAGAGAATTCAGTTATTCCAGCGACTGTTGGTAACTATGTTTTAGTAACTAATTTAAATGGTGCTCCTGGAGTTAATAGTTTAACTCAAGTGACTCTTTACAATAGAGTAACATCAGCTGTTGGAACTATTCCATCTGGTGCTACTGCAGTTGGTACTGCTCGTGTTCGTTTTATGGAATACCATAATGGAACCATCGGTGCACAAACTGCTATCTACAAACTAGGTTTATTTGATGTTCAAATGACATCTGGATATGACTTTAATAGAGATGTTAAATCTGTTTACCATGTTGGTTCTTCTGATGATGTAAACTTAAATTTCACTGCAGATATTGAAGGTACTGCTACAGTAGGATCTGGAACATTAGTTCGTTTAATTGGTTCTGCTACTGCATCAAATTCTCAAACAATTACTGGTACTGGAACTTCTTTCCAGACAGATCTTAAAGTTGGTGATTATGTTTTCTTAGGCACTGCTCTAAGAAGAGTCACCGCAGTTGGATCACAAATTCAAATAACTGTTGATTCTAATATAACTATTACTGGTGTGACAATTGATAGAGTTGAAACTCAAATTTATGAGCCAGAAAACGCTTCTTTATTGTTTCCGTTTCCATACTATGCAATTAAATCTATAAGTGATACAAATTATACTGTATATGAAACTTTTACAGGTACAGTATCTTCTGGATCATTTAGTATAACAACTTCTTCTGGTACTATGGCTTCTGCTGCAGATCAAGATAATTATACTATTATTGATACTAGCGCAGCATCAGGTGGTGCAGTAATTACACCAGTGACCATCACTCCATCAGGTTCCACTACCACTATTACTGTTAATACTTCTTATAATGGTCGTAGTGTTTTTGTTATCGCTGCAGTAAATAAGAGCGGTGCATCATTAACTAAGAAAACGAAAACATTAGTTCCTAATGCAACTAAGACATTTACCACTCAAGCGACTGGTCAGGTAACTCAACTGTTGCTTGGTAAGGCAGATGGATATCGTTTGATTTCTGTTAAAATGAAATCTGGCACATTTGCATCTTCTAGTGGAAGTTACGCTATCGATATTTCAGATCGTTTTATCTGGGATGATGGACAAAGATCTACTCACTATGATCAAGCAAGATTAATTCTTAAAAATTCATATGCTCCACCAGAAGCACCATTTGAGGTAACATTTGATTACTTCACTCATGGCGCAGGGGATTACTTCACTAAAGACTCATATGTAGACATTAGTGATTATGGTGCACTTCCTTATTTCCAAGGTATTGCATTAAGAGATGCTATAGATTTTAGACCAAGAATTGACGATGCTGGAACATCATATACTGGAAGTAACGCATCTATAACATTACTACCAAAGCGTGGTATTGATATTACAACTGACTTCTCATACTACCTAGCAAGAAAAACTAAAATTGCTATAGATTTTGGTGGTACATTCTTTGCAATTAATGGTGTGTCATCTTTAAATCCTGGAGAGCCACTAGACCCAACACTTGGTTTGGTTCTTTATAATCTAACATTAGAGCCATACACATTCGGAACATTAAATAATAATGTTCAGGTTAATCGAATCGATAACAAACGATACACTATGCGTGATATCGGTAAATTAGAAAAACGAATTGATAATCTAGAATACTATACTTCATTATCATTGCTAGAACAGCAAACAGAATCTCTAAACATTACAGACGCATCTGGTTTAGACAGATTTAAAAATGGATTTATTGTAGATAATTTTGCAGGACATAATACAGGAGATACTTCTTCTCCAGACTACTTGTGTTCTATTGATATGGAAAGAGCAGAACTGCGTCCATTCTATACAATGCAGAATGTAAACTTAATTGAATCTGTTTCTTCTGATAGTGCTCGTACTTCTGCAAAATATAAATTATATGGTGATGTTATTACATTACCTGTAGTTGATCATCTTCCTATTGTTAAACAAGCATACGCTTCTCGTTTAGAAAACATTAACCCATTTGCTGTGTTTACTTTCCTTGGTGATGTTAAAATTAATCCATCATCTGATGATTGGTTTGAAACTGATCGTCGCCCAGATATCGTTGTTGATATAGAAGGTAATTTCTCAACAGTTAAAAACTTAGCTGAAAAGGCTGGTGTTCTTGGAACTGTTTGGAATGCATGGCAAACTCAATGGACTGGTGCTCCAATTAGCACTGGCAGTATTAAATACACGACTGGTGGTAACTGGGCTTCTCGTCAAGGTGATGTATACTTAACACAAGCTGAATTACAAGCCAAGTTTGGTATTACTTCTTGGGGTAATGCTCGTCAAATTACAGTTGAAACTACTGCAACTCAAGTTGGTCAAAACAGAACTGGTGTAAAAACTAGCCTTGTTGAAAAGATTGATAGACAAGTTGTTGGAGATCGTGTTCTATCGACTGCAGCTATTCCATACATTCGTTCAAGAAATATTCTTGTTCAAATTCAAAAGTTAAAACCTAATACTCGATTCTATCCATTCTTCGATGGTATCGATATTTCTGCATATTGCACACCAGCCACTAAAATTGCTTATACTCCAGCTGGTGCTGACGATGCTGCAAAATTGGTTACACATAATAAATTTAATACTGAGACTAATGTTGGTTCTAATGCAACTGCAACTACTCGACAAATTAATGGCGACAGCCAAGTTTGTTTAAATCGTGGTGATGTTATTACTGGTGGCACATCTGGTGCAACTGCAGTTGTTGTTGGTAAAGAATATAACATCGATGATAATACATACGCTTTGTTTGTATCTAATGTTATAGGAACATTTTCTACCACAGAAACTATCACAGCATCTAACATATTAGGTTATGCATCTGCTGCTACTGGAACTGTTGGAACAGTTACTACTAAAGCATCGGGTAGTTCATTAATCTCCAACTTTAATGGAGATTTAAATTTACTCTTTAATATTCCAAACAACGATTCATTAAGATTCCGTTGTGGTAGTCGTGAATTAAAATTAGTTGATGCTACAACTGCGACAGGAGCGTTCACTTCTCGTGCACGAGCAAATTATCGTGCAGAAGGTATTATTGAAACTAAACAAAGAACAGTTCATGCAGTTCGTAATGCAGAGTTAGCACAAGAACCACTCGAAGATAATCAAGTTATTACACAAACTTCTGAACGAGTTGTTGCTGATACTGGTTGGTGGGATCCACTTGCCCAAACATTCTTAATTGAACAAAAGGGTGGATGTTTCTTATCTAAAGTTGATGTATTCTTTGCTACTAAAGATACAGCAGTTCCAGTCACTATCGAAATTCGTGAAGTGGTTAATGGTTATCCTGGAAAACGAGTTCTTCCATTCTCTCGTGTTACACTAAAACCAGAGTATGTTAATATTTCTGAAAACACAGTATTGCTGGATGGTGTAGATGTTGCTTCTTATGATACAGCTACTACATTCACATTCCCTAGCCCAGTTTATGTTCAAGAAAATACTGAGTATGCAATCGTTTTAGCGTCAGATTCAAACAATTATAAAGTTTGGATTTCTCAAGTTGGTGATCAGATGCCTGGAACTTCTCGTACTATTTCTGAGCAACCATATCTTGGTTCATTGTTTAAATCTCAAAATGCTTCTACTTGGACAGCAGATCAAACGCAAGATTTAAAGTTTACAATTTATCGTTGCCAATTCCAAACTAATCAAGATTCTAATGTAGTGTTTGAGAATGATACTTTGCCAAATGTAACTTTAGTATCAGATCCATTTGAGACTAGATTACCTGCTAGTGGAACAAACTATAAAGTTCGTGTATGGCACGCAAATCATGGAATTCCATCAGGTTCTAAAGTTACTATTAGTGGTGTTTCTGCTAATGTCAATGGAATTCCATATGCACAATTTAATACAACACATACAATCAGTGATGTCGATTTAGACAGCTATTGTATCACTTTGGCTGGTGCTGCAACTTCTTCTGGATATGGTGGTGGTTCTGCTGTTAGAGCAACTCGACATGTTCAATATGATGCAGTACAACCATTAGTTCAAGTTCAGTCTTTCTCTGAAACTCCGCTTAATTTCCGTCTAAAGGGTATTAGTGGTAAATCTGTAGATTCTACTACTCAATCTGCTTATACTCGAGATGCATCTTACGCTGGTGTGCTAGTTAACGAAACTAATTATTTTAGTTCTCCAAAGATGATTGCGTCTTCACAAAATGAGGCTGACACATCATATGGTTTAAGTGGTGATAAATCAGTGCAATTCAATATTGTTATGAGCACAACTAATGATGCGCTATCTCCAATTATTGATACTCATAGAACCAGTTTAGTTGCTGTTCAAAATAAGGTTAACAATCCTTCAGAAACTAATATGAATGTGGCAAATTTAGATTATAACACAATCTTATCTGCAAACACAAATATTGCATTTACTGCAGCGACACAAAGAATTAGTTCTTCTAACTCTACTGCTAAAGCTGCATTGGCTACTTTAACTGTTGGCAAATATCTAGTTGTTACTGGTGACACTCCAACAGCAAATAACCAAACATACCTTATCACTGAAGTTGCTTCCGATGGCTCTTATGTAACATTGAGTGGACCAAATGCAATCCAAGACGATACTGCTGGTGATGCCATTACCTTGGTTCAAAGAGAAAGATTTGCTTCTGAAATTGCTCCAACAGAAAGTTCTACATATAGCAAATATGTGACCAAGAAAATCAATCTGGCAAACCACTCTAACTATCTAAGAGTTAAATTTGCAGCTAATATCCCTGCTGATGCTAGCGTTGAAGTATGGTATAAAACTAATATCGTTGGTTCAAACACTGCATTTGAAAATGCAAAATACACTCAGATGACAGTAGATTCTATTGTTCCTAATTCTTCAAATCAAGAAGGTAAGTTCTATGATGCTTCTTATTCTTTAGATGACTTAGTGTCATTTGATGCTATTCAAATTAAACTTGTTATGAAGTCTACTAATAGTTCTGAAGTTCCAAGAATTAAAGATCTTCGTGTTATTGCTTGCGTATAATGGAAGGTTTTGTTAATATACAGAATAAGGAAGGTCTCGTGAGAGACCTATCCACTGGCGCAGTCATAAATACAAATAGAACTGATTATGAGAATTATTTGCAAAGAAAAAATGCAGTTAAACAATTAAATAACCAAATTAAACAAAACTCTGATAAGATCGAAAAAATTGAATCAGATGTAACAGAGATAAAAGAAATGCTCGCAATGCTTATTAAGGGTAAACAATAATGGCAACAATCGTACTTCGCAGTGTAAAGGGCAGTCCGCTAACGATTGCAGAGGCAGACGCTAACTTTGATAACCTGAATACTGAAGTTGGTTCCAAATTAACAGCATCTGAATATACAGCTGCAGATGTTCTAACTAAAATTAAAACTGTTGATGGCGCATCTTCTGGTTTAGATGCAGACTTGCTAGATGGATTAAATACTAGCAGCAGCGATACTACTGGAAACTCAGTTGTTACTCGATCTTCTGGTAATTTCTCTGCTGGAACTATCACTGCTGCCCTAGTTGGTAATGTAACAGGCAATGTAACAGGTAATCTTACAGGAACTGTTACTGGTAATGCAACCAATGTATCTGGCATTGTTTCTATTAATAATGGTGGAACTGGAGCAACTACAGAATCTACAGCAAGAACTGCGTTAGGTCTTGGAACTATTTCTACACAAGCAGCATCTGCTGTTTCTATCACTGGTGGTTCTATTACTGGCATTACTGATCTTGCGATTGCTGATGGTGGTACTGGTTCTTCAACTGCAATTCAAGCCAGAACAAACTTGGGATTAACCATTGGTGCTGATATTCAACCATTCTCAAATGAATTAACTAATATTGCAGCACAAACTGGTACTGGACTATTCATTAAAGGTAGTAGTGGTTCGTACTACCAGAGAACTATTACAGCTGGTAATAATATTTCTATCACTAATGGTGATGGTATTTCTGGCAATCCTACTATTACTGGCTCATCAAATCCATCTGTAAATTATATTGTTAAAACAGGTACAAATGGTGAAGGTGATATCGGACAATCTGCAAATAGATTTAATGTAATTTATGGTACTTCCACTTCTGCTCGATACGCTGACTTGGCAGAAAGATACACAACTGATATTGAATATGCTCCAGGAACAGTTGTTGTAGTTTCTTATGACGAAAATGGTGCTGAAGCAACTCAAAGTTTTGGTGTGAGTCAAAGAGTATTGGGTGTTGTTTCTACAAACCCTGCATTTTTAATGAACGATGAAGCACCTGGACAGGCAATCGCTCTCCGTGGTCGTGTTCCTACTCAAGTAGTTGGTCCAATCAGAAAAGGTCAACCATTAGTTTCTATGCCAGATGGACATGCTGCAAGTGGTGACCATCAAAATTCTTTTGCCATTGCATTAGAAACAAACTTAGACTCAGGTATTAAATTAGTTGAATGTGTAATTTTATAATGATTCATGACAACCCATCCAATTGTCTTTCATAAGACAAATGTATCTCTTTCAGATATACTAATCCCAAAAGACTTAGTGGTCTATCTTAAGACCACTGAGACTTGCCAACTCAACTGCCAACACTGTTTTACAAATGGTGTCAACGGTAAAAAGATATACTTTAATCCCCAAAGAACTGTAGACTGGTTTGAACGACTCCACGAGGAATGCCCATCTTTTAATGGTGGGAATATCACATTCCATGGAGGAGAGCCATTCCTCGCTCCATTAGAAGACATGTACTATGTCTGGGATAAAGTATCAAAGATATTCCCCAATCTTAACTGGTCATGTTCGACTAACCTATGTTTCAATCTAACTGAAGACCATATGGAGTTTTTCAGAACTGTTCTAAAGAACGGATTCTGTACTTCTTGGGATAAGGGTATTCGGTTTGAGAATGATAAACAAGAAGCACTTTGGCGAAAGAATCTTCAAACCCTAGTAGATGCAGGACATAATATTACGCTTAACATTAGTCTGAATAAACAGCTAATGGAAATGGATACTACTGAGTTAGTTCTGTGGTTGAATACTTTAGGTGTGAATTGGGTTCAATTCGAAAGGCTAACCCATGATGGCTCGGCTCTGGTAAATACTCACATATTTCCTGCAAATAAAGATCAAGATGACTGGTTTGTTAGAATGCACGAAACCTATCAGACAATAAAACCTAAATATAAAGATGTCCTATTGGAAGGTGTGTATTCCTCTTTAACTAAAGGTATACATGGTGGAGTTCGTTGTAGAGATTGTGAACAGAAAATCTTTACGATTAATGCCGATGGAACTGTGGCTGGATGTCCAAATGCTGCAGTTGGTAATGGGTTCGGAGATATATTCCAACCTATTAGAACTTTGCTCTCCGCCAGAGGAAGAATAAATAACATTACATGCGAGATAGAAAGAGACCCTCGTTGCTATACCTGTGAAGTATTTGATATCTGTAATAGCGACTGCCACCAACTGAAATGGCAGGGAGATATCTGTGCAGCACCAAAAACACTAATGCAAAGGTTAAAGAATGACGACAGCTGGCACTAATATAACGAAAGCAAATATTACTGCTTCGATGGAAGCACTTAAATCATTCAATAATGATATTGTTTGGCATAGTGGTAATCAACCATTTCAAACAGATATTACTGGTGGTGATGCTACTGGTTATGCAACTCAAACTTACGCAGATGAAATTTCAGATACTAATGTAACAGCATCTACTATTACATTAAATTTTATAGCATATGCTAGACTGTTATCTAGAATTAGAAGTGTTCAATTAAAGAAGTGGTATCAAAATCAAGGTGACCCAAGATCATCTCTGCAATTTGATGGGACGGAAATTACCAATTTAAATACTAACTATGATGCTGTTGCAGCTGGAGTTTCATTAAATGGAACTACTCCACCTGCGTCAGAAGGAACAATTTCTGCTTCTGAATTAGATGCATTTGTGAATTCTTTATCAGAAGCTATTACTGCCAATAGAACTAATACAGTTCTTATTGAAGAGTTTTATTGCCATAGCAATTGTCATGGTTCATGTCACGGTAGTTTATAATGTATATTGTTCCATTTGATTCTGATACACTAAAGAAAATTATTGTTGGTGAAATTGATTCACCAGAAGTTAACTATAAAGATTCGAGTATTAAAGGTAAGAATTTTATTACCTATTTTAGCAATTTAAAATATAAAACAATTAATATTGAGTTCGCAGATATTTCTATCGATGAGAAGAAAGAACTATTGTGTGAATATATTAAACACAATTCAACTGCTAATATTGAACAGCTATTAGTCACTGTTATTAAAATTGTATTCTATCAAAAAGGATATGATTTATCTTTAGTTGATAAATCAAAATCAGATGCTGAATATCTACAAAAGAGTATTTTAACTAATTCTGAAATTAAAGAATTCGTTCAAGAAAACGAACAATTAGTTAAAACATTATGTAACATTTTAGACGGAACTTTGCTTTATGCAATTAAAAATTTAAATGCATATAAACAAGAAATGGGCGACTTTATCACAAACAATATTGTAGTTGATAAACAAGAAGTAGGAAAGACATTTGTTAATCTATTTCAAAATGAAACATTCAATTCTCATTATTATGCAGCTATCCCAAAATTTGACGATATAAAATACTTTGAGTTTTATTTCGACAGACCAATTTATTCAGGCAAAACTTTAATGTCACATATAACTGAGGGTTGTATTATTTTTCCTTTGTTAAGAATGATATTAGAAACACCATTGACTGCTGAACAATTTAAATCTATTTACGAAGAGACCAATGTTACATCTCTATAATTCCTGTTATGTCTATCCAGACGCAATGTTTGATCCGTCAATTTCTGATTATATCGTAATTGGGCAGAAACATAACATTTTAGGTGTTGGAGTTGAAAATAGTTTTTACTATAATAATGTTATAGTGAAACAGTGTTCTGCACGATTTGCGACATATGAAGATTTTATTAATGGTAACTTAGTTGAACCACTATGCAGTAATAGAGAAAAGTTTATCATCTATTGTGATGATGATACTATGATCAAATTATTTACTGCAAAAATTAAATCTCATATTTTTAATTTTGATGAGTGTTTATTTCTTGAACTTGCAAAGTTATTTGGTGTTCGTTTAAAAATTAAATCAAAGTTAATTGACTCTAGTAATAAACAAATTATTAGCGATCTCGGCGATAAGTTTATCAATTTAACTAAGTCATCTAATGTTAATAAATTTGAAATGTCTCAATACTGGGTTTGGGAAAACGCTGGAATTGAATGGAAGATCGCCAATAGAAAATGTGGTGTTCCAAATAGGCATATTGATATAGTAACGGATCTTATTAATCGTTATGTATATTCTTTCTTTGATGAAGCACAAGCAAGTTACCTTTCAAGAAAAGAAGATGGCTGGGCAACCGATCCAGTTAATCAGCAATTTAAAACAGTAGTTTCCATGAAAGATCTATACATGGAAATGAGAAAAGAATTGGCTTTATTTACGGATCCATTAATTTTGCAATTCTTTGAGACTGGTGTCACTGAAGAACTATTAAACGATCCACAATTTCTATTATTAGTATCTAATGATAAAGTAGACACTTGGTTGCTTAGATGGCTACTTAAATTACCACAATCAAAAATTACAGATTTGGATTTAATAGCATGATATACCTATTCGATAATTGTTACCTATCAACTACAAATAGTATTGTTGAAACCTGCAAACAAGTTTGGATAGGTACGCACCCGAAACTTCAAGATCCAATGATTGATCTTACATATGATATTTTACATTCTTATGAAGAGATCGATGACGAGCAACTTGACGAACTATTCAATAAGATTCATCAAGATCACTCAGATGTAAAAACTATAATTTACTGCGACATTAATAATTTTATGTATGTTTACTCATACTTCTTTAATGGTGTTTTAGAAAAATCTGCTGTTAAAGAGTTATACTCATTTGATATGCTTAAAGAAAATTATAGAATTGGTACATTTGCAATTAGAGATGTAGAGTTTGTTGATTTACCAAAGACTCTGAAAGGAACAGATACATCATCTACCTTTTCATCTTTATTAACTGAAACTAGAATTGAGATCGCTTTTGCTAATTCAGTTAGAGGTAATGAAGATGCATTTAATTTTTGTGTAGATCGTGCCACAAAAATATATGATGGATCTCCTGGATTTTGGGAAAGGGATGCGGAGCAGAATTTGCCAGCACTACTTTCAGATGAAGAATTTACAATTGCAAATTTAACTAATGAAGAGTTTATAGAATCATTTGTTTCTCAGTTTAAAGTTGATACTGTTATTGCAAATAATATATTACCAATACTACAGGAAAAATTTGGGTTTGATTTTATGACTCACTATTTTACTGTTATTAATGATTGTGCAGATTATGAAGAGTTTTGGGAAGATCTTTCTAGTTTAAATAAAGAAGACTTTATTAAAAACTATATGCTCGATCCAGCTAAGGCGATACATCTTCAGTTAGTATTTCCCAATCTTTCTAATTTTGATTCAATCAATCCAATTTTTTGGAATCAAATTTTAAAAAATAAAAACAATACATCATGGCTTAATAAGTACAAAGTGAAAAATGGAACTTATAATTAAACCCACTGAGTTATG
>Ga0209191_1000539_pt1 | contig 29052 bp, 33 predicted proteins | sample S_130626_EF_Meta_FD_187320 | JGI IMG/M metagenome (GOLD analysis project Ga0209191, IMG submission 187320) | Freshwater microbial communities from Lake Simoncouche, Canada to study carbon cycling - S_130626_EF_MetaG (SPAdes) (version 2) | ecosystem: Environmental > Aquatic > Freshwater > Lake ...
CGCAAAAAATCATTCTGTGCTCGGATGTCGGGAATGCCCGGCCCCATGAAAGATGAGAATGGTAAGCCTACCCGCAAAGCGGCCTCTCTTGCAAGATGGAAGTGCTGATATGACTACAAACTCAGACACAGTTAAAAACACACTGGATATTGTTTCAGCGTTTGCAGCCGTAGGATCATTCTTGGAAATGTTTACCCCAATTTTTGGTTTGGTTGGCGCAATCTGGACATTGATGCGAATCGCCGAAATGATTGCGGGTAAACCATTTGCGGAGATCATCCGTCGAAAGAAGGGTGAGTAACCGTGCCATTTCCTCTGCTTGGACTTGCTAGTTTGGCTGGGCGTGAATACGCTTATTCACAACCTACTTTTACAGAGCAGGACAATCTGCTTAAGGTTTTAAGCCCACAAACGTATTACACCAATCAGATTATTAACTACCTTGCGGATAAGTTTGATATTGATAGCAGCTTACCACGTGCACAATACCAAGTGCAAGACGCTTCTCGTGAAGTTTACGGTAATGGGCCAAAAGGTATAAGCCAAGAAGAGTACGACAGACAAATGGCAGACCTAAGCGCACAAGTAAACGCGCCGGGGGCTGTGGAGAAGTTTGAAAATTATCTTCGTGATGCTGACTACGGAACTATTAGTCCCAATACTCAAAATTTTATGGGGCCCCAAGCAGAAGATAGCAACGCTTTTACATTCGGTTCAGACACATTTCCTGTTACTGTAGGGCAGCTACCTGTAGAGAGTAACTTTTCGCCCATACAGCTAGAAGCATTAGAACGGGCTTTATTGGGCGGTGGTTTTGAAGTTGGCCCCCAACCAGATGTTCCAGATACCCCACGTAGACCTGACTTTACACCAGAGGGGTCTGGCAGCGGTTTTATGCCCCAAGGTGGTGGTAAAAATGAATTTGATGTGCAACAAGAGTACGAGCAATATTTACGTGGCGGACTTACTGGATACAGGAGATAATCATGCCAAGCTCAAGTAAAAAACAACACAACTTCATGGCAGCGATTGCGCATAACCCTGCGTTTGCCAAGAAGGTAGGAATTCCGCAGAGTGTAGGGAAAGACTTTAATGAAGCGGATAAAGGTAAGAAGTTTGGCTCCGGTGGGATGGCCCGCCCCGACCTTCAAAAGATTAACAAACCCAAGACACTTCACGGGAAGATGTCAATCATGAAAGGTGGCGGTATGGCTAAGAGCGACATGAAAGAAGACATGAAGATGGACTTGAAACAAGACAAGTCTATGATGCAAAAGGCTGTGAACAAACACGAAAGTCGTTTGCACAAAGGTCAACCTATGACTAAATTGGCTGGTGGCGGCTCCGCCTCTAGCCGTGCTGATGGCTGCGCTACAAAAGGCAAAACCAAAGGCACAATGATTAAGATGAACATGGGCGGAATGTCCTGCTAAGGAACACTATGGCTGATCCAATCTACACTGCTGAAATGGGTAAACCACCCACGGATCCCGAGGGCGTGCCAGCTTCTAAGAAGTCCGCGCCTAAGACTCCAGCGCCTAAAAAGCCTGTGCCTAAAGATACAGTCTACCGCGAAGGTATGCCTGTACCGCAAGACATTGATGGCGCATCCGTTAAAAAGATGGCTAAGGGCGGTATGACTGCCTCTAGCCGTGCTGATGGATGCTGTACCAAAGGCAAGACACGTGGAAAGATGGTGTAATCATGGCTACAAGATGGGACAACCTACCCGGACTCAATGACGATGTCCTTGAGCGTGCCAGAGAAGATTTTAAAAAAGGCGCAAAAGGCCGTAACGTAGACTCTTCTAAACTTACTGGCGGCGCTAAAGAAGCCGTTCGGGAAGCTGGCAAACGTGCGGATAATCGTAACGTTGGTCGTGCTGGTGCGGGTCAAGCTATGTTTGAACTTGGATACATGGCTGGCCGCAAAATTGACGAAAAGACCGGTCTTGGTAAAAAGATGGTTGATAAGTCTGGGCTTGGTGATGCAGCCGAAAAAGCAGCAAGCCGACGCGATAAAGTTGAGTTGTCCAAAGACGCTAAAGCTCGCTTAGACGAGGAAGAAGTTGATAACTATCGACGTGATACCGACTCTGCTGAAAAAGCCCGTAGAGAGTATTCTGGTCGTTATGAAGACGGTACTCGCTTGCCCGATGAGGAAAGCTACAAAGGCGATGGCATGAAGAAAGGCGGCGCAGTTAAGTCAGCTAAGTTCATGTCATTCTCTAAAAAGGGTAAGCCCGCAGGTATGAAGCCTGTTACAAAGATGGCTTCCGGCGGTTCATTCCGCGCATCTGCTAATGGTATCGCTCAGCGGGGTAAAACCCGTGGAAAGATGGTGTAATTTATGATGGCATCCCGTGGAATGGGTGATATTCGCCCAAGCAAAATGCCCAAGGGCAAGCGTAAAGCTCGTCGGGATGACACTGACTTTACACAGTATGCTGAAGGTGGGCCTGTTGGCTTATATGCCAACATTAACGCTAAACGCAAACGCGGTGAGAAAATGCGTAAACCCGGGCAAAAGGGTGCTCCTACAGCCCAAGATTTCATAAACTCTGCAAAGACGGCTAAAAAATGACCACATCTGGAGTTGCAGCGTTTAATCTTGACCTCACGGAGATCGTTGAGGAAGCGTTTGAGCGTGCGGGCTCTGAACTTCGCACGGGATACGACTTACGTACTGCAAGACGAAGTTTGAATCTTCTTTTTGCAGACTGGGCAAACCGTGGCATTAACATGTGGACATTTGAGCAAGGTACGCTTACCTTTACCCAAGGTTTGGCTACGTATGCGCTACCAGACGATACAGTGGACTTGCTAGAGCACGTCATTCGCACGGGCGCAGGCAACTCTTCCACACAGTCTGACCTAACAATTACCCGTATTAGTGTTTCTACCTATGCGACCATCCCCAACAAAATGCAGCAAGCCCGCCCAATTCAGGTGTGGTTTCAGCGTTTAGATGGACAGACTTCGTCTATTGGCACTAAGTTAAGCGGCGGTATTTCTGCTACGGCCACCACAATTACGCTAGTTTCCACAGTTGGATTGCCAACTACTGGCTTTGTTTTGATTGGTAGCGAGACTGTCCAATACGGTTATATCAGCGGTAATCAGTTGATGAACTGCTTCCGTGGCCAGAACAATACCACAGCAGACCAACACGCGGATACCACAAACGTCTATTCACAAAACTTGCCATCCGTCACTGTTTGGCCGACTCCCGATGGATCACAAACCTACCAATTCGTTTATTGGCGCATGCGCCGTATTGATGACGCAGGTGGCGGCGCTCGGACTATGGATGTACCTTTCCGTTTCCTGCCCTGCTTGGTTGCTGGACTCGCCTACTACCTTGCACTTAAGGTAGAAAACGGCGCTCAGCGTCTGGACGTCCTTAAAGCTCAATACGACGAAGCTTGGCAGTTAGCTGCTGGCGAAGATCAAGAACATGCTTCTTTGAGGTTTGTACCGAGGCAAATGTTTATTGGGAGCGGTACGTAAATGGGCAATAGGTTTGCTTCCGGTAAGAACAGTATCGCCATGTGCGATCGCTGTGGCTTCCAGTTCAAACTAACGGCGCTTCGTAAAGAAATTCAGAAGACCAAGATTTACAATCTGCTTGTTTGTCCTGAGTGCTGGGATCCGGATCAGCCGCAGTTGTTGCTAGGCATGTATCCAGTTGATGATCCGCAGGCTGTACGTAATCCCCGTAGAGATACGACTTACTACACTGCTGGTACAAATGGACTACAGACAGTTAACTCGACTAGCAATGCCCCGGATGCTGCTGGTTACGTTACGGGTGGTTCTCGGGATATTCAATGGGGCTGGGCTCCAGTTGGTGGATCGAGTACTTTTGATGCGTCTTTAACACCAAATTACTTGGTGGCAACGACATATGTTGGTACAGTTACGGTAACAGTTACTTAGGAGATTAAAATGGGATTCAGAAAAGCAGCAGATGGCGTTACCAAATCAGGTAAAACTAAAGGTACAAACCTTGGTGATAGCGGCCCAACCGTCGGCATTGAAAGCGGTGCTAAAGGCGGCAAAGGCAAGGGCGGCAAGACTAATGCAGACATGATGTCTATGGGCCGTAATTTGGCTAAAGTCGCTAATCAGAAACGAGGCTAATCATGGCTACACAAGTTAAACCAACTACAAAAAATAGCCCCCCAATTAAAACTGGGTCTAATCGCAACAATAAACCCGCTTCAGCTTACGTTGATCGCGCTAAAGAGGCTACAAGCCAGCTTGCCGCACGCCCAAACAAAAGCAAGCTTGACGAGTACGATGTGACTATTGGCAACATCAGCAAGTCTGCTGGTAATGAGCCTGTTAAAACAACCGGCATCAAGATGCGCGGTACAGGTGCAGCTACTAAAGGTCTGATGTCACGAGGCCCGATGGCATGAATTACACCGAGTTAAAAGCTGCTATTCAAGCCTACACGGAGAACACGGAGACAAACTTCGTGGCGGAAATTCCTGTCTTCGTGACTCAGGCTGAGCAGCGCATTTATAACTCGGTGCAGTTTCCTTCTATTCGTAAGAACGTTACCAGTACGATCGCTATTAACACGAAATATTTAGATTGCCCGCTTGACTTCTTAGCTGTCTACTCAATGGCGGTTATTGATTCTGATGGCAACTACGAATATTTGCTTAATAAAGACGTTAACTTTATCCGTCAGGCATACCCTAACCCAACAACAGATACAGGTACGCCTAAGTACTACGCGTTGTTTGGCCCAACAGTATTGAGTTCTACAATCTATGACGAGCTTTCGTTCATAATTGGCCCGACAGCGGATAAAAGTTACGGCGTTGAGTTGCACTATTACTATTACCCAGAGTCCATTACAGTTGCATCAGATGGTCAGACATGGCTGGGTGACAACTTTGATACAGTGCTTTTGTACGGTTCATTAGTCGAGGCTTACACCTACATGAAGGGTGAGCAAGACATGATGGCGCTATACAACGGCAAATATCAAGAAGCTTTGGCGCTTGCAAAACGTTTGGGCGATGGTATGGAGCGTCAAGACGCTTATCGTTCTGGTCAGTTCCGTCAGAAGGTAACTTGATATGGCGATTGTCCAAACCCAAACTACCAGCTTTAAGGCGCAGTTGTATCAAGGTATTCACGACCTAACAACTGACGTTATCAAGATTGCCCTGTACACGGCTAACGCTAATCTGAATGAAGACACAACTGTATACAGCACAGATAATGAAGTAGCGGCTACGGGTACGTACTCAGCGGGCGGCTCGCAATTAACACCTATTACAGTTAGCACTTCTGGTTCTACGGCGTATGTGGGCTTCCCCAATATTGCTTGGACAGGCGCAATCACAGCTAGATGCGCGTTAATCTATAACGTTACGCAAGGCAACAAATCCGTTGCTGTGTTGGACTTTGGTTCAGACAAGACTTCTACGACCACATTCACAATTACCATGCCGACCAACGGCGCAACCACTTCGTTGATTAGGAGTTCAAATTGATTGTTACTACAACCAAAGGTGATATGGATGAATCTCTACTTGAGAAAAGAGGGGGAGTCGTCGATAATGAGAACGAATACACCACTTGGGTGGAGTATTGGTTAGAGGGTGAATTGGTGCATCGTTCAGCCCATGTAGCCCTGAAGAAAATGCCCCCCATTGTTGCTGAAGCAGCATCTCTTATATAAGGAAACATCATGGCTAATACCCAAGCAATGTGCACTTCGTTCCTAGGCGAAGTTCTTACTGCAACCCATAATTTTGGTGTAGCGCCTATTCGCGCTGCTACCACTGCTGACACGTTTAAAGCAGCTTTGTATTTGACAACCGCAACGATTAATGCGTCAACCACTGTGTACTCTTCTACTGGTGAAGTGACAGGCACAAACTACACGGCTGGCGGTGTAACAGTAACAAATGCAACTGCGCCTTTGTCTACAAATACATCAACCACTGCCGGTACAGCTTACTGGACGCCTTCAGCTTCGATCACGTACACAACCGTGACTTTGTCTACAGCGTTCGACACAGTATTTATTTATAACTCTACTCAGAGTAATAAGGCTGTCAGCGTACATACCTTCGGTTCACAGACAATTACCGCTGGTACATTTACATTGACTATGCCTGCTAATACCACTGCTGCTGCGTTGTTGCGTATCGCTACAACCTGAAGGTAGGGTATGGCTCTCGGGTGGGGCGATAATGCGTGGGGTGAATACAGTTGGGGCGGCTCGATTCCTATTACGGGCAATCAAGCTGTTTCGACCGTTGGCACGGCCTCGCCTATCGTTTCTGTAGCGATTACAGGTGTAGGCGCTTCGGGAGCTGTTGGTACAGTTGTTCAGAGTCAGTCAGCCGCTGAGATTGGTGATTTAGCGACTGCTTCGGTTGGTACGGTTGGGGCTTCTGTTACGGTTGCTTTGACTGGGGTTAGTGCAACAGGGTTAAATGGTACGCCTTGGGGCTACGACACTTGGGGTAGTGAGGCTTGGGGTGGTGCTGGTTTAGGTATTGAATACGGGTTTGGGGTTACTGGGGTAAGTGCTACTGGCGCGGTTGGTAATGTTTCAGTCGCGGGGCGTTCAATTGCGTTAACAGGAGTTGGGGCTTCTGGCGAAGTTGGATCAGTAGTAAATGCGGTTACTAGTGCGATAACAGGAGTTTTGGCAACGGGTAGTGTAGGTACAGTTGTAGCTACAAGTACTCTAGGCATTACCGGTAACTACGCACAGGGTGAAGTTGGTGGGCCGATTGTTCCGCTGAACTCCAACCAAGCGCAGGGTTATGTTGGTACAGTAACTCCGGGTAAAACTGTTGAGTTGACTGGTGTAGGTTCAACGGGTGCTGTAGGGATAATGGGTACGCCTAGGACGCTTAGTTTGACAGGTAACGGGGCGACGGGTAGTGTTGGAAATGTGGTGGCTGTTTATTGGAAGCTCATCGACGACAAACAATCAAATGTTTGGCAATTAATTGATGACAAACAGTCAACAACTTGGCAGAATATAAATACTTCGTAAGGAACAAACATGGCAGCTACAACAACAGAACTAGGGCTAGTAACCCCAACGCAAGGTACGCTCTCGGGTACATGGGGCGACACAGTCAACAACGGTATTACTGAATACACCAATATTGCTATTGCGGGCACAACCACTTTTAGTGGTGACGGTGCCGTAACTTTGGTTAACACCACAGGTAGCGCATCTGCTTCAAACATTGCAACCACATCTGCGCAGTACATGATTGTGCGTGTTACGGGTACGCTGACTACTACCAAAGTTATTACATTTGGTTCTTCTGGCGCAGCCCCTTACAGTAAGTTGTATTTGGTAGACAACGCAGCAACAGGCGGTACTGTAACGTTCAAAGCTTACGGCCAGACAGGTGTTTCGGTAGCTGTTGGTGAAAAAGTTTTTGTGTTTTACAACGGCACGGACATTGTAAAAATCTCTGGCACATTGGTGTCTGGTATTGTTGGCCCAGCCAACGGCGGTACAGGCGTTGCAAATAATGCAGCCAGCACACTTACAATTTCGGGTAACTATGCTACAACGCTAACCCTTACCGGCGCAACTTCAGTCACGATGCCGACATCGGGCACTATTGCCACAAAAGGAAACGCAATAGCTTTTTCAATCGTATTTGGACTTTAAGGACTTAACATGACCACAGTTAACATTGCCGCCGCCACTAGCATTATTGGCACAACTACCTACTTAACACCATCTGCAATTACGGCTGTTGTTTTGTTACCCAACTCAGCAACATCTGCAGCGGTTTACAAGATTAATCAAATTGTTGCCGCTAATGTAAATGGTTCTGCCGCAGTAAACACAACAGTTTCTATTTACTCAAACGGTGCGGTAGCTCAAGGTTCTGCCCCTAGTGGTGGTACGGCATACCCCATCGTGTCGGTAGCTTCTGTACCTATTAACGCTTCTTTAATTGTTGTCGATAAAACGTCGGCCATCTATTTGATGGAAGGTCAATCCATTACGGTGACATCAGGCACGGCCAGCGGCATCACTTACACGATCAGCTACGAAGTTATCAGCTAATCGGAGGCAACCATGTCTCTTAGTAAAGTTGGCGGGATTCTCTCAGCCGGTTTAAACGGCATTAACTACCCTGTCACAGCGGTGGAATACCTTGTCGTGGCTGGCGGGGGTGGTGGTGGATGGCTAGGCGGTGGTGGTGGTGGTGGTGGTGTTCTATCTGCTACTGGTCTTTCAGTCACTATTGGCACTTCATACACAATTACTGTAGGTGCAGGTGGCGCAGCAACAACATCACAAGTTGCAAGTTCTAATGGTTCTAATTCTGTTTTTTCATCCATTACAGCCACTGGCGGTGGAGGCGGTGGGACTTATGACATTAGTTCTGGCGCAGGGCGTACTGGCGGTTCTGGTGGAGGTGGGGCAGCAACTGGCTCAGGAGGCGGTGCTGGAGGTGCGGGTACAAGCGGTCAAGGATTTGCAGGCGGTGCTGGACAAGGCCCATCTCCTTTTACTGGTGCTGGTGGTGGCGGTGCTGGCTCAGTTGGCATTGGCGCAACGGCTAGTGTAAAAGCAGGCGATGGTGGAACTGGATTAGCAAGTTCAATTTCAGGCTCTCAAATATTTTATGCTGGAGGTGCTGGTGGTGGCACACAGGCTTTGCCTTTTGGTATTGGTGCGGCTGGCGGTGGCAATGGTTGTCAAACTTCACCAGTAAGTTTAAATAGCACTGGATTGGCAAATACTGGCGGTGGCGGTGGTGCTGGTGGTAATCCATCTGGTGGAACTCCTGCTGTTTTATTTAATGGTGCGGCTGGTGGCTCTGGAATCGTAATTCTCCGCTACCCCTCTTACTTAGCCCCTGCTACATCAACAACAGGCTCACCAGAAACTTATGTCACAGGCTTTTGGCGTGTGTACAGATTCGTTGCCTCTGGCACGATTACTTTCTAAGGGATAAAAATGGCAACGGGTCTTTTTACTCTCAGACAACAAAACCAAGCCCTAAGACAAGGGGCATGGAGTGGTACGCAAAAGACTGCTTGGGTTGAATATCTAGTTGTTGCTGGTGGCGGTGGTGGTGGCGGTCAAATTGCTGGTGGCGGTGGCGCAGGTGGTTTACTAACTGGCATATTAACTGTTGCCACAGGAACATCTATTACTGCAACTGTTGGTGGCGGTGGCACTTATGGGCTTGACCAAAACACAACTGGAACAAATGGTGTTAGTTCTGTATTTTCAACTATAACTGCATTAGGTGGAGGCGTAGGTGCTTCTATGGTTGCGGGCAATGGTATTGGCGGTAGTGGCGGTAGTGGGGGCGGTGGTGCTACTCAATATGCAACAGGTACTGGTGGACAAGGAACTAGTGGACAAGGAAATGCTGGTGCAAATGGTAGCCCCTATGCGGGTGCTGGCGGTGGCGGTGGCGGTGCAGGGACTGTTGGACTTGTCGCAATAACTACAACAGGTGGTAATGGAGGCGCAGGGATTGCATCAGTAATCAATGGCACAGTAACTACTTATTCTGGTGGTGGCGGTGGTGGTGGCTCTGTTCGTGGTGCTGGCGGTGTAGGCGGTGGAGGTAATGGTGGTCAGGGCGGTATAGCGGCAGATGGCTCTACCAATACTGGCGGTGGTGGTGGTGGCGGTGGAAGTGGAGGTTATCGTGGCGGTAACGGAGGCTCTGGCATTGTCATCATTCGCTACCCAAGCACATTTGCTGATGCCGCAAGTGTGACCAATGGAACAAAAACATCTATTACTGGATGGACTGTTTACACCTTCCTTTCTAGTGGTTCAATCACTTTCTAAGGACAAAGCATGAGTCAAACTTTATTAGGTGGATTCCTTTCCGCAACCTTTAATCCTTTGGCGGGTGATAAGCCATCTACAGTTGAATACCTTGTGGTTGCTGGCGGAGGTGGCGGTGGTGGGCGACCTTCTAGTCAGGTCGGTGCTGGTGGCGGCGGTGCTGGTGGTTTATTAACCCTAACAAATTTTCAAGTTGCCACTGGGTCTTCTTTAACCATTACCGTTGGGGCTGGTGGCGCTGGTGGCGCGGGCGGCTCTAACACACAAGGTGTTTCAGGTTCTAACTCTGTTTTTAGTTCTATTACAGCTATTGGTGGTGGTGGCGCAAGTGGGGGCGGTGTTGCGGCGGCAACTGGCGGTAGTGGTGGCGGCGCTTTAGGTGGCTCAGACTCAGGCGGATCAGGTACTGGAGGGCAAGGCAATGCTGGTGGCGGTTCTGGAAATCAAAGCCCAAGTTACTCTGGTGCTGGTGGCGGCGGTGCTGGAAGTCAAGGACAAAATCAAGTTGGCGGTGGATACCAAGCTGGTAATGGTGGTGCAGGTTTAGTTTCTACGATTTCAGGGTCTTCTGTTCAATATGCTGGTGGCGGCGGTGGCGGAAGTGGAAGTGGCGGTTATCCGGGATTAACTTCTGGCGGAGGCGGCGGCGGTGGAAATGCTGGAAATGGAACCGCAGGCACTGCAAATACAGGTGGTGGCGGCGGCGGTGGTTCTTCAACAGCGGGAACTGGTTATGCTGGCGGCGCTGGCGGTTCTGGGATTGTAGTTATTCGTTACCCCACATCACAACAAGCACCTGCTTCCACAACCGGAAGCCCTCAGATAAGATATGCTGATGGGTATCAGATTTATATTTGGACATCTTCTGGCACAGTAACTTTTTAAGGAGAAAATATGAGCCATTTTGCAAAAGTAGAAAACGGTGTAGTGACGCAAGTCATCGTCATCGAGCAGGACGTTTTAAACCTTGGTCACTGGGGCGACCCAGCATCTTGGGTTCAAACAAGTTACAACACTTCTGGTGGAGTTCACTCGCAAGGCGGTACACCGTTGCGTAAGAATTTTGCTGGTATTGGATTTACATACGACTCGGGCCGTGATGCGTTTATTCCTCCAAAGCCATTTGCGTCTTGGTTGCTAAATGAAAGCACTTGTCAATGGGATGCACCTACAGCCATGCCTGTTGAAGAAGGTAAGATGTTTACATGGGACGAACCCACAACATCTTGGGTTGAAGTAATCGCCTAATAGGAATAATCATGGCTCAATACAGTGGAATGTGGACGCTAAGTCAAGTCAGTCAAGCCGTAAAAGACTTGAATTGGACGGGCATTCCTCCGTCTGTCGTTGAGTATTTGATTGTTGCTGGAGGCGGTGCAGGTGGTTACAACCTTGGCGGTGGAGGTGGTGCTGGTGGTGTGCTTTCTGGCTACGCAGGAATTACATTAGGTTCTTCATACTTTGTAACTGTTGGTGCTGGTGGCGCGGCTGGTGGTAATGGCGCTACTACAGGGTCTGGTGGTGCTTCTGTTTTTAATGCTACTAGTTCAGGTGCATCTACAGGATCTATTGTTGCTACGGGTGGTGGATATGGCGGCTCAGGATACACCACACCAATTGCTGGCGGCAGTGGTGGCTCTGGCGGCGGTGGCGGCGCACAAGGTGGGCCTGCTCTTACTGGAGGAGCCGGAATTTCTGGGCAAGGAAGCAGTGGCAGTAGTTCTAGTTCGTCAAGTTATGCTGGTGGCGGCGGTGGCGGTGCAGGTACAGTTGCAAGTACGGCTGTCTATATTGGCCCACCGGGAATTGGCGGTAACGGCGGTCAAGGTGTTGCATCTGCCATAAGCGGTTCTGTAGTTACATATGGCGGCGGAGGCGGCGGTTCATGTAATAGCACCTCTCCGGGCGCAGGGGGAGCAGGAGGTGGTGGCAATGCCGTAACTTCTGGCACTGCCATATCTGGAATTACAAATACTGGTGGTGGCGGAGGTGGAGGTTGTTTTTTTGGCTCTGGCGGTGATGCTGGAGCAGGTGGGTCAGGTATTGTCATACTTCGCTACCCCGGCTCAATTCAGTATTTTACTGGTGGCACAGTAACTTATGCCGCTGGTTATGTCGTTCACTCGTTTACATCTTCAGGCACATTGGCCCCAACAACGGCTACTAATTTGCTTGGTGCAAACACAATCGTTTTCTTTGCTTCTGGTACATGGACAGCCCCTACAGGCGCTACACAAGTTCAGTATTTAGTTGTAGCGGGCGGTGGTGGCGGTGGTAGTTGGATGGGTGGAGGCGGCGGCGCTGGTGGCTTCCGTACTGCTACAGGCTTATCTGTGACTGCCGGAACAACCTACACGGTTACTGTTGGCGCAGGGGGTGCTGGTTCTGCAATTAGAGACACTGTTGCCACAAATGGATCAAATTCCGTTTTTAGTTCCATTACATCTACAGGCGGTGGATATGGCGGTGCTTCATCCATAGGAACTACATCTGCAAATTCTGGCGGATCAGGTGGTGGTGGATCAGGCACATATGCTGTTGGCTCTGGAAATACTCCATCAACATCACCTAGCCAAGGAAATAATGGCGGCGCTGGGTCTACTGCTGGCAGTGCTTATGGCGGCGGCGGCGGTGGTGGCGCAAGCGCAGTTGGTACGGCTGGTTCTGGTTCTGGCGGCGGTGCAGGTGGTGCGGGCACGGCATCTAGCATCACAGGAATTTCTATTACTTATGCTGGCGGAGGCGGCGGCGGAAATAATACTAGTACACGCGCTTCTGGAGGTGCTGGCGGTGGTGGGGCTGGTGGCGCTGGGCCTACCATTACAGGTGCTGGAGTTGCTGGAACTGCTAATACAGGTGGTGGTGGCGGCGGTGCTTGCAATGATGGTAATAACTCTTATGCCTCTGGTAACGGCGGCTCTGGCATCGTAATCATCAAGTGGAGCTAACCAATGTATGCGCTGGCTCCTCCTGCTACTGTTGCTGTTGGGGCTAGTTGGAGCCGTAGCCAAGAGTGGCTGTCATGTGCGCGAGTTCTATGGGATTGGCTATACAACGCACGATCCAACCCAGCGGCACAAGGAAATGATGGCGTGGCTGGATCAGAACGCAGGTCACTGCAAGTCAACAGAATACATAGTCATCTGGAACAATCTGGCAGAGTGGGCGGGCGCAGCAGATTCCACATGGCTGCGTAGCAAAGTTATTCATGGATACAAAGATGCACTTGAGCGAGAGGCAAAATGAAAGTCAGCTACGACAAGTGGTATCCCGTAGTTCAGCCAAGAGGCTTGGTGCAGCAGGAAGCGTTTATCAAGAAGGTAGACAAGCAAAATGCCGAGCACGCTTTGCAAGTTCAGATTGACAATACGGTAAAGAAGTTTCACCAGTATGAGTATGAGATTTACGAGTTCAGGATGCGGCAGATAACTCTAAACATTGAAATTGTTGGTTTAAAACGAGACATTGATAGATTGGTTTAAACATGGTTACAGCAAAAAAGGTTCCGGCTAAAGCACCTGCAAAGGTAGCGCCCGTTAAAAGGCGTACACCTAAGCCCAAGGCCGAGCAGACAATCAATGTTTCTGTTGCCGCGCCAGCACCTGTTAAAGCTGAAGCCAAAAAGGATGATAGCGCCCTTGGTAAAGTCATCGGTTTAATTGAGTGGGTGGACAATCCCTTTAAGCTGTTTACCGTTATTTTGTTATCGTTCCTGTTCTTTGCAGGGTACTTTGCATGGGATTCCCGTCAGGTCATCCTTCACGCTATTACAACGCAGGACAAGATGCCACAGTTGGCAAAGCAAGAGGCGCTACTTGCCCCTGCTCGTAGCTTGATGAAAGACCTAGACGGTTTGGTTGTGTTGGTTCACAAAGCTAACTTGACGACAAACAGTCGCACTACTGTGTTAGCCCTGAACGCAGATGGCTCACGGGAGAAGTCAATGGAAGGCACGGTAACGTCTCTATTTAATGCAAGCGCAGACCGCAATGCCGCTATGGTGGCTATGCTCAACAATGAAGTCCTGTGTGAAGATTTCAACCCATCTTCCAAAGTTGGTGAGTGGGGCGCTAAACAAGGTGTCAAGTTTATGTGCCGAGGCTCCATCCCCCCTGACATGGGCAAGTTTGCAGGGTATGTAGCCATTGGATTTAAAACCAAGCCAGAGGATATTGCGGCGTTGAAGACCCGTATAAACTTGGCTGCAACTGATATGTCGGAGGATTGATTATGTTGGATATTTTAAGTGGCGGTATTCTAGGTTCAGTTTTTGGTGGGCTGTTCCGAATGGCCCCCGAAGTGCTGAAGTTCTTTGACAAGAAAAATGAGCGCCAACACGAACTCAATATGTTTGCCCGTCAGTGCGAACTGGAGACGCTACGCGGTCAGCAGAAGTTGGCTGAGATAGGCGCTCAACGCGAAGCCGCTATTGACGTAGGTGTCATGGATGCGTTTAACAACGCTATTACACAGCAAGCCGAGATGGTCAAAGCCGCAGGCGGTTGGGTGGCTAGTCTGTCGGCATCTGTCCGTCCCGTGGTTACATATTGGGTGTTGTTTGTCTGGTCGTTTATTCACGTATGGTTTGCATGGAACGCATGGCTTGGCGGTGCGCCAGCCGTAGAAGTGTTTAAGACCATGATGACACCTGACTTCTCAGCTTTGTTGTCTGGGACAATCAACTATTGGTTCCTCGACCGCACCTTGAAGCAACGCGGAATATGAACCTAGAACTAGCCGCTGAACTGTGCCGCCGGTATGAAGGGTATCGGGCCAAGCCCTACCTTTGTCCGGCTGGTGTAGCCACGATTGGCTATGGTTCTACCTACTACGCAGACAAACGCAAGGTAACTTTGGAAGATGCCCCGATGGATGAACCCACGGCTAGAGCACTTTTAATGATTGAGCTTGAGCATACGTATTTACCGGGTGTTTTGCGTAACTGCCCCGGCCTGATTACTGACGTTCGTAAGTGCAATGCCATAGTGGATTTTTGTTATAACTTGGGCACTGGACGCTTGCAGACTTCCACGTTAAAGAGGAAAATCAATGCCAATGATTGGGAAGGGGCAAAAGAACAACTGATGCTCTGGACTAAAGGGGGCGGCAAGGTATTGCCCGGACTACTTAAACGGCGTACTGCTGAGTGCGCTTTACTGGATTGACCGATGCCATTACAAAAAGTTTTATTTAAGCCGGGCGTCAACCGTGAAAATACCCGCTACACCAATGAAGGTGGCTGGTATGAGTCGGATAAAATCAGGTTTCGCCAAGGCACTCCAGAGGTTATTGGCGGGTGGGAACCTTTATCTGCTGACACATACCTTGGCGTTTGCCGTTCATTGTGGAATTGGGTAACGCTTGGTGGTGATAACCTAATTGGAATTGGCACAAACCTTAAGTTCTATTTGGCGCAAGGTGGTGTGTTTTATGACATTACGCCGATTCGCGCAACTTCCACGATTGACAACAATCCTTTTGTAGCAACCGCTAGCTCCGCCACAATCACAGTTACAGACACAAATCATGGCTGTATAACGGGCGATTTTGTAACCTTTAGCGGCGCAGTTGGCTTAGGCGGCAACATCACAGCCGCTGTTTTAAACGCTGAATACCAAGTTTCGGTTATCAATGCTAACAGCTACACGTTTACTGCGTCTGCTACCGCTAATGCAACAGATGCTTTAGGTTCCCCCGGCGGCGGTGCTTCGGTTGTTGCGACGTATCAAATTAACGTCGGCCCGGCAATCCCCGCCCCCTTGACCGGCTGGGGCGCTGGTACTTGGGGTAGTCCTCCCCCTGTTGCACCCCCTTCAACTATTGGCACATGGGGTTATGGTACAACTTCAACAGTTGCTTTGCGCCTGTGGAATCAAATTAACTATGGTGAAGATCTAGTGTATGGCCCCCGTACAGGCGGTATTTATTATTGGAATGCAACCAACACCGTTACTACTCGGGGCGTATTGCTTAACAGCCTTGGCGGTACAGTCACATTTACAAATGCTTCGCCGACTGTGGTGACTTCCACTATTCTTTATACAGAAGGTGCGGCAATTCAATTCTCTGGTGGTTCGCTACCTACCGGTGTATCTGCAGCTACTACATACTACGTCTATACTGTTAATGGGTTGACATTTAATCTGCTTGATAATGCTGGCAACGTAGTTAACACATCTTCTACGGGCTCCGGCTCTGTGTCTTTAATTGTTGACGTACCTACTGTACAGAACAACATAACGGTGTCGGATAGTTCACGCTTTTTAATTGCTTTTGGCTGCAATGACTACAACTCCAGCGTACTTGATCCTATGCTGATCCGTTGGTCAGCGCAGGACGACCCTTACAACTGGACACCTGATCCTACAAACCAAGCAGGGTTTACTCGCCTATCTCATGGCTCAGAGATTGTTACAACTGTACAGACCCGCCAAGAGATTGTGGTATTTACGGACTCCAGCGTGTATTCGCTGCAGTATCTTGGCCCACCATATGTATGGGCAGCGCAGCTTCTTGGCGATAATGTTTCGATCATGAGTCCTAACTCGGCAGTGATTGCTTCCGGCGTTATTTACTGGATGGGCGTGGATAAATTCTACGCATATGATGGTCGTATACAAACGCTTAATTGTGATCTGCGCCGATATGTGTTCCAAGATTTAAACCAAGAACAAGCGCTCCAAGTTTTTTGTGGTACAAACGAAGGTTTTAACGAAGTATGGTGGTTCTACTGTTCAGCCGACAGCACTGCTATTGACAAGTACGTAATCTATAACTACGTTGAAAAAGTTTGGTATTACGGCACAATGTCTCGTACAGCTTGGCTTGATTCGGGATTACTATCGTACCCCGTTGCCGCCTATTACACCAGCAGTACCGCTACAGGTAACTTAATCAACCATGAGACTGGTTTGAATGACAATACAACCGGCACTGCTGCTGCGATTGACGCTTATATTTCTTCGTCTGAGTTCGATATTGGTGACGGCCATAATTTTGGCTTTGTCTGGCGTGTGCTGCCGGACTTAACTTTTGGTGATTCTACGAATGCGCCTTCTGGTGCGGTTCCAGTAATAACTATGACCCTATATGGTCTGACGAATTCTGGCTCTGGTAGAACAAGTAGCGCAAGTCAGAATGTATCTAGCAGTAGCACCTATGACATTACCGAAGAGTTTACTGGGCAGATTTACACCCGTATGCGCGGTCGCCAAATGATTTTTAAAGTTAGGTCGAACCAGCTTAATACAGCTTGGCAGTTGGGTGCCCCTCGTATTGATATACGACCAGACGGACGACGTTGATGGCTTCTAGCGGTCGCATCATTAACCCCGCAGTACCCAACTTACCATTGGGGACGAAGGAGTACGAACAGCGCTATCAAGACCAATTTACAAACATTTTGCGTCTGTATTTTAACCAACTGCGTAATTCATTAAATGAGTTGCTTGGCGGTGCCGGAGGCAAGTACATTGCATTTCCTTACGGAGCATTTTCAAGCTACACCAGCCAGTCCACAACTGCCAATACAGCTACGTTACTAACCATGTCTAATACAGACTTCTCCAATGCTGTATCGCTTCAGTCAGGGTCGAAGATAACGGTAGAGAATGCTGGTATTTACAACCTGCAGTTTAGTGTGCAAGTGCAAAATTTAGATAACGCGCCGCAGGATATGTATATCTGGCTTCGTCAAAATGGCACGGACATTGTGGGTTCTACTGGGGTACTCGGACTCCCCGCCCGTAAAAATCCCGGTGATCCATCTCATGACATTAAGGGCTGGAATTACTTTTTGTATATGAACGCTAACGATTACGTTCAAATCTATTGGTCGCCCACTATTGCAACGTTTACTATACCGACGTACGCGGCTTCGGGCACGCCAACTAAACCATCAACTGCTTCTGTCGTAGCTACACTTTCATTTGTGTCTGCGCTACCAACATGATATTATTGACCAACCCCCATTTTGAGAGGCAACTATGAGCCTTGCAGTACTAGCTGACCACATGGCATCAAAGGGTCGCGGCGGCGATTCGATGCTTATCCACATGGCCCCCCAAGAAGTTGCGGGGCTTCAAGCTTTGGCAATGGCCCACGGCGGCTCGCTTACGATTAATCCTGATACGGGTTTACCCGAAGCTCTTTCTTTAAAGAAATTGCTCCCAGCGATTATTGGTTTTGGCATTACAGCCATGACAGGTATCCCTGCTTGGCAGGTTGGCTTGGGTGTTGGCGCAGTTGAGACTGCCCGTACTGGCGATTTGGGTCGTGGTATTAGCGCAGGTCTTGGTGCCTATGGTGGCGCTGGTTTGGGCGCTAGTTTTACAGCAGCCCCAGTAGCGGAGATGGCGGGTTCTCAAATTGCGTCTCAAGCTGTGGATCAAGCCGCTTTAGAAGGTATTCAACTCCCATCAAACTACGCGGAAATGGCGGCAAAGACAGCTACTCCTGACCAGCTTATGGCGGCTAGAGATTCAATGTCGTTTGGAGATTTAGCAAGTAAAGGTGCAAAAGCTATTGCGGATAACCCATCAAGCGTACTCACTAAAGACAACTTTAAATATTTAGCCGCCGCCGCTAGCCCTATCCTAGCTGGCGAAGCAGTTAAATCTAATATGCCCCAAACGGTTACTAAGCCCGGCGCAATTCGCCCTTATTCTTATGACCCTTATGGTGGTGGTTTTACCGCATACCCTGAATACGAAGTCCCTAAGAGAGCCGCTAGTGGTGGAATTATGGGTTTTGATGAGAGCGTAAATTCGCCTATGTCCCATCAGAGCCTAAGCAACATGCAGGATACGGGTGGTATGTTTAACTACGCCCACGATGGTGGTGGCGTTATGCGCATGGCTCAAGGCGGTATTGCTGGGTATGCTGATGGCGGCTCCGCTGCCGCTGCCTATGCTGCGGCTAACAACATTGATTTAAACAAAAACATTAATCAATGGATTACGGACAACCCCAACGCAAACCGCGCAACAATTGATGCCGAAATGAATAAGTACGGTATTAGTCAAGACGACGTAAATCGTGCTTTGTCTGGTAGTACAGTAACTTCAGCCGCAGTTGACTATGGGTTATCTCACGGCATGGGTCTGTCTGACATCAATCAGAACATTGCTAACTTTACTAACGTCACAAACAAGAACGCTACTGATGCACAAATTGATGCTGCGATGAGCCAGTACGGTATTAGCAATGAAGACGTTGCCCGTGCGTTAGCAGCTACTGGTGGTTCGCAAGGTGAGCAATACGCTGTTCTGGCCGGTAACATGGGTCTGTCTGGACTTAATCAAAATATCAATAGCTGGCTAGCTGCAAACCCTAAAGCTACTCTTGCCGACGCGCAAGCTGCTATGACTACATCCGGCATTAACGAGGCCGACGTTCTGCGTGCTACGGGTAAATCTTTAACAGACTTGTATCCTAAAAAGCTTGTTTGTGGGGACGGTTTTGAGTTGAATGCAGCAGGTACGGCGTGTGTAAAGAAAACGCTCACCTGCGGCCCCGGGTATGAACCAAATGCGGCTGGTACTGCTTGTGTGCCTATTACTAAGAAAACGCTTACTTGCGCAGAAGGGTATGAGCCAAATGCTGCCGGTACTGAATGCGTAAGGAAAACAACCACAGATACAAAAACTATTGTTTGCGGAGTTGGATTCCACCCAAGTATTGATGGTAAATCGTGCGTTAAAGACTTAGAAATTGTTGATGATTTCCATTTTTGCCCCACTGGTCAACATTGGGACGCTAGCGCAGGTAAATGTGTAGCAAATATTAGCGCAACGCAAGAAACAACCACCACTGTAGACACACCTACGAGTTTAACCACAGCCGTTGATACCGCTCTGCCTGTTGGTGTATCCGGTACAACTGGCCCATCTATTATTGGTGGCGGCTCGACAGTCAATCCCAACGGCACAATTACAACTTCTCCAGTTATCCCCGGCATCCCAGTAGGTGGATTTACGGGTATGGAAGATGTACGTAATGCGTACACTAAAGGTGGCGGTAGTTTGGGTTACGTTCCCTACGCGCCAAAAACAATGGCTGAGTTCAACGCCAAGTACAACAACTTGACTGGTGGTTCTAAGCAAGCCTACGATTATTTGACGGGTAAGGCTCCTTACTCCCCAACACCTTTTACTCCAACTGGGCAAATCTTCAAGCCTTACTCGGAGGCTATGGGTATTCCGCAAGACTTAACAAAACGCATGTATATTTTTGATCCCGCGACAAAAACGTACAAACGTAACCCTGACTACAAACCACCTTCATACGCAACTGCTGGTACTGCGGCAGCTACGGGTTCAACTACGGGTACTACAGGCGCGGCAACTGATTTAACAGATCAGTCCAAGCCACCAACTACTGATCCCGGGCCCGGTAATGAATGGTTATGGGACTACGACAGCAAGAAATGGTACGCCTCAGAGATTCAAAGATCTGCTAACGGTGGTTTGATGGCTGAAGGTGGCTTAGCTGCTTTGACTATGGCTCGCGGTGGTAATACGCACGCGCCATTCTTCTCAAAGTCGACTGGTAAATTTACTTCACGAGCCCCACAGGTTTACGCAGATGGCGGTATGGCTGAGCAATTCAACCTTGGCGGTTACTCTGATGGCGGCAGACTTTTGCGTGGCCCCGGTGATGGTGTGTCCGATTCCATCCCTGCAACTATCGGTAACAAGCGTCCTGCACGTTTAGCCGACGGTGAATTTGTAGTGCCCGCACGTATTGTGTCTGAGTTAGGTAATGGCTCGACGGAAGCTGGTGCACGCAAGTTGTACGCAATGATGGACAGAGTTCAAGCTGCCCGTAAAGGTTCAATCGGCAAAGGCAAAGTGGCTAACAACAGCCGTTCCGACAAATATCTTCCCGCATAAGGAGCCGATAAATGGCTGATACCCCAACACAAATAACGCAAACGAACTACGGCTTTGCACCGGAAATTGCTCCTTATGCGCAAGGCTTGTTAGGCCAAGCGCAAGCATTGACTGACACTGAATACAACCCGTACATGCAGTATCAGGGAGAGCGCGTTGCTCAATTCTCCCCATTGCAAAACCAATCGTATGAAAATGCAGCGTTAATGCAAACTCAGCCCCAGTTGCAGGACGCAACTGCTTTGGCGGGCGAAGCGGGATTAGGCGCTATAAACACTGGGTATACATATAACCCATTCCAAACGCAGTCGTTTACTAGCCCTCAAATGGCTGAGAGCTACATGTCTCCGTACATGCACAATGTAGTAGAGCGTCAGCAAAATGATGCTAATCGCCAAGCCGCAATTGCTCAGCAGGCTCAGGGAGCCCAAGCTGCTCGTTCCGGTGCGTTTGGTGGTAGCGGTGACTATCTTATGCGTGCTCAAGCTGCTGGTAACTTAGCCCGTCAAAAGGGCGACATTATGGCCCAAGGTCAGCAAGCCGCTTACCAACAAGGCATGGGTCAGTTCAATACAGAACAAGCTGCTACACAAAACGCTGCCCAGTTAAATGCGCAACAAGGTCAGTTTGGTGCGGGTCTAGGTCTTCAAGGTTTACAAACAGCACTGACTGCATCAAATGCACTCGGCAATCTGGGTAACATGCAGTACCAGCAAAACATGGGCGTTAACGCATTGCAGAACCAATACGGTTTGCAACAACAAGCGCAGATGCAGACTGACATAAACAACAAGTATCAGGACTTTTTGAACTATCAAAACTACCCATACAAACAATTGGGTTTCATGTCAGACATTATTCGCGGTGTACCATTGACTTCTACAGGTTCGTCTGTATACACAGCTCCTCCTTCCACAGCACAAACTGTTGCTTCGTTAGGTCTTGGCGCTGCTGGGGTTAGCAAACTTTGGGGTGGTGCTAATGGTGGTGTGGCTATGTCTAATGGTGGCGGTCTTGGCGCGCTTGCTCTGAACAACTTGGTCTAAGGAAAATATCATGGCGATTGATATGGCATCTGTCTATGCCGCACGGTATAGAAAGCAACCCGACATGCTTCGTGCTGCGGTGATGGGCCAGAGTCCTGACCCCAAGTTAGACTCTTATACAGCGTTAAACGCACTACGTTTGGTTAAAGAAGCCGACATGATGGATATGGCGGGTCAGGCACAACAGCCAACTTCGTCCCCCTCTATTCTTGCTCAGAACATGGCTCCTCCTGCACCTCCACAGGGTTTGGCTGGAATGATTCCTATGGGCGCACCCGCAGGTCAAATGCCACAGGGTATGCCGCAGCAACGAGCTCCAATGCCACAGCCTGTTATGCAAGCAGCCTCTGGTGGTTTAGCTAGTATGCCAACTGCTGATGAAGACTACGCCGATGGCGGTATTGTTGCTTTTAGATTGGGCGGCGATACAGACGAAGAAGCAGAATACCAAGGTGAGACTACAGATACAGGCTACTCCGACTCGCGAGGCCGTAGTGTAGATGCTGAAGGTAATCTTATTGATGATGGTACAGATGCCGGTACCGGTAACGCAACCGATCGGTTTAACTCTCTTCTGGCTAAGCAAATAGCCCGAATTCAAGGCGGTTCTTCCAGAGTTACAAGCCCAGAAGATGCGGCTAAGATGGAAGAAGAGTACTACCAGCGTGAACTTAAAAGAGCTGGCCCAGATATATACAAAGAAGAACTTGCACGTGGCCCGCAAGACGAAGCCGACAGACTTAAAGCAAGACGAGTCGGTGAAGCTAATGCGTTATTCACTGCCGCAGGGAAAGTATTGACCGGTAACAGGCTGTCTACTGGTGCTAGAGAAGCGTTACCTGCATACGGTAATGAGATGAGCAAAGTAGAACAAGCCGACCAAGCTGCTAAGTCTGCCAACGCAAGAGCGCAGTTTGCACTTAAAGATGCCCAGCGTAAAGAGCGTATGGGTTCCAGCCGTGCGGCTCAAGCTTCCATGGAAAATTATCGTAAGTTCCAGCAAGATGAGAACAAAGCTACGATGGATAGAGACCGAATCGTAGCTGAACTTGCGGCCAAAGGTGTTACGGGCAACCGACCACTTCGCGGCGCTGCTGGTGCTAGTGGGCCTAAGCTCGCTGAACAACTAGGTGTGGCTGAAATTGAATACGGCAGAAACCCAACCAAAGAAAACAAAATTACCGTTGAAGCTTTGCGCAGGGCTGTGTCACAGACTAAGACTTCGTTTTCTACTGGTGAAATTGGGCCAGAAAAAGCTAGGGTCACCACAGCGCCTATACAGCAGCGTATTGACGCTAAGGTTGCCGACTCTATGAAATCTTTCCCAACCATGAATCCAGCTTATAGAAGAGCTAAACGAGAGGGGAACGAAGAGGAAGCCAATCGTTTGTGGAAAGCTGAAGAAACTAGATGGCGTGGTATACACTCTAAAGCTGAAGCCGCAGCAGGTGGAGGACAACCCGGTACTGCTGGTAACCCAATCATAATCCCTTGAGGCTCTAGATGCCCATCTATGAATACCAAGGTAAGCAATACGATATTGCTACCGACGACCCATCTGCAGCTAAAACTAAGATTCTTAGTTACCTTGGTACTCAGGAAGCACCCCCTGCGCAAGCCCTTGCGCCCAAACCTACGCAACCTGCGGCGTCTGCTGATTTCGACTTTGGTTCTCCTATGGGAACTGGTTCAGAAGAAATCATGGCAGCGGCGCAGGCTAAGCCTAGTGTTCCTCCGGTTAAGAGCGTACTGACAGGCCGCGAAGTTGAATACGATGAGGAAGCTTTAAACCGTGCATCCCGCCGCAAATATGTAGAGCAGGGTGTTAAGGAAGCCGAGCGCCTCACGGCAGTAGGTAAGCAAAAGTTGGACATTAAAAAAGCCGGGCGTGAAAGACTGCGCCAAGAAGCCGCAAACGAGAACTATGGCTTTCTAGACTTTGCCGCTGACTCTGGTATCGACTTGACCAAAGGTGTAGTCGGCTTGGGTGAGACCTACGTTGGTTTGCTCAACCTTACTTCGGGCGGTGCGGCGGGCAAGGTGTTAGGGCGTATGGGCTATGACCCAGAACGTACAACTGAATTCTTAAATGGTTTCCAATCTCTTACTCGTAAAGACGCACGGCAAAGTGTTAAAGAGGCTGAAGGTTTTCTCGATACCCTAGCTGCGCTGTCTGTTAACCCAACAGAACTGATTGGTTCTGTAGTTGAGTCCCTTCCCGGCACAGTTGCGTCTGGCGGCGTAGGCGGTAAGTTTGTTCGCTCTATTGTTAGCAAAGCCGCGCTTGAAGCAGAAGGCTTAGGGTTAGTCGGCCAGCAGGCTCAAAACTTTATTACCCAAAAAGTTAAAGACCAGACATACCGCATCGCGGCTGTTACTGGTAGTGCAGAAGGCGCACAAACCGCTGGTTCTATTGCTGAAAAAGCCCGCCAAAAAGACGAGACTGGAGTGATTACGTTGTACCGGCAATTGCTGCTGGTTTTGGTACGGCTGCGGTTTCTGCAGTATCCGGTAAAGTTGCACAGAAACTTGGTATTGGCGACGTTGAAACTAATATTGCTGCGCGATCGGCAGGTGTTAAGGGTATTGGTACTGGAGAAGGCGCATACCTAACTAGGTTGTTTAAAGAGGTGTTCAAAGAAGGCGTACTTGAAGAGATGCCTCAAGGAACCCAAGAACAGATTTTTACCAACCTTGCTACCGGTCGCCCATGGGATGAAAACATTGGCAAAGCCGCTGCTCAAAGTTTAATGACCGGTATAGCTATGGCTGGTGGTCATAGCACAGGCGTTGCTGCGCTGCAAAAAACTTCTTCCACATTAAATAATGCTTTGTTTGGTCTCTCTAAAGAACAGCAAAAGCAGCAAGAAGAAGAGCTAAAACAAACTGAAGAAGCGCCCCCACCTCCACCACCTCCACCACCTCCGCCACCTGCGGCTACTGCGGAAAAGCAACCATCCTCTGAAGTGCAGGCCGATCAAGCCCGGGCCGATAAAATTACTGCGCTTACGCAAGTATTAGAGAAGCAGGGCATACCCGCAGATAATGCCGAGAGGATTGCTACACGCAGAGTCGATGCGGAGTTAAAAGCTGAAAACAAAGTTGCAGCTATTAAAGTACCCGAAGGTCGTGTAGAACAAATCACACAGGACTTAATTGCGGCTGGAGTTCCACCACAACAGGCAAAGATTGACGCACAGCAATTAGCTCAAGAGGAGGCACAATCAGATGAGCTTGCGCAGACAGAAACAGGAGGAACAGCAAATGTTGCTGAACCTATCAGTACTCCAAGTGGAGAAAGCGTTAGCATGGCTGGACAGCCCAGTCCAGAACCCCCCGCCGGAGGAGTTGGAGTCATTGAGCCAAGTGGAGTGGTTTCTACTAGACCGGATGTTGCAGGAGTTACTGTTGGAGAAACAGTCGAGCCGCCTGCACTAGTGGAAGCGCCCCCTGCGGAAACACCTGCGGAAACACCTGCGGAAACAACCGCTAAAACTACTATTGGTGAATCCGTTTTATGGCAAGGGAACCCCGTTAAAGTTCTAAGCAAACCTAATGTTGAGCCAGATGGAATTTCTTATACAAGAGTCAAGTTTCAAAATGCTGCTGGAACCTTTGAGGGCGAAGGCGCAACAGATCACTATATTCCTACCGAAGAATTAAACACAGAAGCCCCACCAGAAACTGAAGGAGCCCAACTTGGCACTGAAACCTCTGAAGCCATCAAAACAACGCAAGAAGGACAAGCGGCACCAACAGCCGGAGCAGGTAAAGGTAAAGGCAAACGTGGTCGGCCACCTGTTCAGCAACGCCACGTAGTTACAGAAAACTCCGAAGGCGGGTTTGACCACGTTACAAATGGCGAAGTAACTGCAACGTACGCAAATAAAAAGCAAGCTATTGCAGCTGTCAATCTAGCTAAGGCGCAAGATGACAACAACCCTGTAAAAGTTGCTAAGTTTCAAGCCGAACTAGATAAAGCACTTGCCTCAAAAGGTAAAGGCCGACCAGCTAAGGCTGTGTCAGAAGAAGGTGTAGAGGAGCTAAACCGAGAAGATAAAGTAGAGCTTGATGCTTTGGAGTCGGCGCTTGAAGCGTACAACTCACCCGGAAGTAAAGACAAAATACAGGGCGCAGCAGAATACATTAACGATGCTGCTAACGATAAGACTGCGCCTGAAGCAGTGCGTAAACGTGCCAAGCAAATGCTTGAGGATGACGTTGATCCAAAGGATATCCCTAAGAAGTTGCGTTCTTCTGAAGCAAAAGTAGCCAAGCCTGACACAGGGTTTAGCAAGCTGACTAACGGCTCACAAGCAATTGCGCAGATTATCAAGACTGGTAATCTGTTCCAGCGGTTTGTTGCGCAACGTATCCGCAACTTTGTAGTCGGCGTTAAGTTCGTAGTTGTTGAGAAAGGCGATCCAATGCCGCCCGAGTTGAGTGGCGCTCGTGGATTGTTTGTTTATACACCCGGGTCTAAAGAACGTACCATATACGTGCGTGGTAGTAGCTTTGGAGACCAACAAGGCATAAATAACATAACAGTGCTACACGAATTGCTGCACGCAGCAACGGCTAGTCGTATTGAAGCAGGTCTATTAAAAGGCTTTAAGAACGCTAGCCTTCAGAAGTTTATGCGTGAGATGGAAAGCTTGATGAAGCGTACGCAAGAAGCGTATGAAGAAGGCGTGCTGTTTGGCGATATTCCTCCCGCAGTGCAGCAAATGATTGAAGGCACTACTGACCGCGATAGAACCGGCAAGATAGTTATAGGTGTGTTTGCCGACCCACATGAGTTCTTGGCTTACGGCATGTCTAGCCCTGAATTCCAGAAGTTCTTAATGAGCGTACAAGGTACACGTGGCACGGGCTTCTCTGGGTTCGTTACTAGTATCCGTGATTTGTTTGGTGTTAAGCAAAGTGAAGCTACTGCGTTTACTGACTTAGTCGACATTACCGACAAAATGCTTGGTAAAAGACTGACCCGAGTTGAAACTAAAGCTGGCGCGCTTCCGCAAAAAGACGGCTTTACTCCTCCCGAATTTGACGAGCAAGCAGATATTAGAGTAAAACGTTCCGCTTTAGAACTAGAACGTGACGCACGCAAGGCAAAACAAAACGTAGCTAACTCACGTGAAGGCGATATAGCTACGGCTGTAGAAGCTATGCAGAAAGAACGTGACCCGTCTAAGGTGCGTCAGATTCTTTCTAACGCTTGGAGTTGGGCCGACTACAAACAACGTGAAGCCATGGTGCGCTTGCCTACGTTTGATTTCCTTGCAAAGTGGGCTGCCGAAAAAGGTATTAGTGCGCTTACCCAAACCAACGTATACCTTGAACGTATGTTGGGTATGTCTCAGCAGTTCTTGGCTGGTGCTGAACAAATTGTCGGTATGCTTGACCGTGGGTTTAAAGAAGACAAAAACCTTAGCCGCAAGGCATTTGAAGACTTTGTATACGCAACTACTATTGCTGAGATTGACCCTTCTAACCCCAATGCAGTTGAGCGTAGCGTAACCCTTGACAAAGACTATGCGGCACTTGGCCCTGTTGGTCAGCGCATGTACAAAGACCTGCGTAATTACTACGAAGGCATTATTGAGTTGTACTCTGACCTGCTTGACGATCAAATTCAAAATGCGCAAGGTCTAACAATAGCCGACAAAAACAAGTTAATGGCTATGCTACGCAAAACGTTCGAAGCTAAAGCGCGTATCAAGCCTTACTTCCCGTTAGTGCGTCGTGGTGATTTTTGGTTGGCTATTGGGTCAGGTGAGAAGCGTAGGTTCTACACATTTGAAAGCCGCATCGACCGCAATAATAAAGCCGCTGAGCTTGCCGCCCACAAGGGTGATGACGTCGAAGACATGTTGTTCCGTCAGGAATTTGTGCAGGGTAATGACCTTGGTTCGTTGCGTACAGCGTCCAAAGATTCTAGCCAGATGCTCAAACAAACGTTTGACGCTATCGACAAAATGGAAATGGGTGAGGACTCTGCTGAAGCTAAAGAAGGCTTAAAAGATGCTGTGTATCAAATTTATTTGAGCACAATGCCGGAGCAGACTTTCCGTAAGCAATTTACGCATCGTAAGAACCGCATGGGTTTCAGCACCGATGTAAGACAGAACGTAGCTACAACTGCGGCTAAGCAGGCAACTCAGTTGGCTCGTTTGAAATACGCACCTCTGCTTCGCAACTCTTTGTCTGGCGCACGTGAAGCTATACGCGAACGGGAAGAGCTATCCCCATTTGTGCAAGAAGCTGAGAAGCGGGTTAACTTGGCACTGTCCGGCGGTAACGGATCATTAGGTGAAGCTGTTGCTGGCACAGCTAATAAAGCTTCCTTCTTCTGGTACTTGTCTGGCGCATCATCGGCTTTGATTCAGCCAAGTAGCATCTTTATTTCTGGTTTACCCGTACTCGCTGGTAACTACAACAATGCTACCGGTGCTGGCCTAGAGCTCGCAAAGATGGTTACTTTGGTTAACCAATACAGCATCCTGCGCACCAACTCAGACGGCACAACTTCTATCTCTGCACCAAGTATTGCTAATAGTAAGTCTCTCCCTGCGGATGAGCGCAAAGCAGTTAGCGAAATGGTTTCACGTGGCGTGTCTCAGTCTACCTACGCATCTATGGTGTGGGGTTACAAACAGACACCGACTGAGTCTATGTACTTCAGTTTGAATAAAGGCTTTGGCAATATCCCCGTTGCTTATGGCAAAGGTAAACGTATGGCTAGCTTTTTGGTTGGCGCTTTGATGCACAACACCGAGCGCTTAAGCCGAGAAGCAGTGTACCTAGCCGCGTATCGTTTGGGTAAGAAGCAAGGTTTGTCGTATGGGGACGCAGTTCAAAAAGCAGTCGACTCTACCAACGAAGCGTTAGGTAACTACGATGTTACAAACAAGCCTCGCTTTATGCAACAAGGCATTGGTAAGGTTGCGTTCCAGTTTAAGATGTACCCATTGCAGATGACTCTGCTAATGCTGACTAACCTCAAGAAAATGTTGCCGTTCCTTAATAAAAAAGGAAAGAAAGAGGCAGCAACTAAGTTCTTCGGCATGATGGGCACTTCTGCACTACTCGGCGGCGTAACAAACATGGCTCTATTTAGCCCCATCATGGGGCTAATTGGTTGGGCTTGGGGTCAGATGCGTGGGGATGATGACTGGCCTGAAGAGCTTAAAGACCTTGACTTTACAACTTGGTTCCGCACTGTGTTTCTACCCGAGCACCTTGGTGACGTTACAGTTGGTGGCGTACCAGTAAGTGACTTA
>Ga0209191_1000540_pt1 | contig 29044 bp, 27 predicted proteins | sample S_130626_EF_Meta_FD_187320 | JGI IMG/M metagenome (GOLD analysis project Ga0209191, IMG submission 187320) | Freshwater microbial communities from Lake Simoncouche, Canada to study carbon cycling - S_130626_EF_MetaG (SPAdes) (version 2) | ecosystem: Environmental > Aquatic > Freshwater > Lake ...
AGGACATCCAGGCCAGCCCCTCTAATTTGTTGATTTTGAAGCGCTTCAAGTACTGCTTGAGTTGAAGTCACGCCACCCCTACAAGTGCTTAAAAAATAGGGTTGTTGTTTTAATTGTTCAAAAAAACGGGTGTTCGCAAAATGCTTTGTCAAAGGTGTTAAAGGCAGGTGCAAACTAATCACATCGGCTTCTTGTTGAATCGTTTCCAAATGGACCATTTTAACATGAGGAAACTGTTGCCACCCCAAAGCCCTAGGGTAAATATCATGGGCTAAAATTTCCACATCAAAACCAGTCAATACTTTTGCAAATGCTGCACCTGTGTGGCCAAATCCGATAATACCCACTTTTTTTCCAGTGAGTTCGTCTCCACGATTTTCATCCCTAATCCATTGACCCATTTTTATTGCACCATAAGCACGGTGGATGCGATGCATTAAATTCAATAATAATCCCAAACTATGTTCTCCAACAGCAGTGCAATTTCCTTCTGGACTACTCACGCATAGAATGCCTTTAGATTCAGCCAGGGCGGTGTCAATTAATTCCATTCCACTTCCCAATCGGCCAATCCATTTTAATGCCTTTGCATGCTCGATTATTTTTGCATCAATTTCTAATCTTGTGGTCACAATCAATCCAACTGCGTCTGCAATTTTTAAATGCAGGTCATCATAACTAATGGTGGGTTCATAACAAATTTCAAAACCTTTTTGCTCAAGCGTCGTTAATAAAAAAGGATGTACCGCTGCAGTTACAATAACTTTATTAGACATAGATTAAGGATTGTGCATTTTAAAAGTAAGATCTGCAAAGTCTTGATAGGTCAAGTTCTCGGCTCTCTTAGTAAAGATAGGATCTTGTAACTGTTCTGTTGTAAAATAGGGCTTCAATGGATTTCTTAACATTTTACGTCGCTGTCCAAAAGCCATTTTTACAATATGGTAAAAGCTTTTTATAGAACTAAATTCAGGAAATATTGCTTTACGTTTTAAGCGAATCACACCACTCATTACATTGGGCGGGGGCGTAAAAGCAGAAGGTGGCACATCAAATAAATATTCCACCTCATAAAATGCTTGGGTCAATACACTCAAAATGCCATAGGCTTTTGAGTGTGGCTTGGCTGCAATTCTTTCTGCCACTTCTTTTTGAAACATCCCAATCATCACAGGTACTTGTTCTTTCCAATCCAATACCCTGAACACAATTTGTGTAGAAATATTATATGGAAAATTACCTACTAAAGTAAATTGACCCTCAAAAGGAATAGCTGTTTCTAAAAAATCTTCATTGATTAATTTACCCTCCAATTGAGGATAAGTATGTAAAAGGTAGGCTACTTTTTCACGATCCAATTCCACCGCTTTAAATGCCTGTTTAGGCAGGTCCAAAATATGTTGGGTTAAAGCACCTGCTCCTGGGCCAATTTCCAATAACTGGTCAATTGGCGCATCCTCAAGGGCAGCTTTGATTTGTAAACAAATTTGGACATCGTTTAGGAAGTGTTGACCCAATGACTTTTTAAGGGTGTATTGCATGAAGCAAAGTTAGGTTTTTGTGCGTACTTTTACACCCTAATCAACTGGATATGAACCAAGACATCAGAAAACCAATTATAGGCTTTACTTGCGGAGATTTAAACGGCGTTGGTATTGAATTAATCATCAAATCATTGTCTGATAGTCGACTACTCGAATTTATGGTACCCGTTATTTTTGCGAACCATAAGGCAATCAATTTTTACAGCAAGGGCATCCCCGATTTACAAATGACTTTTACAACCGCCCCAGATTTGGATAAGTTAAATCCTAAACAAGTGAACTTGATTCAATGCTGGGAGGAAGAAGCCGCCATTCAACCGGGAGAACTTACAGAAATAGGTGGTAAATTCGCCTTGATCTCTTTAGAAAAAGCAGTAGCTGCTTTAAAAAATAAAAAAATTGACGGCTTGGTGACAGCACCAATTCATAAGAAAAATATCCAGTCACCTAATTTTAATTTTAGTGGACATACCCCTTATTTGCAACATGCATTTGGGAATGTAGAAAATCTAATGTTACTGGTAGCTGAAAATTTGAGAATGGCCTTGGTCACAGAGCACCTGACGATACAGGATATTGCACAACATATTACCAAGGATAAGATCAAACAAAAATTACAAATCCTACATAGAAGTCTTCAAAAAGATTTTGGTGTAGACAAACCACGCATTGCAGTCTTGGCCTTGAATCCACATGCAGGTGACGATGGTTTAATTGGCAAAGAGGAAATTGAAATCATTCAACCAGCAATTAAAGAAGCGAAACAACAGATGTTGGTTTACGGACCTTATTCTGCTGATGCATTTTTTGCTAGAGGACAACACGAAAAATTTGATGCAGTCTTGGCGATGTACCACGACCAAGGCATGATCCCATTCAAGTCTTTGGCATTTGGAGAAGGCGTTAATTTTACTGCTGGATTACCAATTGTTAGAACAAGCCCTGACCACGGCACCGCTTTTGATATTGCAGGCAAGGATAAGGCGGATGCAAGTTCATTTACTGCAAGTATTTTTGAATGCATTCGTATCATTCATGCGAGAGAAGGCTATCGTGATATGCGTTTAAATCCTTTGAAAAAAGTAAGCCATAAGATGTTTGCCAATGCGGTAGACGAAAGATTAGACGAAAATTGATGCAATCAATTAAATGAATTAATCTGTCGGAGGATTTAAAAGACAGATTTAAAATGGGCAGGCTTTTTTCAATTTTACTAAGGATTGAATCCCCCAAGATGGTTCAATGGAATTTGTTTTAGTTTGAGTACTAAAAAACAGTTCTGCTTTTTGAATCAATGGCTTTGCTGACTTACATCCACCCCCAAATATAAATGGTAATTTTTGTTGGATATTGGCTTCCAAAATATAGGCCCTTGGATTATTTGGATTTAATTTCTTAGCCAAACTCAAACTGTTTTTAATTTTACCTTCGTAGGTAAACCACCTCAATGTAGGATTCACTGACATCTTTGCTGTATAAGCTAAACTTTCTGCGCAATAAATTTCATCATTCACTTCGATGGATTTTGCCTTAGCTAACCATATTAAAGCATCATTGGCAAGGGCGTCTCTATCCCCCATTTTCAAAAGACACATGAGTGATTTAGTCATTCCAGCATAATAAGGAATTAGCCAATTGGTTTTATCTACACTGTATAGCTTTTCAAATTGTAGGTATAATTGTGTGTAGGAGCTGGGGTTATTTGTCTGGTTAAATTGTATGACAGCAGACTCCAATGCTTTAGTTTGATTGGTCACCTGTGCCTGAAGGGGCAACTGCAATAGTAGTATAAATAAGACGATTAAGTTTTGCATTCAATGCAATTTAAAACATAGAATTGGAAACACCTTGATTGATCACATAATTCGTATAGGTAATTTCGATGGTGCCTTTTTTTTGCTTTAAAGCTTTTTGCTTTGCTGCAGGATCTTCGTCTCCAAATTCTAAAGTAATCCCGTTAGGCAATTTATAGTCCTTGGTGTTGAAACCAAAAATAAGCTTGCTTGGAAGTCCATAATCTGCATATTGTCCGTATTCCATTGTAATCTCATATGTGCCATTCTCTTTTGTTGTCGTAAAAGTCTTGTAAACCAATGCATCCACCGGATCAATCCATAAGGTTGCAATCACCCAATCCAATTTTTCATCGGTTGGGATTAATTTAATTGCCTGCAATGACTTGCCCTTATACAATTGTACCCCAGATTCGATGGCAATATATTGTTTGGTATTCAATAAGGAATTGATGGTCACAGACACCCCACCTTTAGGCAATAATGAGATACCGCCTTCTTTTTTTACTTTTAACAAATTGGGTTTCTTAAAATAAACTTTCACCTTACCCAATGAAGCTTTGATAAATGCGACATCTGTTTTCATCACTCCAGTTGCCACATAGTCATTAACTATATTCAATTTCTTAGTCACTCTTTCAATCAAGGGATTGGTTTGTGCAAAAGCAGCCACCTGAATAAGGCATATTCCAACAATAAGTAAACTCAATTTTTTCATATCCAACTAATTATATTTTTTTTAAGCAAGGTTAGCTTAAAATATCTTTCTTTTTCATGATCCAAATAGAAGCTCCTACGAATAATCCAATATGCACTGTAAGTATAATGATTGAATTTTTAATTTTAGCCATATTCAATACACTACCAGTAATGGCATCATTTGAATCATTCACCTGAATGTCAAAAAATTCTTTCCAATTGTTCATATGGGTGGTAAACAAATAGGGCTTCACAACATTGAATAAGGGGATGTTCAAGGTGCTTAGAATGGTGAAGAAAACAATCGCGCTAATGGTTGCTACAATAGGCCCAATCGAGTTATTCGCTAAGCTAGACATCAAAAAACCTAAAGCCGCTACCGTTAACAAGGAGAAACTGGCAAAAATAAATGCACCTATATACCTCCAAAAAACATCTTGTTCTTGAATCAATACCACATAATTCGATTTCATCAGGAACAAATCATCTGTGCCAAAAATCCACATACTCAGAAATAGCGCAAGAAAGGCCAACCAGATCAATAATAAAATAGTGTACAAACTAGCTGCCACAAATTTAGCCAAGACCCACTGTGTTCTACTATATGGTGTGGTAAACAACAACCTCAAAGTGCCTAAATTAGCTTCTCCCGAGAGCATATCAGCCGCAATTAAAGCGACTAATAAAGGCACATGCACTAGTAATAATTGTAATAAAATATAACAAATCAAATAGCCATTTAGTACTTTTCCGTCTACCGTTAAAGTATCATTGATGTCCTTCATCAAAAATGCAGCATAAGCTTCGCCATCTATTTTTAATCCCATTTGAATCACCAATATCAGTGCAGCAATTGCACCAAAAGCAATATAAGTTCTTGGCCTTTTATAAATTTTAAAAAGTTCAATTTGTATAATGGGCCACATATTAAAAAGTTGAAGTAAGTTGTAAAAAATAATCTTCTAAAGAATTTTTTGCTTCTAATGAAACTAGGTCGATATTAGAAGAAACTAAAAAAGCATTCAAAGCAGGGATCTCTAATTTAGGAATGGCCAAATAAAGTCCTTCATTTCGTTCTAATATATTGTTACAATAAGCGGATGCCATTAATTTTTGTTTAGCATCCAAGTCATCCAAGGTCTTGATCTGCACAATGGTTTTATTGGGATCTAATAAACTTGTGGTAGGTCCTTCGGCCATTTTTTTGCCTTGATGAATGATTAAGATATGGCTTGCAATTTGTTCTATTTCTGAAAGTAAATGCGAGGAGACCAAGACAGTTTTTCCCTCATCTTTAGAAAGTGATTTGATCAATTGACGGATATCAGCAATACCTTGAGGATCCAATCCATTGGTGGGCTCATCTAAAATAATCAATTGAGGATCGTGTAATAGTGCGATACCAATACCTAATCTTTGTTTCATCCCCAGTGAATAGGTCTGAACTTTGTCATTAGCCCTTGCTAACAATCCTACCTGTGATAAAGTCGCTTCAATTTTAGCTGCGGTGATTTTTTGCTTACGCAATTTTGCAAACAAAGTTAAATGCTCCATTGCAGTTAAATAAGGATATGAATCTGGACGCTCTATCACTGCACCAACCTGTTCTAAAATAGCAGAACGGTTGTCTGTTAAAGATTGGCCAAAAATTTCAATATGCCCTTCCGAAGGATGAATTAAGGAAAGTAACATACGAATGGTGGTACTTTTTCCAGATCCATTTTGGCCCAAAAAACCATAGACCTGTCCCGCTTCTACTTCGAATGAAAGCTGGTCTACCGCCTTTATGGCACCAAAATTTTTACTTAACCCTTGTACTTTAATCACTGACATATAACTATAACAATCTGTAGAATGATTTGTTGCGAATACTTAGCGCTATTCACAAAAAAACCCCGAAATCTCGGGGTTTTTTATATTCAAGTCTTTCCTTATTTGTATTGAGGAATTAAGCTATTCGCTAATTCAACCATTTGCTTTAATCCATCTTCAGGTAAGTTACCTTTTTTGAATTCAGCCAATACATTTGGTAATTTATTCGACATCTCTAACATAAAATGTGCTTCAAAATCTTTCACGTTTTTAACCGCTACTTCTTTCAACAAACCTTGTGTACCTAAGTAGATAATAGCTACTTGTTTTTCTACCGTAAACGGTGTGTACTGCGCTTGCTTCAAGATCTCTACGTTTCTTGCACCTTTATCAATTACATTCTTAGTAGCTGGATCTAAGTCACCTCCAAATTTAGAGAAGGCTTCTAATTCTCTGTATAAAGCTTGGTCTAATTTCAAAGTACCAGATACTTTTTTCATTGATTTGATCTGCGCGTTACCACCCACACGACTTACAGAAATACCTACGTTGATCGCTGGACGAATACCTGCGTTGAACAAGTTTCCTTCTAAGAAGATCTGACCGTCGGTAATGGAGATTACGTTGGTAGGGATATAGGCAGATACGTCACCTGCTTGTGTTTCGATAATTGGCAATGCTGTCAATGATCCACCACCTTTCACCAAATGCTTGATAGAAGCTGGTAAGTCATTCATATTCTTAGCAATCTCATCGTTTGCAATTACTTTCGCAGCACGCTCTAATAAACGGCTATGTAAGTAGAATACATCACCTGGGTATGCCTCACGTCCTGGAGGACGACGTAATAATAAAGAGACCTCACGGTAAGCCACCGCTTGCTTTGATAAGTCATCAAATACAATCAATGCTGGTTTACCACAATCACGGAAGAACTCACCAACAGCTGCACCCGCAAATGGAGCGTAGAATTGTTGAGGTGCCGGATCAGCAGCAGAGGCAGCAACGATGATGGTATAAGCCATTGCACCGTTTTCTTCTAAAGTCTTCATTACACCTGCAATCGTAGATGCTTTTTGACCAATCGCAACATAGATACAAAATACTGGTTCGCCAGCATCGTAAAATTCTTTTTGATTGATAATGGTATCCACACAAATTGCAGTCTTACCTGTTTGGCGATCACCAATGACCAATTCACGTTGACCACGACCAATTGGGATCATCGCGTCAATCGCTTTGATACCGGTTTGTAATGGTTCTTTTACAGGCTCACGGAAGATTACACCTGGTGCTTTACGCTCCAATGGCATCTCATACAATTCACCTTTTATTGGACCCTTACCATCAATTGGTTCACCCAACATATTGATTACACGACCAACTAAACCATCTCCTACTTTAATAGAAGCGATTTGACCAGTACGCTTTACTTTATCACCTTCTTTAATGCCCTTGCTCTCACCCATCATTACCACACCCACATTGTCTTCCTCTAGGTTCAATGCAATCGCTTTAGTACCATTTTCAAATTCAACCAACTCGCCACTACTTACTCCGTTCAAACCATAAATACGGGCGATACCGTCACCAACTTGTAGTACAGTTCCTACTTCTTCTAAATCAGCAGAAGCATTGAAATTGCTTAATTGCTGTCTAAGAATTGCAGATATTTCATCAGGTTTAATGTCCACCATAAAAACTTATTTAATGTATGATTGTTTTGTTAATTATAATTTTGCTACAAATTCGTTAGATAAAAATTGTTTTTTGATATCTAATAAATCTCTTTTAATACTTGCGTCAACCAAATTGTTATCGAATGACAAAACAAAACCACCAATTAAGTCTTCATTGGTATGTGTTGTTAATTCAATCGTTGTGAATTGCGTTTCTGCTTTAATTTTTGCTTCAATAGCTTGCTTTAAACTGTCGCTAATCGCAACAGCAGTTGTCAAGCTAACTTGATGTATTCCTTTTAAAGCATTGTATTGTTCTATGAATGCAGTTGCAATTTCAGGCAATGCACTTTCTCTACTTTTTCTAACCAATAAAACTACAAAAGACAAAGACAATGCGCTCACTGCATCTTTAATCACAGCAAGTACAATGGCATTCTTTTGATCTGCTTTAATGATCGGGCTTCTTAACACATTTACAAAATCAGGGCTTTGTGTACAAACTGTTTGAAAATATTTCATGTCTGCATGCACTGCGTCCAATTGATTTTGTTCAATGGCTAAATCGAGTAAGCTCTTTGCGTATCTTCCTGCTAAACGTGCGTTGGGCATTTCTTACTTTTTAATTTAACTTAACTCCTTCAGCAATTTGTTTAATATAGCTTTCTTGTTCTGCTTTATTAGACAATTCTTTTCTTAAAATTTTCTCAGCTACTTCTACAACCAAACTGCCTACCTGATTCTTCACTTCAGTCAATGCAGCATTTTTTTGTTGTGTAATCGCTAATTGTGCGTCGCTAATGATGCGCTCATACTCTTGCTTCGCTTTATCTTTTGCTTCAGAAACCATTTTGTCGGCAGTTTCTTTTGCATCTTTAATCATGCCAGCTCTTTCTTCACGTGCCTTAGCCAATAATGCTTCATTTTCATTTTGCATTGCAGCGATTTCAGCTTTCATCTTATCGGCACGCAATAATGCTTCTTCGATGCCGCTTTCACGCTCAGCAATTGCTTTCAGCATTGGCTTCCAAGCAAATTTACCTAGCACAATCAAGAGCACTAAAAACGCAATGGTGTTCCAAAATACCAAACCGATATCTGGTAACACAAGAGGATTTACTTCTAATAAAAACATACTATTCGTTTATCTTAATGAATGAATCTAATAAAAAAATAGGCCTTTCGCCCTGTGCTAGGGCCTATTTAGTTCTTTAAAGAAATCTTTAACAGATTATCCGTTACCCAAAAGGGCAACTACCACAGCGAACAAGGCAACAGCCTCTACGAACGCAGCAGCAACAATCATGTTAGAACGGATTTCGTTAGCAGCTTCTGGCTGACGAGCAATACCTTCAACAGCACCCTTACCAATCATACCGATACCTAATCCAGCACCGATAGCTGCTAATCCAGCGCCAATTGCGGCAACACTTCCTACTACCATTTTTTTACGTTTTAATTGTTATTGAAAAAAGATTTAAAATAATTTTTAGTGATGTGCTACATTTTTATGTCCTTCATGGTCATGTGCTTCATGATGGTGTTCTTCTGTTGCCATACCAATATACATGGCACTCAACATAGTGAAGATGTAAGCTTGTAAAAAAGCCACCAACAATTCAATCATTCCAATGAAAACAGCAAACGGCACTGCAATGGCAGAAGCATATACTGTTTTGAATATAAAAATTAAACAAATCAAACTTAATACTAGAATATGCCCTGCTGTAATGTTCGCAAACAAACGAATCATTAAAGAGATAGGCTTTGTGAATACGCCAATTAATTCAATGGGTGCTAAGAACAATTTCATGCTCCAGTGCATGCCTGGCATCCAAAAAATGTGTTCCCAATAATTTTTATTTGCACTTAAATTAACCACCACAAACACACATACTGCTAATGTCATGGTGAAAGCAATATTACCACTCACATTCGCACCGCCTGGGAAAAATGGAACCAACCCTAAAAAGTTATTGACTAAAACCAAAAAGAAAATCGTTAATAAAAAAGGCATGTATTTTGCAAACTTCTTTTTGCCAATATTTGGAATCGCTACTTCGTCTCTTACAAATAATACAATTGGCTCCATGAAGGATTGAACGCCTTTAGGTGCAGTAGTAATACCCGTTTTTTTATAAGCCCCTGCAGCAGTAAGAAGTACAGTTAAAAGAATGAAAACAGATACAAATAAAGAGGCTACGTTTTTAGTGATTGAAAAATCCCATAAACCTTTAGATGCTTCCACATCAACCGCTTCTGTGGCGTCTACTATTTTTATTTTGCCTTCAATAATTTTATAATCGTAATTCCCCTTGTACATAATTTCCTCATGGTGTTCATTCATGAATTTTGCAGAAGAGAAAAATTCGAATCCTTTTGGAGTATATAAAATGACAGGTAAAGGAAGCGAAGTATGTCCCCATAAATGCCAGCTATGATCGTCTTTGATGTGATCCAATATCGTCTCTGTTACATTAAATGCTTCTGGTTCGTGTGCTGCTGGTTCATGTGCTGCTGCTGGATTGCTATGCTCAGTTTGCGCAGCTTTTTCATTCGCAAATACATTGCCAGAAAATGCCATTGTAAACAAGCTCAAACACAATACCAGTAAAGATTTAATAGTTCTAGATGCCATAGTGATCTCAAAATTTGCGGCAAAGATAGGGATAATGCTGCTGAAAATTCATAATATTTAGCAGAAATATAGCATGAAAAAAAATGTTTTCGATTCTCCTAAACATTTGATTTTCAATTATTTAAAAAATTAAGCGCCCTTTTTAGGATCAAATTGCATTTCATTCAGGGCCTTATAAAATCCCCCTTGCTCCATTAGGTGCTGATGCGTCCCCTTTTCTATGATTTTTCCCTGTTCTAGCACAAGGATCTGGTCGGCCTTTCTGATGGTGGATAATCGATGCGCAATCACGATAGATGTTCTTCCCTGAATCAAAGTTTCAATGGCTTTTTCGATGAGTTGTTCACTCTCTGTATCAATAGAAGAAGTGGCTTCATCTAAGATCAAAATACTTGGGTTGTATAAAAGTGCACGGATAAAACTCAAGAGTTGTCTTTGTCCCAAACTTAAGGTGGCCCCTCTTTCCATCACATGGTATTGATAGCCTCCCGGAAGTTGCATGATAAAATCATGCATGCCAATCATCTTTGCAGCTTCCTCCACTTGTTCGGGACGAATGGATGGATTGCGTAAAGTGATATTGTCGTAAACGGAACCAGAAAATAAAAATACATCTTGTAAAACAACGCCTATCGATGCCCTCAAACGATCTAGTGCATAGTCTTCAATCAAGACACCATCTAATAAAATCTGTCCAGCCTGATAAGGATACAAGCGATTTAAAATACTAATGATAGAAGTTTTGCCACTGCCTGTTGGTCCTACTAAAGCCACGGTTTCTCCAGCAGCGACTGTAAAATTTAATTCATTTAAAATCCAATTGGGTGCTTGATAAGCAAATTGCACATTTTTAAATTCAATCGCACCTTGAATTTGAGCAGGCGCATATTGACCTTGATCTATTGTAATATCTTCATTGTCTAAAATCTTAAAAACACGCTCTGCTGCAACCATGCCCATTTGCAACACATTGAATTTATCTGCAATCATCCTTAGCGGCCTAAAGATCTGATTTAAAAATAAAATGAACGCTACTAGCATCCCTGCATCTAAGCTTTGGCCTGCCACCCACCAAACAATTAAGCCGATGCTTAAAGCCAAAACCACTTCTACTACGGGAAAAAATACGGAGTAAGCAAATATGGCTTTAATGTTTGCATTTTTATGGTGCGTATTGATGGCATCAAATTTTTGCATTTCTTTTTCTTCTGCCGCAAAGGCTTGAACCACTTGCATACCTGATATATGTTCTTGCACAAATGCATTGAGCGCTGCAACCGCATTACGCACCTGAACAAAACTTTTATTTACACTTTCTTTAAAAAAATAAGTGGCCACAATCATAATTGGAAATGGAATTAAACAGATTAAAGTCAATTGCCAATTGATAAAAAACATCGTCGTCAATGTAACTACAATCGTTAAAAAATCTGCGATAATCGGAATCAATCCATCCGAAAAAATATCATTGATGCTTTCGATATCATTGATGGTTCTGGTGGTCAATGTGCCGATAGGCGTTTTATCAAATTGACGCATTTCCCAATACATGATTTTTTGGTACACTTTATTTCTTAAATCTCGAATCACTTGTTGCCCTAACCAGGACATGCCATAGGTAAAACAAAAACGAAAGATGGTTTCAATGACAATGAATGCCACCTGAAAAAGGGAGATTGCTAGTATTAATTGTAGTACTGAATTAAATGCTTCATTTGGTAACACCCAATGAACCCACTTGGGCAGGATGACCAGTTTACCAATGGCCAAGTTCACAGTCGCTTGAATCAAATAAGGGCGGATGGGGGTAGCGAAAGCTAAAAAAATGCCTAAAAAGACATTGATCCAAAAAATAAATCGATATGGACCAACAAAAGAAAACACCCTAGTTAAGATAGCAGATTTGAATATGGGTTTAGGCTGGGTTGACGACATAGCGAAGTAAAGTTACACCGCTTTTACGTATTTTCGTAAAAGCATGGAAAGTACCGATCAAGAATTATTGAATGCAGTTGTAACACCCTACAACTTGACCGACGAACAAGAAAAAAAAGAAATTGTTCGTCATTACCGTGCATTGCTTAGAACCCTCAGAACTAAATTAAAAAAAGGGGATCGGGAATTGCTAAGAACCGCATTTGAAATGGCTGCTGAAGCACATAAAACAATGCGTCGTAAAAGTGGCGAGCCTTATATCCTCCACCCCATTGCTGTAGCAATGATTGCAGCAGATGAGATTGGATTGGGTGTGCGAAGTACCATTTGCGCATTATTACATGATACGGTAGAAGACACCGATATTACTTTAGATGATATCAGAAGAGAATTTGGAAATGAGATTGCAAAGATTGTGGATGGATTAACAAAGATTGCAAATGTGATGGACACCAATAGCAGTCAACAAGCAGAGAACTTCAAAAAAATATTACTCACTTTAACAGACGACCCTAGGGTCATCCTAATAAAACTATCGGACAGGCTACACAATATGCGCACGATGGATTCCATGAAGAAAGAGAAGCAATTAAAGATTGCCTCAGAAACCATCTGGGTATATGCCCCACTCGCACATCGTATGGGCTTGTACAATATGAAGACCGAATTGGAGGATCTGGCGATGAAGTATATGGAACCAGCTACCTACCATGAGATTGCCAAAAAACTAGCAGAAACAAAAAGAGAAAGAACAAAATATATCAACGAATTTGTTAGACCATTAAAAGAAAAATTAGGACAAAGCGAACTCCAATTTGATATTTTTGGTCGCCCAAAAAGCATTCACTCCATTTGGAATAAAATAAAAAAGAAAGGCGTAAGCTTTGAAGAAGTCTATGATCTTTTTGCCATTCGTATTATACTTGATGTGCCTTTAGAAAAAGAAAAAGAAGCCTGTTGGAAAGTGTATTCCATCGTAACTGATGAATACATTCCCTCACCCGAAAGATTAAGGGATTGGCTAAGTAACCCTAAGAGCAACGGCTATGAAGCTTTGCATACAACGGTGATGGGGCCAGATGGCAAATGGGTAGAAGTGCAGATTCGAAGCAAAAGAATGAATGAAATTGCTGAGAAGGGATTGGCTGCGCATTTTAAATATAAAGAAGAGGCATCTCAAAGTGAAGACCGTTTTGATAAATGGTTTATTCAGATTAGAGAAGCATTGAGCAATCAAGAGGAAGAAGGGATTGATTTCTTACAAGACTTTAAGACCTCTTTTTTAGCAGAAGAAATTTATGTCTATACCCCTAAAGGTGAGGTAAAAATGTTGCCAGTCAATAGTTCCGCTCTTGACTTTGCTTTTTATATCCATACTGCAATCGGATCAAAATGTATTAGTGCAAAAGTCAACCATAAATTAGTGCCCATTAGCCATACTTTAAGAAGTGGCGACCAGATAGAGATCATCACCAGTAACAAACAAAAACCTACTGAGGATTGGTTGAATAATGTGGTGACTGCAAAGGCTAAAAATAGTATTAAAGATGCCTTAAGAGAGGAGAAGAAAATCATCTCAGAAGAAGGGAAATATACTGTTCAACGCAAACTAGAAGGGATTGGTGCAGTCTACAGCACACATAACTTAGATCAATTGATGCACTTTTATAAATTACAAAGTCATTTAGATTTATTGTATAAAATCGCAACGAAATCTTTAGACCTAAAAGAGCTGAAAACCTTTCAAGTGATTGGTGATAAAATAGAAGCGCCAAAGCCTATCGTGGCTGCTCCAGATCCAAATGTAGAGCCTCCTATTTACAAGCCCCTTCCTAAAAAAGGAGATTCAGAATTAATCATTTTTGGAGAATCAAGTGATAAGATCAAATACAATCTGGCAAAATGCTGTAATCCTATTCCTGGAGATGATGTATTTGGATTTGTGAGTACTGGAAAAGGGTTGATCATTCATAGAACCAGCTGCCCCAATGCCACACAACTCTTAGCTAATTATGGTCATCGAGTTGTCAAAACCAAGTGGGCTAAAAATAAAGAAATCTCCTTCCTTACAGGACTTAGTATTATTGGATTAGACGATGTAGGTGTGGTCAATAAAATAACGACCATTATTAGCGGGGACCTCAAGATCAATATTGCAGCACTGACCATTGAATCCAAGGATGGTATGTTTGAAGGCACCATCAAGGTCTTTGTGCATGATAAAGATGAATTAGAGGAATTGGTAAGTCGGATTCAAACCCTCCATGGCATTCAAAAAGTGACCCGTTTTGATACAGATTTGATCTAAAGTCAAGTAATCCACCTACTGGGAAAAATATGTGTGAAAACATTTCTTTTTATGCTGCCCTTAAATAGGTAATCCCCATTTCTCGACTTATTTTTGCTACTCAAATTCAAATTTATGGTAGACGTTATTTTAGGACTTCAATGGGGTGATGAAGGTAAAGGAAAGATCGTGGATTATTTTGCACCCAACTACGATATCATTGCTCGTTTTCAGGGTGGGCCAAATGCAGGCCACACTTTATATGTGAATGGCACTAAAATGGTCTTACACCAAATTCCATCAGGGATTTTTCATCAAGATAAAATCAATATCATCGGAAATGGTGTGGTCTTAGATCCAGTGACTTTGAAAAAAGAGTGTGATGCCGTTGCAACGATGGGCATTGATGTGAAAAAAAATCTATTTATCTCAGAGCGTACTAATATCATCATCCCGAGTCATAGAGCTTTAGACAAAGCATCTGAATTATCTAAAGGCGAAGCTAAAATTGGCTCTACATTAAAGGGGATTGGCCCTGCTTATATGGATAAGACAGGCAGAAACGCTTTAAGGGTAGGTGATTTATTGGATAAGAAATTCATCAGTAAGTACATTGCTTTAAGAATGAAGCATCAAAAGATTTTGGATAGCTATAATTTCAATGAAGATATTTCTGAAATGGAAACTGAATTCTTTGAAGCCATTGAGTTTTTAAAGACAATGAATATTATCAATTGTGAATACTTTATAAATGATCAAATTTCAAAAGGTAAAAAAGTATTAGCAGAAGGCGCACAAGGTTCTATGTTAGATATTGATTTTGGCACTTTCCCATTTGTGACATCAAGTAATACCATCTCAGCAGGAGTTTGTACAGGCCTTGGTGTTTCTCCAAAACAAATTGGAGAAGTATTTGGGATTTCAAAAGCGTATTGTACAAGGGTAGGTAGTGGTCCCTTCCCAACCGAATTACATGACGAAAAAGGAGAAGAATTAAGAAAGATCGGAAGCGAATTTGGTGCCACAACAGGACGCCCAAGAAGATGTGGATGGATTGACCTAGTTGCTTTGAAATACACCTGTATGATCAATGGTGTAACGCAGATTATTATGACAAAAGCGGATATCCTAGACTCATTCAAAGAACTAGAATTAGGCATTGCATATGAAATGGAAGGCAAACAGATAGACTATGTTCCATTTCAATTGGTTGGCACCCCTGTTACCCCTATTTGGAAAAAAATGGCAGGCTGGGAAGTGGATACCACCAAAATGAAAAAGGATGCTGAATTGCCAGCTACCATGAAAACATATATTGATTTTATTAATAAATATTTAGGTGTCCCTGTGAAGTATGTATCGAATGGTCCGGGTAGAGATCAAATTGTACATTTATAGTCAAAAAATAGCAATAAAAAAAGTCGCATTATTTTTGAAAAATTAAATTTTCATTTGAAATTTACATAAATATTTTTGATTGAGTTATGGCAGTAAAATCTACAAAAGAGAAAAAGACAACGACACCAAAAAATGGCGTAGTCAAAGCTGAAAAATCAAGCAAGACATCTTCAAAGAAAAATGATGATGACGAGGAAGATTTGGAGGATGAAGATGATGATTGGGGTAAGACAGAAGAAGAGGATGATAACTGGGATCCAGACTTTGCTGAATTTGATTTACCTAAGACAAGTAAGAAAGCGGGCAAAGCAAAGAAAGGTGATGATGATGATTTTGGCTTAGAAGAAGACTTAAGCTTAGAAGAGGATGATTTATTTGATGAAAAAGACGACTTCGAAGACGACTTTTAGATCATGCTTTCTAAAGGATGATTCTATTCATTAATCGATATCCAGATATAAAGATTGTATTGAGGCCTGTAAAATTTCATTTTTATGGGCCTCAAACATTTTAGCCTCTTTAGCAGGTAGCACAAGTGTATACGGTTTTCCAGATGACAATTGTTGATCCATATTGGGATTCAATTCCTTTAAATAAGATAAAGACATCTTTAACCAAGTAGCCATGGTTTTTGTATTGAACCTTCCAGCAATGATTATTTTTTCCATGCCTGCTGGTTCAGTACTCATTTTTATCGCCAAAGTATTTTGATTTTTATCTAGCTCCACCATGGATACCCCCTCGAATATCGCATGTGTGGCAATGAATTTTTTAACATGGTTCCTGGTCTCCAATGGCAATTCATATTGCAATGCCCAAAAGTCTTTTGTTTTCTTTTTCTCAATCGCTTTATTGAGTCTTCCCGCACCTCCATTATATGCAGCTACCACCAATAACCAATCTCCAAATTGTTGGTACAATTCTTTTAGGATGATCGCCGCAGCTTGTGTACTTTTTTGATAGTCCATACGTTCGTCGTTGGGCAGTAATTTCAAACCTAATCGGGTTGCTTCTGCTGGCATAATTTGCCAAGGACCTGCAGCACCTGCCCATGAAATTGCTTGGGAACTTAAATGGCTTTCTATGACACTCAAATATTTTAACTCCACTGGTATGCCATTGGCAATTAAAATTTCGTCGTATAAATTAAAATAGGGTTTTGCCCAGGTTTTCATCTTTCTCAAACCTGCTCCTTCTTTTTCGATATAGGATTGTACAAAACTAATTGCCTTGGGATGCATTTCAATCACAAAAGACTTGTCTTTATTTGGTACTTGCTGCACCGTAAATAAACTACCAAAGCCAATTCTATTAAAACTCAAACTATCTTGTGCAGCAATACTACCAACACAAAAAAGTACACAATAAATGAATAATATTGGTCTCATATTAAAGAGGCTAAGCTTGCGCACAGGGTGTTGCAATGGTCTTTAATGGACCATGGTAGAAATAGGTGTAAAAGTGAAAAGCAGATCGATGATTAAGAAGCTTTTTCGTCTTTTTCTTTAATGCCTTCTTCGATTTCTTTTTTCACGTTATTTTTTGCATCATTGAATTCGCGGATGCCTTTACCTAATCCACGCATGAATTCAGGGATTTTACGACCACCAAACATGACTAAAATAACTACGCCAATAATTAATAATTCTTGAAATCCTAAGTTGCCCATAATGTATCGTTTAGAATGATAAAGGTAATGTAAATAGCACAAAAAAAGGTCCTCGAGTAGAGGACCTTTATATAATTTAAGCGATTAGGCTTAGAATCTTTTTTCTTTAATACGAGCGCTCTTACCGCTTCTGTCGCGTAAGTAGTACAATTTAGCACGACGTACCTTACCAGACTTGTTTAAAACGATACCATCAATATTTGGAGATAAGAAAGGGAACAAACGCTCCACACCTACCCCATCAGAGATCTTACGAACGGTAAAAGTAGCTGTTGCTCCTGTTCCTTGGGTCTTAATGACATCCCCACGGAAACTTTGGATACGCTCTTTACCACCCTCTACGATCTTGTAGTTTACGGTAATATTATCACCAGCTTTGAATGCTGGATAAGATTTCTTTGCTGTTAATTGCTCGTGTACGAAGTTTACTGCTACGCTCATAATTCATTTTTTTTGCGGAGGGCAAAGGTAGGGTTACCCATGCGATTCTCCAAATTATTTGACCCAAATATTAAAATCCATGCTTTTCTAGGCCTGTTTTCCTCGTTACGCGCCTATCTAGCGATGTTTACAGCTCTCTTTTCACGGATCACCGTTACTTTGATTTGACCAGGATAGGTCATTTCGGTCTGTATTTTTTGGGCTATTTCAAAGCTCAATTGATCAGATGATTGGTCTGTTACCTTTTCTGCCTCTACAATCACCCTTAATTCACGTCCAGCTTGGATGGCATAAGCCTTCTCAACACCTTGATAACCAAGTGCTAAGTTTTCCAAATCCTTGATACGTTGAATATATTGTTGCATGATTTCACGTCTTGCACCCGGTCTTGCACCACTGATAGCGTCACAAGCCTGGATAATTGGAGAAATCACATATTGCATTTCCATTTCATCGTGGTGGGCACCAATGGCATTCACCACCGCAGGATTCTCACCATATTTCTCTGCTAATTTAGCCCCTAATAATGCGTGGCTTAATTCAGTCTCTTCATCAGGTACTTTACCAATATCGTGTAATAAACCGGCACGTTTTGCCAATTTAGGATTCAATCCTAATTCAGCTGCCATGATACCACATAAATTAGCGGTCTCACGAGAGTGCATCAATAGATTTTGTCCGTAAGAAGAACGGAAACGCATTTTACCGATGATACGAATCAATTCTTTATGTAAACCATGGATACCTAATTCAATTACGGTACGTTCTCCAATTTCAGCAATTTGCTCTTCTAACTGACGACGTGTTTTATCTACGACTTCTTCGATACGTGCTGGGTGAATACGACCATCTGCCACCAATCTTTGTAAACTTAAACGTGCAATCTCTCTTCTCAATGGATCGAATGAAGATAATAAAATAGCTTCTGGCGTATCGTCTACAATCAAGTCAACACCTGTTGCAGCTTCAATCGCACGGATATTACGTCCTTCTCTACCAATGATCTGACCTTTCATTTCGTCTGATTCCAAATTGAATACAGTCACTGTATTTTCAATCGCTACTTCGGCAGCGGTTCTTTGAATAGATTGAATGATGATTTTTCTTGCTTCCTTATTTGCTTTTTGTTTTGCATCTTCAATAATATCTTGTTGTAAAGCCAAAGCCTGAGATTGCGCTTCGTTCTTTAAACTTTCAATCAATTGTTGCTTCGCATCTTCTGCTGTAAGGTTTGCAATTTTTTCGAGACGACGAATATGTTCTTCTTGGTGTTTCTCTAATTCGCCACGCTTAATATTCACTAAATCAATTTCACGATTTAATTTTTCTTTAATCGCTTCGTTGTCATTGATTTGTTTATCTAAAACAACTGCCTTTTGATTAATGCTTAATTCGTGCTGCTTAATTCTATTTTCAGCTTCGCCAATTTTCTTATTCTTCTCCAACAAATCACGATCGTGGTCTGCCTTCAATTGAACAAAACGTTCTTTTGCTTCTAATTGCTTTTCTTTCTTGATGGTCTCTGCCCTTAATTCTGCCTCTTTTAGAATATTAGCTGCTTGATTTTCTGCGTCTTCCACCTGCTTTTTGGTGTTCTTGGCGAAAGCAAATCGCCCTATGAGTAAACCTCCTATTCCAGAGGCGCCCCCGATGATCAATAATAATATTGTTTGGTCCATTGTTTAATCTTGTTGTGTTAAATAAAATCACCCTACTTCTTCACTAAGGTTAGGCAACGAAGATAAACAATTAATGTAAAGATTGGCCCGAATAGACCCAATAATGTGTTATAAGTTGGTATTTACTAGCACTTTATCAATGGAGGCGGACATGCTGTCAATTTGGGCCTGTATCGCCTCAATTTCATAGAGTTTTTGGCTATTTTGTTGCTGTTCTGTGGTGAACCATAATAGGACCATGGAGATATAATCCTGGGTATCACTGCCTGCATAAAGGCTCTTGTACTCCACCATCTTTTGGTTGATCAGGGCTGCGGTTTTGCGTACAGCTTCCTCGTCCTTAGGGCTAATTTTAACCCTGTAATTCCTGTCTGCAATTAATATGTTGACTGGGATTAAATTTTCCGGGGTATCGTTTAGTTGATCGGACATGTTTAAGGATTCAGGTTTTGAATGCAGTGGTCAATTTCTTTAATAAAATCGTCGATTTTCTTGTTCAAAGCTGCTTTTTCTGCGGGGTCCATTTGTTGTGCAGGTCGCATCTGTGCTGTAATCAAGGCAGCCTGTTCATTTTTAAGTTCATTTTGGAGCTGCGTTATCAAGTCTTGCTGCTCCGCCAAAGTCCCCTTTAGTTGGTGGTTTTCTTTCTCCAAGGCAAGTTGTCGCTTTAGCAAAGCTTGCAGTTTTTCTTGGAGGCCTAATAAAGCGGTCTGTAGATCAGACATGGAACTTTGTTTATGACTTGAAAGTACTTATTTTCTTATTTCTGCTTGAATATTTTTTTCAAAAGCGGCAATTAATTTTTTCATCATGCCGTCAATCTCTGTATCCGTTAAGGTGGCCGATCCTGCATTGAAAACAAAATTAATAGCAACCGATTTTTTATTCAAGCCCAATTTATCACTTACAAAAATATCAAATACACGGGTCTCTTTCAATGCATCTAACTGCACTGTTTTAATCGCTTGTTCAATCGCCGAATAAGCCACGGATGCATCAATCACCAAAGCTAGATCTCTTTCCACAGATGGATATTTAGAAATCTCATGGTATTTAACAGATCCAGATTGGAATGCGTTGAATAAAGTAGTTAAATCAAAATTTAAAAAACCGACTGCTTGCTTGATATCGAACTGTGCTAATTTTTTAGCACCTACTAATTCAATTGTTCCAAGAACAGTCTTTCCAGCAATGACTTCGAACTGTCCATGCCCAATTGGATTCCAATTGATTTTTTTTAAACCTAATAATTCACAAAGCGCCAAAGCAATTCCTTTCAATACAAAGAAATCCTGCTCAGTTGCTTTTTCCCTCCAGCTATCTTGCACTTGCTTACCCGAAAGATAAATGGCTAAAGTTTCATCCTCCTGATACTTTCCTGCAGCCGTCTTCGCATATATTTTACCCATTTCAAAGAAGGAGATGGACTCATTTTTTCTGTTATTATTATAGGCAATGGTTTCTAAGCCAGTTTCTAACATGGTTGGACGCATCACATCCAAATCCGCACTTAAACTATTCAACATTTTAACGGTTGTCTCTAATTGTTCCGCTGAATAATATTTGCTATTGGTAATAGAGTTGGTTAAAATTTCTGTGTAACCACGCCCTACTAAATAGTTCGCAATTTTATTTTTAAACTGCTCTTTTGTTTCTAATAAATCTACTGAAGGACTAATCGTAATAGCAGTTGGGATTTCAATATTATCTAAGCCATCAATGCGTAAAATTTCTTCTACCAAATCTGCTGCAATGCTAATGTCAGGCTTATTATAAGGCACTGCCACTTGAATGCTTGCTGCGTCTTGATGCAATATCTCAAATCCTAAACTTGTTAAAATTGCTGCTGCTTTGTCGGATGCATACTGCTTCCCACTTAATTTTTTTAAGTACGCAAAAGTCATGGCCACTTTCACTTTCTCGGCAGGATTCGGATACACATCTACCACTTTACTGCATGTACCGCCAGCAATTTCTTGAATCATTGCTGCTGCTTTCTCTAATACTTTTACGGTATTCGCAATATCCACTCCTTTTTCGAAACGTGTTGCAGCATCCGTTCTCAATCCATGGTGCACCGATGTTTTACGGATATGTACATTTTCAAACCAAGCGCTTTCTAAAAAAATGCTATTGGTTGTTGCGCTTACGCCACTATGTAAACCACCGAAAACGCCAGCGATACACATTGGCTTTTCGGTATCACAAATCATTAAATCCTCTGCTGTTAATTTTCTTTCTTTTTCATCCAATGTAGTGAACAAACTATTTGCAGTACATTTTTTCACCACTACTTTTTTACCTTGAATTTTAGCTGCATCAAAAGCATGCAATGGTTGACCCGTTTCGTGTAAAATGAAATTAGTGATGTCTACAATATTATTGATAGATCTTGCGCCAATGGCTTGCAATTTATTTTTTAACCATGTTGGAGATGGCCCCACTTTAACGCCATCAATTAAAATCCCACTATACCTTGCACATGCTTCTGGATTTTCAATCACCACCTCATAAGGTGCCATAGAAGCATCGATGCTTGGTGCTTGTTTAAAAGGACTAATTGGTTCCGCCTTTGTTGCATGGTAGGTTAAATAAGCACAAACATCTTTTGCAACGCCATAATGACTCATCGCATCCATCCTGTTGGGCGTCAACCCTATTTCATAAATCCAATCTTGATAATAATCATATAAGTCCGACACGGGTGTTCCTACTTTGATCGATGCATCTAAAACCATAATACCTGCATGGTCTTCACTTAAACCAATCTCATCTTCTGCGCAAATCATCCCTTCACTTTCTTCTCCTCTTATCTTAGCCAATTTCATAGTGATGGGCGCGCCCGCTTTTGGATAAATGGTTGTACCTATTTGTGCTACCACCACTTTTTGTCCAACTGCCACATTTGATGCGCCACAAACAATATGCAATGGTCGATCTCCGCCCACATGTACTTTAGTCAGTTTTAATTTGTCTGCATTTGGGTGTTGTGCTAATTCAAGTACTTCTCCAACAACCAAGCCCTGAAGCCCTCCTTTAAAGTTTTCATACATTTCTAAGGATTCCACTTCTAAACCTATCGATGTCAATATGGTAGATAAATCTTCTTTGGGAATGGGAGCTGGTAAATATTCACACAGCCAGCGATAACTAATGGTCATGATGCTACTTTAAGGTATGCTTCAAAAATACTATTTTATGTTTAAATAACCCGTGCATAACCTATGAATAACCCGTTAATAACTGTAATTTTAATGTGCAAATCCCCTTAGAACGGTCTGTGAATAAGCCTATTGGATAATTAAATTTCGAGATGCCGAATTTTGAAAGGATTTTCGCAGTAAGAAAAGCAAGTATCATTATGGCCCTACCTAACCTCAATACAAGATCAACCACAAGAAAAAAAACGAGTTCTGTAGATGTGAGTGCAATGATGTACGGGAAAATTCCACCACAAGCAAGAGAGTTGGAGGAAGCGATTCTTGGAGGTATTCTTTTAGAGAAAAGTGCATTTGATACGGTGACAGAAATATTGAAGCCGGAATGTTTTTATGTAGAAGCGCATCAAATGATTTTTCAGTCGATGCAAAGTTTACAACAAAAGAACATGCCTATTGACATGTTAACGGTAGTAGAAGAGTTAAAAATGCGCGAGTATTTAGACCAGGTTGGGGGCGCTTATTATATATCTAAATTAACCAATGTCGTTGTTTCTACAGCGAATATAGATGCGCACTCTAAAATTGTTTTACAGAAATTCATACAAAGAGAACTCATCCGTATTAGTGGCGAAATTATTAGCAATTCTTATGAGGACAGTACCGATGTTTTTGATTTGTTAGACGAGAGCGAAACAAAAATGTTCAATATCACCAATAACTACTTAAAGAAAAATTTTGTAGACATTGGAAATGCTTTGGCAGAATCCATTACGCGTATTGATGAATTAAGAACTAAAAAAGATGAGATATCTGGTGTGCCTAGTGGATTTGCTTCATTGGATCGAATCACTTTTGGATGGCAGCCAACAGATTTAATCATTTTAGCAGCACGTCCTTCTGTGGGTAAAACCGCATTCGCATTGAATTTGGCGCGTAATGCAGCATTGCATCCAACAAAGCCTCAGGGTGTAGGATTTTTTAGCTTAGAGATGAGTGCGTCTCAGTTAGTGCAACGTATTTTAAGTGCGGAGAGCGAAATTAAAATGGAAAAAATTTCAAGAGGTAAATTAGAAGATTACGAATACCAACAATTGCATACCAAGGGTATTAACCGATTAGAGTCTGCACCCATTTATATTGATGATACTGCTGCCTTAAATATTTTTGAGTTCAGGGCAAAAGCAAGAAGGTTGGTGAACAAACATGATGTTAAAATCATCATCATTGACTACTTACAATTAATGAGTGGCACTGGTGACAGGAATTCAAATAGAGAACAAGAAATTAGCAATATCTCTCGAAGTTTAAAAGCATTAGCGAAGGAATTGAATGTGCCAATTATTGCCTTATCACAGTTGAGTCGTGCAGTAGAAACCAGAAAAGAAAGTAAGATGCCGCAATTGAGTGATTTACGTGAATCAGGTGCGATTGAGCAGGATGCGGATATGGTGATGTTCATATACAGACCAGAATATTATGAAGTGATGAGCAACGAGATGGGTGAATCTACGATGGGTGAAACACATATCAGGATTGCGAAGCATAGAAATGGCTCTTTGGATTTAATCAAATTAAGAGCGAGATTAGACGTACAGAAATTCGAAGAATGGGATGGCGCAACTGGCATACCTGGGCTAAGTAATAATTATAAACCGCTCTCTTCCAATATAGGCGGATCAGATGCGCAAGACGGTGGAAGATTTTTTATTCAAGGAAGTAAAATGAATGGCGGAGAATTTGACGATGACTCAAATGACGATCAACCATTCTAAACCGAATCTATGTCAGTTCCCTATTTTTACGAACCATTGATTGCAACAGGGATGACGCAGTTTACACTGAGTGAAACCTCTAGTAAACATTGTATTCAAGTATTGAGGATGGACGTAGGAGAACAAATAGAAATCACCAATGGACTAGGCGGATTGTTTCACGCAAGCATTCAGGTTGCACATAAAAAGAATGCCCTAGTTACAATTACAAAGTCCGTTCAAACCGACCCTCCTAAACAAAAATTGCAATTAGGAATTTCTTTATTAAAAAATGCCGTGCGTTTAGAATGGCTTTTTGAAAAAGCAACAGAGATTGGTGTGACAAGTATTGCCCCTTTAGTTTGTGAAAGAACGATTCACGAACGTTTTAAAACAGAAAGAATGCAACAGATTATACAATCTGCCATGATTCAAAGTCAACAAACCTGGTTACCTGTTTTATCAGAACCTATACCCTTAGAGGAATTCATAGCAAAGCACACTGCTGCGCAAAAACTCATCGCACACTGTGAACCATTGCATAAAATAAGTATCCAATCCATTGAACCAAGTGACGACTTATTGCTTCTAATTGGTCCCGAAGGCGATTTTGCTCCATCAGAAATTGAAGCAGCCATTGCCAAGGAATTTATCCCAATCGATCTTGGCCCTACCCGACTCAGAACTGAGACTGCAGGTATTTTTGCGTTAAGTTGCTTAAAAAATTTCTAATTTGCAATCATGAAAGTCATTGAAGTCAATACACCCGAATTAGATCATTCCTTTGTAACAATCAATGCCCTTATCAATAAGGACAATCCAAACTATATTCGACCATTAGACAATGAGGTGTTGGATACTTTTAATCCCGCAAAGAATAAATTATTTAAAGAGGGTGCTGCCAAAAGATGGATTGTTCAAGACCAAACAGGCAGGACCCTTGGCCGTATAGCAGCATTTCATTATCCTAAATATAAAAATAAAGGCACCGAGTTTCCAACTGGCTGTGTTGGCTATTTTGATGCCATCGATGATCAACAAGTAGCGAACTTATTATTTGATACTGCAAAAGCTTGGTTGATTTCCGAGGGCATGGAAGCCATGGATGGACCAGTGAATTTTGGTGATCGAGATAAATGGTGGGGACTCATGGTGGAAGGCTATGACAGGGAACCTATGTATGGCATGTCTTTCAACCCTCCTTATTATGAAACCTTATTTGCCAATTATGGTTTTGAAAATTTCTACAACCAATTTTATTATCGCAAGCCCCTATCAGTAGATTTACCTGATAGATTCAAGGAGCGCTACGAAAAATTCAATGCGAAGGAAGGATACAGCATTCAACATCTAGATAAAAAAAACTTTGTCAAATTTGCCAATGACTTTGTGCATATTTACAATACGGCGTGGGCGCAACATGGAGAAGCAAAAGCCATTACGAAGGATCAAATCATGAAACTTTTTAAATCCCTAAGTCCTGTGATGGATGAGCGCATGATTCGATTTGCCTATTACAAGGAAGATCCTATTGCCATGTTTATCAATATCCCAGATGTCAATCAATACTTTAAGTTTTTTGATGGTCAACTAGGATGGAAACAAAAAATTCATTTGATGTGGATGAAGTTTAGGAAAACAAATACGAGATTAACTGGATTGGCATTTGGTGTGGTACCAAAATTTCAATCCTTAGGCATTGATAGTTATTTAATCTACTCTACTTCACTACTGCTTCATAAACTAAAAATTTATGATGAATATGAAATGGGATGGGCCGCAGATTGGAATCCTAAAATGGTCAATATTTATAAAAGTCTTGGCGCCGATCCAAGCAGACACATGGTCACCTATAGGCATATTTTTGACACCCAAAAACACCCTTTTGAGCGTCATCCAGTAATGGAATATAAGAGCCCAAACCAGGCCAGTTAAGGATTTCAGAAATGGGGGATAAGATTTGTACCCTAGCTCCAAAAATTACCTATTGATGCAGTATATTGCAGCTCAAGTATGGAGAATTTTATCGTATCAGCAAGAAAGTATCGTCCTCAAAACTTTAACACAGTGGTGGGTCAATCTCATATTACCACTACATTAAAGAATGCGATCTTAAACCAACATCTGGCACATGCATTTTTGTTTTGTGGACCTAGAGGTGTAGGTAAAACAACTTGCGCACGTATCCTTGCAAAGACCATCAATTGCACCAATATCACAAAGGAAGGCGAGGCTTGTAACCAATGTGAAAGTTGTGTCTCTTTTGAAAAAGGTGCTAGCTTAAATATCCATGAATTAGACGCAGCGAGTAATAACTCTGTGGACGATATTAGAACACTTGTGGAACAAGTACGTTTTGCACCACAGGCTGGCAAATACAAAGTATATATTGTGGATGAGGTCCACATGTTAAGTACCAGTGCCTTTAATGCATTTTTGAAAACATTAGAAGAGCCACCACCTTATGCTATTTTTATTTTAGCGACCACCGAAAAACATAAGATCCTTCCAACCATTTTAAGCAGATGTCAAATTTTTGACTTTAAAAGAATTGTGCCAGAAGATACGGTGAAGCATTTAGAGGAAATCGTAGAAAAGGAACATATCAAGGCCGAAAGAAATGCTTTGCAATTGATTGCTCAAAAAAGCGAAGGCTGTATGAGGGATGCATTGAGTATTCTTGATAAAATTGTAAGCTTCTCAAACGGGGCATTAACTTATGAGAACACTTTAGAACATTTAAATATTTTAGACGAGGGCTATTTCTTTAAATTACTCACCCACCTTACAGAACAAGACCTAACGAGCGCCATGTTATTGTATGACGAAATCAATCAAAAGGGTTTTGAAGGAGACACGGTGCTATATGGTATGGCAGCATTTATTAGAAATATCCTTGTGTGCAAAGACAAAGCCAGCGCGCATTTGCTTGAATCCATTGAGGGATGGAGAGACCAATACCTAGCTGCTGCAGAAAAAATTGGCACCCCTTATTTAGTGAGTGCATTGAATATTTTAAATGAATCCGAGATTCAATTTAAGATGGCTCGTAATAAAAGATTGCATGTAGAATTGGCTTTGATTAAACTCAATTTTTTACAACAAGCAATTGAATTAAGTATGGAAGACGGCCAACTAGTAAAAAAAAAACTAGTTGATGCGCACTACCCTATTCGCACCAAAAAAATAATTCCATTAAGCAATATTGTGGTGAATGCTGAGGCTAAATTAATCATTGAAACAGCAACACCAGCAGCGAATTCAACATCGACTACAATATCGACTACAATATCGACTACTGTTGCTTCTCCAGTTCAAAATATCCCAGAATCAAATCCTGAAGTCGATAGGAATCCTCAAACAACGAATCCGACTAGTCCTACAGACGATGCAACTAGTCATTCAGTTATACCTACCCCTGGTGGAAAGAAGAGTCTATTAGCTGTATTACAACAGAAATACGGGAACGACTATAATATCGAGGAAGTGAAAGATGCGATTTCTCTTAATTTAGAGACATTGCAACAATGCTGGAACGACTACGCTGTTAAAATGGAAAAGGAACTTAAACATTCAGTGGCAGGTACTTTTAGAATTGCCACACTCCAAATAGAAGACCCTACGCATTTTACCATCACGGTGCCTGCATTGACTGCGCAAAAATTTGTGGAACAAGAAAGAATGCGTTTAATGGAAACCATTTGGGAGCGTTTTCAAAACAGGGCCATCCAATTTAGTATTTTGGTAGATGCGGGCGAAAAAGAAGATGTGCCTTTGCATTTGAAACTCAATAGCAAACAAAAATTCGACCATATTGCAAAGCAATATCCTTTGGTGCAACAGTTGAAAGAACGCTTGAATTTAGAAGTAAATTTTTAAAGCTTAGGTTTACAATTTTGCCTTTGTAAAACCTTTCTGCTTTAAGTATTGAAATACTTTTTGACGGTGATCTCCTTGAATAATTATTTCCCCGTCTTTGACTGAACCTCCTGTGCCACAAAAGTTTTTGAGTGCTTTGCCTAATGCTTCCAAATCTGCATCTGCTCCTTCAAATCCATACACAATTGTCACCGTCTTACCTGCTCTATGTTTGGTTTCTAAAATAACCCTGAGCAATTGTTCCTCGGGAGCAAGGGTCTGCTTTTCTGCCTCGGCATTCGGTTGAATATAATCCGGATTAGTGCTATATACTAAAGGAATACTTGAAAAACTATTAAAGGTATTTTTTGGCTTTTTACTCATCTTCTTACTTATTAAGCATCTTCTTTCTACTAAAAATTAAGCAACTAGTTTACCCTCATGCTCACAATCATAAATCCTTTTTTAGTGGATTGAAGCAATAAGGTCAAATTGTATTTTTGTTGACTGGATAATAATTTACCAGTGAGGTATAAAGTATTACCTAATTTTCTTTCAGCACTTTTTTCAAATCCAACAATATTTTTTTGATTAAAAAAAGCTTGTAATGTCTCATTGGCTTGTTGTGCATTCAAAGGCTTGGCTGCCACTTGATCTAAAATACTTGACTCTACCTGTTTGTCCCAAAAAATTTGCAAAG